>JAABUT010001467.1_pt1 | contig 26706 bp, 35 predicted proteins | sample 5559281 | NCBI WGS metagenome assembly JAABUT01 (sample SAMN10711880, study PRJNA513359) | rock metagenome | isolation source: Antarctica rocks | place: Antarctica: Victoria Land, Ricker Hills nord | collected 2016-01-04
AGGCCATCGCCGACGGCATGAACATCGGCGGCATCGAGCACAACCTGCCCAGCATCGCCCCGATGTTGGACACGGTGCTGTTCCGGGTCACCGGGCTGGAGGCGTTCGACCCCACCCGGCATGCCGTGCGGAAAAAGGAACGCCGAGGGCTGCTCTCCCGGATGCGGGCACGCCGGTGAACAGCTGGCTGGAGCGCGCACTGTGCGCGCACACCGACCCCAACCCCTTCATCACCCCGACCCGGTATGAGGAGGCGAAACAGGTGTGCGCACTGTGCCCGGTGATCGCCGAGTGCCGGGAGTGGGCGATCACCGCCCACGAGCCCCGCTACGTGTGGGGCGGTCTGACCCCGGTGGAGCGCCGCGCGGCCCGCTCACAACGCGCCCGGGCGACCTCCGCGGCCAGGGCCTCCGCTCCGGGGAGGGCCTCGGTGGGCAGGTCGGCTTCGGGATGACCGGCAGCGAGCACCTGGACAAGCTGTTCGACAAACCGGCGGCGAAGCGGCGCACCCGGTCGCTGCCCCCTGTGAGCAGGACAGTCCTGATCCGTACCGGTGCGTGCCTCGCCGCCCTCGCCGTCGTGGTGGCACTGGTCATCGTCGTGGTGGTGCACTCGGGTTCGGTGTTGACCGACCTCGCGCTCGTCGCGCCGCTGCTGTTGGTGCTCGCCGTTCTGCCCGCGGTGGTGATCGCGGTGATGCGGCGACGCACCAGACATCTCCCGAGCACACCGCATCCGAACACCAACAACAGGAAGGGACCAGTGAGGTGAACGTGAGTACCGACATCGCCGCACCGGTGCCCGGCTACGGCGCCGGCGACCGGCACGGGTGGCTGGACCCCATGTGCACCTTGCTGGAGAAAATCATCATCGGCCGTCACGCCGGGGTGTTCCTCGATGCCTCCGAGGAGTTGCCGGCCAACGCCGCGTTGGCCCAGCTGCCCATCTGGTGGTGGACCCGCCCCAGTGCACCGCTGGGACGCAAAGACCGCTCCGCCGACGGCGGGCAGCTGCTGCTGCCGGTGCGCATCAACTGGGTGCCGTCCCCGGTTGTGGTGCTGCCCGCGGGCACCGAGTTCCACGCCCGGTGGAGCGCGGTGGGGTTGGGCCGTTCCGGCACCGGGGAAACGGTGCTGTCCATCGACTCCGCCCATACCGCGCAACCGGGGTACCCCTCGGGCACCCAGATGATCGGGGAGACCGCGCAGTTCCCGCAGCTGACCCGTCGCCAACTCGCCACAGGGTTGCGCCGGCTCGTCACCGACGGCCGGAAAGCCCGCTGGGAGGCGTTGATGGCGCTGCAGCCGTGGGTGGATCGGGCGGTGCGCAACGCGCACACCGCGGTGGCGTGGGAGATCGGCGGCCGTGAACGCCCCGACCGGGCCGCGCCTGCGGTCCTGGACCCGGTGGGGTTGGACGCGGTGGCCACCCGGCTGATGCTCGGCGAAGACGGGCATGCCGGTGAGGGTCTGGTCGGCAACCTCCTCGACCGGTGCCTGCTGCCCGCCACGTTCCGCCGGGTCGAACCGTCCCGCTACATTTTCACCACCCTCAAACGGGACGCCGAGCAGGAGATTCGCCGCGAGATCGGGGACCCCCGCATCGGCCCCAAGGTGCGCGCCATGATGCGCACCATCCTCAGCGAGGGCGCAACGGCAGCCGAAATGGAAGCGTCGTTGGTGGGCCGGTACAACACCCGCTACCCCTACGACCGGCTGTCCCACCGTCGTGCGTTGAGCGCGCTGAATGCCACCGCCGACCCGATGGCATTGACCCGCCCGTTGAGCGAACGCCACCACGAGGGTGCTGTCCCCAACCACGACGACGCCGTCATCTCCCGCATCGACGCCCAACGCCAGGCCCACGCTCAGGCCCGCGGCGCCCAACCCCCGAAAGTGCGGTGATCGACGTGCCCACCCCACCACCCCCACCGGTGCCGCTGTCCCGCGCCAACGCCGCCCTCACCACCGCCCGCCGGCAACGGGCGGAATGGTTGATCGGACTGGACTCCGGACTGGTCGATCCGATGGAGCTCATCGCTCACTCTGTGTTGGACTCCGGTCGCGCCCTGCGCAGGTTGACGTTGCGCCAGGTCCTCACCGCCCAACCACAGTGGGGACGCACCCGCGCCGGTGAGGTGCTGACCCGGCTGCACGCGTTCACCCATGCGCAGGCGGAACTTTCCGGCCTGACTGTCGGGTGGTTGGTGGACAATCGCTGCACCGGAACCCGCTTTCAGGCGTGGTTCGACGTCATGGCAACCAACCGCGAAGACCCGCCGTGGCCGGGGTACCCGTTCTATAACCGGCCACCCGGCCGCCACCGGCCGCCACCGCTCGACAGTTCTGGGGGAACACCATGGTGACCAGCTTCTCCACCCGCGACGAAGCGCAATCGCAGACCGCCGAGGATCTCAGTGCCATCGCCGCGGCGCAGGGCACTGCCCGGGAAGGGTTGATCAATGATTTCATGACCCGGCGGATGGGTTTGTTCCGCCGCTTCGCGGTCGGGCTCACCCGCCGCCTCGGTGTTCACCCGGACTCCCGGGAGGACATCGCACAGCTCGTCGCCGAGACGGCGTACCTGATGCTGAGCGATGTGAGCAACACGGTGTTGCCGACCAGATGGGAGGGTTTGCTGTACGTCAGCGCCAACAGCAGGGTTCGTTCCTACCTGGAGTCCGGTGCGTACACCCCCGCGTCGGGGATGACCAGCAGGACCAGGCGGGCTTCGAAGCTGGCTTACACCCGAGCCAAGCTGCAAGCCGACCTGGGTCGCGAACCCAGTGACGCCGAGGTGATCCGCGCCTGGAACGCCGAGGCCCATGGGCGGTACGCGGACGCTGTCCGCCAAGGCATGGTCGCCTCCGAGGCTGATCTGACACCGGTGACGTCCCGCAACATCGACGACACTGCGCTGCTCATTGTCGACCTGCGGGACGACTTCGTGCTGCACCCGGCGGAGTCCGCCGGGTTCGTCGCCTCCGTGACCCGTGCCTGCGAGCAGGTCAGTGCACGGGCCCGTGAGGTGGCCGAGGAGGCAACCCGGTCCAGTACCCGGGTGCCCGCGGGCACCCGGGAGGACATGCGCCTCGGTGAGATTGCGGTGCTCTGGGTGGGGGCGTCGGTGTCGGAGGTCCCCTTCATCCGTACCCCCGCCGAGGTGGCCGAGGACATGGGCATCAGCTACGAGGTGGCGCGGCGGGGGACGAACCGGGTCCGGGAGATCGCGATGGGCATTCTGCGGGACGGGTACGACATTCACAGCGGGTGAGAGCACCGCGCAGGTCCAATGGGGTCCAGCAACTCTTTTGCAGCGTAGTTCGGGGTGCGTTTCCGGACTGCAGAGGTCGATGTCAACTACACGGACCTGAAGGACCGTGCTTGCAGCTCTGGACCTCACTGGCTGTGAGGGTCAGGCCACGCTAGGGGCCGTTGACTGGGACCAGTAAGTCGATGGGGCCAGCATCGCGATGTTGTCGGCTCCTACGAGGTCTGCGTGCTCAACGAAGCCGCATTTTTGGCAGAGGAACTCGGCTTGGGTGGTCCGGTTCTTCTTGTCGGTGTGCCCGCAGGCGGTGCACCACTGGGAGGTGTAGGCCGGGTTGACCTGCACCAGCGGAACACCGGCTTGCTCAGCCTTGTACGTCAGGAAGGTTCCGAGCTGGGCGAACGCCCAACTCGAATGAGTGGCCCGTTGGGGCTTGCGGAGCCGTACCCGTGCGCGGATGCCCGTCAAATCTTCGATGGCAATACCGCGCCCGGTGCGTTCAGCCTCGGCCACAATCCTCTTGCTGATCTGGTGGTTGATGTCCGCCCCGAACCTGGACTCGGTGCGGGCACGTTTGCGGAGCAGACGCTTCGCGGACTTGGTTCCTTTCTTCTGCAAGCGCTCGCGGAGCTCCCGGTTGCGGGTACGCCGGTCCTTGGTGCTGCCCCGCCCGGTGGGGCCTTCGAGGGCGGCGTCCCCGAAATCGGTCATCAATGTAACGGCCAGGGTCCGGTCGCTGGTTACGGCGATGTTCGCGATGCCCAGGTCGACACCGATCCACCCGGTGCCGGCACTGAGGTGGTCCCCGGTCACCGGTACTGCCGCCGGCACCTCGACGCAGGCCAGGAGGTAGGCCACCCCGTCCTGGATGACCAGGTCCGTTTCGCCTTTCCGGTACCGCCGGAGCATGCCCACCTGGGCGGGGTGTCCTACGAAACCGACAGCCCGCATCCGCCCGGTGGTGGTCCAGATGGACACGGTGCCGGTGGTGAGGCTGGTGGGATCGTGCCGCCAGGACAGGCACCGGTCGTCGAAGGGTTGGGCGGCATTGGGTCGGAAGATGACCGGTGCGGATTCCACCTTCACCCGCCGTGGGGAGTCTTTCGCGCCGTAGTTCCCGGCCCGCAGATTGGCGCGCAACGTCGCATAGGCACCAGCAACTTTGCGGATGCACGACTGGGTTACTTGGGCTCCGAGCCCGGCGTGGGCCCGGGCCTGGGCGTAGGTGATGGCCCGCAGGTCTCGTTCCCGAAACTTTCGGTGTTCATGGGCGACACGGCTCACGAGGTTGGCGGTGTTGTTGCAGGCGGCCAAGGTTTCTGCCAGGGCGGAGAACTGTTCCGCATCTGTCAAGAGTTTGACCCGGACCACCTTGATCACCCTTTCAATATAGCATGAGTCTATGTCACCGCGATGGGAACCAGACCCGAAGGTACGCAGGGGAAGATCAGTGGTCAGCAACCTTCACGCGCACTTGGTCTTCACCCCAAAATACCGGCGCGGAGTATTCACCGACCCCATCCTCACCCGCTGCGAAACCGTCATGGCCGACATTTGCCGGGATTTCGGCGCCGAGCTGGTGGAGTTCAACGGCGAAGACGATCATGTGCACCTGCTCGTGCAGTACCCGCCTACTGTCCAGCTCTCGACACTGGTCAACACCCTCAAAGGGGTCAGCGCACGTCACCTACGTAACGAGTTCCCCCACCACTTGTCCCGCTACCTGTGGGGTGGGCACCTCTGGTCGCCGTCCTATTTCGTGGGGTCCTGCGGCGGTGCTCCATTAGCGATCGTGGCGGACTACATCACCCACCAGAAACGACCAGACTGACGAACGCACGCTCCTCCCGGCCCTGAAGGGCCAGGGTTCCGCGCGATACCACTAGATCTGAAGGAGGCGCCGAAAGATCGTGTTCCGGCTGTTCCGGGTTCGAACCAACTTTCTCATGTGTACGCGTATGGAAAAGTTGCAAATGACCCGGAACAGCCGGAACACGATGCAAACCCGAAGGTCAGTGAGTTGCTTGTTCGGGCACCGCCCGCCGCTGCCAGTGAGTGATGCTCGGCACGGATGGCGGGAGTGCCCGACGAGGGTGACGGTGGCCGGACCGCACACATCGTGGCCATGACAATCATCGTCTTCGCGCTCCTCGCCGCCGCCTTTATCGTCCTCGTGTTCCTCGTATCGGCGTGCCTCCATGAGGAACACCGATACCCTCACCCAGACCCAGAGGCCTTGAAGGGCCCGGAGCTCAGCAGGCTGGACCGGTTCGACGGGGTCGGTCACCGGGTGGCGCCACAGGTAAAGCAGAGCGTCGACCAGGATGATCTGCGCACCTTGGGAGCCACGATTCTGCGCGCCCGCGTCGCCGGGGACGCGGAAACCCTGCAGGTGCTGATCAACACCTCCCGACCGATGGATCTGTTCAACGGGCTGATGATCACCGCAGAGACCTTGGCCCACTTCGTGGCTGCACAACGTGAGTGTTCGGCGTTGGAGGTGGCGGAGTCGCTGCACTACGTCGCCGTGGACATGCTCCTGGGTCAGGTCGACCTCGGTCCAGACGAGAACAACGATTGATGGACCCCGCGCCGCACACATTGTTGTCATGCAGACCAACACTCTCGTCTTCGTCGTCTTCGTGGTGGTGATGTGCTGTGCCTTGGCGAGCCTGATCTATTTCTGTGCCGCCGAGATCGCGCTCCGTTGCCAACCGAGCAGAATGAGGCCATCCGGGAGCCCCGGCCTGGACGACCATTTCGCCGATGTGCAGCGCATTGTGTCCAGACAGTCCCCGGCCTCCTCCGCACCCCCGACATCACCGACGAGCAGTGCTGACGCGGAAGATCATGTCGCCGATGTGCACAGAGTTCTGTCCGGGCAGCCCCCGGCTCTGTACGCATCCCCGACATCACCGACGAGTAGTGCCGGCGTGGAGGACCTGCGCACACTGGGGGCGACAGTGTTTCGTGCCCAGATCGCCGGCGACACGGGCACTCTTCGCGCCTTGTCTGCCACCACTGATCGGGTGGACCTGCTCAACGGCATGATCCTGGCGGGCGAGTTCGTCGTCGTCGAGTTGGCGAAGGCCCGCGGGCAGACCCCGGACGAGGTGGCGACCGCACTGCACCACGGGGCCATCGACCGGCGTCTGAACCAGACCGTCGGAGGAGACGGTGACTCGCAATGAGCACCTCCCCCACTGTGGTGGTGGTGACCCAGCGGTCGTGGATGGCGAGCGAGCTGGCCACCAACACCCGCGGTGTCACGGTGGTGTCCGAGCCGGGACTGTTCGCACCGGCTGTGCAAGAGGGCCCCGATGTTTCCTGGTGGATGCCCATTGGGTTCGCGACCCGCCTGCACTGTGAAGGGGCTGCGCGGGAGCTGAGTGCACCTGGGCCCAGCTGGTTGTCTGCTGTCCCCGTCCAGTTGTCCGGTCGGGTGGTGACCTCGTGTCGCGCCGCCGACCTCGAGGGCCTGCCCCGCACCGGTGAGTTCTGGTGCAAGCCGGCGGAGGCCAAGATCGAGACGTTCCCCGGCGGCTGGTACACCGCCGAACAGGTGGCGGCGCTGGCACTGCTCCCCGATTCCTGGGTGCAGTGGACACCGACTCGGCTGGATCTGTCCGTGGAGTTCCGCTGCTACGTGCTGGAGGGGGAAGTTCTCACGGTGAGCCCGTATCTCCTCGGTGAGCTCACCTACTACGACATGGATGAGGCAACACTGGCGGCGGTGCCCGCCGCTGATGCCACAGAGTTCGCCCGCACCGTGGTGGACCGCCTTGGTGCGGCCCAGCCCGGTGCGTATGTGTTGGACGTCGGTTTGGACCTGATTTCCGACCGGTGGGTGGTGGTGGAGGCGAATCCGGCGTGGTGCTCGGCGTGGTACGGCTGTGCCATCGACGCAGTGCTAGCCACCATCGCCGCGTCGTGTCGGTGCGACAACGAGTGGCGTTGGGTTCCGGATGCGGAGTTGGTGCACCATGCCCGACGGGCGGGACCGCTGCACCGGCGGCTCACCGATTGATCCCTCACCCCCCGGTACGGGCGCACCCGCAAAGGACTGCCATGACCACACCACACCCTTTCGATGCTGTCCTGCTCCACCGTGCCCAGCGTTCGGAGGAGCAGGCTGCCTTGTTGGTGGCACCGGAGCAGGCCCATCAACGCAGGGCGCTGCGCCGGGAAGCCCAGATATTGCGGGGCTTGGCCGATCGCAACACTGCCGAGCGCAGCATGCCCGCCTGCACTCCGTCACCGGCAGCAGCAGCGCCGTGAACGATCCGGGGACGGAGTGCAGCGCCGTGCTCAGCGACTGCGGAACCTACCGGTACTCGCTGACTCGCCGGCGAAGACGATCACGTGCACCTGCTCGTGCAGTACCCGCCTACTGTCCAGCTCTCGACGCTGGTCAACACCCTCAAAGGGGTCAGCGCCCGTCACCTACGCAACGAGTTCCCCCACCACCTGTCCCGCTACCTGTGGGGCGGGCACCTCTGGTCACCGTCCTACTTCGTGGGCTCCTGCGGCGGTGCTCCATTGACGATCGTGCAGGACTACATCACCCACCAGAAACGACCAGACTGACGAACGCCGGGGTCCTCCCGCCCCTCAAGGGCCAGGGTTCCGCGCGATAGGACCAGAGCTGATTGCCATGTACACACGTATGCACGTACACACGCGTACATCCTGGCCCGTGACGGGCGATGGCGGGTGGGCCGGACACATTCCTGGAGCACACCGGCCTTGCGCCGGCACCGGGAAGAAGGAGCAAGCCATGTCCGCGGTCTGCGAGGTCTGTGACAAGACGCTGGCCAACAGCCGCAGCGTGTCCCAGCACGTGCGGCGGCAGCACTCCGATGTCTTCGTGCGCGAGCACATCCTTGCCATGAAGGCGTGGCGCGCGAGCCCGGAGGGAAGGGCGTGGGTCGAGAGCGGCCGACCTTGGCCGGTCCCGCGCAGACAGGGCAGCAGGGACGTGGTGGTGCGGCTGATCGACACCCCGCAGACCACCCACTCCAACACGGACAGCGAAGTCTGAGATGCAACAGACGAACGAGTACGGACAGATCACCGATCCCGGTGAGGCGCACCTGATGGCGGCGGTGGTGGAGGCGGCCCGGCGGCAGCAGGTGATGCTGGACAAGCTGCTGCCGCACCTCGATGAGACCACCCAGGCGCCCGGGGAGACCGAGCGGGACGTGTTGAACCGGATGTTCACCAGCCCGGAGCTCGACCAGGATGCCACCAATGCCTGGGCCGGCATGTTCGGTGATGAACACGGCCGCCTCTCCGACGGTTCCTAGCGTCCGGCCACGGTCAACCTGACCCGGGCCGCCCACATTGTCGGGCATGAGCACCTCCAGCGTCGAGGATCACCTCGGGGTCGAGAACCGGGTGGCGCGGCGTCGCGCCGCGAACCGGGCCCGCATCGAAACTCGGGAGTGTGAGCGGGCAGCCACCATCGCCCACGAGAACGCCGTGTGCTGGTGCGGGCACCTGCGCGTCTCCCACACCAGGCCCTACCGCGGCGAGCCCGACGACCACACAGCTCCGTGCTGGCGGTGCGCAGAAGGGGAATTGGACCTGCACGGCACGTTTCTCGGGCCGCACATCCCGTGCCCGCAGTTTGCCTGGCTGATGAGTCCTCGACGGGACGACACCGAGCTGTGGCATTCGCTGTACCGCACCGACGTCTTGGTCCGACACGGGTAACGGCAGGGGGGCCGCACACATTCCTGGTACACCGGCCCTGCGCCGGCATCTGACTGAGAATGGAGCCCGCCATGACGACGTCACCGTCGTATCACTCCCGCCCGATGCCTTCCCCGTCCTCCAACATCCGTGTCCGGCGCACCGTCGCCATCCTCATCGACGTCGGCTACCTGTGTGCCCAAACCGCGTTTGCCCTCACCGGGGCGCCCGCTCGTGGGGCGGTCACCCTCAGATCCCATGGGGTCGATGCGGTGCACGCACTGCTGCGCGCGCCAACGACGAGGGGCTGGAGGTGCTGCGCGTCTACTGGTATGACGGCGCCATCAACTTGATCCCCGGCCACGGACACCGCGTGCTCGGGGAGACCCCGCAGGTGAAGTTGCGGTTGGGGAACATGCGCGACGGCAAGCAGAAGGGTGTGGACCGCCTCATCCAGCGGGACCTCACCGCGTTGTCCGCGCACAAAGCGGTCACCGACATCATCCTGGTCTCCGGAGATGCCGACCTGCTCGAAGAGTTCGATGACGCAGGCCAGTTCGGCATCACCATGCACCTGTGGGGTGTGGCCACCGAGGAGGGCGCTCACTCCCAGGCCGGATCCTTGGTGCGTGTCTCTGACGCCCACCGGTTGTTCGACGCCGATTGGACGCGCACCTTCGCCTCGGTGAAGGAGTCCCCGCTCGAGCCCGGCGGGTGTGATGTCCCTGACGAGGAGACCGAGCCTGTGGTGGATTTGGGGATGCCCGCAGATCAGGCAGTTCCCGACCCGACCCTCACGGATCCAGCAGTGCCCGTGTTGGCAGCTTCTGAGCCCGAGCCGACACCGGCACTGGCACCACCGATCCCCCGTCCCACTCCGCGGCCGTTCCGGCCGCTGCAGGTGGTTCCTCCACAGCAGCGAACGGCCAACCAGGTGGCTTATGTGAGCGCATCGGAGGACCTGACCGGAATCTCTCCGGCCACCGGTGTGTCCCGGCAGGACTACCTGGATGCAGGCCGCGCCGCGTTCGCGATGCTCACCAAGCGGTTCGGGAACAAGATGGAGTACATCCTGGTCACGATGCGGGCGCAGCGCAACGCCGTCGGTGACAACGGTGTGCTGCCTACCTATCTCGACGCGGCGTTGCTCTGCGCGTGCGAGGGCATTCTGCACCTGGACCTGATGGACGACGCGAATGGTCGCATCTGGGTGCGGGACGGGTTGTGGTCGGCGATCGAGGATGCCGCCTAGAATCCCCGCCCCGCTCAGTTACCCGACCGCGATGGCCCCATCGGAGTACCGGTAGGTGATGAACCCGTGTGCGAAGTTGCTGCGTCGCCCGCCGGGGATTGCGAACTCGTCACTGACTGGGTATCCCAGTGAGCTGAGCTCCCAACCCATGGACGCGTACTGGTTGCGGATGGCGCCGTGCACCAGCTGCGCGCCGGTGGCCGGGGTCCAGTAGATGGACGCCCCGTCTCCGCCGGTGAAGTGGTTGTAGCGCCCCACACCGTCGGGGGTGGTGGACTCATCGGTGAGCGGGTACCCGGTCGGGCCGCGTTCCCAGCCCAAGGATTGCCAGTGCCCGCGGATGGCCCCGTGCACCGACCATGCCCCGGTGGTGGGGGTCCAGTAGATGGAGCCGCCGTCACCACCGTTGAAATGGTTGTACCGGCCGACGGTGTCGGGGGTGGTGAGCTCGGGGGTGGTGGTCGGTCCGAACAGGGCCGCCAACCCGGGGGTGTTGTAGTAGTGGTCGGCGATGGCGCCGTGCACCCCGTTCGCGGGTGGGAGCGGTGGCGGTGGCTGGACTACCGGGATAGTGAATGCCCGCAGCTTGCCGTTGCCGTCCGGGTAGTACAGGGAGTTGCCCGCCACGATGGGGCTCTGCCAGTGCAGGTTCACGGTGCCGGAGTTATCCGACCACAGTTGCCGTCCCGTGGTCGGGTCGAGCGCTCGAGCGCCCCCGTTGGTGAGGTAGTACACCACCCCGGACACCACGATGGGTGAGGTACCTCCGGAGCCCATCGTCCACTGTGGGACCAGTGCCGGCCGGCCGTTGGTGGAGATCACCTTGAGTCCGGAGATGCCGTTGCCGTTGGTCACGAACACCCACGACGAGCCGTCGGGGGCGGTCCACGCGGCGGGCTGGGTGAGAACTTCCCCGCCCTGGGGGACGGCAATCTTCTGCAGCTCACCACCGAGCTGACCGACCCTGTTCTGCCCGCTGAGGTTGTCCAGGTTCAGCAGCCGGAGTTGCCCGTCCTTGCCCGATTGCACCGCCAGGTGGGAAAGTCCGGACCCGGCGGGTGCGGCCACGAGTGCCGGGGAGGTGCTGCCCAGGTCGGCGTCCGCCCCACGCAGTCCGCTCTGGTCGGTGGGGGTGTAGCTGGCCAGCGGCCCGCCGTTGGCCCCGGTGCCGTCCGGGTTCATCGCCAGCGCCGAGTCGCCGAAGTTGTGCACCCCGTCGAACGCTCCGTTGCCGGTGGCGAAGTAGACCTTGTTGGTGGCGGCGTCGTAGTTGACCCCGTCGCGTGCCCACACCGCGGACTGGCGCTGATTGCAGCCGTTGGGTCCGATGTGCTCCGGGTTGTCGCTGCACAGGGTGTTGAACACGTGTTGGGCGCCGGTGGCGAGGTTGATGGTGGTGACGTGGCCCTGGTAGTCGCCGCCGTCACCGGGGTAGCCGCCGTTGACGGAGTACAGGTACGGCCCGCCGGGCGCGGTGGCGATGGTCAGCGCGCCGGAGTTCTTCTCGTCGTAGGGCTTCAGGGTGGCTACCTGCGGCCAGCCCCCGCCGATCGTCTCCGCTCCGTTACTGACCGCGTACTTGTGCACCTTGCCGTCCAGGCCGTAGGCGTAGACGAACTGACCGTCCGTCGCCGGGGTGGACGTGGTGTAGCACGGTGACCCACCGTTGTTGACGTGGCAGTTCCCGGGCCCGTTCTGATGTGACCACACGATTCCGCCGGTGCGGGCGTCGACCGCGGTGATCCAGCCGTCCCTGCTGGTGGTGAACACCAGGTCCTTGCCGCCGGCGGGGGTGGGCACACCGGGCAGGTAGGTGACCGGTCCGTCCGCGGTGCCCGGCAGCTGCCCGCTGAACAGCGACCGCAGCTGGTTCACGTTGGCCGGGGTCAGCGCCTGCTCGGTGCTGGAGACCCCGGAGTGCGCCGAGTCGTGGCCGAACTGCGACCACGGTGATCCGCCGCCGGGTGAGCCGAAGGCCAGCGGGGCCATGATCGCGGTGAGAGCGACCCCACCGGCGGCAAACCCGGTCAAGGTCCTCCCCCGGGTCCGGGCGCGTGCTCGAGTGGGCGAGCTGGGGCGGCGACGATTCCGGAACATGAGAATCCTGACCACGAAGGGTGATGGCATGGGCACGAAAAGTGTAAACACGTCCGTCCCACCGACCGTGCAGTCCGACGCCACGCCCGTGCGGCACGATCGGGCAGATGCGAGCACACCTGTGTGGTCTTCTGCCCGGCGACGAGTGCCGAACCCGGTTCCACTGCCCACCTCGGTTGTATCTGCACGGTCGGTGGGGAACGGTGTTCGTGGAGTTGCCGTTGCCTTACACCGACGTGGATTTGGACTCCGGGCGTACTTACCGCCTGTGGAACTGGCCGCCCGCGGTGCACCACTACCAATTCGCCGCGAGCAGATAGCCAGGCGGCCGCTGTAGTGCGAAGTTGGGCGGGCAACTAACACGGCGTAGGACCGGACAGGACCCGGAGGTGCGACGTCCAACACCGGTAACGACGAGAGGAGGAGAGCTCGTGAACGTCTTCGAACCGCACCCGGGTGCTGTCCTCCACACCGGTGTCCTGGGGGCAGGAGATCACATCCCCCGTCCCGGCGAGATTTGGCTCGTGAGTGCGAATGAGGCGATCTTGGTGTGGGTGCGGAGAGTTCTCGACGGGGCCGTGGAGGTGCTGGCGGGCACCCTGGAAGTGGGCCTCGCCGATGAGCAGACCGTCATCGTCCCTTCGGTGGAAAGTCCTTTGGGCGTCGAGCTGGCCCTCTTCACGGCCATCCGGGTGCATGTTGCACCCGAAGTGTTCTTATCTCGGGTGGCCGTGTTGTCTGCGACGACGACTGCTCAGGTCGCGGAGGTGTTGGCGGCCGCACGTGAGGGCCGTGTGGCCGAAGGTGTGGGTGTCGGCATGCCCGTTCGCGATGCGGACGATCAGATCGTGGAGTACCAGCAGGAGCTCGCGGACCTGCTCGCCGGCGTCGGCCCGGGATCGGTGGCGGTAAAACGCGGGTGATGTGGGCGCCGCCGCACACATGGTGGTCATGAAACTTCTGACGCCCACCACACCCAAGCCGAACCCACCGTGGAGTGCAGGTGTCCCCGTCTTCGAGGGGGAACCCACACTCCAGCCGGACGCACCGTCGGTAGAGCACAGCCACGACCCGCACCGGCGCGCCTACTTCACCGCCTCCTCTGCTGCCGCGACCGAACACGCTGAGACAGCGACGGGCCTTTCCGTTGCTGTCGCCGTCACCTCGGCTTTGCAGAACGCGCTCAACGCGCACGCCGAGGTGGCGATGAACCATCGGGAGCCGAGTGAGCAGCGTTCGGCGTTCCTCGGCCGCCGCGACGGGTTCGTCTTCGCCGCCGCGCACACCGCGCACAGCAATGTGATGCTCGCGCGGGCCGCGGGAGCGCAGCTGATGTTCGCGGTCGGCGACGGCACCACGAACTTGGGGGTGTTGTGCGCCATCGCCGAGGGGATCCTGTGCCGCGACCGGCACGGGCATTGGGTGCACCGCCCCGGCTGCCGGTCCCGGCAGGTCACCCTGGTGGCGTCGCAGTAAATCAACCGGTCCCCATCGTCGATCACCTACGTGCGGGCTACCCGCCGGGGCAAGCACCTGGCGCAACAGAGGAGAAGCGTGATGATCTTCCGAATCCTGTCACTACCGCACCGGACCGTGATATTTCAAACCGACGATTGGGTGGAGTGAGAGCGGTTCCAGCTGGAGCTCGACCACACGGTCAACTACACGATCGAGGGGACGCATCCCAGCCACGAATGGAGACGCTCCAAGTCATCGTCCGTCGCCACCAGATGCTCCCGATGCGGTGCCTGGGACAATGGCAGCTATGGGTCTCATGCGCCCTGCGGGTATGACTTTGGCCAGTTACCGTTGGCCACAATCATCGAGCATGCCGAGACCCGTGCCCAGGAGTTGACCGCTGAGCAACTTGCGGGCCGCTCGTAAAGATCCTCAGGCAGCGTCTCACCCACCCCTCGCGCACAAAGGATTGGTGAGCGCTTGGTGCAACCGGTGAGGGTTACACGGACTTCCCGCACACATGAAGGCCATGACAAACCAAACCCGCGCCCTTGCCGCTGATCGCACCCCGGTTCCGAACGGCCGGTGCCCGCGATGAGCGCCCCGAGCAGGGCCCCGGCAGGCACCCCCGAAGGAGGCCGGTTCGCCCCTGGACAGCACGCCGAAACCGACGTCTCGCTCAGCCCCGGGACCGCAGCATCTCCGGCCGCCCCCGAGCACCTTTCCTCGGCGATGGACTTCGACCATCCGATCCGGGTGAACACCGACGGCACCCTCTCCGACGCACCCGGCATGTATGCCCCATCGTTGGACGGGGGAAACCTGGATTCCGACGAGTGGGAGTTGGTCACCGGCGGATACACCCAGCAGTACGGGTACAACGGGCCGATCATGCACTCCTCCGAGCAGATCGGCGGTCGGCTGGCCGAGGACATCTTGGCCGAGCTCGGTGTTTATGTCAGCCTCGTGGCGAACGCCGAACCGGACGAAGACGACGACCCGGACGATTACTTGGAGCCGGAAGGGTGGGCGATCGCCCGGCTGAAAGACTGATGCGCACCGGTCCCGATCGGCTCACCGGAATGGACTGGGCCGCCCCCGCACACACCATGAGCATGAGAAGCACCGAGCTCCACCGCATTCAACCTCGCCGGCCGGGACTTCACACCGCTGCCGGGCATGACCGGACAGCCCGATGAGCGCGGCCGTGACCATCCCACCGTGCCGGGACGACCTGTCCGAGGCCATCGCCGACACCATCGAAAGCCACCAGTTGTGCCACCCCGAACCGGGGTACGAGGCGGGGTGTTGTGACTGCGGTGAGCCGTGCGACGAACGCAACCTGGCCTGGCACCAAGCTGGTGTCCTCGTCGAGCTCCTCGACGGTCTCGGGATGGTGGCCCCCGATGATGACGAGGACGCAGCGACCGACACGATGGACGCAGCCCGGCCGCGCACATAGGGGCCATGAACAGAGCAGGAACAGCACCGATCTCCCGGGCCCGCGCAGATCAGCTCGCCGAGCGTTTCCTCGAGTTGGCGTTACGCCACCGGGTGGTGCTCACGTCGGGGGCGCATCCGATGGACGACTACACCACCGCGTGCTCGACCATCTATTTCGATGCCGCGGCCCGGTTCCTGGCCCCCACCAACCGGCTCGCGTTCATGACCCTGTCGGCGCGGTTCACTTCCCTGCTCGCCTACCGGTCCGAGCGGACACCCACCGCGATCCTGGGTCTGGTCGGCGATCTCCGGTCCCCCGCTGACATCACCACCGCCACCGCCACGCAACGCACCCGACGGCACCTGCGCAGCGCTGTTCGTTGGTCGGCCGCGGCGTCCTCGGAGCGCACCGGGCGCATCGCGGTGATCTCCCGCGGGTTGCTGCACGCCCATGGCGTGTGCGCCGCCCAGTGGGGGAACCCCGGATCCGATGCGCCCGGCCCCCGCGCCGAGGCGATCATCACGGCGATCACCGAGGGGGTGGTTGACCCGGCAACTTTGCTGAGGGTTCTTCACGATGAGGTGCATCCACACACCGAACGCCGCCTGGCCTACACCGGCTTCGGGGAGTTGTTCCGGGACTGAGCACTACCCACCCGATCACGGTGCACGCACCCCGGACCGCACACATGCGGGCATGGCTGAATCCGAGACTTCCGAGCACACCTCCTACGACCACTTCACGGCGATGGGGTACGCCGTGGAGATCACCGATTTCCAGACCGCTCCTGGCTCCCAAGAATGGAAACCATCGCAGGTCGTCTACGGCACCTCCATCGAGGACAGCATCGCCGACTACGCCGAACAGCACACGGCAGCGTTCATTGCGGAGGGGATTTGGGCACCGCACGGCTCGACCCGGGAAATAACCCGAAGAGTGGCTCGGATGACCGCGACCCGTGCCGCGACCCGGATGACCGCCGGGGTGTTCTCCTACCTCAATTACCTGGGGTGGACGCAACATCCCGGCGGTGTGCTCACCGCCGGGAACGGAACCACTGGGCAGGAGATGGCCGACCTTCTCGACAGTCTTTTGTCCGGCTCGAATCTCAAGTGCCTGCTGTGCAACTCGTTGCAAACACCGACCTCGCAGCCCGGATAGCTCCCACCGGTCACGGTGCACACCTGCAGCACCGCACACATGCTGGGTATGACAACCACAACGAGTTTTTCGCCCCTGATCACCGACGACCTGCGCGGTCTCCCCAGCCGTGCAGCGGATCTGATTGAACAGCGCGGCTGGGTTCAGCACAGCGAGCAAGCCGCGGACGGGCGTCTGATTTCGACGGGCAGTTGGGAGATTGGTTTGACCGGTGGTTTGCGGTTCGCGGCCACCCAGCCGGGTGATTACACGATCGCTCAGGCGGTGTTTGCCGAACGCGGTCGGGATGAGCTGTGGAACGACGAGCGAGGTCGGACGAAGAAGCAGGTGCTCGCGGCACTCCGGTCGACCGACATCACAGAAGCGGTACTCGCAGACGTGTTCGGCCCGCGGTGGGAGGAGGTGATGTCGGTGGTGCGCACCGTTCAGTCCTTCACCACCAACCAGTTGCTCACCCTCATCGTGAAATCTCGAAACAAGTTCCGTAGTGATAGTGCGTACCGGGTGGCGGTGCTCGCAGCACGCCAGTCGGGGCGCGACACCACGATCGGTCGGGCGTTGAATGTGGGGGATGATGCGGCCCACGAAGCGGTGCACACCGCCGCGTCCGACCCGATGTTCACCACGTCCCCGGCGATACGGGATGGGAGTGACCTGATCGCGATTCCGATTCTGGTGCGGGACGCGATGGCAGCCGCAACAGTCGGTGACCTGGTCGGACGGTACGGCTACGCCCAGGCCCATCACAACATGTTGACCGGGGTGTGGAACACGGTTACCAACCCGACCGGGTGAAGTCACCGACGGATTTTGGTCTCGCCCATCCGGTCACGGTGCACACCTGCAGCACCGCACACATGGTGGGCATGAATGACGTGATTATCTGTGGCGGAACTGTGGCAGCGTGCCGACGGGTGTTGCGCTGCCCGAGCTGTCAGCGGCGGCGGCGGTTCGTGCAGTCGCACGCCGGCATTTACTACGACGACATCCTCACCTGCCTCGGGTGCGGCGACACATGGTCTGGCGGTGAGCGCGGGGAGCGCCCGTTCCGGCGCGGATGGCGTCTCGAGGCGCTCACCCGGGCACGGCGCCAGTGGGCTGCTGCGATGACCCGTAAGGATTTCCGCGCGTTCGTCCACGAGGAGATCACCACCGAGCTGGGAGCGCCGTTGCGAGAACCCCGATCGCGCTCACCCTCGCCACCGTTCGCGGCGTCCCGGACATCGTGGTGGAGCAGGACAAACCCGACGGTGGTGTGTGGTACCGGGGTCATCGCGTCCCCGACGCCTTGGTCACCGATGTCCGAGACGGCTGGGTGCTCGAACACGATCGGAGTTCTGCACCCGAGCTCGATGGGTGCGACCGGGTGTGGGAGTCACCTCGCAACGAGCGGCACACCGCCCTCACCGCGGAGCAGCTCGCGATCTACGGGTTGTTCGGCGGGTTGTGCGTTACCTGCGGATCACCCATCTCCCTCACCGTGTGGGGGCCGGAAGGTGAGGGGGTGTGCCGCGACCCGTGGAACCCCAACGCCGACGATGAAGGCCAACACGTTGCTGGTGGGGCGCCCTCGTGATCGGGTGGGACCACGAACACGGCGCACACTGGCCCGGCCGCGCACATAGGTGGTGCAGGTACCGGAACCAGCACCTGCACCACCGGCGAGGAGACTGAGATGAGCACCGAGACAACCCCCGACTTGCTTCGTCGAGCAGCAGACGCGTGGGTGGGCGACACCGCAGGCGATGACGTCGCACGTCGCGAGTTGCGCCGTCGAGCTGACCGTCTGGAGCGTGAGCAGCGCCGGCTGCCCAGCGTGCCGGGCTTGTACCCGACCATCGTGGTGAAGCAACACGAGGAGGAGCACACCGGGGCGATGCTGATGGACGATGGGTGTTGGTTTACCCCTGTTCCAGTAGGCGGGAGTTACGACCACTACCTCAAGTTGCATTACGTCACCGTCCGCTGGGCCGAGCAGGACGATCCGACGCCGGGGCAGACGCTGCGTGAGGCGGCGGACGCGGAGATCCAGGACCGGCCCACTGATGACCCGTTCGTGAAAGATCAGATCGAGCGCATCGTTGCTGCTGTGATCGCCGCGTACGCCGCCCCCACCCTGACCCCGGTGGACGAGGCCCCCGAGCCGGGAACACGGGGTCTGCTGCCGGTGATGCTGGTGGCCGAGGATGACGGGAGAGGGATTTGGCGGAGCACTCGAACACAGCGTTTTGTCGGCTACCCGGGACCGGACGGTCGCGAGGTTATTTTCGCGGACCCGCGTTCGGACGGTGCACTATGACCATCTCCGCCGAAGAAGATCGGAGTCTGTGATGGCGAACGACCCGACAACTACCAACACCCCAACAGCTTCTGGCACAGATCAGTTCGAATGTTGGTGGGTGTATCACGGGGGACAGAGTGGTGCTTTTACGGACGCTCAGAGGACGTGCATCTGTGGGCACAGTTTTGAGGACCATAGGTCGGAGTGGTTGTTCGTCTGTCCGTGCGTGAATGGAGACAACATCAACGGTTGTGAATGTTCGGCTTACTGGCCGCAAGCACCTTCGTAATCGGGGTGGCCCGCGTTCGTGGTGCACGCAGGCCTGGCCGGACACATGGCGGGTATGACCACAGCGAATCCAGACCAGGACACCCTGAACGGGCGAACCGCCGCGTACCGGTGGCTCATCGCCCACGGCACCCCCACGGTTTCCCCCTCACACATCCGCGGCCCGGGCCACGACCAGCACCGCGAGTGGCAGGACCACATCGCGGTGTGCGGCATCGCCGATGAGGTCCTGCGCTACTGGCCCGACGCCGATGTGGAACATTCCGGCGGCGGCTGGTCCGGCTGCCCGGGCATCGGTGCCGTCACCTTCGGCGCGTACATCTACTGCCGCTGCGACCGACCCGGCTACCGCGTGGAACAGGAGTTCGCCACGGTGCAGGACATGGTGGAGGCGCTGTTCGTCTAGCCGAAACGACGACGAAGTTCACCCAGAGAAGATCGGAGTTTTCGTGATGGAAGGCAAGACAGCTCGTTCGGATTTCCTGGCGTGGTGCACCATGTTCGGTTGTGACCCTGCGAGCCTGCCCTCGAGTATGTGCCACTGTCGACACGGTTTCGAGAAACATCGGTTTGATCGGTTCGCCTGCCCGTGTCTGCATTTCGACGACATCGACGGTCACTGCGAGTGTGATGCCTTCTTCCCAGGTCCCAGTTAGATTCCAGAGGGTGCAGGCCAACTCGCTCAGCCGACCAGGATGGCCCCGTCGGAGAACCGGTAAATCAGCGATCCGTGCTGAAAGTTGCTGCGCCGGCCGCCGGGTACCGCGAACTCGTCGCCGACCGGGTACCCCAGTGTGCTGCGCTCCCAGCCCATGGACGCCCACCGGTCGCGGATGGCGCCGTGCACCAGTTGCGCGCCGGTGGCCGGGGTCCAGTAGATGGAGGCCCCGTCTCCGCCGGTGAAGTGGTTGTAGCGGCCCACACCGTCGGGGGTGGTGCGCTCATCGGTGAGCGGGTATCCGGTCGGGCCGCGTTCCCAGCCCAAGGATTGCCAGTGCCCGCGGATGGCCCCGTGCACCGACCATGCCCCGGTGGTGGGGGTCCAGTAGATGGAGCCGCCGTCACCGCCGTTGAAATGGTTGTACCGGCCGATGGTGTCCGGGGTGATGCGCTCGGGGGTGGTGGTCGGTCCGAACAGGGCCGCCAGGCCGGGGGTGCCGTAGTAGTGGTCGGCGATGGCACCGTGCATCTCCGGTGCCGGTGCCGCCGGCGCACCTGCGGTGATGACGGCACTCACCCCGGCGTAGCTCCGCCCGTTGTAGGTGACCGCATTGCGGTTCGTGTTCACCACCACCGAGCCGGTGGTGAAATCCCGGCGCCACACGCCGGACTGCGGTGAGTACCGGGCACCGTTCGGTGCGCCCAGCGCGGCGGCGTCGGTATAGCACTGCGGGTAGGGGGTATTCGTGTCCTGGTTCACGTCCGCCCCGTAGCGCCCGGTGCCGTTGTCGGCGAGCAGGAACGAGGAGAAGCTGTAGGTGATGCGGGCCGGGTCGGTGGCGTCGTCGTGGAACACCGACTGCGGTGCGTGGGCCATGCACCAGTCCAACCAGCCCATCTGGATCGGCCAGTTGTTGTCCTGGTCACCGTCGGTGGACTGGGGTGCCTGCCCGGCGTTCTGGTTGCCGGCGACGAAGAACTCGACCCCCGGGATCATCCCGCCCGCGACCAGGGTGCGGGCGAAGGTGTGGGAGTTGTACTCCGAGTAGGTGCCCAGGTTCCCGGCGAGCAGGAAACCAGCCGCCTTGAGCTGCTGGGCCAGGTAGCCACAGAACGACACCAGGGCGGCGCGCCACGACGTGTCGTCGGGGTACTTGGCGGGCCGGGCCGGGTACCCCGCCCAGTCGAAGTTCGCGTTGATCTCGTCCATGTAGACCCCGGTCCAGTTTCCGGACCGGCACTTGGCGATCAGGAACTGTGCGGCCGCCTGCTGGTAGCCGGCGTCGCCGACGTCCAGGCACACCTCGTCGCCGTTGTTGCGGGGCAGCGGGTTGCCGGAGCTGTCCTTGAGAATCCACTCGGGGCGCACGTCGGCGGGGCGCAGGCACTGGGTGAGCCCGGCGGGGTCGGAGTTGCGCTTGACGAAGGCTGCGTAGACGAACTGCGACGGTGCCTGCGCCTTGGTGGGACGCGACTGCCCGTCCTGGATCAACTGCCACCTGAAGCGCTCGGTGCCCGCCCCGGCCGGGTCGCCGGAGAACGCAATACGCAGCAGGGTGGGGGTGTAACCCCCGCCGGCTGCTTCCGCGGTGGGGGTCAGCCTCGACCAGGGGACGAGGGCAACGGCCGCGGCAGCGGCACCGAGCTGCAGGACGTGTCGGCGGGTGACGTTCGACGCGGCAGGCAGCAGCGCGCCCCCGCGGTCTCGGAGGCCGAGGTTGACTGAGAGCGTGGTCTGCATGGATTTCCCCGCTGCTTTCACCGGGGAGGTGGAGGTATGGGAGGGGCCGGCTGTATGGGTCATGCCCTTGGCGTGTGCGGCGCCGCGATAGTGCCCTTGTGTCGGGCACGGCCCAATGAACCCATCTCTGTGACTTGACCGGGTCTCTGGTAGTACCGCCGCTAACCGTTGAACCTCAATGACGACGGCGAAGGCCAGCACGCGCCTGGTGGGGACGTCGTCCCGGTGCCGCACACATCAGGGGCATGACCAACGCAACAGGCACTTCCCGCGTCTCCCCCGGCGTCCCCACCGGCGGTCAGTTCGCCGCCCAGGCCCACCCCGACAGTGGAATCGGTTTGGTTGCCGAGACGCCGGCGCTCACCGCGGCTGACGCCACCCGGTACGCCGATCGGCTCATTTACTCTGCCCTCAGCATGACCGCGACCTCCTCCGCGTGCCGCGACGACGCCTCACCGGCGCAGGCCGCGTACTACGCCGGGATGGCCCGTGCCGATGCCCGTGCCGCCGCCAGCTTCCTCACCGAGGACCCCGACGAGGAGGCCACCGCCACCGCGCTCATCACCGACGCCACCCGGGCGGGTTACGACAGTGCTGACACCGAAGGTCTCGCTGCCGCTGTCAGCGGTTCCGCCACCGGTCACCCGCCGGCCGCCGTCAGCCGTCCCCGTGCCGAGGACCAGCTCACCGAACACCTCGACGCACTGTGCGAACATCATGCCGCGTCCCAGCCCACCGTCGCCCCCGCCGACAAGAACGCCGGCGAGTGGGAAGCTCTGGGATTGCGCAACGGCACTGCTGAGGCCGCCGCCCGGTGGGCCAACCTCGAGCACCCCGAGAATGTCGGCGACAGGTTCCGGGCGTTGGTGGCGGCCGTGAACGACGGCATCACCAACCCCGCCACCTTGCGCGACGTGGCCCGCGGCCGTTTGCGCCGCGACGACGATGGCGGCTGCTGGTATGACACCGCCGAGGACTTCGGCGTCTAGCGGACCGGTCCGACACGACCGATGCAGCGCGGGCCGAACACATGGTGAACATGAACGAAACAACGCGAGAGCACAGGGGCACCGAGCCGAGTCGAGGGGATGAGACGGTGACTCCGCTGGTCATCGCCGACGGCTACCACCACCTGGAGGTGGACACCGATCCGGGCAGCGGCCTGCCTTACATCGACGCTTTCGACGCCGATGGACTGGTCATGAGGGTGCAACTCTCAGCACATCAGGCCTTGAACATGGCTGTCGTACTGACCGGCGGCGGCGATGGGTGACCGCACGCTCGTTGAGAGTGTCCGCGACCTCAACCGGAACTTCGGCCCGACCTTGGTGGCGTACATGGCTGATGTCCGCTCACGGCAAATGCCCAAGAAGTGGGAGACCGGGGAATGTGTGCCGCGTGCCGCCGCAGCCCAACGGTTGCTGCTGGTGTCGAGATGCAGCCAAAATGAGACAAGAGCCCTTGTATTTAATATAAGGCGACCCTAACCTGGTTTCGCGGCCATGTGGTGGCAGCGCTCCCGCCGCGATGCTCATTCACGACCAACGCGAGGTACCGCGCGAGGCGGCGTGTGCGGCCCGGTAACCGACGGAGGCGAGTGCACGAGACCGCAACGTTGATCTGGTCGAGTTCCGCCCGCCGTTGCGGCTTGGGTGGCCGAGGCGTGGGAATTGTGGATGGATGTCGCTGGCTCGCTTGCGACTCGGAACTGCGCGGCGGGCGCCGGTTACGGGGGTAGTGCGTCGGCCCGGTCGAGTAGGTAGCGGCGCTCGGGGCTGCTCGCAGTACGCTGCGCGGCAAGCAGATAGTTCTCGCGGGCGGCGTTGAGATCGCCGGCGAGTTCGTGCAGGTGGGCCCGGACTGCGGGTAGGCGATGCTGTCCGGCGAGTGGGCCGCCCTCGAGGTCGTCGAGCATCCTTAGGGCGGCGGCTGGGCCGTCGGTCATGGCGACCGCGACGGCGCGGTTGAGGGTGACGACGGGGTTCGGTGCAATGTGGTCCAGGACGGTGTAGAGCTGGGCGATCTGTGGCCAGTCGGTGCAGTCAGTGTCGGCGGCGTCGTTGTGCAGCGCGGCGATCGCCGCCTGCAGTTGGTAAGGCCCGAGCGGCGGGCGGGTGAGGGCGGCGCTGACCATGACGGTGCCCTCGACGATCGCGGCCCTGTCCCACAGGCCGCGGTCCTGCTCGCCGAGCGGAATCAGCTCACCGGCGGGCGCGGTCCGGGCCGGCCGCCGGGCGTCGGTCAGCAGCATCAGCGCGAGCAGGCCGGCCACCTCACCGTCCTCGGGGACGAGCCGGTACAGCATCCGGGCCAGCCGAATCGCCTCGAGGGCCAGGTCCGGGCGCACCAGGTCCTCCCCTGATGTCGCCGTATAGCCCTCGTTGAAGATCAGGTAGAGGACGTGCAGCACGACCGCGAGCCGCTCGGACCTCTCGGGTGCCGGCGGGAGCTCGAAGCGGGCACCGGCACTGCGGATCTGCTGCTTCGCGCGGCTGATGCGAGCGTTCTCGCCGATGGGCCTCGCAATGGCTGCTGGTTGCATGCTGTCCCCGCTGCTGACTCGCCGCCTGACGCCCGGCGCAGCGATCGCGGCCGGCCTGGCCTTCTCGACCTTCGGCTTCCTGCCCGCGATATTCGTGCACGGCCCCGTTGCGTTGGTGCTCACCGACTCCCTGGTCGCGTTCGGAACCGGTCCGCTGTTCGCCCTGGGCACCGGCCTCGTCGTCGGCAGCGTAATGCCGGTGCACGCCGGCTCTGCGGCGGCGCTCGCCGAGGTCAGCAACTACCTCGGGGGCACCCTCGGCATCACCGTCTTCGGCACCATCGCGGCCGCCGTCTACCACGCGAAGCTCGGCGCAGCCCCCACCCAGGCCCGCGAATCTATCGCCGGAGCAACCGAGGCCTCGCATGCTGTCGGAGGGGCGAACGGCCAACAGCTGTTGGCCACTGCCGGCTACGCGTTCGCGAGCGGCGCGAGTGTCGTGGCGGTCGCCGGCATGGCGCTGTTTGCCGGACTGGCTCTGATCTGCCGACACGCGGCAGCCACGAACTGACCACGGCCCACCGAGCCCGGCCGCACCACCGAAGCGTGGGCTGAGGCGCAAATCACTTGACGAACGGGGCACACGCTTCGTACGCCGCCGCCGACGTCGGCATCGACTCAGGCCGCCATGTGCCCGAACAAGCCCCAGGCCAGCTGGCGGCGTGACTTCAACTGCGCGCCCTAGAGCGGTGGCGGTGAGACCTCGCCGCCCTCGCAGACTGAGAGTCCTCCGACTGCCGGCGTTCCTGCGCACCCTCTTGCACGGCGTCTTACATCCTGGTTTGACCTGCACGGATACAACGGAGGGCGTCCGTAACCAGGACAGAAAAGTTGCTCCGATGCTCGCCGCTCGCCGACCCCACGGCGACGCTGGGTGCCGAATTTTCGCCATCGGACTCGGAACCCTGCCGAGCGAGCACCCGCGGCCAGCCCGAGTGAGCGCCACTGCGGCCCGTCCCGAGCCCAGGAGAGGAGAGTGCACCTGTGTTGATGACAGCCGCCCTCACCGACGAGCTGAGCAGGCTCCCCCTCACCAATGCTTGTTGTCGGCGCGCGGAAACCATCACCTGGCTCCGCTTCGCCGGGGCGGTACGCCAGGAACCGGGGCGGTGCAGCATCGAGGTGGACCTGGACACCCCCCTGGTGGCCCGCCGCCTCGGAATCGCGATCCGCGCCTTGTACGGCTACCCCACCCAACTGCAGGTCCTTCCTACGTCCGGGTACCCCACGGCCACCCACCACCGACTGCGGATGACCACCCCCGCCGACGCCGCCGCGTTGGTCCGGCGCACCGGACTGGCAGACCCGCGGGGCCGGCTCATCCACGGTTTGCCCGCCCCGATCGTCGCCGCCGGGGTGTGCGACGCCGCCGCAATCTGGCGGGGAGCGTTCCTCGCCGCCGGCTCGCTGACCGAACCCCACCGGTCCCCCGCCCTCGACATCACCTGCCCCAGCCTGGAGACCGCGATGGCCCTCACCGGCACCGCCCGCCGCCTGGGCATCACCACCAAAACCAAACACCTCCGCGACGTCGACCGGGTCACCGTCCGCGACCCCGACGCCATCACCGCACTGCTCACCACCATCGGTGCCCCCGACACCGCGGCAGGCTGGGTGCGCGAGCGCACCCACCACCGCGAGCACACCCCCAGCCCCCGGCGGCCCGGCTTCGACGACGCCAACCACACCCGCGCCACCCACGCCGCGGCGGCCGCCGCCACCCAGGCAGAACACGCCTTGGTCATCCTCGGCGACCAGGTACCCGAAAATTTAACGGCCGTGGCCGCCATGCGAATCACCCACCGTGAGGTGTCCCTGGAGGCACTCGGCCAAATGATGAACCCACCCATGACCAAAGACGCCGTCGCCGGACGCATCCAACGACTCCTCGCCCTCGCCGATACCACAGCGCGGCGCACCGGGATACCCGACACCACCACCGCCCTCACCCCGAACATGCTCGATCAACCCTGAGCGCCCTCGGGCGTCCCGGCCACGATCCGGTCAGAACCGACCCGATCCGCGGGGTCACCGGGCTCCGGCGGTCACCGCTTGGGTGTGTCTATCGTGCGGGGTGTGACCCAAGTGCTGCTCGTCGTCATCGGGCTGCTCCTCATCGGGCTGCCGCTGCTGGCCCTGGTCGCGGACCGGGTCCTGCCACCGCCGCGACGACGTCCACCCCCCGCACCCGATACCCGTCAGAAACTCATCCGCAGATTCCACCTCACCTGGCAGGACGCCCTCGAAGTGGAAGCCGCCGTCCGCGAGGGCCGCACCACCCGGCCCGACCTGCAACCGGCGGCCCGCGGCTTCGCTGAACACACCCTCACCCCGCCCACGTTCCGCGGCCGACCCCTCACCTCCTACCCGCTGGCGGCGCGATGGGCATGGCTGGTGTTCGCGATCGCCGCCCTCGCCTTCCTCGGCTACGCAGCAGCACTCGGATCAGAGGTCGGCCTGGCCTACCTGATCATCTACGGGCCAGTCGCCGCCCTCAGCATCGCCACCCGCCGCTCAGTCGATCGCCAACTGGGGGGTTTCGCGGAGTCGCGGTCGCGGTCGCGATGCCACCGCGGGCCCGTCTCGTCGACCAACTCTCCCGCGAGGAAGGCGATGCCTCGATCACTCAAGCGTCGACCGGCTCATCCTCTGGAGGGACGCGCCGGTCGAACTCTGCGCCGGCCTTCTTCGCGGCCTCCGGACCCGCTGGTAGACGCGCCGTACTCACGCACGTCGCGTCCGCGTGGTGATCATGATGCAGGCCGCACCGGTAGGGGCGACCCGTCCCCCGACCGCCCGTCTCGGGCTCGGGTTGGTC
>JAABUT010001468.1_pt1 | contig 26705 bp, 25 predicted proteins | sample 5559281 | NCBI WGS metagenome assembly JAABUT01 (sample SAMN10711880, study PRJNA513359) | rock metagenome | isolation source: Antarctica rocks | place: Antarctica: Victoria Land, Ricker Hills nord | collected 2016-01-04
AAGAAAAGATTACTGAGTAGTTGCTGTCTGTTTCGTTTCGTACCTGGGAATGATGAATGCCATGCATACGAGGCGTAACAATGATTTTATTTAAACCTTTTTCCAGCTTAAAAGGAAGCTTCCAGTTGCTGTGATGAAATTGGGTTGCCGCTTCAAAGAGTATTTCATACAGCAGCACATTCATTGGTGTAGCACCCGATAAAAAAACAAATGCACCCCGATAAAAAACAGACCCGATTAACTCGCCAAAATGAAAGCGGAGTGCAGTAGTAACATCAAGATCACGATCTGAATGATGAACCAGATGAAACCGCCACAGAAAAGGAATTTTATGATTTAAAATATGCCACAAATAATTTGTGTAATCCATGATTAAAAAAGCAACTGCTACTTTGATAAAAGGAGGGGCATCATATCGATAATTCAGACCCCATTGCAGTTGCTGATTTTTCATAGCCAGCTTAACCATTATTGGAAGGAACACAAAGCGCAAGAGACTAAAAGATGGAATGGCTACAATAGAATTAACGATTACCCTTTCAGACCTTAGCTGCTTTCGCTTTCGTAGCGCTCGCCTGCCTTCTGCAATAAACAGGGCAACAAATACTGCTGTTAATAAAGGCGCACCTTTACAATCGAATACCCGCTTAATTACATTCATAAAATCTACAGTTTATCCTGCCTGATAAATTTACGATAAGTGCTTACCAGTTTTTGTTGTGAAAAACTTTGCTCACAGATTACACGGATGTACACGGAATAAAAAATCATCTGTGGCTTTCTGTGCTATCTGTGAGAAAAATATTAGCTCACAGATTACACGGATGTACACGGATAAAAAAGGCATCTGTGACTTTCTGTGCTATCTGTGAGAGAAACGTTATTGCTCACAGATTACACGGATGTACACGGATAAAAAAGTCGTCTCTGGCTTTCTGTGCTATCTGTTTTTTCAAATCATCAAGTTTGTACACAGATAAAAAAGTCATCTGTGACTTTCTGTGCTATCTGTGAGAGAAACGTTATTGCTCACAGATTACACGGATGTACACAGATAAAAAAGTCATCTGTGGCTTTCTGTGCTATCTGTGAGAAAAATATTATTGCTCACAGATTAAAATGCTATTATAGGTAAATCCTTTTTCCCTGTTGCTTTGCTTCTTCTTCAGGTAAAATTTCGCAATTGTCCCAAATGCCCGTCAATAACGTATCTGCATAGCATGAAGGTAAGCCATGAATAAGCATCAATTTGGTCGTTTGATCGTTATCATAATTATAGTAATGAAAACGATGATTTATATTGCTATGCTTATCCGGTTCAAGAGTTAAAAACCACGCCCTGTCTGTTCCATCATTAGCCGGCATACCAATAACACCCGCATTCAACCATAGCTTATCATTCATGTTATCTTCAAATGGCAAACCACAATGACCAGCGATAATAATATCAGCACCTGTAGCATCAAAGTTTAATTGCTTTTGTTGCCAGGGAGTAGATTTAAAAATATAATCAGCAATATGATACCATGATCCATGAACTATCATTAGCTTTTTATCACCATATACAAATTGAATATGATGAGGTAATGTATTCAGCCACGCTACTATTTCTTCATTGATATGAGCTTTAATATAGGTATACCAACTTCTGGAAAAAACATCGCATCGTCCGCCGTTTTTGAAATCACACCCGCAGTTGTCTTCATTGTTTCGTATCTGTAGCTCTACATTTCCTGCTATAGCATGAATACCCCATTCTTTTATCAGTTGTATGCATTCTACCGGTTGTGCACAATAGCCTAAAATATCACCAGTACAGAAGATGTGCTTCGGGGTATATCCATTTGCTTCAGCCCAACTTTGCAAAGCTTCTAACGACTGCAGGTTACTGTAAGCACCTCCAAAAAAGAGCAGATTGCCTTTTACTACTCCTAAGTTTCTGATAGTCTTTTCTTCATTCATGGCTAAACTGTTTCTACCTGTTTAAATTCAGGATTCATTTCTGCAACTGTTGGTTTTCGCTTTATAAACAGAAGAGGCAGAAAGAACACGCCAAAACAAATAATGCTTCCCCATAAGTTTACAGAAAGCAAATCCCCATACTTTCCATCAAACCAAATTAATGACCTCGGAGTTTTTCCAGAGGTCAGTAAAATTCCAACAGCTATTCCGGATAACACTGAAAGATGGAATGAAATTTTAGGCATTGGCTTGTTCCAAAATATAAAAACCGGAGCCAATCCTATTACCATTGTTCCACTGATTGTACTTGCTGAAAGAATATCCGCACCATAAAAAACAGGTATTGTTCCAAGAATTGAAACGACCACCATAATTAACCTGCCTTTTGAGATCGTGGCCTTCTTCATTCCCAAATCAATTACAGCAAGTTTGGAAGAGGAAGAAAAAGAGGAATCAATGGCGGAAGCTGCGGAAGTAATCATAATCAAATTCATTAATAACATCACCACAGAGCCTAAAAGCTTGCTTACTTCTACTGTTGCCTGTCCCTGAAGGCCCTTTAGCCGGGCAAAAATTCCAATAAAAGAGAACAATAAAATGCAAAAAAATGCAATTGCCGTTGCGGCAATGTAACTTTTTAAAGTCACTTTTGGAGAACTCATAAAACCACGATCAGTCAGGACAGGATCGTGAAAAGGATAACTGAATACCTGAATGAAAACGGAGAACAACAAACTTAATCCCCCGGCCATTGTCCAGGAGCCAGAGGTAACATAATCCTTTAAAGATGCATTGCCTTTAGGCAGAATAAACAGCAGCAGGATAAACAGCAACACTATAAAAAATACCAACTGGACAGAATCGGTGATCAAAGAAGTACGCATTCCACCTTTTAAAGTATATGCAAGTGTTAACAAAGTGAACACTACTATTGCAATGTAAAAATTTGTTGAGCTATTCGGGCCAAAATAACTTCCAATAACAGTTGTATTAGACCATACCTCATTGAAAAGCCTGATGCCAATTAAAATAGAAAAGAGAGTTACAGCTTTGTTTCCATATTTTGTGCGAAGAAATTGATGGATACTGGTGTATTTACCTTTCAAACGCATTTTGTAAATAACAATTCCGGCCACTAAAAAGGAAAGGTAATAACAGGCATACGCAAGACCCCCAATAAAACCATAAGCGAGGCCAAGGTTGGCAGCGTTGGCTATGGATTTAGCAAAGATCCATGCAATCACCAGGCTGCTTGTCAGCAGAAACACATTGGGTTCTTTTCCTTTTTCTGATTTTGCCTGGAAGAATTGCTGAATCGTTTTTGCTCCTGGAGCAATGAAAAAGAACAATACGCCAAATGCGATTAAAATGATCCATTGCAGGCTAAGGGTAGTCATAGTTTGTGCTTATTTAATTTTCCCACCAGCCTTTACTGTTATAACTATCTCCTCCGATACGCGCCGCTGCTTCTGTATAATTTTTCTTGTTAGCAGCCTGCTCAATATCAGGATACCTGAAACGTACCGGGAACTTGTCTGCATTCAGATTATCTTTTGGAACCGGCAAAACCGGAAAGCCTGTTCTTCTTACATCGAGCCATGCTTCATACCCATTTAAAAAATTGGAAATCCATTTTTGAGTCATGATCTTTTTGAGGTCGTCCGTTCCATCAAATGCTACTTCCATTTTAGTGAAATACCCCGCAGGAACACTCACTTTGTAATAATCATGAGAAGCTTTTATGCCGGCCTCATAATAAGTGGCAGCACTCCCTTGTATCAACTTTTTTTGGGTGGCTTCTGCTAAGAGGAATTGTAATTCAGCATAAGTCATTATAGGTGCATCTACACCTTGAGGCTCATCTCTAAACAATCTTCCTATAAGAGAAATGTCGTTAAAGTTATACGCGTTCTGGCTTGCACGACTCAAACCATTTGGCAGGCCTTTATAAACAGGCATAGCCGTTGTTGCTGAATTGACAGTAGGCTTAAAATATACGCCCAGTCTTGCATCGTTTAAACCCACTAAAATCTTCTCACTCGTAGTGCTCATGCGCACATCTGCATAACGGCCTTCTCTTTCATTCACCAGGAACCATTGGTTGGGTGCAGATGCAAGGAAAGGAACAACCGCATTATCACTGTTGCTTCTAAACAAATTATTTTGAGTAAGCAGGTTTTGAAGTGGGATTGATACATCTACTTTTTTACTGATCCTCATCAGGTAGCGAACTTTTAGAGAGCTTGCCAAGCGTGCCCATTTACTCAAGTCTCCTTTAAACATAATGTCGCCGCTGATGACCTCTTTTGATGATGTGAGAAGGGTGATGGCTTTGTCGAGGTTATCAAGAATGCCATTGGGTCCGGTATAAATATCCTGCTGTTTATCGTAAGCAGGAGAAAAAATTCCCTCACTTGTTCCTTTGATGGCTTGCGAATATGGAACGTCGCCCCAAAGGTCGGTAAGTAAAGCTGCAAGCTGCGATCTTAATACCAGTGCAATGCCTTTATAGCCTGGGTTCGATGCCGGTGAGGTCTCCATTGAATAAACATCATTTAATAAACGGTAGGTTGCATTCCATAGCTCGGTGTTGGTTCCCACATCGTAACGGTCTATCGGAAAGAACTCTATGTTGCTGGTATGTTGTGCTAACAGGTTGCCATTTTTCCAGGCTTCTTCTGCATTGTTTTTTGCTGATTGATATAAGACATTTGAGAGCAGAGACTGAGGGTCTGCCATCGCCGGTGCATTGGGATTTTCGTTCACTTTTGCAAGGTCTTTTTTGCATGCTGTTGAAAGCAATAAGAATACGCCAATGATGATAAGCGACGGCTTAAAATGTATAAGCGGCTTTGCGCTAAAGGCTGCAGATGCCCACTGGTATGCCGATGATGTGCTTGCGACGCAACGATGATACCATGAAAGGTAAATGCCGGTATCAAAAGTAAAAAAAGATAAAACGCTTTTATTTGTTGTGTGTTGCATGTGGATTAAAATTTAATGTTTAAGTTGAAACCATAAGACCGACTGGATGGCAACGACATATTATCAACGCCATACACGTACTTTCTGCCCTGCAAAGCATTTGCTTCAGGATCTACATTTGGATTTTTAGTAAACAGCAAAACATTATTCAAAATCACTCCCACACGTATTTCGTTTATTTTCATTTTTCCAAGAATATTTTTGGGGATACCATAAGATAAAGAGATCTGCCTTAGTTTTACATAAGTGGCATCGAACATAGAAGTAGCGGGGGTTGCGCGGTTGTAGTACTGCCCGTAATAATCACTTGCAGCGATTGATTGGGTGTTTGTTTCATACTTCGGACTTCCGGCTGTTCCGGTGTTGGTGACACCCTGGCCAACGATTCCGGTTTCTCTGCCAGGCAAGGTAGATTCAAGTATGCCGGAAGTGCTTCCGAGTGTAAAAATCCTCGAAAGAAATACACCTCCCTGCCGCCAGTCCCACAGAAAACTGAGATCGAAATTTTTATAAGACAGATCATTGCCAAAGCCCATCATGAAATCAGGGTTGTAATTTCCAAGGTTACGCAGGTTAGGATCTCTTACCGGAAAACCTTTTGCATCGTACAAAGTCTTTCCATCTATCTCAACAAAACCTTTTCCGTATATATCGCCAATTCTTCCTCCGTTTTGCGGTGTGGCAATAAAAAACACCGAATTGGTTGCGCTGGTATACACACTTGAAGTACCTGTAACATACTGATCCACTCCATCAGGCAATGTTATTACCCGGCTCTTGTTTTGTGAGAAATTTATGTAGGTATTCCACCTGAAGTTTTTACCAACAACCGGAGATCCTTTCAGCATAATTTCTACTCCTTTACTTCTGATGCTTCCACCATTTACCAACCGGCTAACAAACCCACTTGATGTGGAAGAAGGTAAATTGATAATTTGATTAGAACTGGTATTCTGGTAAATGCTCGCATCTATACCAAGCCTGTCTTTAATAAAATATATCTCGGCACCTGCTTCGAGCGCATCTAATTTTTCGGGAGTAAGAGAAGGGTTTAATAGCCGGGTACTGTTGGTTAATAATGGCGATGAACCATAATTCTGATTAAAAACAAACGTATTATTCAGTTGGTAAGGATCGGTATCACTACCCACTGTAGCAGCGCTCAACCTTAATTTAGCATAAGAAATAAATTGAGGAAGCCTGGTTACTTCTGATAACAACAAAGCCAGTGAACCGGAATAATAAGGATAAGAATTGTTGATTTGCGGCAGCGTGCTCGACCAGTCGTTGCGGAAGGTAACATCGGCAAACAAATAATTTTTATAAGCAAAATTGCCAAAAGCATACAGGCTATTGATCTGCTTTTTAGATACTTCCTGGTAAGAGACCAAAGGGATTTTTGAATTTCCGAAGTTGTAAATATTGGGTACTGAAAGCTGCCCTGCCGTAGTGCTTTTATAATTTGTTTTTTGTGTAAGAATATTTCCTCCGGCAGACAAGGTCATTCTGAAGCTCTTACTGATTTCTTTAGCATACATCAATAAAACATCCGTATTCAGTTCGTTGTAGTCTATCTCATCTTCGCGGTAGGCGCCGTTTGCAAAACGCTTGGTACTAAAAGCCCGTTTTGATGCCCGAAGATCATGGTAGTAATCTATTCCTGACCGGAACCTCAAGCTAAAGTTTTGATTGAAATCGTAGTTGATGGAAGCATTTCCCAAAATTCTTTTTTTGTCAAAACCATTGGTATTTTCATAAGCTATAAAATATGGGTTGTCGAGCCAGAGATAATTTGAATTGAACTGGTTAAAATCTTTTCTGCCTGCCTGCCAGTAATTGGTAAGGTCATGGGTATCTACCTGCCTGCCTGCCCAGTTAAAAGTGTACATCGGATTTTCGCTTCCATAACCCAGGGCCGGGCGGTTTGTGCTGGATGACTGAATATAATTTATATATGCTCTTGCCGATAATTTATCATTTAACCTGCTGGTTCCCGAAAATGCAAGACTGTTTCTTTTCAAATCGGTATTTGGCATCATTCCTTTGTTATCCAGATTCGTATAAGATATTCTAAAGCTCGACTGGTCATTGCTTCCGCTGAAGGATACGTTGTTAATAAGTGTTGCCCCGGTTTTAAAATACTCTTTTATATTGTTGGGATGAGCCACAAATGGAGTGGGTGTAATGGGGTTGCCATTTCTTGCGATGATATCGGCGCCTCTTACCGGATTACCATTTACATCGGTTGAGGGGCCATTAAATTGCTTGATCAACTGTCCGTCTAACTTAGGGCCAAAGCTGGTGAGGCCGCCATCATTAGAGCCTGCACCGAAACCATCTTCATAAAAAAACTTGCCTCCTGCACCTGCACCATATACGTTCTGATATTTAGGTAAGATCAACGGATTTTCGAAAGTAACAGAACTGTTTACACTAACCCCAATTCCCTGGTTGCTGCTATGGTTGGTGCCGTCTTTCGTTTTAATCACAATCACTCCACCGGCAGCCCTGCTTCCATATAAAGCAGAGGCGCCTGCACCTTTTAAAACCGTAATTGATTCTACGTCATCCGGATTTATATCGGCAGCGCCATTACCATAATCCACTTCCTGAAAGCCGCTTTCGTTGTTTTCAGTATTATTGGTAACCACATTATTGGTAATAGGTACGCCATCCACCACAAAAAGCGGTTGATTGGTGCCGGTTAAAGAATTTTCGCCACGTATTACAATTCTTGACGAAGAGCCAACACCCGATGAACCATTGGTTACCTGCACACCAGCCACTCTTCCGGCAAGGGCATTTACCAGATTTGTTTGCCTTACCTGGGTAAGGTCTTTCGATTTTACGGTTTGTACAGCATAACCCAGTTCTCTTTTATTACGTTGAATGCCCAGGGCGGTAACCACAACATCTGTTAACATATTGGCATTGGGTATAAGAAAGATATTAAGATGGTTTTTGTTATTCAGTTTCACTTTCAACGTGTTGTAGCCAACGTGGGAAAAGAGGAGTGTGGCATTGTTGTTACTTACCTTAATAGCGTAAGTGCCGTCTGTATTTGAGAATGTACCAGTACCCGTGCCTTCTTCCTGTATGCTTACGTTAGTCAAAGCATTTGCTGTACTTACATCCTGGATAATTCCGGTAATTGTTAGTTTTTGTGCCATACCTGAATGCACAAACAGGCATACCACTATTACAGTAAAAATAGCTTTCATGCTTTTAAATAATTGAGGTAAAAAATAGAATTAGTATTGTATATCAGTAATGATATTGAGGTGGCCCTCTTAAAAGCGATGAGTAAATATTATCGTTAAAATAGAAAGTAACCTGATATAGCTGATAATTTATCCTCTTAAAAGAAAAAATCAGTTGCGAAATGAAAAGAGTGAACCAACTACAATTGTGTTTTTGCTTCCACTGAAAAACATCGCTGACATTATCAAGGTCATCGCCTGTAATTTCTACAATTGATGAAAAATGGTGTTGCGATGCATAATGCTTCAGGCTGCTGAAAACAATATTTGTTAACCATGGAACTTCTATAAATCTTTCTTTATCGAAAGCATCTTTATGAATACCAATCAGGTAAACACCACCATCTGCTGTTGGAGCTAAAACAAGTTGAGTCGTATTCAACTTATTTGCTACTTCTATAAATTGTTTACTATTTACACAGGGTGAATCGGTGCCCGTAACAATAAGCCTATTGAAACCTAAGGCGAAACCTTCTTCAATTGCATCTGCCAGTCGCTCACCAAACGTATGGCCTCTTTGTTTGTCTGTAAAAAAATGAATGACAGGTAATGCGGATTCCTCCGCCTGCTGTTGTGTATACTGAATTAATTGAGATGCCAGCTTAATCCCACTTTTTTTATTGGATAAGTTTGCATATTTCTTCTGCCCGGCCTCTTCTTTCGCATGACGGGAAAAAATAAGAATGGCAGTTAATTCCTTTTGTGCTTGTATGGTTGTGAACTGGTTTATAATGTATTGTTTAATTATTTTTTTATGCCACACTTCCTCCGCAACTGCTTCCTGAACCTGCCGTACATCCAAAGCAGTGTTGCCCTACAATTACGGATCGTTTGTCAAGTGCTTCTTTATTAAAGTCTGCAATATGTTTTGAAGAGCAAGCTACTTTCAAATCCAGCATCTGGTTAAAATCGCAATCGTATAAATAACCATCCCAGCCGATAGAGATGGTATTGCGACACATCACATTAGCTGCCGCAACAGGGTTAAATGCATTCACTAACTTCTCCATGTACTTTTCATAATTACTGCTTTGCAGCAAATAATCTAAATAGCGGCTAATGGGAAGATTGGTAATGGCAAATAAACTATTGAACTCAATGCCATAATGCTCCATCAATGCCTGCTTATATTCTTTTTCTAAACCAGCTTGCGGTGGGGGCATAAAAGCGCCTGCAGGATTGTAAACCAAATTCAAAATCAAACCGGTTCCTTCTTTTCCGTAGCCAACTTCATTTAGCATTTGTAAAGCTTTGATGCTGTGTTCAAACACTCCATCACCCCGTTGCCTGTCGGTGCGGTCTTGTGTATAAAACGGAAGAGATGAAACAACTTCAATACTATGTTGCTTATAGAATTGGGGTAAATCGTGATATTTTTTATTGGCTAAAATGATAGTAAGATTACAACGCACGATTATATGCCTGTCCAGCTTTTTTATTTCTTCTACAAACCATCTGAAGTTAGGGTTCATTTCAGGAGCACCGCCCGTTAAATCAACTGTTCTTAACTGAGGGTTATTTTTCAATGCATCAAGACATAGTTGCATGGTTTCTTTGTTCATAATCTCCTTACGGTCAGGACCAGCATCTACATGGCAGTGCTTACATACCTGGTTGCACATCTTTCCAACATTCACCTGAAATATTTGTACACCTGTTGCCGTAAGCGGGTATAATCCAGTCTCTTCCAGTTTTTGCTGAAAAGGTACTAATGCAAAATCATCGGTAGTTCCATGTTCCAGAATTTCTATCTGTTGATGAGAATCAGCAAGAATATTATGTTGAGCTTTTAATGATTTCATATTTGATTTTCTGGATTTTCTCACAGATGGCACGAAAAGACACAGATGATTTTATCTGTGTGCATCAGTGTAATCTGTGAGCTTACTTGATTTTCTCACAGACGGCACGGACAGGCACAGATGATTTTATCTGTGTACATCAGTGTAATCTGTGAGCTTATTTAATTAATAATTCTTATTAAACTTTCTTTATCAATCAGTTTGACGACGTTGAAATTGACTAAAATACCAAGCTTTTTATTTGCCAATTTTAAGTACGTCAATAGCTGCTTTTTATGAACATCATGCAGGGCTTCAATGGACTTAATTTCTATGATAATTTGATTTTCTACTAAAATATCCATTCTGAAACCCAACTCCAGTTGCACATCTTTATAATGAACAGGAACTCCAACTTGTGAAGAAACAATCATAGCTCCTGATGTTAATTCATAAACTAAAGCGGCTTCATAAACACTTTCTAACAATCCGGGACCAAGTTCATTATGAACAGTAAAAATGGCACCGCGTATTTTATAAGACAACTCGTTTATATCCATATTTATTTATTTCTCACTGATGACACAGAAAGGCACAGATGTTTTTTATCTGTGGTTGTCCGTGCAATCTGTGAGAGATTTTTTCTCACTAATGTCACAGAAAGGCACAGATCATTTTTATCTGTGATTATCCGTGCAATCTGTGAGCCATTCACATTGGTAAAAAACAGCTTCAGTTTTATTAGCCATAATCAAAATTTATTGTTTTATAAATTTTTCAGTTTTGACTTCTCCCTGCTCATTCAAAACCTGCAACCAATAATAACCTGCAGGTAAACCACTCGTCTGCAAACTATAATAAGACAGCCCTTTAGGAACCTGAAGTTTTATCGTTTTTACACTTACCCCACTTTGATTGATAATCGTAGCATAAAAAGTTTTATTATCTGCACTTGATAAAGTGAAATTTGCAGATGAAGTAACAATTGTTGGATAGATGGCAATTAAGTCAAATCCCTTTTCTTTAAGATATACACGTCTTACCGCAGAATTATAAAAGATCCCATCTATATTGCCAACATTAATCCTATAAAAAATATTACCCTGATTAGCACTTAAACTATCGGTAAAATCAAAAGGTTGCTGACAACGAAGCCGGTCTGCGGTAAATGAACTTATAGTATTATAATCTGTGCCGTTAGCCGATTTTTGAATCTGGAAGTTTGCATATTGCAAAAAGCAGATTGTTTTCCAGTGAAGCTTTGTAACATTATTAGTAACACTTGCATCAAAAGATGATAGTCGTACGGTATAATAGGAGCTGTCGCTTTGGGCTGAAGCTGCATGGCAACCTATAATTAAAATAGCAATGGCTAAGGCTTTTTTCATACGCTTTAAGTTTGAGGGAATTGAGATGAAGATTTTTGCTTTTGCAATCATCCTATGAAAGATTGTTAATAATCTTTTCTTTCAATTTGTGGTTTTGATAAAAATCTGAATTATTAAAATCAGAAGTATGAATATACCTCTCCAGCAATTCATCAATTTTTTTACTTTGTTCTTGGTATGCTGTACATGCATCACACATCGTTTTATGAAGATGCAATTGTATTTTCTCTTTAGAGGATAGTCCTACCAACGACCTCTTTTCTATCAATTCTGTTGCTTTTTTACACGGAAGCATTATCAGGTACATTATTTTCTTCATCTTATTAATTTTTAAACCAGTGAACCTCCAGACATTTTCTAAGCTGCAACTTTGCCCGGTGCAGTATCTGCCAGAAATTAGTCGGAGAAATCTCTAATTCCTGACAAATTAATTCCCCTCTTTTTTTTTCGATATATTTTAATTGCACTGCTGCAAACCAATTGCGTGGTAATTTGCCCAAACACCCGTGCAGCACATTTATAAATTCGGCGTTATCAAGAAGGTTTCCCTCGTCACGATGCCATTCTTTGGGCCGCTGTTCTTTTTTCCAATTACCATCGTTATCGAAGAAAGTGTCAAATAAAGATACTTCTGTATCAACACTTCTATCACTTTCATTGATGGTGGGGTTGCGATAAGCTTTTCTGAAATGTTCAGCAATTTTGTTATTAAGAATGCTGAATAACCAGGTTTTAGGTTCACTTTTACCTTCAAACTTTTCGATAGATTGAAAAGCAGCTAAAAAAGTATCCTGCACCAAATCTTCAGCGGTTTCCTTACTGTTCGTTTTATATAAAGTCCACAAATACATTTTATCAGAAAATGCTTCAACCCACGACTTAATTACAAGGGCTGTGTCACTTGTACGCATTACAACTTTCATTTTATGAAGATACATTAAAGCTGGGTGAGTTTTTTAGTATTTGGCTCTTCCAGCTCTTTAGTATTTTCAACAACAACGGATGTGCTCAGACTTTTATTTAGGAATTCGTTAATCAGTTTACTCTGCTTCATATAATCTCTGCAACCCGAACACATGGATGTATGCATCTTCAATTGCAGATTGTTTATAAAACTTAGTGTTTCAAACTCCTTCATGTCCATAAGCTCTGTTGCCTTTACACAAGACAACATGATAGCATTCATTAAGTTCATATAAAAAATTTAAGCATGAGCAGTTCGTATCCTTTAATTTGATTGCTCTATTGCAATTAGTCGTAACAATCATCAATACCTGACAAACATCTTTCATAGCTGTCCGAACATTTTTTCAAGTATAAATTTTTACATTTTTAATGTCTGATAATCCATTTACTGAAATTTTTTTTATTCAAAAAAATGCTTTTTAACGCTTAGAATTTTATCCGAATTTCATGCTTTTTTGAAGTGGATTTGGCTGTTTTTGTGCTGTTTCCCTTGCCTTTTTTACTGTTTTCTGCTATTTCATTTACAATATAGCTCAACCCATGGTACTGAATAAGGCATATCCGGATCAACGTTACAAAGTGCCCAAACCTATGTTTTACCTTACTTATCGTTATACGCATTAATTCCAATAAAAATAAGTAATCAATCCTATAAATATTTGTGATTTGCAAGCATCGGGAGTTGTTCCTAAAAATGTTTTTATCTGCAAGTTTTGCTTAATAAGCTTGAAGAATGTTTCAATGATCCACCGTCTTCTGTATAATTCAGCTATGGCAGCTGCACTCCACTGCATATTACTACTCTTGCCGACCTCAAAGCTATTGCTACATCTCTATAAATCACAAGCGGGGAAATTGACAATAGAAACGCTGTAAAGATTTTTTTGACAATTTTTTTATTTGGGCAAATAACTTTTGTCTCTTTGAAATATGTTATTGAAATTTGTTTTGAGATTGGTATTTTAAAATTCTAAGCTCTTTTTCAAACAAATACAATACAACATAAGTTTTAGCACGATCTCTTTGCAGCACATATTATTATTCCCAATTAAACAAGGGGTTAACTAAAAGAATTAAATGAGAAAAATTGCAGGTTTACTGTTTATAATATTGTATAGCCTGCAGGCAACGGCACAAAATAAAAGCTTAAAAAAACTACAAGTTTTTATAGATTGCAGCCGCATAGGTTGTGACCTCACTTTTATAAAGTCTGAAATAAAAATTGTAGATTTTTTATTAGACCGCCAGGCGGCTGATGTACATGTTTTAATAACAGCACAACGCGCAGGCGGTGGTGGCAGTCAATACCAGCTTATATTTTATGGTCAGCAGATTTATAAAGACTATACTGATACATTGCTTTTCACTACTGCCCGAACCGCTACAAAAGATGAAATAAGGCAGCAGTTGGTACAAGGTATTATGATTGGTATTGCTCCTTTGGTAGCCCGAACCGCTTACGCATCTGCAATTGCTATTGATATGAAGGGAAATGATTCAATCAATTTATTTTCTGCTGAAGTAACAGGAGATAGGTGGAATTATTGGATTTTTAACCTTGGTATTGATGGTGAGTTTAATGCTGATAAAATTTATAAAAGTAATCGTTACAGTTCAGACTTTTCTGCCGACCGTACTACAAAAAATTTGAAAGCAGGTTTCAGGGTTTATGGCAGTAAAAGGGTTTCTGTTTATGAGTATGAAGATTCTTCGGGTATTTCAAAAAATACGGTAAATAACAGTGAATATGGTTTTTATCATCACTTGGTAAAAGCGTTAGGGCCGCGCTGGAGTTATGGCTACCAGGCAAATTATACAAACAACACTTTTTCTAATAATAAAAGAAAAATTTATTTAAACCCTTCTATAGAATATAATATTTATCCTTACTCAGATGTAAACAACCGTTTTTTTGTTTTGCGTTATGGTATTGATGTTACAAACAATAATTATTACGATACCACTCTTTACAATAAATTAGAAGAAACATTGTACGGTCAAAAAGCTTCTGCAACGCTTACTCTAAATCAAAAATGGGGAACTTTTTACAGCAGCATTTATTATCGTAATTATTTTCACAATTGGAAATTGAATAATATGGGTGTTAATTTGAATGTAAATGTCAGAGTTACGGGCGGTCTTTCTTTCTACATTAATACATCAGGAAATATAGTGCATGACCAGGTTTACCTGGTAAAAGGCAATGTAACGGAACAGGATGTGCTTACCAGAAAACGGCAACTGGCATCTAATTATAACTATCGTATATATTTTGGAATAAACTTCAGGTTTGGCAGTAAATTAAATAATTTCATTAATCCCCGGTTCCAGGGTTACGGAGGTTTTTGAGAAGATTTTGATAAAAGCAATATTTAATAAGTAAATAATTATTGATTAAATCCCTTAAAAGAGATTATCTCACTGCTGGTTTAAGTGCTGCGCAAAAACACTTAAATCTGAAATAATAGGAGGACTATGTCGCCGCGAACACAAACGCCAGCCAAGTGTTTTTTAAGTAATTGCGCTCTTTATCCAATATAAAACACCTATCTTCGCCGCAGTAAAAAAGCGCCTGACTACCAAGCCAGCGGGATTTAAAATAAAAAATATGGGTAACAAATATACTTCTTAAATTAAGAAGCATTGACTGACCCCTAAAGGGCTTTTTATCCCCATAGCTTCTCAAAAAAGAAATTAGCCTCAAAAATATTTTCTCAATAGAACATCCTTAAATATTTTTTTATTTGACTTTAATTCTAAACATCTCCTTAACCGAAGTAGCTTGTTATAACCTGCCGTAAATGCGAAATAGAAATTTCCGGTTTTTAGCAGATGGTTTTACTGTCAAGCCCTTAGTACGCCCACTGCCTCAATTAAATGCTGTTGAGGACTTAAAGATATATGATGAGTTGATTTTCCTATCTTCCTGTTTAAATTGATAAGTTGTATTATTTTATAAAAAGTTGGGTAAGGTTAGGGCTGTTATTTTTTTGTCGCAAAGTTGTTATGTGTAACAGGAACGTACTTAATGAAAGAGGCCCTTTACTATTAGCCTGCAATCATCCCAATTCTTTTTTTGACGCAGTATTATTAGGGGCTTTGTTTAAAAATCCTGTACACTTTTTAGCACGGGGAGATGCCTTTAAAAATCCTATAGCAAAAAAAATTCTTACAACTCTAAAGGCCATCCCCATTTACCGCTTAAGCGAAGGAAAAGAATATTTGGCATTAAACGATACAGCATTTGAACAGTGCAATCAGATATTGCGAGATGGAGGAATAGTGCTCATATTTTCAGAAGGACTTTGTCTTAACCAATGGCAGCTACGTCCATTAAAAAAAGGTTCTGCAAGAATAGCAATCAATGCATGGAAGCAAGAAGCCATTTCAAAAACTTTCAGGGTTTTGCCTGTTAGCCTTAATTATAACTCGTTTACCATTTTTTGGAAAAAAATAATTATTGAATTTGGAGAACCTATTGTTAGAAGTGAGACATGCATTGCAGCTAATGAAGCACAGCAAATAAGGCATTTCAATAAGCTGCTTTACTCACGCCTTAAAAAAGGAATACTTATGGATGATAACACCTCTGTTGTTCAGTTTTTATTGAGTAATACTGCTCTGGTAAAGAATTCATCAAAACCGGTATCTTATTTAAAAACCTTAAAAGAGAAGCTAACTTCTGATATCTTAAAAAAAGAGCTTTATAATTTATCCGATACAAAAAGGCTCGCCTTAAATACAACCTCTTTTGTCAATAATTTTTTGCTGTCTGTACTATTATTGATTCCTGCATTAACAGGTGTACTTATTCACCTGCCTGTTTATCTGCCCTTAAAAAATTTCATCAAAAACAAAACGAAGGGAACAGTGTTTTATGATTCAACTTTATTTGCAGCTTTGTTAATTGTATATCCTTTTTATGTATTGCTGCTTGCTGTATTGTGCGGTATTCTTATAAACCCGGTTTATTTATTACTGGTTATTGCAGTTCCCTTTTTTGCATTGATATATTTGTATTGGAAAGATTGCTTTGTCAGCACCATTAATTATTTTAAACTCCAAAAGAACAAACGGAAAGCACTTCAGGCTTTATTGCAATAATCATTTCACTTTATTAAACCCAAGCATTCCAATCATCCAGCCCGGAAGAGGTCCTTCGTTTTTACGTGTCTTCAAGTTCAAATGCCAGTTAAATTTTTTTAATATTGGAATTTTATGAGTCTCAACCAACTCTATTAAAGTACCGTCAGGGTCTTCTACATAACAAAATCTTCCGGCAGAAGAACCCATTGAAAATGAATTAGCGCTATCTACCGTAAAATTATATCCCGCTTGTTCTGATTTGTTTTTCAATACATCCATATTCAAAACATCAAAACACAAATGAATGAAACCACAATCACCCCAGAAACGATCCTTATAAATTTTTACGGGTTGAAAGTCTAATGCTTCCACCAATTCAATTTGTACTGACCCTAACAGCTTACTGAAAGCACCTTTGTTAGCTACCTGCTTTTTCAGCAATACTCTTCTAAACTGTTGCCCTTCCTGCTCCTTTAAAGGAAGATCGATTGCAGGAGCAGTACCACTGTATATTACTTCATCAATTCCTAAAACATCCCGGTAAAATCCAAGTGCCTTATCAAGATTAGACACACCTATTACAGCCCCAACTACGCCGCCGCATATCCCCTGTCTTGTTTTAAACCACTCATCTCCCTCTACAATATTAAAATGATTGCCGTAAGGATCAGTAAGCCAGAAATGATTTCTGTCATCTGGTGCATCCATTAATGCAGATACATTTATTAAAGGCATTTTGCTAAAATGCTCATGAGCAGCCTTTACATTTTTTGATTTAATTTTTATAGCAAAAATACCTAAATCGCCAAACCTGTTAGATGCACTTTCTAAAGGAACCCTTGAAGTAAATTGCCAGATTTCAAAACCTCCGCCGCCGGAAAGATTCATAGATAAGATGGCATGCCGGTTATGCACCTGGTAGCCTGTATAACGTGTCATTAAAGAAGCTTCAGCTTTGTCGTCAAAGATCAAAACGTTCATACCAAAAAGTTCTTTGTAAAGGTGCTTTGCTTCGTTTGCATTTGTTACACCTATACCTACCTGTTGTATGCCTGTAATTAAATCTTTCATAACACTAACAGTTTTATCTTTTTATCTGTATACCAACATTCCTTGATATTTTTCCATCATATCCACTTGTGAGGCTCCTTTGTTGTACATTTTTATGATAGTCCGGTTTGCCAGTTGTATAGTTAACCAGCTATTCGTATCATATTTCCTTGCTGAAACCAATGCTGCCTTTGAGAATATTTTATACTTCCCCTTTTTTCGCGCCCTTCCTACAATCTCGTAATCTTCCATTATGAGCATATCCTCTTTAAAACCTCCAATCTCTTTAAATAGTTTACCGGTAATATATAAAGTTTGATCGCCGCCATAACAAATGAACCAATCAAAGCGGGTAAAAAAGGCATTAATACGCAGAATGGTTTTATTGCTATTGAATCTTGTCCGATACCTGCCCAATTCATAACCTTCTGCAAGTGCTTGTTCAATATCCTCAACAAATGTTGGAGGAGGGAAAGTGTCAGCATGAACAAAATATAATACTCCACCACTTGCTATTGATGCTGCATAATTCATTTGAGATGCCCTTCCTTTTTTTGAAGATAATACAGCCTTAACACCTGTCTGTTTCGCAACCTCTAACGTTTTATCCGTACTGCCACCATCCGATACAATTATTTCTTTGACTTTGTTGTTAGAATTATCTTTTAAATAACTAATGAGGCAAGGAATACTTTCCGCTTCATTATAAGTTGGAATGATGATGGTTATCAATTATAGAGGTTTTGTTTGCCCGATTGTGTTCTATGTTTTAATAACAAAATTTGTACTATAATGAAATTGCCTCTTCCTCTTCGTTCAGTAATTATGAAAAATGCTTTTCATAAAGCTTCTTCTATTAAAGCTCAAAAAGAACTTATCAAGGTATCCTATTGCAGGAGCTTAGAACTTTATAAGCGTGTCATTATCTCGTACAACATGCTGTGATTGTGCCATTTTACTTTTCATAACAAATAGTTTTGGTGGATTAGTCGCAACAAGCATCAATACCTGACAATCATTTTTTAAATATCATTTTAACCGCTTTTATTTCTAAAGATTTCCTAAGCTAAATCTTAGCCAGGTGAAGTGTTGCGGGAAATTTTAGGCTTCACCTACTAAGATTACCTGATTTTTTTTCCTGAATAAATAATTCCATCTTTAGTTTCGGGCATGTGGCCTATACCCCGAACTGTTTTAATGCTGTTTACTGTAACTTCTTTTAATAAAGTTGTTTTTAGAGTGTCTTTAGATTGTTGTGCTAATAGTGCTATCGGCAATAATCCTAGGGCAAATGATATTATTCCTTTCACTTTGCTAATATATTTAAGTTGCAAAAGTGACGGATAGGAAAGAAGGTTGTTTATATAATGCGGAAAAAGATGTTACGAATAGGGAAATCTTTCTGCTATATTTTGACACCAAATGAAACATAAAAAGTCCTTCCATCTGCAGGCAATATGCCTGGACCGGGATACATAGTAATTCTGCGATTATAATACTTTTCGTTTGCAAGGTTGTTTATCCCTCCCGACAAGTGGAATTGCTTTGAGAAATTATAATTGATTGACCAATCCCACAAGTTATAAGCAGGAATAACACCTGTAATGCCATCCGTACTTGAAACAGTATTAAAAGCATCATTAAAACTTTTGCTTGTATAACTGTATTGAAAGGTTGTTGAAAAATCGTTGTGCTGTAATGTTAGCCCTGCTTTATTCATCCAATCCGGTACGTTTTCGACATGGTTATCTTTTACATTAATAGTAGTGCCACCCTTGTTTAAGTTGGCATCTAAGTAGCGGGCATGATTGTAAGATAAGGAGTTGAATATTCTTATATCGTCTCTTGTGTAGCGTTTCGTTATTGATTTTAGCAATGATAGCTCGACATACAATTCTACGCCTTTAGTTAGCGCATCACCAATGTTTGTTGTTAACAGGTAAGTTGAATTGTCTGGTTTCTTTTGTGAGATTAAACCCACACGGTTGCCATAAAAAAGATAGAATGCATTGATGTCGAAATTTAAGACGTCGCTATAATGACCACGATAGCCGAGGTCAATATCATAGCCTTTACTGTCTTTCAAATTCGGGTCTATCACATCAACCCTGTCTGCCGGTGTAACGTTTGCATATAAGAACGGACGGTATGCCTGCGAAATATTTCCGTATAACTGGCTTAATTTATTTACCTGATATTGCATGCCTGCACCAAACAACGGGAAATGCCTGTTGCCTTTGTATGCTACATCAATTGAAGCATTGTTTATTTTTCCTGTTAAACTGGTATTGATAATTTCATATCGCATACCCGGTGTTATAGAAAATCTCTTAGTTAACTGAAATATGTTTTCTGCAAATGCTGCATAGTTTTTTGTTGAAAAATGAAGGTCAATACCATAAGGTTTTACAAGACTCAGATCAAAATCATTACCGGCAGTACCTACTCCCTTTTGCCTGCGCTTGGTTGTTTCGTTGGAATAACGTAAGCCGGTTGCCAATACATTATTTACACTCCCTAACTTGTAATGGTGTAATAATCTTGCTTCCGTGGTAAAGCCGCTGTAATAATCTCTATCTACCTGGCGGGGATTGTATGAACCTAGTGTTGTATTGAAGGTATCAGCAATAGCAGGAGCAGCTATAAACTGTACACTGTTGCGCTGTCCAAATAAGGCATTGGCTGTAATTTCAAGATTAGTATTATCCGAAATGCTGTGCTTAAAAATTAAGGCAGGAATATTTATTTCAGGATTAAACCAGTTTCTTGAACGAAAAGACTGTTTTGCACTTTGATTGAACTGGACGTCTGTTAAACCTCCTGCAATCTTTTGCACATAATCCATCCTTGAAAACTGAAAGGACAAATTTGTTTGAGCATTAAACCTGTAGCTAATATTAGCATAATAAGCATGGTAATTAAAACCTGCATCAGGACGCCATCCATCCCCATGCCGGTAATCGTAGTAGGCATAGTAGCTTAACTTGCCTTTTGTGCCACTGACAGAATTGAAGGAGTTGAAAAAGTTGTTTGAGCCGGTAGTTTGTTCGCCAGTATACGAAAACGGTTTGGTACTATCTGCTTCTTTCATTACGTAATTCATCATGCCGCCAAACTGGCTGCCAAATTGTAAAGCTGCTGAACCTCGCACTAACTGCACCTGCTGCACTGCCTGCAGTGGCGGTGTGTAATGGTCTTCAGGATAACCAAAGATATCTGAATTGATGTTGTACCCATTTTGCCGCATATTCATTTCTATGGAACGGTGGCTATCTGTACCCCTTGAGCCTACATTGATTTGTAAACCTGCACCGTCCATATCCCACATGGTTAAGCCGGGAATTTGTGCAAAGGCTGTTCTTGTAATGTTTTGAGCAAGGTTCATCCGGGAAGCATCCAAATAAACCTGGTTGGTTTTTTTGCCGGAATAAATATTTACTCCTACAACTTCAGCTATATACTTTGGAGCTGCGTTTTTTAAATAGGTATTTACAAAAACGCTGTCTATTGTTTTTGAGGTTAAGGTATCTTCCTTTTCGTGGTTTTGAGCTTTGGATTGAATAGCAGGTGCGACAAAAAAAGAGATGAATAGTAATATCCTTATAGGGTTGATCATGTGGTTTATAATTGTTGAAAAATTGTTCTTCATTTCGCTGCTTTTAATATTAATTTATTAATTATTTTAAACTGTTTTTTACATTTTTATGTACAAACTGTGACACTTTGTTTATCAAGGTTAACACGATCTTAAACATTCTATTTATTATTCCACAGCTTTAGAAACCTGTAAACGGAGATTTTTTTCATGTTAATTAATTTTTGTTTTAATGTTAAGTTGTTTTGAAGCAAATTGTTGTGACCTTTCATTTTGCCATAGTACCAGACCTGCACTGATAATTACAATGTTTTTTACAATGTATTGGAAGAATAAAATCCAGGGTTGAACTTTATGCAGATCATACGAATAGCAGCTTGCTTCAACCTTGGTTTGTTTTTAATACATTCTATGTATTATGTAGCTTCTTCATATTTAATCGATTCACAGTAAGCTCACCTACTTTTTTGCCATACGTGGTACTACTAATGCAAGTTGGATGAAAATGAATGCCCCCATAAAAACGAGCCATATTATTTTCATTAGCTGCATCTCTAAAAGATTTGAAAGTCCTGCTTTTTATGCCAAACTCAAGTTCGGACGTATCAGTGTAAGCAAAGTTGTCACCAAAAACACTTGTTAAAACTTCGGCTGCTGCAGAAGAGCCTGTAGAATGACCACAGGTATACTCTGGAAAGGGCGGGGTTTGGAGATAAGGTTGCCAGTCCTGATCTATATATTTATTGATAACTGTTTCCGGCCGTACAGTATTGTATTTATACTTCGCATCCCAACATTGTATAAATCCGTCAAATAAAGCAATGGCTGTTTTTGCATAAGCATATACAGTAGTTGCATAATCTGCTTTTGCTTTTTTTGCTGCGATACCTACAATACTCATCCAATGACCAGGAGGGGAAAACTTTTTAGTGCCAAACATGAGGTGGCCATTCACATTTAATTTAAAAGGATTATCATCCCAAAATTCTGCCATGTGTTTTTGTTCAGGAGTAAGGCTATCAATAGCGTTTTTTACTTGTAATACCTGTTTGTAGTAATCGCTATTCTTATTAGTTATATTAAACTTCAATGGAGGAGGTGGTAAAAAATTGATTCGCACTATCCAATAACAAAGGTCTCATCATATTCCAATGAGGTTCCATTGCCGATGCATAAGCGGGAGGCGTAGGTACCCATCTGCTTGGGTCATCCATATCTATCGAATACTCCGACATACCCTTTACCTGTAAATAATTATCTTTCTTGCTCCATTGCATAATTATTTTGGAGACCGTATCAGCATAGAGAAGGGAATTTTGAAAAACTTCGATTGGTATACCATGCTCTTTAGCCAGCCCTTTCAGACTGTCAACATACGTTGCCATACTGCCTTCCGGAAAGGTAACAGACTCTCCCAATGTACAGAAGGCCATTAGTGATGCAAACTCAAAATTAATCTTTTTCCCGGCCACTGGTTTTGGTAGGTAAGTCAAGCCCCTCAACTGATGAGCAAGAGAATTGTATTGACCAGGATTACCTGCAGCTATGATTTCGTAAGCAGCAATATTTGCGTATAAATAATTTCTCGAAGCAACAATGGGACTAAAATTATTACCCATCACAACGGTATTAAGTTCATGCACCACATCAGCATAAAGTATGGGATTTTTAAAAAACGTGTTATAATTTTTTTTAGTATTGCAGGCAAGTATTGTAATAATTATACATAGGGTGATTAATTTCCTTAAATAGGTATCATGCGATTTTTTCATACACTATAAGTAGCTTTATTTTTTTAATATCTTTTGTGGTTACCAGATTAAATTTTCATGGCATCAATGATGCATCGCTCACCAATTTCTTTTTGTTCCTTACCGAATTACTAAATAAAGATTTCAGTTCTTAAGTTGAATTGCACAACCTGGTGACAGGTTATTTAGATATTAAATTTGTCAATAAAACTGTTGCCCTGAGCTAAAAGAATACAATGCAAGCAAAGCTTTTAGTACTCTAAAGCTGTATACAAAAAGAAACCGCTAAGAGGATGACCGGCGAAATATGCCGGGATTTAAATGATTTCCGGAGGCTGTTCTGGTAAAGATTGATGTGGAGAAGGTAAAAAGTTTAACTGGGATATAAGGCCATAAGAATGTATGATACCATTGTAAATATTTGTGCATGTGTAATTTACGGTATCATATTCAACCGATAAATTTTTAAATACACCAGCTTTTGAATGTCCCGATTTCTTCGATTGATTATTTTGAACTAAGTCATTTGCGTATTTAAAAAATTCCTCCTTTGCTGATTCAATACGCATTTTATTATGATCAGGCAGGCATAACAAAATAAGGTTTCCGTCAGATATTTTACGTTTGACGTACTTTAAAATTTTACTATCAACAGTTATTTCTCCATCAACACGTTCAAAATTTTCCTGGTTGTTCATGTAAGGAAGAGAAAGGGGAACTTTTATAGTTAGAAGATCTGCTTCATTATAATCCTGTTTATCAAGTGAGGTTTCAAGCTGTTTATCAGATTGCTGCTGTTCATAATTAAATAACAACCTGTACCCGAACAGGTTAAACAGGAATAGTGCAATCAGTAATATGGCAAAAAGTTTTCTCACAAAAATCAGTGCAAAATAAGCAAATTTTATTTACTGCAATCCCTGAATAACAGTTTTACATAATGCCGCCTATGGTTTTCTTGTAATTACGGATAAAATGAATAATTCTTGAAACTATTTGCATCCTCTTCATTATCCAAACCAGGCTTATTGATATTTAAAAAGAGTTGTGTTGCCTCCATAGTACTTCGCTATTTATTATTTATATTTTGTTTTTTCATGCATGTGTAGTGCTCATCAATGCCAATAAAGCAGAAAGCAATACCACACATTTCCAGCAATTCAGTTTCATACTTATTTTTTTTGTTTATTAAAAAAGTGGTTTAAAGAAGGTATGTACTAAGTCTGCACTTAGTACATACCTAAATCTTTTAACTAAGCTCAACAGTGCCGTGATGGTGAGCATGACAAGCTTCGGCACATTTACGGCATTCTTCAGCGCATTTTTTGCAATGTTCGTACTCATGCTTGCCACATTCTTCTGTGCAATGGCGACAAACCTTTTCGCAAAAAGCAAGGAAGTCGTGTGCAAACTCGCTGTCTCTGATTAAGAGTTTAGCTGCAAGAGAGCAAACATCGGCGCAATCCCTGTCTGTTTCAATGCAATGTGCCATTGGTGTAACGTCTGTTTCATCAAGACAAGATGCGGGGCAGTTTTCACAGGCAGTAGCGCAAGCTAATAATTGCTGTATCAAGGCTTCGTGTTTGTGCCCTGAATGATGGTGACCCGGTTGTTCGTGTTCCATGTTTTACCTTTTTAAAGGTGAAAAAATAATACTACAGAATACAAAACTATTTATGAAGCAGTGCAACACAATTGCATTGTTAGGTGCAATTGCCACATATGCCTCTTGCAACCAGGCTAATTTCCTGTAATTGAAAATTACCCGGCAACTCTACTTTGGGTATTTGTGCATTGGGTAAGCAAAATAGTTCTTTGCAATTGGTGCAGTAGAAATGCAAGTGCATATCATAATGAACACCTTCTTTGCAATCAGCTTCACACATCGCATATTTCACTGCTTCTACACCATCCTTTATATCATGTATCAAACCCTTTTCTTCGAAAGTTTTAAGTGTTCTGTATAGTGTCGTTCTGTCGGACCGTTCAAACTCTTTTTCAAAGTCACTTAAACCAATTGCTGGTTTTTGCTTTAATAAAAATTCAAGCACCAACAATCGCATAGCTGTCGGACTGATTTGCTTTGACACTAATATGCTTTCCAGTTCTTTGCTAATTTAATTTATTTGTTTTAGAAAAGCAGTTCTTACAATCAGACGGAATCTTCCGGCCTGGCATTTAAAAAAGCTTCCGTAATCCTGTCTTTAATTTCTTTAGGCAGTTCATTGCTGTGTAAAATTTCCAACTCAAGATTTTGGCTGGTCTCATCCGCATTTAAACTATAAAACTCATCCAATTTTTTTTCCAAGAAAAAAGCATCGAATTCAATCTGCAGATTTGCAATACCTGCCTTAAAATTTTCTTTCCACTTATCTAATTTCAGTCCGTCCATAAGTTTGTATTTTAAAATTTATAAAATCATACCTAAAATCAAAAAGAGCAGAAAGCCACCAAAGAAAGCGGACGTATGCCACACTGTTTCCTTTTCTTCATGGGCTTCCTTTAATAATTCTTCGGTCACTAAAAACAATAATGCAGACAGACCGAAGGAAAGAACTATATCCATAACATTATGCGACAAGTTGTTCAATAACGTAGCTCCTAAAACTGCGCTAATAAAAAATACACTTGCCAAGAACATAATTAATCCTATTGATTTTTTCTTGTCTACTTTGTTGGTGCCTAATTCTGTTGCTGTAGCCATGCCTAATGACAACAATTCCATTGATAAGGCAATTGCCAAAAGAGTGCCTTCTGTACTTCCTGCATGAAAAGCAATACCTAAAAGAAGCCCGTCAATAAATATATCAACTGCTACGGCAATCAATAAACTTACCGGCAACTTGCCTGATGTGTTGCTGTTACCTCCGGTTTCTTTTTGTTCAGTAAACTTTCTTATAGCTATCATTAACACAAACCCTAAAACAAAGCCGATTATGGTTTGAACCGCTTTATGAATTTTAACTACATCAGGCAATATTTCTACCGCTACAACAGAAAAAACAACTCCCGCTGCAAAGTGCAATATTAAACTGCGAATATTCCCAGACGGCTTTTTGATAATAGCGATAACGCCGCCTGCTATCATTGTGAAAACAGGTATTAAAGAGAATAATACAATCTTTTGAAAAATACTCATACCTTATTCTTTGAATTTATTAGAACCAAAGGAATGTTACTTACTGTATATCGTCAGTCTCGATATTCTGCATACTTGAATAAAGATAGAATGCACCTTTGGTAACAATCTTTGTATGGGGTTGTAATTCTTCCAATAATTTAATTTCTACATAACCTAATTCTTCAACACCTGTAATTACTTCAATCATTTTGAAACGGTACTTTTCCTGTACTTCATTTTTGTTTACTTCTTTATCATCCGCATCTCTTTTAACCGGTTCTTTCTCTGTACCTTCAAAAATAAAGATATAAGACTTGTCATTTGCTTTAACTAAAGCATCTTTTGGAACTGCTGAAACTAATTGCTTTCCTGTTTCAATCAACCCGGTTACATACTGTCCTGCAATGAGATTCAATGGAGCTGCATTATTTAATACAGCATGAACGGTGGCTGATTTATTATCGGCTGAAAAAGATTTATTAATGCCAAACACATGTCCAGAAACCTGCTTATCGTTTTGATTGGTCAACATAAAGTTTACCTTCTGTCCTGTTTTTACTTTGAAGATATCTTTTTCAAAAACCTGCAAATCGCAATAGATGATGCTGTTATTTACAATCTCCATAATAGGACTTGAAGCATCGGTAAATGTGCCTACACTTAATGTTATTTTACCTACTGTGCCGCTTATAGGGGCAAGTACCGGAACCTGTGTTATCAGGTTGCCTCTGCGTACCTGCGAAGGGTTGATGTGAATTTG
>JAABUT010001469.1_pt1 | contig 26700 bp, 25 predicted proteins | sample 5559281 | NCBI WGS metagenome assembly JAABUT01 (sample SAMN10711880, study PRJNA513359) | rock metagenome | isolation source: Antarctica rocks | place: Antarctica: Victoria Land, Ricker Hills nord | collected 2016-01-04
CCAGGCAGGGACAGGCGATTCACCCTCGTGAGATGCGTCGCCATTGCGGCCTGTTGCTGATGGTCGATTTCCCTTTGCGTACGCGAGTCCGAGGGCCAAATCTGTTCACCGTCATTGCGGAAGACCCGGTATGTCTTGGCTAAGTGTGACGCGGATTACCGACTGCTACCGGGCGGTTGGCGGCGCGGCGCGGCAACCGGAGCGTGTCCCCTATCGGTCCTTCGATGGGCTGTTTTGCGATGCGTACCTCTACCTCCCGCTCGATTTCGACGAGCGCAAGCAGTATCCGGGCCTCATTCAGGTCCACGGCGGCGGCACGAACTCGTACGGGAACGGCTGGCACCCCGTGGAGCAGTGGCTGGCGGCGCAGGGGTTCGTCGTCCTCGCGGTCGAGTACCGCGGATCGAGCGGATATGGCCGCGATTTCGCGGGCCTGTCGTATGCCGACTGGGGGGGAGGGCAAACGCGCGATGCGGTTGCGGCCGGTGAGTGGCTCCGGGCACAGCCGTATGTCGGCAAGGTGGGCATCTACGGCGGGAGCTACGGCGGCTACCTGACGCTGCACAGCATCGTTGCCGCCCCCGACCTGTTCGCCGCCGCTGTTGACATGTACGGGAAAACGAACATGTTCACGGCGCAGGCAAACGCGGACCGGGTGGGCCGCGTCTTCGTCGCGCGCGACTACTGGGGGCGGCACGCGGCCGAAATACCAGAGGCGATGGAGCGGGCCTCCACCTTTCAGCGCCTGAACCGCATCAAGACGCCGCTCCTGATTCTGCACGGCGACCGCGATCCGCGCGTGCCGCCCATCGAGTCCGCGCAAGTGGCCGAGACGATGGCCCGGGCGGGCCTGCCGCACGAATACGTCGTCTATCCGAGCGAGGGACATGGTTTTCGCAAGCGGGAACATCGAATCGATTGCTACCAGCGGATGCTGGGGTGGTTCGCGCGCTACCTCAAGGAATAGCCGATGCCCCCCGATGACGGCGTTGATGCCCCAATGGCCCGCCGCCCGTCCTATCGGACGGCACACGGCTCGAAACCAATGACCGTCGCCCTGCTCGCCGGGATGCTCATCGTGCACAATGCCCAACGCACCGGTGTCGTGCCGTTGTTCACCGACCTGCAACCGCGATTCGGCGTGGACTATGCCAGTATCGGCACACTCTTCGCGGCGTACGTCCTCGGCTACGCGATCCTTCAAGCAGTTGTCGGCCTCGTCGGCGACCGCTTCAACGCCCGGTCGCTCCTCCTCACCGGCCTGGCGCTCAGCGCACTCTTCTCGGCGGCCTTCGCCGGGACGCGCAACTACGACCTCGCGCTGATCGCCCGCTTCCTGCTCGGCGCGACGGGGGCCTTCCTCTACACCCCGGCGATGAAACTCGGCATCACCCTCTTCGCGCGCACCGAGCGCGGCCGGGTGATGGGCCTCCTACAATCGGGCGCGGGGCTCGGCGCGGTGGGTGCACTCATCCTCGTCCCAATCGGCGTCGCGCACTTCGGGATGACGGGTGGCCTGTTCACGCTACCCGTCTTCACGCTCGTCATCCTGATCGTCGCGACGATCATGCTCCCCGATGCGCCGCCGCAGGAGCGGATACTGCGGGTCGCGGGGACGCGCACGGGCATCGGCTGGCGACCGGACTTCTGGCAGCTGCTCGCGATCAGTTTCACGGGAATGCTGGCGACCTACGGCCTGCTCACCTGGCTGCCGACCTACCTGACCCAGACCTTCGGCTACTCGACGGTGCGCGCCGGGACCTTCGCCTCCGCCGCGAATATCGCGCTCCTCGTCGCGGCGCCGCTGGTCGGCATCCTGGCGGACCTGCCACGCGGCAGGTCGCTCGTCCTGCTCGGCGGGTCCGCGCTCGCCTTCGGGTCCTACGTCGTCCTCGTCCCGAAAGAGCCGATCCCCGTTATTTTCACGATGACCATCCTCATCGGCGTCAGCCTCGCGGCGACGACCGCGCCGCTGATGCTCTTCGCGGGGGAGCGGTTCGATGCCGGCGAAACGGCTCGCGTCGTGGCGTTGATGGCGACCGTCGCCCAGATCGGCGCGACGCTCGCCGGTGTCGTCTTCGGGTTGCTGCTCGCGCACAGCGATCGGTTCCAGGTGATCTGGCTCGCCTGCGCGATCCTCTCGCTCGTCCGTCTCATCCTGCTCGCACCCTTCTTCCTGCACCGCAGCGAACGACACCGCGAGAACGTCTCCACCCCGGCCGGTTAGCGAGGCGCCACGGCGATTGCCTGTGGAATAGATCGCGCGAACACGCTCGCGGATTACTGTCGGCGGCGCGGTCGAGCGCGACTTGGTACCTGATATCGGTCCACGTCACCAGCAGCCGCGCTTCCTCGAGCAGCCGATCGCGATGACCTGGCACCGGTCGAGCAAGCGACGATGCGGATTGAGAGGGGCACCCTGGCCGATTGCGGGCCATCATGGACGGAGCGCCCCATTCCCGGTTTCCGTACCGGCACAGGGCCGCTCACGAGTTCCGAGGCGGTCTTCCAGGACCGCGAAGAAATAGCTCATCTTGTTCTTCTTCCACTCGGCGGTGGCATCCCCTGCCGACGTGCGGATGACAGCGGTGCGTTCTTTCGTGACCGATCGTGCCGCGTAGAGATGCTCAATGAAATCCTCCATCGGTAGATTGACCTGGTGATACAGATTCACGAGTCGTGAAGTTGATGATCGTAGAGATGCGGCATCATTGAATTCGCGGGCGATCTCTTGGGCAAAGATTCCGAGGTGTTCTCGTGCGGCAGCACTGATCGCTGCGGTGTCCGGTGCGGCTCGCTCGTCACGCTCTGCGTGTATCGTCGATAGCGCCAGAACCCCATCTTCAGTCGTTTTTTTAGGAAGAGATGCCTTTCGAAATTTCGAATTCGCTATTCCTCCTGTTTCTATTCTAACTGTTTCTAATTTAACCTCACTTTTCGCAGGTTCAGCAACCTCACTTTCCGTAGGTTCTTGAACCTCATAATTTGAGGTTCTGGATTCGTTCGCTAACATCTGCGGTTCTTGAACCTCAATTTTTGAGGTTCTGAGATCGAGCAGCGTATAAATATTTGTTTTCCCCAGTCCACGGCGCCTTTGTCTCAGGAGATTGACGGATTCTAGTTCGCGCATGTACTTGCGTACGGCGTTCTCACTCGCCTGCATATTTTCGCAAAGACGGTGATAGCCGGGAAAGCATCGCCCCTCCTGCCAGGCATATCCGAGCAGGACTGCATAGAGGAGCTTCGCATCTCGAGAGAGATTGCGCGCGTATAACACAAGCCTCGGCAATTGGATGAAGCCATAGCGCAGCGACTGGTCCTCGATCAGTAATGTGTCTGGCTCGGGCTGAAATTGGCCTGTTTCGCTCAAAGGTATCTTTGCCATCACCGCACCTCGCAGCCCCTTCAGAACATCCCCGGTGGTGTTGATGCCGACATGCGCGTTTGAGGCGCAATCATCGCTCCTCGATCATCGCCAGATCCATGCTCAGCGCATGAAGGACTGCCTGCCGTGAGGCACGACCATGGCTGCTTTGAATCAGTTGCACTGTTGCCAATGTCTCTAGTACGATAGTGTCGTCTTCCGTAGAAGGGTGATTATCAACCGCTCGCTCTTGACCGGATACATTTCGGCCCGAAATAATTCCGGTTTCTGATCCCGAGTCAAGCAACTCATGCGGGCCGTCATTTCGGCCCGAAAGAGTATTTATTCGCGGGGACGTTCCCACACCCTGTCCAGCAGCAACATTTCGGTCCGAAAGCGATGGGCTTCGCTCCGGCCGGTGCGGGCGGGGCGACAGCTTTCCACGCGTCATCCCCTGGCTCTGGTGGCCGATACGCACCTGCTCTAGCTGTGTCAGCGCTGTTTCCGCATCCGGTGAGCGAGTGATTACGTCATAGGCATGGTCGAGGCTGATCTCCCCTCGCTCCACTGCTGCCGCGAGCGCTGGCGCACTGAGTACGCGCTTGCGCTTCGATAGCCACGTCGGGCTCTTGCCTAAAGCCCGCGCGGCCGCTTCCTGACTGCCGAGTTCGTCAACAAGGACACCGATCATGTCCATCTCTTCGCGCGGCGATAGTTCGACACGCTGGACATTCTCGATGCAAGAAGCGAGAAACGCCTGATGATCGTCGAGGCGCCGGACGATCACCTCGACTTCCTCACGGCCAAGTAGTCTGTGCGCCGCGACACGACGCGCTCCGAGCACGACCATGTACCGATCCGGGTTATTCGGATGACGGCGCACGACAGGAGCTTGCAGCAAACCATGCTCGGCGATGCTCGCCGCGAGTTCACCAAGCGTGTTCTCATCAACCTGCGATCGTGGGTTGCGAGGATTGTCATCAATGAGATCCAGACGGACCATCTGTCTGCTGTTATCGAGCAGACGGTCTGCGGCGCTCGATTCTCGTGGCACGGTTGCCAGGGTTAGCCGTCGATTCGATGCTTTGCGAAATCCCATCGTCATGTGCCCAGCACCTCCTGCATCATCTGCTCCTGCAGCCTTCGTCCGCGCTCCAGCCATTCGGGTGGTACGGAGAGACCGAGGTGCTGTCCAATGAGCGCGGCAACGTAGCGATAGTGTTGACCGACTGGCGTGTTGCGGTATGCCAGTGCAACAGGAACATGTGATTGCGATTCTTTGCCGACATGCTCGGTGTACGGAATCGGCGGGAGACACATGACGCCGTACTCCTGCGCCATTTCCACGAGCGAACCGAGCGCGGCGGGGCGCAGACCGCGAGAGTTGTAGGCCATTGGGAGGAAGCCAACGACTTGCAGGTCCGGGATTCCCTCACGTAAGTCCTCAATCAGCCCAAGGGATCGCACCACTCCGTAGATTGGCTGGGGAAGTGTGAGCGCCGTCGCAAGGACATGAGTCGCTGCGGCAAGTGCCCCCGTTACGGAGAGGTCAAGATCAGGCTTTGTATCGAGCAGCAATACGTCGAATCGGCGTCGCAAGGGAGCGAGCACCTTCCCGAGATACCGTTCCCGGTCAATTGCCAACTTCTCCATTCTCTCGATGCCATTTGCGAGTTGTGCTCCGGATGGCACAAGTGCGCAATTGGGCATGCTGGGGATAGGCCAAGGGTCCGGCCTTCCGCTCGCGAGCCAGTCACCGCCTTGTGTCCGTAGTCCTTCTGGATATCCGCACGCCTCGGAAAGATTGAAGGCGGTATCAAGGTCAACGAGACAGACGTGCAGCCCCCATGTTCCCCAGACGCCAGCGATGTTATGCGCCGCCGATGTCTTTCCGGCACCGCCCTTTCGATTGACGATTGCAAGGACTGGCCCGGCGACACAGGTCATGTCCTCGTGCTCTGTGCTCGTGAACACTTGAACTGCCACCATAACCGAATCTCCCGCTATCAGGCAACCACGAAGACTGTACGTACATCGTCACTATACCGGGCTGAGTTTCTCGTGTAAAGCCTTTTCTTTCGATTCCGAAATTATTTGATCCTTTAGCCACTCGACCGGTTATCGTACCTGGTGGGTCGGTTGCATCGGAGATTGCCTTTCAATATCAGCTGGTGGGAGCATCGGGCGGCGCGTCCATCCCTCATCGCATGAGGGGCCCGCCCATGTCCCGCTCGCAGGAGAACCCCCGTCATCCCCTCATCACCGAGGAGCAGGCCGCGCTCGAACGGCTCAGCCGCGCCCATGCCGAACCCGCCACCTGCGTCGCGCGGGCCAAAGCACTGCTCGCCGTCAGTCGCCGCTCCTCGTAGCGCCCGTGCGCGGTGTCGAGACTGGTCGCGGTTCGGAAATCATCGGGCAACGCGGGCAGCGGCGGGGTCGTGAAGCGGGTGGCGATGTCGTCATACAACGTCGCCTGATTCTCTTCGACACATCGAAGGTAATCGCCCCCCTTGCGCCGAATCTGCCCAGCGGGCACTCATATCGCCTGCGACGACACAGCCCTGGAACGCGCTTATCGCCCACTTGACACCGAAACCCGAAATGTTATAGTGAGTGCGATTCCCTGGGCAGTATGCATGTGAATCCGCTAAAGGAGACGATGTAAGTGCGTTCAACCGTACTGTGGGACTCTGCAGATTGGATTCGGTTGTCCCCCAGCCTGCGCTACTGCGACCTGCTGCGGAAAGAGCGGGGTGGCAATGAGCAGGGTTGAGCGACCCGGCGGTCTTGTCCAGGGAACCCTCGTTCGCCAGCGGACGCAACCACGAATACGCGTCGGTGAGCGCGTGTCGTCGCGCGTCGTCGGCGGGAGGTCGGCGCGCCTCGTTGGTTTCCTGTATGTCCTGCCGGCGCTCGCGTTTCTGCTCCTCTTCGATATCTGGCCCATCTTCTTCGGCTTCTGGATGAGCCTGTGGCGCTGGGGCGTCAAGGCTGAGCAGTTCATCGGCTTCGGTAATTACGGGCGCATCGTGCGCGAGGAGCTGCTGCAGCGCTCCTTCGATGGCACGATGCAGCCGGGCGGCGTGGGCAACGCGCTGCTCGTCACGGTCTACTTCGTCATCGGCACGGTGCCGCTCACGATGCTGCTCGGGTTCGCTATCGCGCTCCTGCTCTTCCAGAATCTACGCGGGCGCGACCTGATGCGGACGCTCTACTTCCTGCCGCATATCACGCCCGTCGTCGCGGGGGCGATGGTCTTCGGATGGATCTTCAACCCGCAGGTTGGCGTCGCGAATGCCGTCCTCCAGCGGTTTGGCATCGGGCCGCAGCAGTGGTTGAACGATGCGAACCCGCTCCTCAAACACGCCGCGAACGGCCTCAGCATCACCCTCTTCAACGGCATCCCCGATGCGTATGCCGGCCCCAGCGTCGCGCTGGCCTGCATCATCCTGTTCACGATCTGGGCCTCGGTCGGTTTCCACACCGTGATCTTCCTCGCGGGGCTTTCGAACGTCCCCGGCGAACTCTACGAGGCGGCCCGGCTGGACGGCGCATCGGGGTGGCAGGTAACGCGGGCCGTGACATTGCCCCTCCTCTCGCCGACGATTTTCTTCCTCGCCGTCGTTTCGACGATCGGTGCCTTCCAGGGGTTCAACGCGATCTTCATCCTCTCCAACGGCAGCGGCGGGCCGAGTGGCACGACGGAATCCATCACGCTGCACATCTTCAAGAACTTTTACCAGCGCCCTGGCAGCACGGGCTACGCGGCGGCGGTCTCGTTCATTCTCTTCTTCATCCTCCTGGGCCTGACGCTCGTGCAGTTCCGCGTCGCCGGGCGGAAGGTGCATTACCAGTAGCCATCAGAGACGAGGGGTGCGCAGTGGCAGAACGTTCACAACTCGCGGATCCGGCCCGGCCCCTGATGGCGCGGGGCGCTACTGCCGCGCGCGCGCGGGTCGGCGTTCGTCCGGGTCGGGTCGCCGCGTATGTCGTGCTGATCGGCGGCGCGGTCTTGATGATCTTCCCCTTCTTCTGGATGCTCGTCACCTCATTCAAGACGCTCGCCGAGATCAACCTTTCCCCGCCAACGATCTTCCCGCATGACTGGCACCCACAGAACTACATCACCGCGTGGACCAAACCCCCCAGCAGTTTCACCCAGTACTTCATCAACAGCGCGATTATCTCCATTGTGGGCACGGCATTGCAGGTGCTCATGGCGGTGCTCGCGGCGTACGCGTTTGCGATGCTGGACTTCCCCGGCAAGAACCTCCTCTTTATCCTCTTCCTTGCGACGCTGATGATTCCCTTCGAGGTGACGCTCATCCCGAACTTCGTCACGATCCGGCACTTGCCGCTCCTAGGCGGGAACGACCTTTTCGGCAACGGTGGCAAGGGGCTGTATAACACCTACGCCGGTATGATCCTGCCCGGTGCGGCGAGCGGTTTCAGCGTCTTCCTGCTACGGCAGGCGTTCATGACCATCCCCTGCGAGTACTGGGAGGCGGCGCAGATCGACGGGTGCAGCCGCCACTACTTCCTCTGGCGCGTGCTCGTTCCGCTGGCGATGCCCGCCATTTCGACGGTGGCGCTCTTCGCGCTCCTGGCGCGCTTCAATGCCCTACTCTGGCCGCTGGTGATCACGGGCACCGAGAAGCTGCGCCCCGTGCAGGTCGGCATTTACTACTTCCGTTCGGGGGAAGCGTCGTACTTGAACCTCGTCATGGCGGCATCCGCGTTCGTGATGCTGCCGGCGATCATCCTCTACGCCTTCACGCAACGCCGGTTCGTGGAAGGATTGGCTTCGACCGGTATCAAGGGCTGATACTGGGTGGTGCACGATAGCAGGAAGGGAATGCGACCATGACGCACGCACAAGGCCCCGTCTCACGACGCATGCTGCTCCGCGGATTTGCCGGGCTTGCCGCCAGCGGGGCGGCGGGCGCGCTCCTCGCCGCGTGTGGCGGGAGCGGCGCGACGCAAGCCCCCGCCGCGACGACGGCCGCGAAATCGGCGACCGCCGTGCCCGCCACGACCGGTGCTGCGGCCGCGACGACCGCCCCTGCGGCCGCGACGACCGCCCCTGCGGCGGCAGCGGCCACCACCGCCCCCGCCAGCGCGACGACTGGGAGCACGACCGGTATTTCCGCAACGCCGGGTGGTGGTAAGGGCAGCAGCATTGACAGCGTCGCGCTCGACAGCCCGCAGGAAGTACAGTTCTGGCATATTCAGGCGACGATCTACGGCGACGCGATCAAGGAAATCGTCGCGAACTTCAACAAACTCAACACCGGCAAAATTATCGTCGTTGAGACGTTCCAGGGCAGCTACGGCGACCTCAATAAGAAAGTGCGCGCCGCGATTCAGGGCGGCGGTGTGCCGGATGTCGCGATGGCCTATGAGCCGGAGACGCAGGAGTACCAGACCGCAGGCACGATCGTGCCGATTGACGATTATCTCGCGAGCAGCAAGTACGGCATCTCCGATGAGGCGATCAAGGACCTGATGCCGAATGTGCTGGCACGGCAGCGCATCAAGCAGTACGGCGGCAAGACGCTCTCCTGGCCACACGGCACGAGTTCGCAGGGCGTCTACTACAATGTGGACCTCCTGAAGAAAGCCGGTTTCGAGCGGCCCACCGCCTCCCTTAGTAACTTCGCGGCCCAGGCAAAGACGATCAAGGAGAAGACGGGGGTCATCGTCTTTCCGTACGGTACGATGATGGGCGGCGTCTGGCTCAACTTCCTCCGCTCGTACGGGGTGAATTATGTCTCCGATGATGGCAAGACGAGCAACTTCGAGAAGCCGGAAGCGCTGCTGGCGCTCAAACTGCTCAAGCAGATGAAAGACGATGGCACCGCTGCCGTCGTGTCGGACACGGAGCAGGAGTTCACCAATCAGCGCTCCGCCATGGAAATCAGCACGACCGCCCGCACCTCCAGCAAAGTTGACTTGATCGGCACAAAGTTCAACTGGGGGATCACGTTGCCGCCGCAGGGTAAGGCGGATATCAAGGTGACGGAGATGTACGGCGGCAACCAGGTGCTCTTCAAGTCGAACCCGAAGAAGCAGTTGGCGACCTGGCTCTTCATGCGCTACTTTGCGGGCACGGACGCGCAGGCGATCTACGGACAGAAGACGGGATACTTCCCGGCCACGATCTCGTCACAGAACACCGAATTGCTCAAGAAGGATTACACCGATCATCCGCAGAAGGCGCAGGCGTTCAAGGAAGTCTTCCCCTACGCCAAGATTCAGGACCCGAACCCGGCGCGTAACGCGATCAATGATTCACTCGACGCGGCGATCAACGATATGCTGGCCGGTAAACTCTCACCAGAAGATACCCAGAAACGGATCAAGAGCGAGGCGGAGAAGGCGCTCAAGCAATTCAATCCATAAATTCCCAGCCCCCACGGTTGGGAGAGTCAGCCTTTCCTCACTTCGAGGAAGGGCGCTTTCCCGGCAACGGCGGTGACGAAGGAGCCGATCCATGCCCATCACCCGTGACCGTATCGCCGCATGCACCATCGCCTACCCAGATCTCGACCTCGCGGAGGCGGCGCGGCTCCAGAGCGAGACGTTCCGCGCCGTCGAAGTCACCTTCGATTACGGTATCTCGCTGCCGCTGCGGGATGGTGTCATCGCGGACCTCGCGGCCGTGCAGCGAGAGCGGGGATTGGATTACGCCGTGCATCTCCCCCTCTCGATCCAACTCGCCTCCCCGAACCCGCTCCTCCGCGCCGCCTCCGTCCAGACCGTTGCAGAGACCATCGAGGCCTGCGCACCGCTCGCCGTCGGCGCGTGGGTGCTGCACGTCACGCCGTTTCACAGCATCGAGCGGCCGATCACGAGCCGGGAGCGGGCGGCGGCGCAACGCGATGTCGCCGTCGTCAACGCGACGAACAGCGTGCGAGAACTGCTTGATCGAACCGGGATCCCGAGCCGCTCGCTCGCTGTCGAGAATCTGGGCTTCCCCTTCGCGTTCATCGACCCGCTGCTGGAGGCGTGCGACACGGGGGTCTGCTGCGATGTCGGCCATCTGCTCGCGGCGGGGGTGGATCCAGTCCCCTTCATCGAGCAATACGCACCCCGGATCTGCCATATCCACCTCCACGACGTGATTGAGGGGCGGGACCATCGCGGCCTGGGCAGCGGGCAGGGGATCATCGATCTCCCGCCCGTCTGGTCCGCCCTGGAGCGCATCGGCTATCGGGGATTGGTGACGCTGGAAGTCTTCACGACCGAGCACATCCGCTCCTCACTGGCGAGCGTGGAGTCGCTGCTCCCGGAGCCGATGATCGTGCGATGTTGAGAGGCGAGACCGACAAGAAAGGGCAACACGCCGATGGATGCCGATGCACGTGACGCCGCGATGGACGAGGGGGGCGCGGGCGATCGCGCCCCCCTCCATGCCGGTGATCCCCCCCTGCGACTGACGGGCCGGGTCAGTCCGTCGCCACGGGTGCATTATCGGATGCACACGTTCGATCTCGCCCCCGGCGCCGCGCGCCTGACGGTGCGACTGCACTTCCACAAGGAGCGGCTCTGCCAACTCTTCCTCGCCGTCTTCGACCCGCAGGAGTATCGCGGCACACGCATGAACCCCGCCGGCTACGGCGATATCACGCTCGAACTGCAATTCGGGGAGCGGGAGGTCGGCCCCGGCGCGCTGCCCGGCCCGTTGCGGCCGGGGCAGTGGCGGGTGATGGTGGACATCGAGCGCACGACGGAAACGGCGGACTATGTGGTGGAAGTGGTCGCCGAGGCCGGAACGGTGGACGCGAATGTGCCGACCGATGACCGCACGGGGCGCGCGACGGCAGGGGCGAACGATACATCGGTCAGCACGCGCGGCGCGGGCTGGTATCGCGGCGAGTTGCATGCGCACAGCTGGAACAGCGACGGCAAGGTGCCGGTGTCGCAGGTCGTCGAGGCGGCGCGCGCGTACGGGCTGGATTTTCTGGCCCTCACCGATCACTTCACAACTGCGGGCTGGCGGGACCTGGCCGGGGCGGGCGGCAGCGATCTTGCCCTGCTGCACGGCCTGGAACTGACGGGTCACGGTGGTCATGCGAACCTGCACGGCCTTCACCGCTGGGTCAACATCTACGCGGACGGACCCGCGCTCGACACGCAGGACCGCGCCACGGCGGTCGGACCGGCGGAGACCACCGACCCGGATGCGCAGTGGGACATCAACGCGGTCGCCCGCGCCGCGCACGCGCAAGGCGGGCTGTTCTGCGTCAACCATCCCTTCTCCGGCGATCTCGGCTGGCGCTACCACGCGTTCGACTGGGGCCTGGCCGACCTGATGGAGATCTACCACCATTTGGAGGGGCCGCACAACGCGCTGGCACTCGGGCTATGGGACGAGCAGCTCCGCCAGGGGCGCCGGGTCGTCGGCGTGGCCGGGATCGACTCGCACCACCCACGCGAGCAGCGGCACCGCCTCGGGCAGTGTTTCACGTACGTCTACGCGCCGGAATTGAGCGAGGCCGGGATCATCGCGGGGTTGCGGGCGGGCCGCGTCTATGCCAGCCTCGGGCCGCGCCTGGAGTACTGGGCGGAGACCGCCGACAGCTCCCGCATCGAGATGGGCGAAACCGCCCCCTGCGGCTCCCCGTTGCAGCTGCATGTTGCGTTGTCCGATCTCCGCTATCCGGCGCAGCTCTATCTGCTCAAGAATGGCTTCTACCACGAGTCGGTCGCCGTAGCACCCGGCCTATCGCGCACGGTCGAGTTCACGGATACGCCGACAATGCCCGGATACTACCGCGTGGAGGTGTACGCGGATCAGCCGCAAGAAACGCGGCCGTACCGGCAGCCGAGCACCCTCCTGCTGCTTTCCAATCCCATCTTCGTTCGTTGATTGTGCGCAGATCGAGCGGGTCATGACGAGAGGACTGGGCGGGCAAGAACCCGCCTACCCGCCGTCCCCTCGGCCGGCCGGCAACTTCGCCTGGGCGATGTGCCACGCCGCGAGTTGCATCGGGAGCGTGTACGGCAACCCAACGAGATGTGCCGGGGTCACCGGGATACGAAAGGCGACGGCGCTTTGTTCGGCCACCGCAGTTTCCCCCTCCGGCACGACGCTGTAGAGGATGCCGCCCGCGTCGTGGACCGCACGCGCCACGTCAACCGCGCGGGCGTGGGCCGCGTCATCGGGCGCGATCAGGAAGACCGGGTCGCCCGGATGGACAACATCGTAATGGTGGAACTCCTCGGTGCCGAGCACCCAGCCGTATCCCTCGCACCCCTCGCGGATCTTGCACGCGCCGAACATCGCGGCGGCCAGCCCCGGCCCGGCACCGACGAAGAGGAAGGCCGTACGGTCCACCCATCGCGCGCCGAGGCCGACAGCCTGTGGATCGGCGGCGGCGATTACCTGCTCGACCGTCGTGGGGAGCGCATCCAGCCACGCATCCGCCTCGCGCACGCGCTCGTCGTGCAGGCCGCGCGCGCGGGCGGCTTCGCAGGCGAGGGCGATGAGGGTGGCCAGCCCGACCGTGCTGGCCTGCGTCGGGAAACTGGCGCGCCGGATCGCGCGGCCCAGGAGCCAGGTGTCGGGTATCTGGGTGAAGAGCGAGGCTTCCGTGTTGGTCACGCCGATCGTCAGTGCCCCCGCCTCGCGCGCCGCCTGCAGGCCGCGCGCGGTCTCTGCGGTCGTCCCGGACGCGCTCAGCCCGATCACGACATCATCCGCCCCGACGAAGCGTCGGCCGTAGCGGGTGAACTCGAGCGCCTGCATCACCGCGAAGGGCGTATCCAGCAGCATCTCGAATGTGTCGCGGACCGCTTGGCAGGTGGACCATGAATCGCCGCAGCCGATGCCATAGATCCGCCCGTGGGCACGCTCCGCGAGGAGGAGGCCGACCGCCCGGATACGATCGCGCTCCTCCGTCAACGTTGCGCGGATCGCGGCGGGCTGGCCCGTCAGTTCCTCGTAGTTGTAGCGCAGGCGCGTCGCGCGGTCACGCGGCTGGTGGGCCCACATCGCCGCCCGTTCCGCCTCGATCTGCGCCTCGCGGTCCGCGTCGGGATCGTGCGCGGGAGCAATCATAACCTCACCCCTAACCCCTCTCGTACGGAGCCATCGCCCATCGGCTACGGAATACATGAGGTTTGTACGGCGATGGAGAGGGGAGCCGACCGTATCGCAACGGTCCTTATGTACGCGACGAAAGGTCGGCCCGGATTTGGCTCAGGCGGATGCCATTTCCTGTATCGTACGTCGGCGTCGTTTGGCGGAAATACGGCTCGCCGCTGGCGTGCGACACCACAGCGGCCAGCAGTTCGACCGGGACGCAGGAGACCAACGGGCTGAACATCTCGCGAACCTTTCCACGGATGGGGAAGACGACGTCCGCGTGAGGGGCGATGTCACGGTCGTCCTCGGCGACCACGGCGATGATGCGGCGCCCGAGATGCCGCATCACCTGGACGAGTTCCGCCGCGCGATCGTGGCTCCCGCCGGGCGGGGTAATCAGCACCGTCGGCGTCTCCGCCTCCTTGCTGAAGTACTGGAGGTGCGCCCACTCCTCCATCTCCTGCCCGATGACATGCTTCCCGGCCGCCTCCACCATCTTCGCCGCCCCAAAGAGGGCGGTCGCGTAATTCGGCCCGCTGCCGACGAAGACGAAGTTCGGGGCGGCGCCCATCTCCGTGCCGATGGCCAGCGCGGCCTGGGCTGACGCCGCGATTGTCGCCTCGATCGTCTCCGCCGTGCCCAACAATTCCGCGCGGAGATCGTCCGCCTCGGACTGCGTGTAGCGCGCCGCCACCTCACCGAGCCGGATCGCGAGCAGATAGAGGCTGAGGAGCGACATCGCGTAGGTGCGGACACCGGGGGAGCGGCCATAACTCTCGGTGGAGACGGCGAGCACTTTCTCCGCCGCCCGCGCCGCGCGGCTCTCGCTATTTCCCGTCAGCGCGACCGTCAGCGCGCCGTGCCGCCGCGCCAGCGTCAGGGCCTCGATAGTGCGCGAAACCTCCCCCGATGTAGAAATACCGACGACGAGGGGGCTGCGCGGGAAATCGCGCCGCAGGGTGTGGATCGTGTAGCGCGAGAACTGCATGGCGGGGAGCGCCTGCGCGGGAATACCCGCGAGCGCGTCAAAGGCCATCTCTGCGGCCACACCCGCATTATGCGAGTCGCCGCATCCCGTGATGAAGACCTGCTTGACCGAGAGGCATTCGTTGTGGTCGAGCAAGCGGCGGACGGCCTCATCAATCGGACGCAGGCGCTCACGGATCAGCGCCGGGAGGCTTTCGACCTCGGCCCACATCTCATTCTCGTCCGGGCTTGCCTGAAATGGCGATGCGTTACAGTCCATCGGTGTCAAGGAACACTCCTCTCGGCGATCTATCGGGCGTCGGGGCGGGCGAAGCAGCAATCTCCGCGATGAGCATCGCCCGCGCGTGATGCGTGGCGCGCCGGACCTTCGTCACGGCAAGATAGTACGCGAACCAATGCAGGGGCGCGAGGGAAACGAACGGGCTGAGCTGCTCCGGGACGGTTGGGAGGCGTGTGATGTGTGCGGCTGCTGTCATCATCTTCTCCGTGCCAAGCACAATCGCCCGTCCGCCGGCCGTCTCGATCGTCTCGGCGGTCTCCATCGCCCGTACCCATCCCGCACCCTCCGGCGCAAGAACGAAGATCGGCGCGCCCGCACGGATCAGCGCCGCCGCCTGATCGCCGTGGTGCATCTCCTCCGTCTCCCAGGCGAGCGCGCAATCCGCCGTGGCCATCGTCACCAGCATCGCGGCGTCGTGCGCCGCGCCCCACGCAGGCCCCGCGCCGACGAACGCGAATACCTCGTACGCACACAACTCCTCGGCGAGCGCCCGCATGGGCTGTTCGGTGTCGGCGACCACGGCGGCGAGAGTCGCCGACACCGTGCGCAGTGCGGCGGCGGCGGCGGCGCGGCGATCGGGCGGCGCGAGGGCCACGCCGAGCGCCGCGAGCGACGCCATCGCGGCCGTCGTGGTCTGCGTCGGCCAGCCGGTCTGTTTGGCGCTCGCCGTGCAGATCGCGGTGTGGGCATCCGCCGCGAACGGTGAATCCGCCGCGTCCGTGACGCCGACGACGAACGCCGGCCCGGCCAGCGCGCGACGGAGCGCATCGAGGGTCAGCGACGCCCGCCCGCTGGAGCTGATCGTCACGACGAGGGTGCGCGCGGTGTCGCGCCGGTATGCGTAGCCGAGGTATTCGAGCGCCGGGACCGGCTCGCACGGCAACGCCGCAAGGTCCTCCAGCCACCAGCGCATCGCTTCCGCCGCGTGGAGCGACGCGCCCGCACCGACGATCAGGACGCGCTCGACGCCCCGTGTGCGCGCCGCGTCCGCCACGCGCGTCGCGGTCGGCATCGCGGTTTCGAGTGTCGCGGCCATCACGTCCGCCTGCGTGAGGATTTCCGCCCGCACACCGGCCCAACTCGGCGCTGTTGCCATCTGCTTACCTCGAATCCGCGACCACTTTGACATGGACCTGCCGTCGGCGCGGCCCGTCGAACTCGCACAGGAAGATGCCCTGGGCGCTGCCGAGCACGAGGCTCCCGTCGTGCACGATGAGCGTCAATTGCGGCCCGACGAGCGTCGCCTTGATGTGGCCCGCCGCGTCCGATGGCGTATCGAAGGTGTGAATGAAATCCACCCGCGTCGGGACGAGCCGGTCGAGTTCGTGCCGCAGGTCCTGCGCGGTGGCCGGGTCCAGGGCGGAATTGATCGTCAGGCCCGCCGTCGTGTGCGGGCAGAAGACGACGCACACTCCCTCGGCGACCCCGCTTTCGCGGATCACGCGGCGGACCTCATCGGTAATCACTACGAGCGCCTGCCGTTCCGGCGTCTCGAGGCTGAGCGTCTGAAACCCGTTCTTCTCGATCACGTGATCAACCCTCCTCGTCCGGGATGGCGCTCTGGAAAATCTGGCGGTAGTTGACGTCGCGCAGGCGGTCGACGTCATACGGGGATTCCAGCGGGGGGCGGCCGCGCACCGTGTGCAGGTGGGTGGCGAAGAGCTGATTGGGCACGATATACGTCAGCGGCGAGAATTCCTCGGGGAGCGATCCCTGGATTGGGAAGGCCAGATCGGCCGCGGCACGCACCTCGGCATCGCCCTCGTCGCAGACCGCGACCACCGTCGCGCCCATGTCGCGCGCGCCCTGCATCTGTTCGAGGGCACGATCGCGGCTCCTGCCGGGCGGCACGATGAAGAAGATATGCGTCGCGCCCGGTCGCGTCAGGAAATACTGCTCGTGCGCCCACTCCTCCAACTCCTGGGGGACGCCGTTGGCATGGGGCTGCTCGAACAACTTCGCCGCCGAGAAGAGGGCGACGGCATAACTCGGCCCCGCGCCGAGAATCTGGAAGGTATCGAGGTGCGACACCTCTCGGGCATATGCCTGCATGGCGTCGTCGTTCGCAGCGACCGTCCGTCCGACGATCTCCGCAGCCCGCACGATCTCCCCTTTGAGCGCATTGGCCTCTGCGGCGGAGATGATGCCGCGCACCTCGCCGAGCCGGAAGGCGATCAGATAGAGCGTGATGAGGCTTGCCAGGTAGTTGCCGAGACCGAGCGCCCCGACGCTGAAAGGGTTCCAGTCCTCTCCGAGCGACGGCACGGTCTGGATAATCGTCGCCGCGCCCGCCCTGGCGAGCCGGTTGTTCGGGGTGCCCGTGACGGCGATAGTGAACGCTTCCCGTCGCCGGGCCACCTGGAGTGTCTCCACGGTCCGGGAGACCTCCCCCGAGTTCGAGACGCCGACGACGATGCTGTTGGCTGGCATCGCATCCACGATATACCGGGCGAATTCGAGCGATTCGACCGGCTCGGTCGGGACCTGCGCGTATGTATCGAACGCAAGACGGGCCGCGAGGCCGACGTAGTGCGAGTCGCCGCACCCCGTCAGGAAAACCTTCGCCGCCCGCCGCGCCCGATCGGCGGTGATAACCGCCGCGATCTGCGGCTCGACCCGCGCGACCACCTCGCGGATCAACGTCACCTGTGCGTGGATGTCATCGACGATCAACGGCGACTGAAAGAGATTGCGCGACTCCTGCATGACCCCTCCTACACGGGCTGGACGTTCAAGGATCGCCGCCGCGCCTCGGCGTCGCGGCGCGCGATGTGCAGCGCGAAGAGCGACCCGAAACCTTCCACGACAAAGGACGCCGAGATCGTCCCGTAGCAGGCCGCTTCGACCGGGTCGCCTGTTTCGACCAGCCCGACCAGAAAGCCGCCGCAAAACGCATCCCCCGCGCCCGTCGGATCAACCGCGTCGCACGGGAACGCCGGGACATGCACCATCGCTTCGGTCTGCGGTGTATAGACCAGCGAACCCCGCGATCCTCTCTTCACGACAACCGCCGCCGGTCCGAGCCGACCGAGCGCCCGTGCCCCCTCCGCCGGATCGACCGATGTGCGGAAGAAGGCGCGCAGATCGTGCTCGCTCGGCAGGAGCGTGTCGATCGCCGCGAGCAATTCGAGACGCGGCTCATACTGCCCGGCCGCCCCGTCCCACCAGGGCGAGTCGAGCGTCATGCGGCGGCCGGGGCGGCGCATCGCCGGGACGAGCGCTTCGTGCGCCTGGACAGGGACGGGCGCAAAATGCACCCCGATCGCGTGCGCGTACGCTGCGGGTACATGCTCCGCCCCCGGTGAGTAATCAAACCACTCCTGCCACTCGTGCGGATACTTGTCGTACTCGTCCCGGCCGAGGGCACCATCCTGCAACATCGCGCGCTCCCCATCCGCGCGGTACGCAAGCCCGGCGCGCATCCCGTGGGGCTGTGACAGGTCGGCGATGCCCCGGACGTCGATGCCGGCCACGCGGACCGCATCCAGCCATGCGGCCGGGAAGTCCGTGCCGACGAGGCTGACGATCCCGACGGAGTCGGACCAGATGCGCGCCCCGACTGCGGCGTAGAGACAGTTCCCGCCGCACTGGGACGACGCTGAACGCCCATCCGGCAGCAGGATCTCATCGATCGTCATATTGCCCACGGTGACGAATCTGACCATAATGGCTTTCCGCTCATGAAGGATGCGCTGGCTCTGGACTGCGAGTGTACCGGAGGGGTGACGATTGTCAACAAGACGCCGACCTATGACAACAAATTCGCCGGTCTGCCGGTCGCGCGAAGGGGTACGGTGGACGCATGAGCGTCGACTATTTCACCTATAGCGGCCTGTGGATCAACGATCTCGTTTTCCCGGATGGCCGCACGGAGATGGGCTTGATTGGTGGCGGCGGGGCGGAGGCTGCCCTCGGGATGCGCGTGTGGTCCGACGCGGTGGGACTGGTCGCGCATGTCGCGCCCGATTTTCCTGCCGATGATCGCCGCTTTCTCGCGGAAGAATGCGGCATAGACCTAAGTGGACTTGTCCCCGCGCCGTACGAACGGTTCAGGCTCTGGCTGTTGTACGATGACGACCAGAGCCGCATCGAAGTGATGCGCGGACTGCGCGACTGGTCGCAGGTGCGCGTGCCGCCCGCGCAGATGCCTGCCGCATATCACCATGCACGCGGTATCCACGCGGTGGAACCGGACGCCGAGCAACTCGCCTTCCTCCGACACCTCAAGGCCGCGCACGGGACGGCGCTCTGCGTGGAATCCTTCGCCGCCCTCTGCGACGCGGACGATCGCGCTTCTCTGGAGGAGCTGCTGACGGGTGTGGACATCTTCTCGCCGGACCTCGCCGACGCCATGGAACGCACCGGAACCGCAGACCCGCGCGCGTGCCTCGATCGGTTGCAGTCGGTCGGCGCGGACGTGCTCGCGCTGCGCATGGGGGCGGCGGGTTCCCTCGTCCGCCATGTCCCGACGGGCCGGACCTGGCACATACCCGCCGTGCCGACGCGCGTGGTGGACGTGACGGGGGCCGGCAATGCGTACTGCGGGGGTTGCCTGATCGGCTGGGTCGAGACGGGCGACGCCGCGCGGGCCGGCTGCTATGGGGCGGTCGCCGCGTCGTTCATGATCGAGCAGTTCGCACTGCCCCGCCCCGATACCGCGATGCGGACGGAGGCGGAAGCCCGCCGCGAGCGCGTCTGGCACGCGGTAATGCAACACCGATAAGCCTGCGAAACACACCTGGCAGCGCGCTCAGGCCTCTCGTGCCGAAGCGACCGCTTCCATGTATCTGGCGAGCCGCGCCGGGTCAACTGTCCCAACGAACTGCCCGGTATCCTTGATGCTCGATCCCACCACGACACCGTCGCAGCACGCCAGGAACTGGTCGACATTCTCGGCGGTTGTACCGCCCCCCGCCAGGACGACCGCGCCGGGAATCGCCGCCTTGATGTCGCGGATGCGCGCCACTGAGTCCTCCACCGAATACCCCGTCACGATCGCCGCATCCGCGTGGCCGTGGCGCAGCGCGAGGTCCGCCGCCACCGCGATGGGCATGTCTCCCACGGGCACGCTCGTCCGGTCGTGGACATCGGCTATGATCGCGATCTGCTCCGCGCCGATCCGGCGGCGAAAGGTGAGCGCCTCCTTCGCCGCTCCGGTCAGCACTCCCTCCGTCGTCACCACCGCACCGACGTATACTTTGATGCGGACAAAGGAGGCCTCAATCGCCTGGGCGATCGCGATCGCGGCGACGGCGCCATTCGCGAGCACATTGACGCCGAGTGGACAGGAGATTTCGCGCCGGAGCGCGGCGCCGATCACGCTCATCGCGGCGATTGTCTCAGGTTCTCCATCCCGCGCGGGGGGCAAGTCCCCCGTGTTCTGGAGCATGATCGCGTCGATGCCACCCACGTCGAGCGTGCTCGCCTCCCGGCGGGCACGCTCGAGGATCGGGCCAAGCCCACCGCCACGGTAATCTTCCGAACCGGGCAGTGGCAGGAGATGCACCATGCCGATGACAAGCTTGCGCGATGGCGGAAAGAGTTGAGGGGCTGCTGCCTCGTGTGGGTTCATTCGATACTCCTTCGGAGCTCACCTTTTCGTGCTACCACGCAGATGACCCTTTCAGCGGCCTGTGGGCTGAACAAAAATTGGGTTGCCAAATGCCCGCAACGACCCGGCGTCCTCGCTCTCGTTGCCACGGTCCTGGTGCAACTCGACGCGGTAAAAGGCGGCAGTATCCACCGAGTCACGGAACTCGATCTGGTGGCTCCCATCGGCGCGCTCCGACCGGTTTACACGCTGGAGTACCAGGCCATCCCGCACCAGTCGGGCGCGCAGCGGCCCGTGGAAGCGGCGCACATCGAGGGTGAGCACGACCTCGCCCGAGGCGGCGAGCGTTTCACCCATGTACGCGCGGCGATCCGGTGCGTCTGCGGGAGCCGCCGTCAGTTCCATCTCCGCGCCGAGGGAGACGAACACACGGCCGCGCCGGATCGCCGCGACGATGCCCGCCTCGGTGAATTCTTCCACATAGACATGGGTGAACGGGATGCCGACGCTTTGCCAGGGATGCTCCAGCCGGTGCGCGTCGCTCCCACCGAGGCCGAGCACCCGGTAGCCCTGACGCAGGAGCGCGTCCCAGAGACCAAAGGCGCGCATCGTCGCTCCGGGGCTGCCGGTGTAGGGCGGGTTGTTCCACACTTCCAGCGCATCAACCAGCGACCAGTCCGTCTCCGTGAAGCGCCAGTCGAAGAAGGGGATGAAGGGATGGGCCGGATAAAACAGCGCGCCCTGCTCCCGCGCGTCCCGGAGGACGTCGTTGACCGTCCGAACTATCCCATCGCCAATCCGGCCCACCCGCCAGTCCAGCCATTCGCGCAGCCCGATCGCGACGCCATGCCCGTGGCCGGTCGTCATCTCCTCGGCACGGATCAAGACAAAGTCGACATCCGACAGCGCGGGATAATGGCGCCAGCCGCTGTTCGTGTTGTGCTCGGCGAAGGCGAGGAAGTCGAGGCCGCGCTCGCGAGCCACGGCCACGGCGGCGGGTACGGAGAGGCTCCCATCGCTCTCCGTCGTGTGCGCGTGGAGGTCACCGCGCACCCACCCCCAGCGTGGAGCGCCGGACGGATCGCGCGTCACCGGCGCGACCGGCGCGACTGCCACGGCGGATGCTCCGCGATCATCGTACGCGGCCACGGCGCGCAGGCGGTACGCGGCGGGGCGATCGACGGTGCGGACCTCGACCTCGGCGATCCACTCGCCCGGCTCGATCGGCCCCGGGATCCCTTGCGGCGGCCCGCCCTTGCACCGGATGTCCAGCGCGATGTGGATCGCGCCGCGCCCGTTGTAACTGAATCCCCGTCCCCGGAAACGCCCCTCGCTATCGAAGGCCTGCAGGTGCAAAAACAGACGTTCCTCGCGCACGAAGTCGAGCGACACCGTGAGGCCCGTCGCGCCCGCCGGCACGGCGAAGCCGACCCGCTGGAACGACCCCATATCGGCCACCTCGACATGCCCCTCGGCATCGAGGAGAGAGTCGCCGTCGCCCGTCATTCCTTCGCCCCGGCGGCGCGGTCCTGTTTGCCTGCCTCGAACTCGGCGAGGGCGGCGACGAGGCGATCGGGGTGATTCGCGCTCATTGCATCCACCCCCAGTCCCCAGAGATACTCCCACAGCGGGCGTTCCGTCGCTCCCCAGGGCGCGATTGCCCAGTCGTTCTCGCGGGCGACGCGCACCTCCGCGTCGGTCACATACGCATACTGGGGTCGCATCACCTCCGCGCCAGCCGCGCGCATCAGCCCGGCGGAGTCGGCGGGTCGGGCGAGGTAGAGCGGGCCGACTGCCACATTGGGTTCGAGCCGCTTCACCTCCCGCAGGCTCGTGTGATCGAAGGAGATGACGACGACGTGCTCGGTCATCCCGTAGCGCGCCAGTAGGTCGAGCAGTTTCGCCTCGATGCTGGGGTAGCGCACATGCGCGGCCTTGATCTCGATCGCGAGCGCCGCCCGATCCCGCGCCCACTCCAGGACCTCCGCGAACGTGGGGATGCGAGCGCCCGGAACGCCGTGCTTCCCGCCCGCGTCCAGCCGCTTCAACTCCGCGAGCGTATGGTCCCGGACATAGCCGTGGCCGTCCGTCGTCCGGTCGAGGGTCGCGTCGTGGATGACGATGACCTCACCGTCGCGGCTCAAGTGAATATCGAGTTCGAGGATATCCGCGCCCTGACTTAATCCGAGTTCGAACGACGGGAAGGTGTTCTCCGCGATGTGTCCCATCGCGCCGCGATGGCCGATGACCTGGATGCGCCCCGTATGCGTTCGGCGTAGTTCAAGCAATTTTTCGCCCTTTCCGACGCGCTCGACGCCGCGTCCCGAATGATTTATAGCGGACGATCCGGAGGGTGCGGATGTGCTGCCAGGAACGATGCTACCGCGTCACGACTCGGCGCGCCATGATGCCCGCCGCGCTGACCAATCGCCAGTGCGGCGGCGGCGGCGGCGAAGCGGGCGCTTGTTGGCGGCGACCATCCCGCCCGATACCCGTAGACAAACGCCGCCGCAAAGGTGTCGCCTGCGCCTGTGCTGTCGACGACCGGCACCGGGAAGGCGGGAATATGCCACGTCCCCTCATGCGTGCCGACCCAGGCGCCCCGCGCACCTGCCGTCACGCAGACGGTCCGGGGGCCGCGCGCGAGCAACGAAGGGAGGGCAGCGGCGGGCGAAAGGTCGGCCCCGGTGAGTGCCGCGAGCGCGCCGTGGTTGACGAATAGCAGATCGGTGAGCGCCAGCAGATCGGCGAGTTGTGCGGAATCGCCAGGATCGGACGGCTCCACGTCGAGCGAAACCGTCAGATGGTGTTGTTTGGCGATGCGCGCGGCCTGAAGCGCCGTGTCCAGCCGGGACCCCGCCGTGTGCAGGTGACGGGCGGGGGCGATGATCGCGGGGTCAATATCGTCCGGCGTGGGAGAGATGCAGTCCGTCGGCGCGATGACGAGCGCCTTCTCGCCGCTTGAGTCCAGTAGGACAACACAGTAGTACGTGCTGCCTTCCGGCTTGACGATCAGGCCATCGGTCGCGACATCCTGCTCGGCGAAGTTCGCCTGCACCATCCGCCCGAACGCATCCGCGCCGATCGGGCCGTGGAAGCAGCACGGCGTACCGAGGCGACGCAGCGCGACGAGGAAATTCGCGACCATGCCGCCGGCGAACCATGCCGCCCCCGTCGCGGCGACTTTTTCATCGCGCCCAGGGAGGTGCGGGACATCGAGGTAGATATCGACATCGGCATCCCCGACCCCGACGACCTCGTACGACGCGGGTGCGCGATCGGCGATCGGGCGCTGATGCACATTACTCATGCAATAGATCGGTTCGACGAAGGGAGCGGACATGCGGGCGGAGCCATGCCAACCGCGCGGACGCTGCCGCGTGCGGAACGTCCAGCAGATGCAGCGCCCCCCATGCCTCGACCGCGAACGACGCGGAAACCGTACCCCAGAGTCCCGCTTCGAGGGCGCTCCTGGTTTCGACCCACCCGGCGAGGAACCCACCCGCATAGGCGTCACCGGCACCCGTCGTATCCACCGTCATTGTCGGGTAGATCGGAATGTCGTAGACACGGTCGGTCGCCCGATCATAGACCAGTGAGCCAGCGATGTCGCGTTTGACCGCGATGCAGCGCGGGCCGCGCGCCGCCCACTCGCCGAGCAACGCCGCGAGTGGCCTACCCGGCCAGATATCCCGGACTTCGGCCTGGCTCGGGAGGAAGAGGTCGACGTCGTGGAGCATATCGCCCGAGCGGTACGGCTCCGTGGCAATGAAGGGGGCCGTGAGCAGATCCAGGGAGATGACAGCGCCGGGAATACGGGCGCGCACCTCGTCCCGCGCGCGCCGTTGCCCCTCGGGCGTCGCGGGCGCGAGGTGGACACCACGGGCGGAGAGATAGCCGTCCGGCAGGGGGCTGCGGGCCGCGTCGAGCGCCGCGAAACTGGCAGAGCGCAGCCGGGGGACCTGCTGCTTCCGGTTCTCTTCCTCGTGGAGGAGCCAGAGGCGCAGGCTCCAGCCATCCCACGCGGTGATCCCCTCGGTGCCAACACCGGACGCAGCGAGTGCCACCAGTGGCGCTTCGGGATACTCACGGCCGATGACGGCATGAACGCCGACGGTGTGGCCCCAGAGCCGCAGGCCGAGCGCGGAATAGATGCTGCCCCCGCCGATCTGATCGCGCAGCAGCGTCCCATCCTCGCGGACCGTGTCGTCCAGCGTGATCTCGCCCACGGTCACGTACCCGATCACGCCCGCGCCCCCTGGAATGCGTCCCAGAGCGGGGTGTGCGCCAGCAAGGTGTAGCAGGCGATGGCGCGCGCGAGATCGAGGAGGTCCGCGAGGTTCGCGGTGGGCACGCCCGTGGCGTAATGTCGGTTGCTGGCGAGGTAGCCGAAGAGGGCGACGTTCGGCGTCACCGCGCTCGCGTTCACATCCTCGCTGCGGGCCGTATAGCCGCCCCAATTCTCGCGGAGCCGGATGCCACGGGTCGCCAGCGCCCCGGCGAGTTGCTGCTGGAGCGCGTAGAGGTGCGGCGGCGTGGGCGCGCCGCGCCCGGAGGAGGAGCGTTCGACGAAGACCGCACCGTCCCCGGGTTGCAGATCCTGCGGGCCGTTGCCCCGCTCCATCGGCTCCGCTTCGTGCGAGTCCGAGACGATCGCGAGCGACGGCACGTCGAAGTGGCGGAGCAGGCGCCGGCCACCACGGGCAAACGCCTGGTTGCCATCGCTCACGGGGCCTTCCTCCTCGTCGGTCAGGCCGATGAGCACCTCCACCGGATAGGCGTGGAGCACCGCTGCGGCGAGCAGCATCGCCACAGAGCCGACGCTGTCGTCCAGATAGCCCGTGATCCGATCCGTATTCGCGTCGTACGTAAAGCGCGATTCGTACACGACGCGGTGGCCGGGGCCGATTGGCCCGCCTTCCGTCAGTGCGAATCGCACATGTCCGTCCTCAACCCGAATCTCCCCGCGCGCGGTGACGACCAGTTCGCGCCGCGCGAGATCGAAGGCCACCGCGACGGCGGGGCGCCCCCCGGAGCGCTGCATGTGGAAGCAGAGGGGTACGAGGTCGTACAACGGCCCAACGCCCGGATCGACGAGGTAGGAAATTTGGTCGAGATGCGCGAGCAACCACACCTGCTTTGCCCGCGCCGCGCGACCGAGGAGCAGCGCGGCGTTGCCGGTGCGCTCGAAGTTGCTGGCCCATACCAGGCCAGGGGTGTCGACGAGGCCATCGACGGCGAGGAGTTGCTGGATGACGGGGGCGCGGCTCCAGCAGACGGTCTGCGACGGCCCGTGGACCGACTCAAGGGCGCGGAGGTAGCGAAGGGCACGGTCTGCGGTGACCTCGTGGTCGAGCCGCTGCCACAGATTGGGGAACTGCGCCAAGGCTGCGAGAATATCATCGATCATCGCGAACCTCCGAGTGGAAACCCATCGCCTTCATGCTGCCCAAAGGGCGCCTGGGGAGGAAACGAGTCCGATTCTGTGGTATACGTACGACAATGGACTGATGGTGATAACCAAGCCATCGGTTGCTCCTTTCCAACTGAGAGTCGCCGGTTCCGAAGGGCAGTCCTTCGGGTAAAACTTTCAACGTCGTTTCGCTTCGGTGCTCGGTGGGACATACCGCACCTAAACGCTCGTGGAGCATCGGTAAGACCCAATGGGACAGGTTTCCCTGACGGCACGAAGCGATGAAGCGAGAATCCCATCGGCTTCAGCCGTGGGAGTGTCAGCGCGAATCAATCCCCTTCACGTTCCCCTCAGCGGCTCCGTCTCCGGGAACCTATTCACCACGACAAGAATGTGCGGCCGTTATTGCTAGCGCCGATGATAACAGAGTAGATCGCAGACTGCTCCCGCGCACGCAACCGCGAATGTTGCGTGCGCGCGGCCTGTCCACGAGCTGCCTCTCGCTGCACAATCAGTCCCCCTCTGCCAGGTTCCCGACAGACGATGCGAGGATGCGTCTCAAACTCAGTCGCGAGAGGGGGGGCGGGTATACATCTCGCTCCCTCGATCGATCGGCTTTGAGACGCATCCACGGGTGCGGGGAACGCTGGTACTGGTTGCCTATCTCATGCGCCAGGTCTGGTCGGGAGTGTGTGCGTTCTTGTCACAACGCTTTCCGACTGGTGGGGGTCAGCCGCCATGGACTTAGCCACAACTGTCACCCGGGATTTGTGCAGCGATCGGTGGCAAGATTTCTGTCCTATGGGTGCGGCGACATCGCGGCAGTTTCCCTTACAGGGCTGCAACCGCGCCGTTTTAACCTATCGCCGATTCCAGCATTTCTTTGCCACACCCGATTGCACAAATACCGGGTGACTCATACGGCCGAGTCCAAGCCGCCATTCGTCTATTCGCCGACGGGTTTTTCAACTTTGCTGACTATTCAAGATACTGTCGCCAAGTTATCCTGTCCGGA
>JAABUT010001470.1_pt1 | contig 26699 bp, 21 predicted proteins | sample 5559281 | NCBI WGS metagenome assembly JAABUT01 (sample SAMN10711880, study PRJNA513359) | rock metagenome | isolation source: Antarctica rocks | place: Antarctica: Victoria Land, Ricker Hills nord | collected 2016-01-04
GTGGTGCGGCGATCCTCGCAACACTGGCCGGCTACGGGTTCGCCAAGTACGAGTTCCTGGGCAAGCGGGCACTGTTCGGGGTCGTCCTCGGATCGATCATGGTCCCGACCACCGCGCTCGCGATCCCAACCTACCTGCTGTTCTCGAAAGTCGGCCTGGTGGACACGCCGTGGGCGGTGATCGTCCCCTCACTCGTCAGCCCGTTCGGCATCTACCTGATGCGGATCTACGCGGCCGACGCCGTGGACTACAGCCTGATCGAAAGCGCCCGCATCGACGGCGCGAGCGAGTCGATGATCTTCCGGTCGGTTGCGCTGCGCCTGCTGATGCCCGGTTTCGTCACGGTCCTGCTGTTCACGCTCGTGGCGACATGGAACAACTACTTCCTGCCGCTGGTCATGCTGAACAACCCGAACTACTTCCCGGTGACCATCGGTCTGGCCCAGTGGAACGCGTCCGCCAACGCCGGTGGTGGGTCACAGGCCCTGTTCTCGATCGTGGTGACCGGATCGCTGCTCTCGATTATCCCGCTGGTGCTCGCCTTCCTGTTCCTGCAGCGGTTCTGGCAGTCGGGGCTGTCGACCGGCAGCGTCAAGTAGCCGGACCCGGGCGGCGTCGCCCCAGCATCACTCCCGGGCGGCGTCGCCCCAGCATCACTCCCGGGCGGCGTCGCCCCAGCATCACTCCCGGGCGGCGTCGCCCCAGCCGTGCCAGGTCTCGATCCGCACCCGGACACTGACCCGCGGCCGCACCCGGTCCGGATACTCGTGTCCGCTGTAGTGCCGCGACAGCCGGTCGATGTCCAGCAGACCTTCGTCGTCCACGATCGACTCGACCCGCCCCTGGACGCTCACGTGGGTGTACCAGTCCCCCTCGGCCAGCGCGGTCAGCGAGACCCGGGGGTCCGCCCGAAGGTGGCGCAGCCGCGCGCGGGCGGCGTCGAGGCCCAGCAGGACCCGCCCGTCGTCCTCGAGCAGATACCAGGTCGCCACGGTGACCGGCTGGCCGTCCGCGCGCAGCGTTGCCATCACGGCCGGGTTGGGTCGGGCCAGCAGCCCGGCCACGGCATCGGGCAGCGGAACAGTGGGCACGGCAACCTCCACGACTCGGGCCTCGGCGGGTGTGCAGCGTAGGTGACCGCCGCCCCTGGACCGGCGCCCCTGGACCGGCGCCCCTGGACCGGCGGTCCTGGACCGGCGACGACGACCGTCGCCGCCCGCCCGGCGGCGTCAGGACTGCGTCAGGATCCGGCCGAGGGCGTCAGGAACCCGTCAGGGCCGACCGCAGACGAGGTCCCTGGGGCGCACGGTCGGTGTGTCGGTCCGGTTCCGGACCGGCCGGGGACGCCGGGCGGGCACGTCCGGACCCCGCTCACCCACCGGGAGTGGTGTTCTCTGTGCTCGACCTGGCCTACCTCCTGCTCACCCTGGCGATTTTCGCGGTGCTGGCTCTCGTCGTCCGGGCGCTGGAGAAACTGTGAGCGCCGTTGACGCGATCGCGCTCGTAGTCGCGCTGCTCGTCGCCGCGCTGATGGTGGTGGCGCTGTTGTTCCCGGAGCGATTCTGATGCCCGGCTGGACTGCCGCACTGCTGCAGGCCGTCGTCCTCGTCGCCGCGCTCGCCGTGTGCTGGGTGCCGGTCGGCGACTACCTGGCGCGCGTCTACACCGGCAACCGCGACTCACGGGTGGAGCGCGGCCTGTACCGGGTGATGGGCGTGGATCCCGCCGCGGACCAGCGGTGGCCGACCTACCTGCGCAGTGTGCTCGCGTTCTCCCTCGTCGGCGTCCTGCTGCTCTACGTCCTGCAACGGGTCCAGTCGCACCTGTTCCTCGCCGGCGGCTTCGCAGCCGTCTCCCCCTCGGTCGCGTGGAACACCGCCGCGTCCTTCGTCACCAACACGAACTGGCAGTCCTATTCGGGCGAGGCCACCATGAGTGTGCTGACGCAGATGGCCGGCCTGACCGTGCAGAACTTCATCTCGACGGCGGTCGGGATGGCCGTCGCGATCGCCCTGGTCCGTGGATTCGTCCGCGCCCGCACCGACCGGCTGGGCAACTTCTGGGTGGACGTGACCCGGAGCACGCTGCGTGTCCTGCTGCCGTTCGCGTTCGTCAGCGCGCTGGTCCTGCTGGCGATGGGCGTGGTGCAGAACCTGCACGCGTTCACCGACATCACCACGCTGACCGGCGGCAAGCAGTCGCTGCCCGGCGGGGCGATCGCCAGCCAGGAGGCCATCAAGGATCTCGGCACCAACGGCGGCGGACCGTTCAACGCGAACAGCTCGCACCCGTTCGAGAACCCGACCCCGCTCACGAACCTGCTGGAGATCTTCCTGCTGCTGCTGCTTCCGGTCAGCCTGACCCGCACCTTCGGGACGATGGTCGGCGACCGCCGCCAGGGGGTGGCGATCCTGTCGACGATGGCGACGATCTGGGTCGCGCTGACCGGCCTGCTCACCTGGGCCGAGAGCACCACTCGCGGTTCGGTACCGCAGGCGGTCGGTGCGGCGATGGAGGGCAAGGAACTGCGGTTCGGCATTCCGGCGAGCACCCTGTTCGCGGCGTCGACGACGCTGACCTCGACCGGGTCGGTGAACAGCTTCCACGACAGCTACACCGCGCTCGGCGGGGGGATCACCGTCTTCGACATCCTCACCGGCGAGGTCGCGCCGGGCGGCGTCGGCTCGGGGCTGTACGGGATCCTCGTGCTGGCCGTGGTCGCCGTGTTCGTCGCCGGACTGATGGTCGGCCGGACTCCGGAGTACCTCGGCAAGAAGCTCGCCCCGCGCGAGATCAAGCTGGCCAGCCTGTACATCCTCACGACGCCGTTCTTCGTCCTCGGGGGCGCGGCGTCGACCATCGCCCAGAAGGGTCAACTCTCGGCGCTGCTCAACAGCGGGCCACACGGACTGACCGAGATCCTCTATGCCTACGCCTCGGCCAGCAACAACAACGGCTCCGCATTCGCCGGGCTCACAGTTACCGGTACCTGGTACCAGGTCACGCTCGGGCTGTGCATGCTGCTGGCCCGCTTCCTGCCGATCATCCTGGTCCTCACCCTCGCCGGGTCGCTCGCGCGGCAACGCGTCACGCCGAGCAGTTCCGGGACCCTGCCCACCCACGGACCGTTGTTCGTCGGCCTGCTGCTCGGCGTGGTCGTCGTCCTGGTCGCCCTCACCTACGTCCCCGCCCTGTTCCTCGGTCCGCTCGCGGAAGGCCTGTCATGAGCACGTCCACCCTCCAGGCGTCGCCCGAGAGCACCGCTCCGGAACTGCCGTCCGACGGCGGACCACGTCGGGTCGGCGGCGGGCTGCTCGACCCCGCCCAACTGCTCCGTTCGCTTCCGACCGCGGTACGCAAACTCGACCCACGGAGCATGATCCGCAACCCGGTCATGTTCATCGTCGAGATCGGTGCGCTCTACACCGCCGTCTACGCCGTACTCGACCCGTCGGTCTTCCTCGTGCTCATCGCGGTGTGGCTGTGGCTCACCGTCATCTTCGCCAACCTGGCCGAGGCGGTGGCCGAGGGCCGGGGCAGAGCCCAGGCCGAGACGTTGCGCCGGACCCGGACCGAGACCGTCGCCCGCAAGCTGGGCGCCTGGTCCCCGGGGGCCGCCCCGGCCGCGTTGACTGGAGGCGTCGCTCCGGCCAGCGGCGGAGCCGAGAGCAGTGTCGCCGCCAACGAGCTGACGATCGGGGACTTCGTCGTCGTCGAGGCGGGACAGACGATCCCCGGTGACGGGGATGTCGTCGAGGGCGTCGCCAGCGTCGACGAGTCGGCCATCACCGGGGAGTCCGCCCCCGTGATCCGGGAGTCCGGCGGCGACCGCAGTTCGGTCACCGGCGGCACGAAGGTGCTGTCCGACCGGATCGTCGTGCGGATCACCAGCAAGCCGGGTGAGACCTTCGTGGACCGGATGATCGCCCTCGTCGAGGGTGCGTCTCGGCAGAAGACCCCGAACGAGATCGCGCTGAACATCCTGCTGGCCAGCCTGACCCTCGTGTTCCTGCTGGCCGTGGTGACGCTGCAGCCGTTCGCTGTCTACTCCGGTGCCCGCCAGACGATCCCCGTGCTCATCGCGTTACTCGTCTGCCTGATCCCCACAACTATCGGAGCGCTGCTCTCCGCGATCGGCATCGCCGGGATGGACCGGCTCGTCCAGCGCAACGTGCTCGCCATGTCCGGCCGGGCCGTCGAGGCGGCGGGTGACGTCGACACGCTCCTGCTGGACAAGACCGGCACGATCACCTTCGGCAACCGGCGGGCGACCGCGATCACCGGGGTCGGGGGCACCGGGCTCGCCGAGGTTGCGCGGGCCGCCCAGCTGTCCAGCCTCGCCGACGAGACGCCGGAGGGCCGGTCTGTGGTCGAGTTGGCGACGGCCGGGTACGACCAGCCCCCGACGTCGGCCCGTGACCTCGTGCGGGCCGATGTCGTCCCGTTCACCGCGCAGACCCGGATGAGCGGGGTCGATCACGATGTCGCCGGAGTTCGGACCGCGGTCCGCAAGGGTGCGGCCGGTGCCGTCACCGCCTGGGTGCGGGAGCACGGCGGAACGGTGCCGGCCCAGGTCGGCGACCTTGTCGACCGGATCTCCGACGCCGGTGGCACCCCCCTGGTCGTGGCCGACGCGCAGGTCGGTAACGCGGGCGAGCCGGTGCGCGCCCGCGTCCTCGGGGTGATCGAGCTCAAGGACGTGGTGAAGCCCGGGATGCGGGAACGGTTCGACGAGCTGCGGGCCATGGGCATCCGGACGGTGATGGTCACCGGGGACAACCCGCGGACCGCCGCCGCGATCGCCGCCGAGGCAGGCGTGGACGACCACCTCGCCGAGGCGACCCCGGAGGACAAGATCGCACTCATCCGTCACGAACAGGAGGGCGGTCGGCTGGTCGCGATGACCGGGGACGGCACCAACGACGCACCGGCCCTGGCCCAGGCCGACGTCGGGGTCGCGATGAACACCGGGACGTCGGCGGCCAAGGAGGCCGGGAACATGGTCGACCTGGACTCGAACCCGACCAAGCTCATCGAGATCGTCGAGATCGGCAAGCAGCTGCTCATCACCCGCGGATCGCTGACGACGTTCTCCATCGCCAACGACGTGGCGAAGTACTTCGCGATCCTGCCCGCGATGTTCGTCGCGACCTTCCCCGGGCTCGCCGTGCTCAACGTCATGCGGTTGTCCACGCCCAACTCCGCGATCCTGTCCGCGATCATCTTCAACGCCCTGGTGATCGTCGCTCTCATCCCACTGGCACTGCGCGGCGTGCAGTACCGCCCGACCTCGGCCGGCCGGCTGCTCCGGCGCAACCTCACGATCTACGGGCTCGGCGGGCTCGTCCTGCCGTTCGTCGGGATCAAGCTCATCGACCTGCTCGTCAGCCTTCTCCCCGGAATCGGACGTTGACCACCATGTCCACCGCGCTCACCAGCACCGACACGACCCCCACCCCCGTTTCCGGGACGGGCGGCCGCGGGCTTCCCGGAACGTTGCGCCGCTACGCCGCCGCCCTGCGGACGCTGCTCGTACTGACCGTCGTCACCGGGCTGCTCTATCCACTCCTCGTGACAGCGGTCGGCGCGGTGACCCTGCGCGGGCCGGCGGACGGCTCCCTGATCAGCTCGGGCGGTCAGCCCGTCGGGTCGGCGCTGATCGGGCAGTCGTTCACCGACGCGAAGGGGGTTGCCCTCCCGCGGTGGTTCCAGACCCGACCGACGGCGTATCCGGACTCGCCCTACGACGGGGCGGCCAGCGCCGCCTCGAACCTGGGCCCGGACAACGCCGACCTGCTCAAGACCGTGCAGCAGCGACGGGCTGCGGTCGCCGCGGCGAACGGGGTCCCGCCGGCCGACGTCCCCTCGGACGCCCTGACGGCATCCGGCTCCGGGCTCGAGCCGTACATCTCCCCCACCTATGCCGCCCTGCAGGTCGACCGGGTCGCCCGGGCACGCAACCTGCCGGTGGACCGGGTCCGCGCGCTCGTCGCCGCGAACACCGCGGGCCGCCAACTGGGCTTCCTCGGTGAGCCGCGGGTCAATGTCGTCACCCTCAACGCCGCGCTGGCACACACCGGCTGAGCCCGGATGCGCGAACACCGCTCCGTTGCCGACCGCTCTGGCATATCTCGCTCCGTTGCCGACCGCTCTGCTACCCCCCGCTCCGTTGCCGACCGCTCTGGCATATCTCGCTCCGTTGCCGACCGCTCTGATACTGGACGGATGGCCGGGTCCCGCGGAGCGCTGCGCGTCTTCCTCGGTGCCGCGCCGGGTGTCGGCAAGACCTACGCGATGCTCGACGAGGCCCACCGTCGCGCCGACCGGGGCACCGATCTGGTGGTCGGCATCGTGGAGGACCACGACCGCCCCCAGACCCGCGCCCGGGTCGCCGGCCTGGAGGTCGTGCCCCGCCGGATCGTCGATCACCGCGGGACGACGCTGACCGAGCTCGACGTCGATGCCGTGCTCGCCCGGCGCCCGGAAGCGGTGCTCGTCGACGAGCTGGCGCACACCAACGCCCCGGGCAGCCGCCATCCCAAGCGGTGGGAGGACGTCGAGGAGCTGCTCGACGCCTGCATCGACGTCGTGACCACGATCAATGTCCAGCACCTGGAGTCGCTGAACGACGTCGTCCGGGCGATCACCGGAGTCGAGCAACGGGAGACCGTCCCCGACGGCATCGTCCGCGCCGCCGAGGCGATCGAGCTGGTCGACATGAGCCCCGACGCGCTGCGCCGGCGGATCGCCCACGGCAACGTCTACGCCGCGGACAAGGTCGACGCCGCGCTGTCCCGGTACTTCCGCACCGGCAATCTCACGGCCCTGCGCGAGCTGGCGCTGCTCTGGGTAGCCGACCGGGTGGACGACGCTCTGCAGCGGTACCGCGCCGACCACGACATCGGTTCGGCCTGGCCGGCCCGGGAACGTGTCGTCGTCGCGCTCACCGGCGGGCGGGAGGGCGAGACGCTCATCCGCAACGCCGCGCGAGTCGTCGGCCGGGCTGTCGGCGGCGACCTTCTCGCGGTCTACGTTGCCCGGGGCGACGGGATCGCCGGCAGCTCCCCGGCCGATCTCGTCCGGCAGCGGCACCTCGTGGAGTCCCTCGGCGGCACCTTCCAGACGGTGACCGGGGAGGACGTCGCCGCCGCGATCCTCAGTTTCGCCCGCGGGGTCAACGCCACCCAGGTCGTCCTCGGCATGTCCCGGCGCTCCCGATTCTCGGCACTGGTCACCCGCGGGGTCGGCGAGGCGGTCATCGACGGGTCCGGCGACATCGACGTCCACGTCGTGACCCACGTCGCCAGCCGGTCGGTCGGCCCCTGGCGGCGACGGCGGACCCGACGCAGCTCACCGCTGGGCAGCCGCCGCCGGGCCGCCGGCTGGGTCGCGGCGCTGGCCCTGCCGGTGGTGCTCACCGTGATCCTCGGGTCCGCGGTCGCACCGGTCGACCTGTCGCTGCACCTGATGCTGTTCCTCGCCGCCACCGTCGTCGTCGCCCTCGTCGGCGGATTCCTGCCCGCCCTGCTGTGCGCGGTGGCCGGCGGGCTGCTCGTCGACGTGTTCTTCACCGAGCCCCGCGGCAGCCTCACCGTCGCCAGCTGGCCGGTCGCGGTCGCCGTCGCGGTGTCGGTCGGGCTCGGCGCCGCTGTCGCCTGGGTCGTAGACGCGGCCGCGCGGCGCAGCCAGCAGGCGGCCGACAGCGAGGCCGAGGCCCGCGCGCTGGCGGTGATGACCTCGACGATGATCCGCAGCCCGAACGCCCTGGACGCGCTGCTGCATCAGGTCGCGGACACGTTCGGCATGACGTCGGTCACCCTGCTCGAGCGCGCTGCCGAGCCGGCGCCACCCGACGGGGGCACGCAGCGGGCGGCTTCGCGCGAGGAGGTTGACGGGCAGTGGTCGGTAAGTGCCTCCGTCGGGAGCCAGCCGTGTACCCGACCCGACGACGGGGACATCCGGGTGCCAGTCACCGCGGACATGGCGCTGGTGGCCAGATCCGCCCCGGGCCGCCCGCTGCGGGCCCGGGACCGGCGTCTGCTCGAGGCATTCGCCGCGCAGGCGTCCACCGTGCTGGAGGCCCGGCGACTGCAGCGGGAGGCCGGTCGCGCCCGCCGCGCCGCGGACGGCAACGCTCTCCGTACCGCCCTGCTGGCGGGGGTCAGCCACGACCTGCGCACGCCGCTGGCCGCGATCAAGGCGGCCGTGTCCAGCCTGCGCCAGCCGGACGTCGTCTATGACAAGGCCGACACCGCCGAGCTGCTCGCCGGCATCGAGGCCGGAACCGACCGGTTGGACGGCGTCGTCGGCAACCTGCTCGACATGACCCGACTGCAGATGGGCGACCTGACGGTCCACCGCGAGCGCGTCGACCTCGGCGACGTCGTCGACCGCGCGCGGCTGTCCATGGCCACGCCGTCGATCCCGCCCAGCGAGCCCGGCGCCATCGACGCCAGCGGGGTCGGTGAGGACGCCCCCCGGGCTGTTGCCGACGCCGGCCTGCTGGAGCGGGTGGTCGCGAACCTGCTGGAGAACGCGCACCTGCACGCGCCGGGCGCCCCGGTGTCCGTCCGGGCGAGCACGGCCGCCGGCCGTGTCGAGCTGCGGATCGCCGACCGGGGGCCGGGGCTGTCCGCCGCCCGCCAGCAGGAGATGTTCGCCCCGTTCACCCGGGTCGGTGACACGCCGCCGCCGGGCGGGGTCGGTCTGGGGTTGGCCGTGGCCCGCGGCCTGGTCGAGGCGATGAACGGCACTCTGACGACCGAGGACACGCCGGGCGGCGGCCTGACCCTGGTCGTCGACCTGCCCGCGGCCGACTCCCCCGCCGAGGTGCCCGCCGAGGTGCCCGCCGAGGTACGCGCCGAGGTGCCAGCCGAGGTGCCCGCCGAGGTGCCCGCCGACCTGGTCCGCGTCGGTCACGACCCTGCCTTGCCGCCGGCGCGGCCGCCGCTGGTCGGCCGACGGTGAGCCGGGTTCTCGTCGTCGACGACGATCCGGCGCTGCTGCGGACGATGGCGATCAACCTGCGGGCACACGGCTACGAGGTCGTGCTGGCGGCCACCGGCGCGGAGGCGCTGCGGGCGGCGGCGGGGGCGCACCCGGACGCGGTGCTGCTGGACCTCGGGCTGCCGGACATGGACGGCCAGCAGGTCCTCGAGGGCATCCGCGGCTGGTCCCCGGTCCCGGTCATCGTGCTCAGCGCCCGCCGGGTGTCGGACGACAAGGTGGACGCCCTCGACGCCGGCGCCGACGACTACGTCACCAAGCCGTTCGGGATGGACGAGTTGCTCGCCCGCCTGCGCGCCGCCGTCCGGCGTGCCCGACCCACCGGCGCGGACGTCGCGCCCGTGGTGGACACCGGCGCGTTCGTCGTCGACCTGGCCGCCCGGCGCGTCCAGCGGGACGGGAGCGACGTCCGCCTCACCCCCACCGAGTGGTCGCTGCTGGAGGCACTCGCGCGGCGCCCGGGCACGGTGGTGGGACAGCGAGAGCTGTTGCGGGAGGTGTGGGGTCCGGCGTACGAGACCGAGTCGCACTACCTGCGGGTCTACATCGCCCAACTGCGCCGCAAGCTGGAACCGGAACCCGGCCGACCGCGACACCTGCTCACCGAGCCTGGTCGCGGCTACCGGCTGGAACTCGCGGGCACGGTCTAGAGCGAGAGCACCGCCTGCGGTAACGGTCAGGCGGTGAGGTCAGCGAGGGTCTCGGTGACGGTGGCGGGATCCAGCGCGCAGGTGGCGCGGCCCACGGAGAGCTCGACCCGCGCCACGTCCGGGTCGGGCGTCCGCATCGCCTTCGGCCACACCCACAGCCCGTCGTCGTCGGCGATCCGGCGGGCGTTCGCCGCGTACCGGTCGCCGGGAACGGTCAACAGCAGGTGCATCATCGGCGTCTGCGGCGGGTCCGGCACGACGCGGACGCCCGGGACGGCGCGCACCGCGGCGGCGATGGCCCGCGCGTGCGCCAGGCGCCCGGGCATCTCTGCCAGCCGCTCCGGCAGCAGCGCCAGCGCGGACGCGGCCAGCGGCCACAGGCCGTACAGCGTGCCGCCGAGGCGCCGTCGCCACTCGCGCACCTGTGCGACCAACTCGACAGATCCGGCCACGCAGCATCCGGGGAGAGCACCGATCCCCTTGTAGAAGGAGACGTACACGGAGTCGAACAGAGCGCTGATCTCGGCCGGGGTCCGGCCATAGCCGGCGCTCGCCTCCCACAGCCGTGCACCGTCCAGGTGCACCGCAGCCCCGTGGTCGCGGGCCCACCGGACCTGGTCGACGAGGTCGTCCCAGCTCGGCAGCTGACCACCGAGGTCGCGCTGCGGCAACTCCAGCAGCAGCGCCGCTACCGGTTCGGCGACCGCGTCCAGGTCCGCCCGGGTGATCAGCCGGTCCGGACCGCCGACCGGACGGCCCAGCAACCCGTGCAACCGGGCGGGCGCCTGCTCCTCGTGGGCGTCGAGATGGCAGTACGGGTGCCACAGCACCGTCCGGCGACCCCGGGCGTCGGCGTGCACCCGCAGCGTCGCGCCCTGCGCCATGGTCCCGCTGGGCAGGAACACGGCGGCGGGCTTGCCGAGCAGGTGCGCGACGTGCGCTTCGAGGTCGGCGACCACCCCGCCGTCGCCGTAGACGTCGGGCACGACGCCGGCCGGGATGCGGGCGAGCTGCTCGGCGGGCGACACCGGGCCGTCGCCGGTCAGGAACCGGGTGCAGGCGTCCCGCCGCTTGCGTGTCTCGTCGTCCACGGCCGGCAGTGTCGCAGCAGGCGCTACCCGGTGACGGCAGTCGCCAGCCCGGCGTTGGTGGCGTTCGCCTCGCCGCGCTGCGATCTGGGCCGCGAACGACGACGATGACCGGGTGTCCAGCTCGGTGTCGACCCGCATCGTCCGGGCGGCGTCCCGGCTGCGCGGAGAGCGGGCCATCCACGCGCCGGGCATCGCGCTGACCGGCTGGGTGGACGTCCCCGGCGGCGCACGGCTGGGGATCCCGGTCTTCGACGGCCCGGGGCGCTACCGGGCGCTGGTGCGCTTCTCCCGCGGCGCGGGGCTGCCGCGGGAACTCCCCGACGTGCTCGGCATCGCTGTCCGGCTGCTCGACGCCGGCGGGCCGGGCCGCCACCAGGACCTGCTGATGGCGACCGGTGCCCGCTCGGTGGTGCTGCGCAGCCTTCCCCTGCCCCGACTGGACCTGCTCGGGTCGTGGTACAGCTCGGTGGCGCCGTACCGGGCGAACAGGCGCCGCCTGCTCGTGGGCGCCCAACCCCTTCCCAGCCGGCCCAGCGGCGCTGCCCGGGTGGTGGCCCTGGACCGGTTGCGCGACGTGCTACCTCTCCGGCTCCGGCTGGTGGTGGCGACGATGTCCGGGCCGTGGCAGGCGGTCGGCACCGTCACCGCCGACGCGGTGCTGCCGGCGCCCGAGGGCCGCCTCGTCCGGTTCGACCCGTACACCGACGGAGGCGGCCTGGTACCGGTCGGGGTCGTCAACCGCGTCCGGCGCGGCGCCTACCCGGCCAGCCACGTCGGCCCGGACGCCTGACACCGGACACCTGACGACTCGCGCGGCATTGCCCGGACAGCCACGACGGGGTTGGGTGGGCGGCGCCGGAGCCCCGGCTCGGCCGTGTGTCGGAGGAGTGCGCATGCCTGGCTACGTGATCGGCGTCGACTGCTCGACGACCGCGACCAAGGCGGTCGTGTTCGACGCCGCCGGGACCGCCGTCGCCGAAGGCCGGCGCAGCTTCCCGCTGTCCCGGCCGCGGCCGGGCTGGCACGAGCAGGACGCCCGGACCTGGCAGGAGTCGACGTTCGGCGCGCTGGCCGACGCGGTGAGCCAGGTCGACGCCGCCGACGTCCTGGCGATCGGGCTGACCCACCAGCGGGAGTCGTTCGTCTGCCTGGATGAGCGGGGCCGGGCGATCCGCCCGGCGATCCTGTGGCTCGACGGCCGCGCCGGCCCGCAGATCCGAGAGCACGGCTCTGCTGCGGTGCACGAGCTGTCGGGCAAGCCGCCGGACGTCACGCCCGCCCTGTACAAGCTGCTGTGGCTGCGGGAGAACGAGCCGCAGACGCTGGAACGGGCGGCGATGGTCACCGACGTGCACGGCTACCTCGTGCACGCGCTGACCGGACAGTGGCGGACGAGTGTTGCGTCCGCGGACCCGCTCGGCCTGGTGGACATGAGCACCGGCGCGTGGTCCGAGCAGCTGCTGGGCATGGTCGGGCTGACGGTCGGCCAGCTGCCCGAGGTGGTGCCCCCCGGCACGGTCGTCGGCGAGCTGACCGACGAGGCGGCCCGGGCGACCGGGTTGCGGGCCGGCGTCCCCGTCGTGGCCGGCGCCGGGGACGGGCAGTCGGCCGGCCTCGGGGCGGACGTCACCATCGCGGGGCGGGCGTACCTCAACCTCGGCACGGCGGTCGTGGCGGGAACGCACTCGGACACCTACCACTGGGACCGCGCGTTCCGGACGATGTTCAGCCCGGTCCCGGGTGCGTACACGCTGGAGACACTGCTCTCCGGCGGCACCTACATCGTCTCCTGGTACGTCGAGCGGTTCGGGGCGATCCCCGAGCTGGGGCTGGGCCTGTCGGCCGAGCAGGTGTTGGAGACCGCCGCCGCCCAGCTCCCCCGCGGGTCCGACGGCCTGATGCTGCTGCCGTACTGGAACGCCGCGCAGACGCCGTACTGGGACCCGGCGGCGCGCGGCGTCGTCCTCGGCTGGCAGGGAATGCACGGCAAGGCGCACCTGTACCGGGCCGCGCTGGAGGGCATCGCCTACGAGCTGCGGCTGCAGACCGACGGGGTCGACGCCGTGCTCGGCTCCCCCGTCGAGCGGTTCTACGCGATGGGCGGCGGCTCGCGGAGCCCGCTGTGGTCCCAGTTGGTCGCCGACATCACCGGCCGGCCGGTGACCCTGTGCCGGGAGACCGAGACTACTGCTCTAGGTGCGGCGATCCTCGCGGCCGCAGCCGTGGACCTGCACGGGAGCGGTGCTCCGGGGAGTGCGTCCGCGCCTGCTGCGACCCCCGACGCCATCAGGGCTGCGGCGGACGCGATGACCGGGTTCGCCCGCACGGTGCACCCGGACCCGGTGGCCGCTGCTGTGTACGACCGGTTCTTCGACGTCTACCGGGACCTGTACCCCCGCCTGGCCGACCTGTTCCCGCGGCTGGCGGAGGCCACGCGACTCGCCGCCGGTCAGCGGTGACCGTGCCAGGGTGAGCGCCACCAACCGGAGGAGAGACGTGCCCGAACGGACAGTCGTCACCGTGCTCGGCGCCGGCGCGATGGGTGCGGCGCTGACCCGCCCGCTCGCCGAGAACGGGCACGACGTCCGGTTGTGGGGAACGTGGCTGGACGACGACATCGTCGAGGCGCTCCGGGCCGGCCACGACCACCCGCGCATCCACGTGGCCGTCGACCCCCGCGTCCGGGTGTTCACCAGCGGCGAGCTCGAGCAGGCGATGGACGGCGCGCGCGTCGTCGCCCTGGCGATCAGCTCCGACGGGGTGGTCGACGTGCTCCGGCGGGCCGTCCCGTTCCTGGGCCCCGGCAGCCTGCTTCCCATCACCACCAAGGGGTTCGGCCGCGACCCCGCCGGGCGGGTGACGATCCTGCCGCCGCTGCTGGAGGCCGAGCTGCCGGAGTCGCTGCGGTCCACGACGTCGGTGCTGGCGATCGGCGGGCCGTGCAAGGCCAACGAGGTCGCCGCCGGCCGACCGACCGCGACCGTCTACGCCGGTGGGACCGACGCCGTGACGCGGGTCCGCGGCCTGGCGCAGACGCCCTGGTACCGGATCCAGGCCACCGACGACATCCCGGGCCTGGAGGTCGCCGCGGCGATGAAGAACGTGTACGCGATGGCGCTGGGCATCTGCGAGGGCCTGGGTGAGCGGGGCGCCGCCGACAGCCCTGCAGGGTCGCCCGAGCCCTGGCACAACCTCGCGTCCGCGGTCTACACCCAGGCGCTGCTGGAGATGGGCCGCCTGGCGGTGGCCCTCGGCGGCCGGACGGAGACCGTCTACGGGCTGGCCGGCAGCGGGGACCTGCAAGTCACCAACCTGTCCGGGCGGAACAAGCTCTACGGCGTCCGGATCGGCCGCGGGGAGCAGGCGGGCGAGGCACTTGCGGCGATGCGCGCCGCCGGCCAGACGGTCGAGGGCGTGCCCGCGTGCGCGCTCGCGGCGGAACTGGTCACCTCCGGCGCCGCCCCCGGCGTCGGACCGGACCAGACACCGCTACTCACCGCCCTGGGCCGCGTCCTCGACGGCGAGCCGGATGCCGTCGGCACCCTGTCCGCCGCCGTCCTGCCGTGACCCGCCGGCCCTCAGCCCGACTGGCCCGCCTGGCGTCGATCAGGCGCTCGGCCGGGTGCGTGCTTCGATGGCCGCCCGATCACTGATCCGGCCGGTAGGCCTCGAAGGGACACCCGTGGACTACTTCGGCACCGACCTGGCAACCGCTGTCCGGCAGTGGTGGTCCGAGACGTTCCTCGCCGAGGTCGAGAAGAAGTTCCCCGGCGCCTCGCTTGCCGTCGTGCTGCTCCGCTCCGACGTCGCGCACGACTGGCGCGACCCGGGCGCAGCGGACTCCGTGCTCCTGGAGCTCCGACACGGCGACGGCGACACCGACCAGCTCGTAGCCAACATCCACCACAAGCTGCACTTCACCCTGCGCACGGGCCTGGACTCGATTCACGCCAGGCGGAACCCCCACCTGATCGAGGCCGGCGACTTCCCGCACGGCGGGGCCGTCAGCCACCGCGGGTTCTTCGGCGGCGTGTCGGGGCTCGTCGAGGAGTCCGACGCCTGGCTCGCCCAGCAGGTGATCGACCAGCTGGTCACCATCCGGGCCGGCATCGCAGACAGCGCGGTCGCCGCCAGCCTGGCCGGTGCCCCCGGCTGGAGTTACCTGCCCAACGAGATCCCGCCCGCCTGAGGCGGATGACGCGCCGACCGCGACTCCCCGCGTCAGCGCAGCGGCCGGAAGAACGCGGTGAGGTCGTCGGCCAACAGGGCTGGCTCCTCGTGGGCGGCGAAGTGTCCGCCGCGGGGCATCCGGGTGAAGCGGGTCACGTTGTAGGTGCGTTCGACCCAGCTGCGCGGGGGGTGGGACAGGTCGGCGGGGAACAGGGCCACCGCCGTCGGGACGGGAACCCGCTCCAGCGGGCCGGCGGTGTCCCGTCCGTACTGCCAGTACGGGCGGAACGACGTCGAGATCGTGTTGGTGAACCAGTAGATCGACGCCTGGGTCAGGATGAAGTCGTCGCTGAACCGGGTGGACAGGATGCCGCCGCTGTCCGTCCACGCCCGGTACTTCTCCAGGATCCAGCCCAGCAGGCCGGCCGGTGAGTCCGACAGCCCGTAGGCGACGCTGAGCGGTCGGGTGCGCTGTTGGTGTTCGTACGCCCCCTCGTCGTCCTCCCACGCGGCGACTTCGTCCAGGTATGCCTGCTCGTCGGCGGTGACCGACGACGCGTCGACGTCGACTGGGTTGGCGACGGCGAGCAGGTGGATCCCGACGACGGACGCCGGGTGGGCCTGCGCGAGCAGCGCCGTCGTCCCCGCGCCGAGATCCCCGCCGTGCGCCGCGTACCGGCCGAAACCCAGCTCGTCGTGCATGAGCCGGTGCCAGAGCTCGTGGGTGGGGGTGGCGTCGAGGAGCGACGGCTGCTGGGGGGTGAAGGCGAAACCGGGCAGGCACGGCACGACGACGGTGAAGGCGTCCGACGGGTCGCCACCGGACGCGGACGGGTTCGCGAGCCGCCGCGCCAGCGTCACCAGCTCGAGGAACGAGCTCGGCCACCCGTTCGTGAGCACTAGCGGCAGCGCGCCCGGTCGCTCGGCGTCGAAGCGCAGGAAGTGGACCGGGAGCCCGGCGATGTCCGCGACGTACCAGGGCAGCGCATTGATCTCCGCCTCCTGCGCCCGCCAGTCGTAGTCGGAGGCCCAGTGGGACACCAGCCGGCGCAGCTCGTCCGGATCGATCCCGGCCTCCCACGACGCCTGCGGCCACGGCGGCGGCCACCGGGTCGCGCGCAGCCGGGACCGGAGGTCCGCGAGCTCGTCGTTCCGGACAGCGAGCACTGCTCCGACAGGGGTCGTGACCATGGGTCGATCATCTCCGACCGGTCGGCTCGTCGCAGCGGCTGCCGGCCGCCGGCCGCCGATAACGCGTTGACGGCCCGGCGCGATGCTGGTCGACTCGGTCTGGCCCGACCAGGTGCCGAACCCGGCCCTCACCCTCCGACGGAAGGCGTCCTCCCTCTCATGCGTCCAGCTCTCGTGTCCTCTCGGCAGCCCCTTCCCTGCTCCGACACGAGGTCCTGTGAGAGTTCTGAACCTGGGCGTGCTGGCGCACGTCGACGCCGGTAAGACCAGCCTGACCGAGCGCCTGCTGTACGACGCGGGCGTGCTCGACGCGATCGGCAGCGTGGACGCGGGGACCACCGCGACGGACACCCTCGCCCTGGAACGCACCCGCGGCATCACGATCGAGGCCGCGGTGGTCGCGTTCCGCATCGGCGACGTGCTCGTCGACCTAGTGGACACCCCCGGACACCCCGACTTCATCGCGGAGGTCGAACGCTCGCTGGCGGTCCTGGACGCCGCGGTCCTCGTGGTGTCCGCCGTCGAGGGCGTGCAGCCGCAGACCCGCGTCCTGTTCCGCGCCCTACGCCGCCTCCGAGTGCCGACACTGCTGTTCCTCAACAAGGTCGACCGGATGGGCGCGGACCCGGACCGGGTGTTCACCGAAATCAGCGGGTCGCTCAGCCCGGACGTGGTCGCGATGTCGCGCACCGCCGCGCCGGGGACCCGGGGAGCGGCCGTGGTCGCCCGGGAGGCCGCCGACCTCGACGGCGAGCTGGTCGAGGTCCTGACCCGCTCCGACGACGCGTTGCTCGCCCGCTGGGTCGCCGACCCGGCCGCGGTCGGCTCCGCGCAGCTGCGCGTGGCCCTGGCCGCAGCGACGGGCGCCGCGCGGCTGCACCCGGTGTTCGCCGGATCCGCGCTGACCGGCGCCGGCGTTCCGGAGCTGACGGCCGAGCTGGTCGACCTGCTGCCGGCGTCCGCCGGCGACTCCGACGGGCCGCTGTCCGGCGTGGTGTTCGGCGTCGACCTCGCCCCGTCCGGCCGCGAGTCGGCATCGGTCCGGGTGTTCTCCGGGACGCTCGCCGTCCGCGATCGGCTCGCGTCGCACCGGCGGGTCACCGGCATCCGAGTCCACGAGAGCGGTGGTCTCGTGGACTCGCGCGTTCTGACGGCCGGCCGGGTCGGGGTCGTCCGCGGCCTCGACGGGGTCCGGATCGGGGACGGCATCGGGCTGGCGAGGCCGGCCGTGGCGCCGTCGTTCGCCCCGCCCGGCCTGGAGACGGTCGTGGACCCGGTCGACCCCGCCCGGCGCGGAGCACTGCTCGTCGGACTCTCGGCGCTGTCGGCGCGGGACCCGTTCATCCGGGTGCGCCAGGACGACGCCCGGCAGGAGGTGGCCGTGTCGCTGTACGGGGAGGTGCAGAAGGAGGTGCTCGCCGCCCGGCTCGCCGACGGGTGGGGCGTCGCCGTGTCGTTCCGCGACACCACGGTCGTCTGCATCGAGCGGGTCACCGGCACCGGCGAGGCGGCCGAGGTCATCGCCACCGGCGACAACCCGTACCTGGCCACCATCGGTCTTCGCGTCGCGCCAGCTCCTCCCGGCAGCGGCGTCTGCTACCGGCTGGAGGTCGAGCCGGGATCACTGCCCGCGGCGTTCCGCACCGCGCTCGAGGACGGTGTGCAGGACCTGCTCGCCGCCGGCGGCCCGCACGGGTGGCCGGTCCCGGACGCGGAGGTGACGCTCACCCGCAGTGGTTACTGGGCGCGCCAGAGCCATGCTCACGCGACGTTCGACAAGGCGATGTCGAGCGTGGCCGGGGACTTCCGTTCACTCGCCCGGCTGGTGCTCGCCACCGGACTCACCCGCGCCGGCACCGAGGTATGCCAGCCGGTCCACCGCGCGCTGCTCGACGTGCCGGCGACCAGCCTGCGAGCGGTGCTCACGGCAGTGGCACGGCTGGGTGCCGTGCCCGGAGCGGGCAGCGACCGGGGCGGGCGCGTGCTGCTGCCCGTCGACATCGCGGCCGCCGCCCTGCCGGAGCTCACCCGCGCACTGCCCGGACTGACCTCGGGGGACGGGGCGCTGGAGTCGGCGTTCGACCACCGCGTCCCGGTGCGGGGCTCGGTGCCCGACCGCCGACGGGCCGGGCCTGACCCGTTCGACCGCCGGGCCTACCTCCGCCAGGTCCCCCGGTGAGCGCTCAGCTGCTGGCGAGGATCTCGTCGATCTGACCCATCGCCGCGGTCATTCCCTCTACCATGCCCATCCCGATCAGCTGCTGCATCTGCTCCTCGGTAGCGAACCGGGCCGTGGTCGTCATGCGCGTGCCGGTGGGGATGCCCACCAGCTCGACCGAGGACTGGGTGACCGGCAGGCTCGGGTCGGGCGTGCCGTCCTCGTTCGCGAAGCCGTCCTCGAACTCGATCAGCCTCGGCTCCTCGACGGTGAGCAGCCGCCACCAGCCGTGGGCGGAGCCCCCGTCCGGCCCGTTCATCACGTAGTGGGCGCCGCCGCCGGCCACGAGGTCGTGCTCGAGGAACGTCGCCGGCCAGGTCGGCGGCCCCCACCACCGCTCAAGCTGGCGGGGATCGGCCCAGACCTGCCACACCCGCGATGGCGGAGCGGTGAACTCCGCGACGAACGTGGCGGTCAGGGCGTCTGTGTCGTGGGTGGCACTGACGAACGTCATCCGGTCTCCTTCGGGTCGGGCTCGGTCTTCGGGTCGGGCTCGGTGAGGAGCTGGTCGATGCGGGCGATCCGGCCGCGCCAGATCTCCTCGAACCGGTCGAGCAGCTGGGCGGCGGCGCGGACGGTGTCGATGTCGCCGCGCACGACCTGCTCGCGACCGCGGCGTTCCTTGGTGAGCAGGTCGGCCCGCTCGAGGACGGCGACGTGCTTCTGCACGGCGGCGAAACTCATGTCGTACCGGCGGGCCAGGGTGGACACCGAGACCCCCTCGTGCAGCACACGCACGAGGATGTCGCGGCGGGTGGCGTCGGACAGGGCCGCGAAGACGCGATCGGTGCTCTCGCGTTCCTGTCGACGTACAACCATGCAGTTGTACGTTAGAGGTCGGTTCGGTGGTCGTCAAGATCCCCGCTCATCGTGCTGCGGGGGGGGGTGCCCGTCAGCCCGCAGGCGCAGCCGACCGACCGGGTTCTGGCCGAAGTCGAGCAGGTGCCGGTCACCGTCGAGCTCGACGACCGAGGTGACGGGCACCTCCTGGGTGCACCGGACCGACGGCCCCGTCGGGGCGACCAGCGAGCGGGGGTCGCGGCGGCCGACCCGGACGGGCGTCCACCCGGTCGTGCTCCCGCCGGGCGTCGACCAGCCGGGGTCGGCCAGGCGGCTCGCGGCCGAACCGCCGGCACTCACCGGGCCCGCTACACCACCGCCGATCGGATCCCTGCCTCGCTGTCGAACGGCCACACCGTGACGTCGTCGTCATTCCCCAGCTCGGACACCGCCACGGCCAGGCTCGCGGGTCGAATGGGTGAAGCGGACCGTCGGCGGGTTGCGTGCTTGGCTGATCGTCCGACTGCGGTGACGGTCTTGCCAGGAGTCTCACTCACGGACGGGTGGTGAAGCGGCTGACGGCGGTACCGGAGATGAGGTGGGCTGCGGTGAGGGGTCCGGTGAAGGTGGACAGTCCGGTGGCCCGGCGGTCGATGTTCGCGATGGGAACGGCCTGAGTGCCGCCGCCGATGACGTTGGCGACGTACAGGGACCGCGGGTCGGAGCTGTTGGGGGTATGGCGAGGGCAGATGGTGTTGCCCAAGTGGCGCACGGAGTGGTCGGTGTTTCCCATCAGTTCAGCTGCGCCGGTGAGGGCTGGGCTGTTGGTGCGCAGGTTGCCGGCGACGGCGTTGAACAGGACGTCGACGGTGACGGTGTCGAACGAGTACACGGCCCGCCCGCCGCAGCCGGTCACCACATTGTTCGCCACCAACATCGGCTTTTGATAGGCGTAACGCGTCTGGTTGGAGTCCAGGGAGATGCCGTTCCCGTCGGTGACGAAGTCGATCCCGCCGGGGGTGAATGGGACGAGGCAGACGACATCGTGGATGTAGTTGCCGATGATCCGGTAGGCGTAGCCGTCGGGAAAGGTTTGACCGGCAGTGAGGTCACGGGCTGCATAGATGCTGATCCCGGACGTGTTGTTCGGGCTGTAGCGCGAGGTCCGGGTGACGTGGTTGTAGCGGATGTCGAGCATGTCGTGGGAGCCGGCGACGTCGAAGCAGTTGATGCCGCCACCAGGGAAGTCGTGGACAAAGGTGTTCCACACGGCAACGTGGTGGCTGTTGCCGTAGATCGAGATCCCGGAGCCGTTGGTGTTCGGGTTCTCCTGGTCACCGCTTACCTCGAAGCCGTACAAGCCCACGTACGAGGAGGCAATGATGTTGACGAAGTTGTCGGTCGGCGGCGCCACGGTTATGACCGCGGAGGTTTGCGCGGTGGCCGTCATGATCGCCAACCACGCGTCGGGTCGGCCGGTGAAGTTGTCGACGACCGTGTAGCCGTAGACGCCGTCCCCGACGACGATCAGATCACCCGGAAGAGCCTCCGCGATCGCGGTGCTGATCTGGCGCAACGGCGCGGCGGCGGTCCCGGGGGCGGAGTCGGAGCCGGCTCCAGACACATAGACGGTGCGCTGTCCGGCGAGGACGAGCTGACGGAATTGGCTCCGGCGCTGGCTGTCGGTCAGAGCGCCAGGGTTGGTCCTTGGACCCCAGGCCTGCACGGGCAGCGCCGCGGGAGCGATCCCCGCGGCAGCGGTGGTGCTGACCTCCATGGCGTCAGCTTCCTCGGGCCCGTGCAGCGCTGCCGCCCCGCCGAGCGCGAGGCCCGCGCCGAGCAACCCACGGCGGGACACGTGGTGGTGGGTCGTCGGGTCCGCGGAGGTGACGAGGTCAGCGGGGTCGAACCGCGGGGAGGGGACGCGGCGGCGGAGATGACTCCGTCGCTGGGTGGTCGACATGCGGGTCTCCTGTTCGCTGACCGTGCCGATCCACGGGGGTCGTGGCAGGCCGGACAGGACAGGAACGTACGACGCCGGCCCTGTGCGGACTCTGTGCCGGTCACCGGTTGGGAACGTCGTGAACGGCGTGCGGCTGGTTGCCGAGTAGACCTGTAGGGCCCGTGCTGTTGCGGGGACCCGGGCTGGAAGGGCACTTGACTCGGTACCGGTGCCGTGAGCGAGCCCAGTCGAGATCCGATCCGGTCGCGGAGGCGCGCGACCCGGGGGCCGCCGAAGACAGGTCGCCCCGGGGTTGCGCGGCAGGGTCACGTCCTTCGGCTTCCCGGGACCGGACGGCCACCCCTGTGGTGCCCCCGCGAACAGGCGCGGTTGTTCGCTCAGCTCCCGGTAAAGACGCGCCTGTCGATGTCACCGGCCACCCACCGGGATGGGTTGGGGCAGGTCGCGTCCCAGAGGACGGCGCCGTCGCCGACGGTCTGCTTGACCCACTCGCCGCTGGCGATGGCCGGTCGGGTGGTGATGAGGGCGTTGCCGGCGTCGTCCGCGGGGTCGGTGGTGGTGAACACGTCGCCGTTGCCGTCGGTCGCCGCGCAGAACCGGGCACTGGGAAAGGACACAGTCCGCAGCTGACCCGACCGGCCGAACGGGGAGTGGTGCCCTACATCGGCGGTCACTGACCACGTCAGCGGTTCCGGGTGACCGGTCGACGTCGCGCCCGAGACGAGACGTCCTAATACGTGCGGACAGGACCACCAGCACGACCAAGGCGGCTAGGACAGGGCTTCCGTTGATGTTCACGGTCACCTGGCCGGGCCGGCGGATGTCGTCGGCTCGCCCTGTGGTCGGATCGTCAGCGACCGGCGGGGTAGGTGGCGAGCGGCCGCGTCGCGACGATAGTCAACAGGGGCCTGCTCGACGGGGAGGCGCTCGAGGTCCGCGGTCTCGCCGACGCCGGAGGATTGGTAATGGCGAGCGCGGGGGTGGACGGGGTTGCGGTGGGGTTCGACACCGACAGGGCGCCGGGGGCCCCGGATACCGACGCGGTCGGCGTGGCCGCTGCCCCAGCCGCAGTCGCAGTCGCGACGGCATCGGCGGCGTTCGCGGGGTGCGACTGGTGGCTGGTGGTGTACGCGAGGGTTCCCGCGCCGGCCGCGAGGAGGACGGCGACCCCGCCGACGGTGATCGTGCGGGCGAGATGGCGGCCCGGTTCGCCCCTGACCGCGACCGTGCTTCCCCCGGTGGCCGGCGAAGCGGGCCTGATGAGGCGGTTGTTGGCGTCGATCTTCTTGGTCCGCTCCCACACGAGGCCACCGTCCGTGGCGAACATCCGGAAGCCGATGAGCAGCGGGATGCTCCACCACAGCCAATACACGAGAAGGAACAGAGGATTCACCCGGGCGACATAGCTGAGCCGCTCACGCCAGGTGTGAAGGACCAGGCCGCTCCACTTGTACGCCAGCCGTTGGCCGTTGCCGATGACACCGACCGCGAGGACGATGTTCACGAGCGCCAACCACTCCAACGGGCCGGACACGTAAGAGGCCCGGGACAGGAGGGCGCCGATCAGGACGACGACCCCGACCGGGATACCGATCAGGTTCACCGGCAGCGACAGGGTGGGCACGAAGTTCAGACGCGCCCGCCACCGCTTCCGGGCCGGCATCCCCATGTCGGTGAGCGGCCCCGCCAGGGACTGGAAGAACCCGGCGACCCACCGTTTGCGCTGGATGACCCCGTCCCCGAAGGTCGGCGGAACCTCTTCGATGAGCGGGGACTCCACGATTCCCAGCCGGTAGCCGTTGGTCCACAGCCGCATCCCGACCTCGGGGTCCTCGATGGTCAACCACGGGTGGAACCCACCGACACGGACGAGGTCGGCGATCCGGTAGAATACCCCCTTGCCAAGAATGTAGTAGGGGTGCTTGCCGTTCGCGGACATGTGCGGGTAAAGAGAGATGTCCCACTGGATGTGGTCCATGGCGAAGAACGACGTCGCCCAGCTGTACATCAGGTTGCCGGCGATGTTGGTGTTTTGGATGACGTCGTACTGCGCCATGCCCGCGGCGGCGGTGCGGTAGTAGTCGGCTGGAATGACGCTGTCGGCGTCGATGTAGCTGAGCACCGCGGTCGGATTTTCTGCGGCCAGCTGGTACAGGGCCCAGATCACCTGGCGCGTCTTCTTGGGCGGCAGAGCCTCTACGTGCGCCCGCTTGCCGACGTGCCACCAGTAGGCCTTCGGGTTGCTCTCCCAAGCCTGCCACACGTTGTCCCAGCTCGGGTCGGTGGTCGCGGGGACCGGGAGCAGCTCGAGGAAGGAGAACTCGGTCATCAACCGCTCGAAGGACCGGATGCTGCCCGCGTCATTGGCATTCGGGATCGCGACCACTCGGACTGAGCCGGGGTAATCGGCTTTCAACATCCCCGTGAAGGTGGTCCGCATGGTCTCCTCCAGTTCGTTGAGAACCGGGTAGAGGAGGATCATCGGCGGGGCGGCGTCGCTGGTCCGCGGGGCCAGCGCCGGGTCGACCTTGTTCACGGGAAGGCGGAAAAACCAGACGTTGACCAGCAGGCTGAACAGGTAAAGGGCTTGCGTGACACCGAACAGGGCGAGGACGATGACGTGGACCGACACTAGATCGCGAGTCCCCGCTTCGCCAGCTCCGCCCGGGCTACGTCGACGCGGTCCTCGGCGGTCTGGGTGCGTACCCACTTGATGAGTTCCTGGACTCCGTTCTCCCGGAATCGGTACTCCGGGACGAAGCCCAGCAGGTCCGCGGCCCGGGTTGGGTCAGCCCAGCAGTGGCGGATGTCCCCGACCCGGTACTTGCCGGTGATGACCGGTTCGATGTCAACTCCCAGGGCGGTCGCGAGGGTGGTCGCGACCTCGGCAATGCTGATCGGGTCCCCGACCCCGACGTTGACCGCGTGCCCGTCTGCGCGGGGTGCCGTCAGGGCGAGGACAGTCGCGCGGGCGATGTCGCGAACGTGGATGAAGTCCCGCATCTGGGCGCCGTCCTCGTTGACGAAGGGCGCTAGACCGTTGAGGAGGCGGCCGCTGAAGATCGCCGCGACCCCGGTGTAGGGGTTGGACAGGGCCTGGCGGGGCCCGAAGCCGTTGAAGTAGCGAACCGCGGTCACCCCGATCCCGTAGGCGGGGCCTACGGTGAGGCACAGCAGCTCTTGATCCATCTTGGAGATCGCGTAGACCGACGACGGGTACAGCGGCTTGTCCTCATCAGTGCCTACTGCAGACAGTGGCAGTTGGCATGTGGGGCACACCGGCTCCCACTGCCGGTCTCGGAGCTGGGCCTCAGTCCGGAGCCGGGGCGCCACCCGGCCGTGCTCGGTACACAGGTAGGCGCCCTCGCCGTAGATCGACATCGACGAGGCGACCACGATCTTCGAGACCGGGTGCCCGCCGTTGACGATCGCGTCGAGCAGTATCCCGGTGCCGGCGGTGTTCGCGTCGATGTAGCGGGAGATCTCGTACATCGACTGTCCGACGCCGACCTCGGCGGCCAGGTGCACCACTTGGTCGACTCCGGAGAGGGCCTTGACCACCGCGTCGCGGTCGCGCATGTCCCCGGCGACGAACTCGGCGGCCTGGTCGACGTAGCGCGGACCCTGGCCGGAGTGGACCTGATCGACGAGACTGTCGAACACCCGCACGTCGTGGCCTTGGTCGAGCAAGATGTCGACCACATGGGACCCGATGAAACCGGCGCCGCCGGTGACCAGAGTTTTCACAGTTGTACTCCTCAACGCAAGGTGAAGATCGGGATGGTGCTCGGCCGAGCTGGTCCAATCGGACTCATTCGTGTTTGCTGGCCCAAGGGTTCGGCTCAGGCCGGGACACCCTCGAACTGAGGCCCGGCTAGGACCGCCGCGGCATGCGCGACTTCGCGCGGTCGCTGAGTGAACCATTCGATCGTCTGCTTCAAGCCCTCCTCGAGTCCCACCGCGGGAGTCCAGCCCAGGAGATCGATCGCCCGAGAAATATCCGGGCGGCGCCGCGTCGGGTCGTCCACAGGAAGCGGATGGTGCTCGATGACCGAGCTGCTTCCCAACAGGCCGATCACCTGCTCCGCCAGCTCCAGCATCGTCCGCTCCGAAGGGTTCCCGAGATTGATCGGGCCCGGCTCATCACCGTCGAGCATGGCCACCAGACCACGGACGAGGTCGTCGACGAAGCAAAAGCTGCGGGTCTGAGAACCATCACCGTAAATCGTGAGAGGGTCGCCGTTCAGCGCCTGGCTGATGAACGTCGACACCACCCGCCCGTCGTTGGCACGCATCCGCGGTCCGTACGTGTTGAAGATGCGAACGATCCCCACGTTCACGCCAACGGTGCGGGCGTACGCCGCGGAGATTGCCTCGGCGAACCGCTTGGACTCGTCATACACGCTCCGCGGCCCGACCGAGTTGACGTTGCCCCAATATGTCTCGACCTGCGGATGAACCGTTGGGTCGCCGTAGACCTCGCTGGTCGACGCCAAGACGAACCGGACACCCGCCGCCGCCGCCAGTCTGAGGGCGTTCTCCGTACCGCGGCTCCCCACCGCCAATGTTTCCAGCGGGAGGCGGTGATAATCCGGGGGGGACGCGGGACTCGCCAGATGCGCCACCGCGTCCACGCGGCCGACAATATCCAGCGACTCACTGACGTCACACCGGATCAGGACGAAATTCGGGTGGGCGAGCAACGACTCGACGTTTGTGATCACGCCGGTGCAGAGGTTGTCGACGCAGACGACGGAGTCACCACGTTCAAGGAGCCGATGGCACAGATGTGACCCCAGAAAGCCTGCCCCGCCAGTTACGACAATTCGCATCCTCGCCCCCATCGCCGAGATTTGGGCGCAACTCCCCATACGACTGAGAACGGTTCAAGTGCGGCGCCCGGAAAGTGTGGAGTGGATCGGTGTGATCCACCTCCAACCCGGGAGCGAACGTAGCAGCGTCTCGGACGACGGTGCAAGTGGTTGCTGTATGTGAGCAAATACCATCACTTCGGTGAACTACTGCGCTTCGAGCGACCAGTTCCGAGCCATGACGGCGCCGCTGGTTCATCACCGTTCTCCACACCGGCTACCTCCCCGCTGCCCATGCCGGCCGGATGACCGACCTGGAGGCGAGGTCCCCGTCTTCGACATCGACCATGCCGAGGTCGGCGCCCTCAGCGGGGGCCGGGTGCGGTTGAGGAGCCTGAACGGAGCCAGTGCTGAGCGAGTACCTCGGAGGCGGGTCACCGCGGCCTAGCACCGACCGCGCCGACGTCGACACGGTCGGAGCGTCTACTTCATCGTGCCGGCAGCCACAGCGCGGACGGCCTCGGCGCGGACATGACCTCGGCCCGGCGGACCCACTTGCGGACTGTCTCAGTGCTCCCGACCCCGAGCTTCGTGGCGACCGACCGCATCGCCTCCCATTCCGACCCGTGTCCGGCGCGGACCTCGGCGACCCATCCGCACCGCCCGCTCCCGCAGCTCCGCCGGGTACTGCCGACCACCGCTTTCTGACATGGACTCCATCGTCCCCAAGGACTGGAATGCCCGGACACGCCGTGGCGGTTCACGGTGATGTGGTCCGCGGCGCCGGGGGTACCTCCCGCTTGCGGGGGAGTCGCGTTC
>JAABUT010001471.1_pt1 | contig 26699 bp, 30 predicted proteins | sample 5559281 | NCBI WGS metagenome assembly JAABUT01 (sample SAMN10711880, study PRJNA513359) | rock metagenome | isolation source: Antarctica rocks | place: Antarctica: Victoria Land, Ricker Hills nord | collected 2016-01-04
AGCGCCCACTCCTCGTCCCCCACGTCGCTCGGGTACGGCTTCCGTTCCGTCATCGCAGGCACCTCCACATCGCATCATGCGCGTGGAGTATACAGCCGTCAGCCCAAGGTGCCTAACACCCTCTAGCTGCTCCTGGTCCAAACGAACCAGAGCGATATGCTGGTTGATATATGCAGTTCCGAAATCGGGCGGCACTACAGCCACCATTCCAAGATCGGCAGTAATCGAGATTAAGACGTCGCCAGAGGCAACTACCGTACGGAGAGCTTCTTCCGTCTTTGGGGCTTTCACACGGATCACATTGGAAAGACGGAAATCAGTCTTACCACGGTTAAGATTACCAATGCGTAGGAATATATCACCTTCATCACTGTAGTATTGAGCCCAACCACGCGAACCACTGGTAAGGTGGATAGACTTGTCTCCCAAACGCTCAGTCGTCCATTGTTTTGGGATCATCCCCAAGAGCCGATGCTGTCGATACAACCCAGGTGCATCCTCCGGCGCTGGCCGCAGTTGCCCCTGCTCATCGAGCCCACATGTAAGTAAACCGTGGAGGAGACCGGCGCGAGCGGCGCGGAGCTTGGCGATGAGGGCGCGGGTGTGGCGGATGGTGTCGTCGAGGGTGTCGAGGATGGCGGCGATGCGGCGCTGTTCATTTTGACTCTCGGGGATACCGATTGCGAGTTTGAGCAAGTCTGACAGCCCGATACCACGCACGGTAGAGCCAATCGCCAATCCTTCAAGTATTGGCCGATTGAAGGTGATCGCACGAAGAAGAAAACGTGAGTCTACGCCCTGTTTAGGATACAGAGCCTTGAGATCTTGATTGATGGCAGTATGAACTCTCGAAACACTAATTCTCCCCACAGCCATTCGAGTGCAGATAATTGGCACTCCGGGCTCGATAAGGTTCGACGCACTCGAGCGAAGACCAGCGGGGGTGATGTATTCCTGCGTGCCATTCAGGGTGATCTCGTTATCGCGGAAGTCCTTCACGGAAGCCCACGGTATCACCCCCCCCCAGAATGAAGCGTTGGTGTGTAGGGGAGTACCACCCCCTTTTGTTTCAACCAGCAATTCACCCAAAGGCTGAGTGCTAAATAGATTGGACATACCCAAGCCCCCGCATGAACTCACCTAACCGCGCTGCTGCTTCATCACGCTCGCACTCGATCTGCACCAGCGGCACCTCGTACTTATCCCAAAGATTCTCCACCGCACGGACGAGCGCGCGACGCCGGGCTGTCACGGAGCTAGCCAATTCCACCTCCAGCTCAGTGCGGAGGATGCCGAGAACGAGGGTTTGCGCCTCGTCGTCGGTGAGCGCCTGCCAGGCGGCGGTGAGGGCGGCGACGAAGGTGGCACTGATCGCCCGGCGTCGCGTCTTCGCCTCGGTGATGTCGGCCTTGAACTGGTTGTAGGGGGCCAGGGCGAGGTCGATCGTAGCGATGGCGGTTTGGAGTCGGTCGCGCTCGGCGACCACTTCGGGCGGCTGGGACGGAGCACCGCGACCTTTGCCGACCTTGGGGAGGGCACGGAGCGCAAAGTTATAGGTCTTCTTCTGCGCCGTCAGTTCCTTGGCATGATCGGGCTTCTCGCCATCATCGCCCTCAGCAGCAGACGCTTCGTCGCCCTCGCCCGCCTCGAACGCGAGCAGCTGGGCCTCGAGATCGGCGATCGCCGCGTCGAGCGCGCGGAGATCGGCGAGGAAGCCGGGCATCAGCGCGGGGATGAGGCGGTGGTCGAGCGGAGCCTCGAGGTTCCGCTTGCCCTCCTCGTCGCCCTCCAGAGCGCTGGCGATGCCGACGGCCCAGCTCTCCACGAGGCCCGCGAAGCCGCGCACGGCGGCGGTCTTGAGGTCGTAGCGATTGTGCTCCCACCATTGGGCGAGCGCGCCGCGCACCTGGTAGGGGGTGAGGAGGGCGAACGGATCGAGGGCCGCGCCGAAGGTGCCGAGCAGCTCCTCGCGCACCGCGACGAGATTGCGGGTGCGGGGGAGTTGGTCCAGGGCGGCGCGGTGGACGGCCCACCACCCGGTGAAGGCGGCCATGAACGCCGCCTCGCGGGCTTGCAGCGCGGGCTGGCCCTCGACCGCCGGGCGGAGCGCGGGGCGCGGGACGATGCCGGAGAAGGCGAGGTAGCCGGGCTCCTGCGGCGCGAAGAGGGCGGCCGGGTCGAAGCCGTGGCTGGCGAAGCGCGCGGCGAGATCCGCGACCTCAACCGCGGGGATGCCGCCGCGCAGGTGGGCACGGACATCGTTGGGCTCGGGGGGCGGCGCGTTGTCGGCGTAGCGGCGGATGTTGAGATTGTAGTCGTTGGCCGCGAGTTCCTCGTGGGTGACGACGCGCGCGTAGCCGGGGACATCGGCGAAGGCGGCGAAGGCGGCGAGGATCTTCTCGATGTGCTCGGGGCGGAGATAGTTCTGGGCGCGGCCCTCGGCGTAGTCGCGGTCGGCGTTGATGAAGAGGACCTTGCCGTGGCGGGCGGGGGCCTTGCCGCCGGGCGGGCGGAGGATCAGGAGGCAGGCGGGGATGCCGGTGCCGTAGAAGAGTTGTGGGCCGAGGCCGATGACCGCCTCGACCACGTCGGCCTCGATCATCTTGCGGCGGATCGCGCCCTCCTCGCCGCCCCGGAAGAGGACGCCGTGGGGCATGACGGTGGCGACCATGCCGCCCTCGCGCAGGACGGCGAGCATGTGCTGAACGAACATCAGGTCGGCCTTCTTGCCCGATTCGGGGGCGAAGCCGTAGGCGAAGCGATCTTTGTAGGTGAGGTCGGACATGGCGTAGTTGAGCGAGAAGGGGGGGTTGGTGATCACCCGGTCGAAGCGCATCAGGCGACCGTCGGTGTCGATGTGCGCGGGGTGGGCGAGGGTGTCCTCGTTGAGGATCCCCTGGGTGTCGGCGATGCCGTGGAGGAGGAGATTCATCTTGCAGATCGACCAGGTGGTGCCGCTGGCCTCCTGGCCGTAGAGGGCGAGGTTGTCGGGGTCCGCGCCGCCGTCCTCAAGGTGCTGGCGCGAGAGGATCAGCATACCGCCCGAGCCGCAGCAGGGATCGTAGACTCGCATGCCGGGCTCCGGGTTGGTCAGGCGGACCATCAGGCGGACGACATCGCGCGGGGTGTAGAACTCGCCGCCCTTCTTGCCGGCGGAGTCGGCGAACTCCTTGACGAGGAACTCGTAGGCCGCGCCGAGGAGATCGGGCATCTCGAAATCCTCGTCGGCGAGGCGGTAGCGGTTGAAGTGGGCGATCAGGCGCTTCCAGCGCTCGTTGGGGACCTCGCTCTGGCCGACCTTGCGTTTGAAATCGATGTGGGCAAGGACACCATCGAGGCTGGTAGGGTTGGCGCGCTCGAGCTGCCCGAGGGCGACGTTGAGGCCGTTGCCGATGTCGGTCTGGAGCTGGTCGCGGAGGTAGGCCCAGCGGGCTTCTGCGGGGACGAAGAAGGCACCACCGGTATAGAAGTCGGGCATCGCGGCGTATTCGCGGGCTTGCTCCGGGCCGGTGCCATCACGGAGGAACTCGGCGACCAGGCGGGCATGGGTGGTGTCGAAGACGTCGCTGGCGCGCTTGAGGAAGAGCATGCCGAAGATGAATTCTTTGTATTCGCTGGCGTCCATCTTGCCGCGCAGGATGTCGGCGGCTTTGTAGAGGTGTCGCTCGAGCTGGGCGAGGGTGAGGCGCGGCATCGGTTACACCGTCCATAGTTATACGTACAGTTGTCCGGTGCTTATTGTACGCGGGATCGACGGGGTGGTCCATTGCTGGGGCGTGGTGAGGCGGGGCCGACGAGCGGTCAGCAGGAGCGTGGAGATCGGGCGGCTTGGCGGCCCGAGCTTCAATAGGGAATTTCGTTGCGTAGGATCAGCGTGGAGTAAGGACGCGGACCCGGGATGTCGTGCCCAGCTCAGCGGTGATGTGGGCTGGGCGGGGGATAGGTGTGGGGGTGTGGTGTGGTGTGCGGGAGGGCCGAGGTTGGTCTTGGACTGCGCGAGGATCGTGCAATCGAGGGTGTCGAGGTCGGGCGCGGCGAAGAGGACGCTCCGCGCGAGGTTGGTGAAGGCGACCGAGGCGTTGCCCCGGTGCTTGGCGCTGCCGGTGATCGCCTTGGTGACGTGGCGGAGGCAGACGAGCGCGACATCGCGCCGCTGCGCCAGCGCGATCACGGGCATCGGCGCGCGGCGGACTCCTTTGTCGCGGTACTCGTTGACGCCCTCGCCGATGTAGGAGAGGAGCGGGTCGAGGACGACGAGGCGGGCATTGAGCGCCTCGATGAAGTCCTCGATCTGCGTGAGGTTATCGGGGTGGCCTGCCTCACTTACGCGGCTACACGACCACTGGGCGGCGGGCGGTGACAATCATAATCCGACCCCGTAACGAGCGCGAGGCCAGAGAAATACCGTAGCAAGTGTCATCAGTGATAGGCTGGGAGGAACGAGCGATTGGTTGCGGACCACAGAATCATGCGCAAGGGTGAGGCGAGGGCGAATCGTGTAGACACGACTGTAGACTTGCATGTAGACCACCCTATGGAAGTGGGCCGAAGTAGGCGGAGAGATAGGCCGTATTTTCCACATCGCGCCGGGGAAAGTGGATCGCGGTAGAAGGCAGCGGAACGGCGCTCCCCGGACTTTTAATCAGCGGGTTCCGCGTTGGCGGCTTCACGTGCGCAGCGGATTGTGTTGATCTGGCCACGCTGCGCGACAGCCCCAGTGGCGGCCCATAATTCGGCGCTGCGGCCGACGGTCGGCACCCTCACGCAATCCCGGATGGCCCCTGCTCCTCCTCCTCTCGCGGGGCGAGGAGAGCGGCGAGGCGCACCCACAGTGCAGCGCTGACGCTAGAACGGGGCATCGTCCTCGTAGTCATCGGTGCCCGCCAGGGCCCTACGCGGGCCGCTCGCCACCGCCGCACGCGGCGGATCGGTCACGCCCGTGCCGCGCCCCTCGTCCGCATCGCGCCCGCTGAGCATGAGCATCTCGCCGGCGATGATCTCGACTGACGTCCGCTCGATGCCATCCTTGTCGGTGTATTTGCGCGACTGCAACCGCCCCTCCACGTACACCTTCTGCCCCTTGCGCAGGAATTGGTGGCAGATCTCCGCCAGCTTGTAGCCGCCGGAGTCGAAGGCGACGCAGCGGAACCACTCCGTCTCGTCCACCATATTCCCGTCGGTGCCGCGCCGGTTGCGGCTGACCGCCACCCGGAAATTCGTCACCCCCGCGCCGGACGGGAGGGCGCGCGTCTCCGGGTCCGCGCCGAGATTGCCGATGATCTGGACCTTGTTGAGCCCACCCGCCATGATCGCCCCCTTTTGTGCCTCAGCTACCGTCCACAGGGAACATCTGTTCTGTACGTTCGTGAGAGTATAGCGTAACTTCTCCGAGTAAACCATCGGGATATGCGCCTTCGCCACACCGGCTCGCGCTGGGAGCATGCGGGAACGGTCCGCCGCAGCCGACGTGACGGATCTGCTCGCCGAGCGCGGCGTCGACAGCTCCGTGCGCACCGTCTCGTGCTGCATGTAGCACTGTGCCCCGCTAGCCGGTTCGTCCGGGCCGCCGCGTCGTCGCACGACCCGGAACACGCCGGAGGATGGCCGCTCCTGATCGACAGGTCGTCCAGCGCTCGCCAGGGTGGTGCCGGGCCAGCAGCCCCGCATCGTTCACCGCAACTGGACGCTCCGGCACGAGCGCGACGCGCGTACGCTTCCGATGAGCACGGCGCCACGGTGCGTCCGCCGTGCCGGTCGCGCGGCCTCCCGCGGTGGCCCCCGTTTCTGGTACGCTCTCCCGGTGGTACGAGCGGTAGGCACAATGCGGGGGTGCACGATGCGGGATGATGCGGCGTGGCGGCGCGAGCGGGCGCGCGTGGAGGGCCGGGGCCAGGCCGACGCGCCGCCGGGCCCCGCCGCGCTCGAGCGCGAGGTGGCGGCGTTGCGGGCCGAGGTGGCGCTGCTGCGCGCGGCGCACGATTGCGGCGCGGGGCCGCGCCTGCGCGCCACCCCGTGCGGGAACGGCGAGGCGGCCCCGTGCTGCGCGTGTCAGCTGGCGCGGGCCGCGTACACGATCGCGGATCTGCGGAACGCCGGCTGAGGCGCGCACGCTCGGGTCCGGTCGCGGGCGGTGGCGGGAGCAGGAGGGCGTTGGTGGGGCGGGACGGGTCGGTCCGGATCGGCTGCACCGGCTGGGCGATCCCGGGGGAGAGTGCGGAGGCGTTCCCCGGTGCCGGCAGCCACCTGGCGCGCCACGCCGGGCGCCTCGCCGCAGTCGAGATCAGCTCCTCGTTCTACCGCCACCACCGCCCCGGCACCTACGCGCGCTGGGCCGCGACCGTGCCCCCGGGCTTCCGCTTCGCCGTCAAGCTCCCGCGCGCCGTCACACACGAGGCGCGCCTGGGGCCGGACGGCCTGCCCGCCCTCGACCGTTTCCTGGCCGAGGTGGCGCACCTGGGCGACCGGCTCGGGCCGCTCCTCGCCCAGCTCCCGCCGTCCCTGGCCTTCGATGCGGCGCGGGCGACGGCGTTCTTCGCGGCGCTGGCCGCGCGGACGCCCGCCGCCATCGCCTGCGAGCCGCGCCACCCCTCGTGGTTCACCGGCGCGGGCGACGCGCTCCTGGCCGGGCTGGGCGTCGCGCGGGTCGCCGCCGATCCCGCAGTCGTGCCCGCCGCTGGCCGTGCGGGCGGGTGGGACGGCCTCGCCTACCACCGGCTGCACGGGAGCCCCGCCATCTATCGCTCGCCGTATGCCGACGCGGCGCTCGCCGACCTCGCCGCAGCGCTCCGACGCGAGGTCGCCGCGCCGGTGTGGTGCTTCTTCGACAACACGGCGGCGGGTGCCGCCCCGCGCGACGCGCTCGCCCTCGCCACCCTGCTGGAGCGGCCCTGAGCACGTGCCGGTGCCGTGGCGGGCGAGCGGCGGGCCGGGAACGCGCGGCCGCTCAGTCGGCGGTCGCCGCGCCGACCAGCCCGTCCCACCAGCCGTCGTCTGCGGCCTGCTCGGCCCCCGCGCCGCCCCGCTCGCGCGCCCAGGTGTAGCGCGTCGTCCCGTCGAGCAGCCCGCCGAGCGCGGTGTAGCGCGGCGCCCGCCGCCAGTCCCGCACCGCCATCGCGAGCGCCTTCCGCTGCCCGACGATGACCACGAGTTGCCGCGCCCGCGTGAACGCGGTGTACAGCAGCGTCCGTCCCAGCAACGCCGCGTGGGCCGTCACCAGCGGGATCACCACCGCCGGGAACTCCGCGCCCTGGGACTTGTGGATCGAGATGGCATAGGCGTGGGTCAGCGCGTAGAGGCTGGCGAAGGGGTAGCGGACGACGCGCCCGTCATCCAGCGCGATGCCCACCTCCTGCGCGGCCTGGTCGATGTCCGCGACTGTGCCGAGGTCGCCGTTGAAGACCTCCAGGGTGTAGTCGTTCTTCAGCTGCAGCACGCGGTCGCCCGGCCGATAGGCCCGGCCCCCGCCCCGCGCCTCGGGCAGCCCCTCGCGCGGCGGGTTCAGCCGCTCCTGCAGGAGGGTGTTGAGCGCCCCGACCCCGGCGTCGCCCCGGTGCATCGGGGCCAGCACCTGGATGTCGCCCGTGGCGAGGCCGTAGCGCGCGGGGAGCCGCCGGGCGACGACCTCGACCGCGGTTTCGGCGGTCGCCTGCGGATCCTCCGCCGCGAGGAAGAAGCAGTCGGCGACGCCGCCGAACTGGGGGAGCTGCCCGGCGTTGATCCTGCTCGCGTTGGCGGCGATCCCCGAGCCCGCCCCCTGGCGGAAGATCCGGGTGAGCCGTGTGGACGGGAAGCGCGACGCCCGGAGGAGGTCGGCCAGCACGTCCCCCGCCCCGACGCTGGGGAGCTGGTCCGGGTCGCCGACGAGCAGGAGGTGGCACCCCGCACCGACCGCTTTCACCAGCTGGTTGGCGAGGAGGGCGTCGAGCATCGAGACCTCGTCGACCACCACGAGGTCAGCATCGAGGGGATTGTCCGCGCCGCGCCCGGCCTTTCCACCCGGCCGCAGCTCCAGCGTGCGGTGGAGCGTCCCGGCGTCGAGCCCGGTCGCCTCCTGCATCCGCTTGGCCGCGCGCCCGGTCGGGGCGGCCAGCAGTGGGCGCAGCCGTTTCGCCCGCGCGAGGGTGAGCAGGGCGCGCAGGGTGTGCGTCTTCCCCGTGCCCGGGCCGCCGGTCAGGATGCTCACCGGGGCGGTCAGCGCCATCCGCACCCCGGCCTCCTGCTCCGGCGCGAGGGTCAGCCCGTGCTTCGTCGCCAGCCAGCCGAACGCGGCCGCCCAGTCGGCGTCGGCGAAGACCCGCGCCACCCGCGCATCGGCCTCGGCCGCCGCAAGCGCGACGAGGCGGGAGGCGAGGCCGGACTCCGCCCGCGCGAACGGGGCCAGCGCGAGCAGGCGCAGCGTGGTGTCCGCCCGCTGCGCGGCGACGAGATCGCCGGTGGCGAGGAGCGCCTCGACCGCCGTGTCCAGGCCTGCGGCCCCGACGCCGAGCAGTTCGGCGGCCGTCTCGCGGAGTTCCCGCTCGGGGAGGAGCGTGTGGCCGTCGTCCCCCGCCGCGCCCAGGGCATGCAGCACCCCCGCCTGGAGGCGCGCGGGGGCGTCGGGGGCGATGCCGACGGCCCGCGCGATCGTGTCGGCGGTCTTGAAGCCGATCCCCCAGACCTCGCGCGCGAGGCGGTAGGGCTCCTGGGCCACCACGCGCCCGCTGTCGTCGCCGAAGCGCTTGTAGATCCGCACGGCGAGCGAGGTGGAGACGCCGTAGCCCTGCAAGGCGGCCATCACCTCCCGGATGTGCCGCTGCTCCTCCCAGGTCGCGGCGATCCGGTTAGCGCGGACCTTCCCGATCCCCTGGACCTCGGTGAGGCGGTCCGGTGTCGCGTCGATGACGTCGAACGTCCCCGCGCCGAACGCGTCGACGATCCGCCCGGCCATCACCGGGCCGACGCCCTTCACCAGCCCGCTGCCGAGGTAGCGGCGCATCCCCTGCGTCGTGGCGGGGAGGCTCGTGCGGTAGTCGAGCACCTGGAACTGCCAGCCGTGCTTGGCGTCGTTCTTCCACCAGCCCTGCGCGACGATCGCCTCGCCCGGGGTCAGGTCGGCGAGGGTGCCGACGATGGTGACCAGCCGGTCGTCGGCCTGGGCGGCGCGCGCCTCGTCTTGGGGGCGCTCCGGGGCGAGGCGCGCGACGGTGTAGCCGTTCTCGGGATTCTGGTAGGTCAGCCGCTCGACCACCCCGCGCAGCTCCTTGCGCGGCGGCGTCTCCTCGGCGGACCGGCGACGCGGTGTCGGCGCCTGCATCGGCCACACTCCTGCGATCCCCTGGATTATACCTGTGCTGGCCGTTAAGTCCGTCCGTCAGTAGATTCTGGCAGTCTCGTACCTGAACCGCCAAAGCATCACAGCGGATAGCGTAAACGGCCTGCACGGGGCGCGGGACGTATTGTCGCCTTCCCGGTCCTGGGTGGTCTCCATCACGACTATCGTCGTGCCGCGTGACCGATCTCCCGGGTTGAAACGGCGCGGATGCGTGGAGTAGTCGCCGCAGTTACCGGAAGGAGTCGAGCACCTTCTGGTTGCGGAGCCCTTTTTCCTTGTCGAGGAACTGGAAAAACTTCTTGAGGGCCACGCGCAGGTCGTCCGTGGTCGTGCTGTCCCAGACCTTGCCCTTATACCAGCGCCTGAACCCGCTCTGCGCCATGCCCCGCGTGACCGCCTCGATGGTCGCCGCATCGGTATAGTCGCAGAGGAAGTCGATGAACGCCTCGACGATCAAGGCGTGCTTGCGAGCGGTCTTCGGCGTGTACCTGGCAGCCACGTGCCGCTCGAACTCCGCCTTCAGGCCGGTGAGCTGGCGACGGAACGGTGTGCGTGCCTCCGCCGCCTCGGCCAGCGCCCGGAAGTGGGCGTCGAGCTGGTCGGCGGGGATCGCCACCTTGCCGCTGGATATTTCGGGCATCGCCCCCTCCTCTGTGTCCTACTCTGATGCTCTTGTGCGCATAGGGCGTGCCGCTACGCCCTTCTGCTTGGCGTATTCTCTCGTCGAGTCGTACACTTTTTACACTACCACCGCACCCATCACACCGGGCCGTCCACGAGTGGCACAGGTCAGGAAGGCAAGGCGACGATGCTCACCCCACTCCACCGCCTCGTGACCCGCCTCATCCACCGGTATGGCGATGCGCACCCCCACCAGGCACTACCCACGCCCCACCGGGGTATCCCCGACGCCTACATGGAGAAGCTGCCCCCGCTTGATGAGCACCACTACACCCGCGATCCCCGCACCCTGCAGTTCATCGAGACGTTGGAACCGCAGGATCACGCCGCATAGCGGGGATTATTCGTCGTCGCGGCCATCCTTCGCGCGGATGCGGCAGATCCAGGCCACGAGCACGGCGACGAGGAGGACCCAAGGGAAGCGCGGATCGTGCGGATCGAACGGACATAACGACGTCATTTCACTTGTTCGATCGATCAGTAACGCACACATCCCCCCAGACTACGCACCCACCCTGCCACGAGTGACATTGGAATACATAAGACACAAGAAGTCCCAGGCGTCATGCCCCGGGGCTTCGGCGTGATGCTTAGAAGGCATCAGGTGTTGCGCGTCGCAGCTACCTGTCGCGTCATCGCCTGTCCTGGCCTGTGGTGGCTACTTCCACCATCCGGCCTGATTTCTTAGCAATCTTGGGCTACGAGTGCCAAGATCAAGCCACGGATGGTGGAAGTAGTCACCACAACGGTGGAGGTGGGGGGGTATCGCCCGGAGCGGTGGGCCAAAGGGAGTACGGCAGTATTGACACGGCCTTACTGACCTGACGGCGCGCTTCTTGCTTGCCATTGGCCAGATGCCGAGTACTTACGCGTGAGGAGCACAATCATGGACACGCCCAACCAGGAAGCGATCCTCGGCTTCTTGAAGCAGGTCGATGCCGGGCGCTGGGAGGAGACAACGCTGACCGCCGAGGGCGGCTGGCTGACGGGGCTGATCGAGTCGATCAATCGCGGCCCAGCGCCCCGACCCGTGCCCTGTGGCCTGCACGAGCTGGGTACGCTCAAGGATGCGGGCCTCATCATGGCGGGCGACGCGCCGAACACCTTCATCCTGCACGAGACCAACGAGTAAGCCTGACACGCCACGCATAACCTGTGCGTAAAGAGCGAGACGGAGGACGCAATGAGCGGCACGAGCAAGCAGCAGCCAGAAGAGGAGCAGGGTATCGACTTCACCACGACTGTGGATGACCACGGCAACCGCCGGAGCCGACCGGAGCACCACCACGCGGACCTGGGCGACGATCAGTGGCGCGAGGACGAGGAGGGCGAGACTGACACGCCGGAGAACACGGGCAGCAAGGTGGGCACGGGACGGGAGGACATGCAGCCGTAGCCGACTGTTCCCACCGCGCTCACAATTTGCCAATGAGCGCCGTCACTCACCAGCGTATCGGCGCTGATATCTGTCCCCGATACCTGCTAAATTGTGGCTCTGCGCCAATCTTGGTGACGACGATCCAGGGGGTTGTCGCGCCGTGTCCGCGCTTGCGGGTCCGGGATCGCCACGCCACCGGACGATGGGGAGGGCTGACCACTGCCGCCCGTCACCATGCCGCAAGTGCCGATATCCGCGTCATCAAGATTGGCGCAGAGCCAGAGGTCGCGAGCCTCCCGTGTCAAGCCATCCTTTGGATACCCGAACTTTGGATACCCGAAGAGGAAGGGTGCCCGCTGGGGTGCGCTACAATGCCACGCTGGGAGGATCCCCCGAGGTTCGGCGGGGACTCCAGCGAACGGTCCAGCGGGGAGGGACGGCGATGGTCGCGCGGCGTGTCACCCAGCACCCGGCCAGCCGTTGGCGCGACGTGTTCCCCTGGTTGCTGGCCGGCGGCCTGTGCCTGGCCGCCCTGCTGATCACGGCGCGCGTCGCGACCGTCGTCTTCGACCGCCTGCCCCACGTCGAGGACGAGGTCACCTTCCTCTTCCAAGCAGAAAGCATCGCGAGCGGCCAGCTGGTCGTGACCGCGCCCCGGGACCCCGATTTCTTCTCTATCCCGTTCATCATCGTCAAAGACGGGCGTTGGTTCGGCAAATATCAGCCGGGCTATCCGGCGGTGCTGGCGCTGGGGGTCCGCGTCGGCCAGCCGTGGTTGACCAACCCGGTCCTCGGGGCGCTCTGCGTCGGGCTGGTCTACCTCATCGGCAAGCACCTCTACGGCGCGGCGACGGGGCTGCTGGCCGGGGCCCTCCTGGTCGCGTCGCCGTTCTTCCAGCTGCAGGCCGGCTCGTTCATGTCCCACACGGCGGCGTTGTTCTGGGGGCTCGTGGCCCTGCTGCTCTACGAGGTCGCCCTGCGCACGGGCAGATGGCCCGCCTTCACGCTGGCCGGCGCGGCCCTCGGGATCCTCTTCCTGACCAGGCCGCTCACGGCGGTCGGCGCGGCGCTGCCCCTGGCGCTCTGGGCGGCGGTCGACGCCCTCCGTGCCCCGCGGCGCGTCGTCCTGCACCTGGCGCTGCTGCTGGGCTTCCTCCCGGCCGTCGGCGCGCTGCTCGCCTACAACCGCCTGACGACGGGCGACCCGCTCAAGAGCGCCTACGAGCTCTGGTGGGCGTTCGACAAGGTCGGCTTCGGGCCCGATGTCGGCCCCGAGGGGCACGACCTCGCCCGGGGCATCGTCAACATGCGCTTCGAGCTGGACCAGCTGGCGACCTACCTGTTCGGCTGGCCCCGCCGCCTGAGCGCCCTGCCGCCCCTCCTCGCCGTGGCGCTCGCCCTCCTCGGCCTGCTCTGGCAGGGTGGGTGCCGAGTCGCGCGCGCCCTCGGGGCACGCCGCGGGCGTGTCCTCGCCGGCCGGGCGCCGGGCGGGGCCCTCGCGCACGGCTGGGATCTGCTCCTCGCGGGCGTGTTCCTGGGGATCGTCCTCGTGCAGGTCGCCTACTGGCACGGCGGGCCGACCGCGGTGCAGGTCTACGGCCCGCGCTATTATTTCGAGGGCCTCGGGGCGCTGGTGCTGCTCAGCGCGCGGGCCGTGCTCCAGCTCGGCCACCTCGCGGCGCGCCCGCTGGGCCGGGTCCTCCCGCGGGCATGGCGGCCGCGGCTGTGGCCGACGGTGGCGCTGCTGCTCGTGGTCGCGGGCTTGTCGGCCCATTCGTTCCGCCACTTCGCGCCGCAGGAGTTCCGCCGCTTCACCGGCTTCTACCGGATCGATGGCGCGGGCCTGCGCACGGTGCAGGCCGAACAGCCGCATCAGGCCCTGGTGTTCGTCTCCTCGCCGCCGGGGCACATCTACACCTGGCAGGATTACGCCCCGTTCTTCCTGCAGAATGCCATCGCGCTCGACGGGGAGGTCGTCTATGCCGCCGATCTCGGGGATGCGCGCGACCGCGACCTGATGGCGCAGTATCCGGGTCGGGCCTACTACCGCTATGCGCGCCACGCCGAGAACCGGTTGGTGCCGCTCACCCCCTGACCCCGCGCATCGCCTGGCGCGCGTGGCAACACGCCGACAGCGCGGACGCGGTGGGCAGCGCACGCCGCCGCAGCCGCAGCGGGCACCGGGCGCGCGAAGCGCCCGGGTTGGAGCAACCGGTAGAGCACGTCGGCGAGGCGGCGCTTGAGGCAGCGCATGGCCGCCCGGCCGGTCTTGCCCTCCGCGACGATGTGGAGGGCGCGGTTAAGCTTGCGGTTACCACCCGGGTTGACGCGGTGCCCGTGCCGGCCCCCCGAGGCCACCGCTAACGGGGCGACCCCGGCGAGGGCGGCGAGGGCGGCGGCCGAGCGGACGCGCGGGATGCAGCCCAGCTCGCCGAGGAGCCGCGCCGCCACGACGGCACCGACGCCGGGCAACTCCGTCAACCGTGTCTCGGTCGCCGCGACCCGCCGCTGGATGACCGCCGTGACTTCCTTGATCGCGGCGTCGAGGTGGGCGATCCGCGCGGCGAGCTGCCGCACCACCAGCAGGCGCGTCTGGACGACGCCATCGCCCTCGGGCAACTGGAGGTCCTGGCAGTACCGCACGCCGGCCGCGCGCGTCAGCGGGCCGCTACGCTCAACGTAGCACGGGTCGAGTTGCAGCATCTGGGCGTGGAGCTGGTTGGTGAGACGCGTGCGGTCGACGACGAGATTGTCCCGGTGGTCGCTCAGCAAGCGCAACTCCGTGCTGGCGTCGTCGGCCTGGACCAGGGGCTGCCCCTCGCCCTCGGCACGCAGCAGCCGGGCCATCGCCAGCCCGTCGGCGACGTCGGTCTTGTCCTGGCTGCGCCCGCGTCGCCGATACTGCGCCGTGCGATGCGGGACAACCTCGCGGACGTCGGCCTCGCCCTGCGCCAGCAGGAACTGGGCGAAGCCCTTGCCCAGCGACCCACTGTTCTCGACGCCCCACCGCACCTGTTGTTGTTGTTGTCCCCTGACCCATTGGAGCGCGGCTGCCCACCCCTCGGGCGTATTGTCGACGGTGCGACTGCCGTGCGTGCGCCCCTCGCTGTCGAGCGCCACCAGGACATGGGTCTTCTTGTGCGTGTCCACGCCGACGAACATGCCGCCCCTCCTGCCTCCTCCTGGCCGACCAGTGGCGCGCCGGGGCGACACGTCTACATGGGGGGTGACCCACGCTCCCGTCTAGCCTGCCACCGGGCACCGAGAAAAGGCGGGGGCGACAGCTCACGACCAGGTGCTGTCGCACAGCGAGGTTTCGAGTCAGCCCCCGCCCTCACCACACTAACATGTAGGCGAGGTTTGTCACACTGGCCGTGTTGTCCTCTTGTGCGCGCACCAGATGCGAGGCCCCATGCGCCGCGACCCATCCGCCGTCCATGTCCCCGGCGTCGCCCGCTGGCCCGCCACCATCGCCATCCTCGTCGTCGGCGGCCTCTATCTCCTCATCTCGGACCGCTACTCGGTCGGGCCACCCTGGCTGGTCCTGGTCCTCGGCGTGGCCCTGCTCCTCCCCCGCTGGGGTGCCCGCCGCGCGGGGCGGTACGACCTGAGCCATCGCTTCGCCCTCGCCGCGAACGGGCTGCTCACCCTCGCCGTCGCCGCCAGCGCCGCGCTCCTCATCGTGCGGCTCGGCCAGGGCAAGACCCAGGCGCTCGACCTGCTGCGCGACGCGGCCCTGATCTGGGTCGCCAACATCCTGACCTTCGCCCTGTGGTACTGGAATATGGACGGCGGCGGCCCGGCCAAGCGGCATCCCGGCCGCCATGCCAGCACCGACTTCGCCTTCCCCCAGATGCAGCAGGACGACGGGGTCGTGGAGGGGTGGGCGCCCACCTTCCTCGACTACCTCTTCCTGGCCTTCAACACCGCGACCGCGTTCAGCCCGACCGACACGCTGGTCCTCTCGCGCCGCGCCAAGGTGCTCCTGATGGCGCAGTCCACCATCTCGCTGGTGGTCGTCGCCGTGCTCGCCGCCCGCGCCATCAACACCATCGGCAGCTGACCGTGTCACCCCCGCCACCCGTTTTGCGTATCTCCAGCCAGAGCTCGCCGTGGGTGCGGGCGGAAGGGGGGACCACCATGAGCGGACTGGGCGACAAGATCAAGGGCAAGGCGCAGGAGGCCGTCGGCGCGGCGAAAGAGGGCGTCGGCAAGGCGACCGGCGACACCGACACCCAGGCATCCGGCATGGCCGACAAGGCCAAGGGCAACGTCGATCAGGCCAAGGGCGGGGTCAAGGAGGCGGTCTCCGACGTCAAGGAGACGGTCAAGGACAAGACCAACTAAGCGCGCGCCCCGCTACCCTACGAACCGCAGGCCCGGCCGCGTCATCTCACGCTGGCCGGGCCTGCGCTATCCACCGGAGGAGGCGCGCATGGCAGACACAGACAAGCAGAATACCGAAGAACGCACCGGCACGTACGGCGGCGACGACGGGGCGCTGGAGCACGAGCGGGCCCTGATCGCGCCGGGCGAAGACCCGGGGGCCATCGACCTGACCGACGGCGAGCCGCAGACCGGCACGACCCAGGCCGAGGACAAGCAAGACAAGGACCTCAAGACGGGCGAGGAGAATCCGGGGTAGGGCGCGCGTTGGCACCCGCTGTGCGGGAAGGATGCGGCGACGATCGTGCGGTCGCGGGCGCAGCAAGAGGAGGCCGACCATGCTGTTCTATTGCGGGTACACCTGGCAACACCACGCCACCGCCGAGCAGGTTCGCGCCCGCTTCCAGCGGCAGCACGAGGCGGTCGCCAACCACCCCGAACGGTTCAAGGGCTTCTACGGCCTGGCGGGGGGCGGGGCGGGCTTCATCCTCGTCGAGGTGGCCGACCACCGCGCCCTGACGCCGATGCTCCAGCCCTACATGGACCTGGTGAACTGGGACGTGCGGGCGATCTACCCGATCGACTACGACGCGGTCATCGGCCAGGGGTAGCGCACAGCCGGGACCAAAGCACTACCCCTGCAGTGGAACGTTCCGGTCGTTTCTCCTGTCTCATACAGTAGCGAAGATTTCTTGTGGCGAGCGGTCTTCGTCATCCTCCGGGGCGGGTCGGTGATGGTTGGCACCGGCCCGTCCTTTTGTCGGTGCGCATGGCCTATTCCCTTCCGGGCGACGATCCGCTACACTCGTGGTCACAGCAGCCGATAGCGCGGTAATACTCTGGCCCTTTATGGCCGGTTGCCCTATGCTTGCCCGAGATCTGCAAGGTATTCGCACAGGAAGGGGTCGGGGATGGAGCCGCGCGACACGATCCTCGTCGTGGACGACACCGCCGACATCGCCGACCTGGTGTGCGGCATGCTGACCGAAGCGGGCTACCGGGTGCTGGTCGCCCGCACGGTGGACCGCGCCCTCCAGATCCTCGCGGCCTTCCGCGTGCAACTGGTGCTCACCGATGCCATCCCCCCCGCCGACGAGGACGCCAGCGCTATCTGGGCGCAGTTGGACCGGCTCGCGCACGCGGCGCGACCGACCCCACTCGTCCTCTACGCCGCCGAGCCGGGGCGGTACACCGAGCACGCCGCCCACGGCTTCGCCGCCCGCGTGGTCAAACCCCTCGACCTCGCCGCCGTGCTGGCGACGGTCCGCGCCCTACTCCCCGTCCGCGAGGGCTGAGGCCACGCGCAACAAGAGGTCATCTAAGTCGAACGGCTTCTTGATATAGCCGCGCACCCCGCGCCGGGCGAACTCCGCCTCGTGGACCCCCGCCGTCATGAACAGGATCGGCACGGTCGCGGTCTCCGGGCGGGCGCGCAGCAGGTCGTGGATGGCGAAGCCGTCGAGCCCCGGCAGGTTGACGTCCAGCAGCACGAGATCGACCCGTACCTCGACGACGAAGGCCAGCGCGTCGGCCCCGTTGGTCACGGCGGTCGTCTGGTAACTGGGGATGTCGTTGAGGACCGTCTCGATGATCTCGGCGATGGCGACGGTATCCTCCACCACCAATATGGCCCGCTGGTCCATGCCGTACCCGCCTCTCGCGCCACCCGTTCCGCTCGCATACGGGCCTGGTATCGGGGCCTGCGTCCGCCCACCAGACAAGAAGCGGGCGCACAGAGCATGCCACCCTTCGCCGCCGCATGGCACAATGTCCCTATGCCCTCCGTGCCAATTACGTCTGTCGATTATAGTTACCTCGTCGACAACGCCGGGGACTGGTGATGGTTGGCACCGACCCGCCCTCTTTTGCGCCCGTTGCTCCTAATCCTCGATTTCTTTCCATTGTTCTCCTGGCTGTGGTTCGCGTCCCCACTGGCGCAATCCCTCGTCGATGATCGACAGTGGTAACACGCCGCGATGGCGCAAGTCGAACACGTCTGGCGGTGGCGGCAAGGAGTCCGGCCACCGCACATCCTGGTACCACACGGCGCTACCCCCCATCCCGGCCGCCGCGTCGCGGATGGGCTGCCGATGCCACCAGTTCAGGTAATCGGGTAGTGTGTCCATCGGGAAGAAGCGCGCCTCACGCGCCTCAGACGGATGAGGCCGGAGTTCGCCCCCGATAACCCTGGCGGCGAAGATGGCGCTGTGCGTATTGCCGATCCAATGCGGCATCGCGTAGAGGCCGATCAGGCCGGTCAGCGCGACCCGGAGTCCGGTTTCCTCTCGCGCCTCGCGGATCGCCGCCTGCGCTGCCGACTCCCCGGTATCCACAGGAGACCGCGAAGGCGTTGTGTGCTACCCTCCCGATGCTGGCGAACTGGAGGTGTTTGGAGCATGCCGTCGTGCCCACGCTGCTCAGGGGCAGCGGTGAAGAAGGACGGCCGTAGTGGCGAGACGCCGCGCTACCGCTGTCGGTCCTGCTGTCGCACGTTCATCGCCCGCACCAGCACGCCGTTCGCGGGGCACCGCTGGCCGCGGGAGATCATCGTCACCGCGGTCCGGTGGTACGTGCGCTTCCGCCTGTCCGCCGCCGACGTGCGGGACCTGCTGGCGGAGCGGGGTGTCGACGTCTCCGCGCGGACGGTCCTGTACTGGGTCCAGAAGTTCGCCCCGCTGCTGGCGCGGGCGGGGCGGCGGGCGGCGACGCGTCCGGGCGTGGGCTGGTGGTGCGACGAGACGTATGTGCGCGTGGGCGGGCCGTGGGCGTACCGCTACCGGGCGATCGACGAGCACGGCCAGGTGGTGGATATCGTGCCACGCACGCATCGCGACGTAGCCAGTGCGCGGGCGTTCTTCGTCCTGGCGACCTATCGCCGCCGCGCCGAGCCGGAGGAAATCATCACGGACAAGCACCCGGCCTACGTCCGGGCGATCCGCGAGGAGGTCCCCGGGGCGACGCACATCCAGAGCGGGCTGCAGCGGATGCGCGGGCCGGACACGAAGGCGATCGAGCGATCGCACGTCCCGACGAAGGACCGGTTGCGCCCGATGCGCGGGCTGCAGCCCATTCGCACCGGGCAGCGCGTGATCGAGGGGGTCGAGCTGGCACGGGCGACGCTCCGGGGCCATGTGGCCGCGCCGGACGCCGTGCTCGGCGACAGTGCCGGACCACACGCGCGGGCGCGGGCCGTCGCGGCGACCTTCACGTGGCTCGCCGACGACTTGCGCGTCGCCGCCTAATCCCGACACGCCCCTCCGGTGCTGCCTCGCCAGTGCGCCGCCCAACCCGATCAGCCCACGACTACTTCGCGGTCTCGGGCGGGGTGCGCGGCGGGTCGCCGCGCTCCTCGAGCGGGCGCTCGAGCATGCCCGTCTCCGCCAGCGTCTCCTCCTGCCCCTCGGCGGCGATGGTCGTCGCCAGCTCGGCCGCCTCCAGCGCCGAACTCCCCGCCGCACCGGCGGCGTAGGCCGCTTCCGCGCGCGCGTCGGCAGCCCGTTCGCTGGCCTCGCCCGGCAACTCGCCCGGCAGGGCGATCCGCAGATTCTCGACCAGGACGCGCAACCCGGCGGCGAGGGGCAGGGCCAGCAGCGCCCCGACGATGCCGAGCAGCTGGCCGCCGACGATCAGGGCGACGAGCACCGCCAGCGACGACAGGCGCAGGGTCTGGCCGTAGATGCGCGGGATGAGGAGGTGCCCCTCGGCCTGCTGGTAGGCGAGGATGACCCCGAAGACGATCGCCGCCGCCACGGGTCCCTGCGCCAGCGCGGCGAGCGTGACCGGGATGAGCACCAGGAAGCCGCCGACGAGCGGGATGAGGTCGGCCAGGGCGGCGAACGCCGCCAGGGCGAGCGGGTTCGGCGTGCCGGTCGCGGCGAGCACGGCGAAGACGACGACGCCCATCGCCAGCGACGTGAGCGCCTGCCCGCGCATGTAGCCGCCGACGACCACCCCCATGTCCAGGAGGATGCGCGCCGCGCGCACGTGGTAGGCGCGCGGCAGCAGGGCGAAGGCGAAGCCGCGGATGCGCTCCTGGTCGGCGAGCAGGTAGAGGGTCATCACCACCACGGTCAGGGTGAGGACCACCACCTGGGCCGCCGCCCCCGCGTAGCCGAGCACGCCCGCGGCGAGCGGGGCGAGGAGCGCCGTCGGCTGGGCGTCGCGGATCGCGGCGGCCTGCCCGGCCAGCGGCGGGAAGGCCGCCGCTCGCGCGGCCAGCTGCGCCTGCAACGCGGGCTCGGCGGCGACGAAGCCCTGCACCTGCCGGATGAGGGCCGGGAGGACGAGCGCGCCGAGGGCACCGAGGGCGGCCACCAGGCCGAGGAGGATCACCCCGAGCGCCCCGCCGCGCCCCAGCCCGCGCCGTTCGAGCCGCCCCAAGAGCGGCGCGAGCGCGCCCGCGAGGATCAGGGCCACGACGAGGAGGAGGAGCGTCTCCCAGATCCGCCCCAGCAGCCAGACGCCCGCGACCAGCGCGACGACCGGGATCAGCGAGCGCCAGTCGAGGCGCACAGTGAGTATACGTCCCCCGCCATCGTCGAGCGCTTGTCGCACTTCATCGCGCATGGTCACCACCTCGCCTTGTCGCTCGCCACATCGTCGCATACCGTGCCGGAGCAATAACACTAAACCGAAGCGCCGATGAAACCCGCATGGTCCTGCGTCGCTCGCCTCGCCTGACGCTATCGCCCATGCTGAGGCATGGAGGTTTCGTCGGGGTCTCGGTTTAGGCATGCGCCACAACCTCCTCGCCCGGGGTAGCGTTTCGTCGACGGAAGCCAGTCAGGGCCGTTGGGCTCCCCCATGAACGAGGTGGCCGGCCCTGTCGCGGGCCTCCGAACGCCGCGGGGAGGGACCACATGCCCGTCCCGAGACGCGTACCGGTGACCGCGCGGGCGTGTTCGGTGGCGGCGATCCCGCCCGCGCAGACTGCCTGGCGCGGCGACGCCCGGGAAGCGCCGGTCCCCACCGACGTATGCCGGGTCCGCAAGTCGGACGCGGCCGCTGCGAACGCGCGCCCCGCGTAGCGCTCGTCGTGGGCGGCGGTGAAGCCCGCGCGATTGTGCGGCTCGGCCTGCGCGCAGGCACGCCCGGTCGTCGCCGCCCGCGTGGTGCTCAGTTCGCCTACGGGGACGGCAGGGTACGCCCCGGCTGCGGCGGTGCCGCTTTATGGGCGGCGCGATCGACCGCCGCCTGGACCTTGTCGCCGCCGTCTTGGACGGCCTGCCGGGCGTCCAAGACGACCGCATCCGTCTTGGCCCGCCCGTCCGCCGCCGCCTCGACCTTGTCGCCGACCTGTGTCAGCGCCGCTCGCACGGAATCTTGCGCCGTGGCGGTATTCGCCTGGATCTTCCCCTTCGCGGTCCGGGCACCCTGGGTGGCGCTCTCCTGCAACTCGCGCGCGTTGCGGCGCAGCAGCGCGCGCGTCCGCTCGCCGGCCTGCGGCGCGTACAGCAGCGCCGCACCCGCGCCCGCCAGCGCGCCGAGCACGAAGGGCCTGAACCCACCCAGCGGGCCACCGCCGCGCTGCCGCTTCGCCAGATCTTCCAGTCGCGCGGTCACCTTCGTCAGTTGTGCGGCGATCTGTTCCGGGTCCTGTGCCATGATGGATGCTCCTCTGTGGCTGTTCCAGCGGCTACGAGCGGCGGGAAGGACAGTCCTGGCCCCCCCGCCGCGACGGGTGCTGGTGGTGTTAGCGGACGATGCCCTCGCGGGTGTTGGCGACCTCGGCGCGATCGACGGTGACCTCGTTGCGGGTGCCGAGTAGGCCCCCGAGCGTCGCCGCCCCGGTGCCGAACCCCAGCCCGAGGAGCGTCGACCAGGCCGCGTTGCGGGCGCTCGTCGCCGCCTGGGCCGCCTGCTCCGGGGTGACCTGCTGCGCGGCCTGCTGCGCCTGCCCGACCGCGCCCTGCGCCGCCCCCTGCACCTGCTGCGGGTCGACGTTCAGGCTCGTGGCGAACTGGCTGAAGCCGCCGAGGAGCGCGCCCAGGCCGCGCGACGCGAGGAAGAGGGTCAGCGGCACGGCGACCAGGAAGACTAGCATCCCGTTGAGCGCGCCCCAGCCCTTGCCGAAGACCGCCGCCGTGCGCCCGGCCACCCAGCCGCCGACGAGGAAGGCCAGCAGCGCCGAGACGCCCGCCCAGAGGCCGGAGCCGAGGCCGAGGCCGCTCGGCACGCCGCGCTGGGCGACCGCCTGCCCGGCGTCCACCGAGGTGAGGCCCACCGCCAGCCCGAGGACGCCGAGGGTGATCAGCAGCGTCAGCGCGGTCAGCAGCCCCGCGAAGACGGCGGGCCAGCGGACGCGGTCGTGGTCGAGCGCGTAGCTCTCCGGGATGTCCAATTCGCGGTCGCGGTCGGGTAAGCGGGTGCGTTGCGCCGGTTGCTGTCGCATGGTTGTCTCCTCCTGCGGTGATCCCTGCCGCCGTGTCTCCCGGCGGGCCATGTCGGTCGCCGTGGCTATCGTGTGACGCTCCGCGGGTGTGCCCCGCGCGGCACCGGCCCGCTCCGCCGTGTCCTCGGCGCACGCGCCGCTCGTCGTCTAGCTCTGCATAGCCACGCTTAACGGTGTATAATGCAGGAGCCGTGCCAGCGCCACCGGGCACCGACCGTGGGCGACGCGGAGCGGCGCGCGACGGGGGCGAGGGCATGGCGAAGGAGCTACTGACCGTCGACGAGGCCGCCGACTATCTCGCCGTCCACCCGATGACGGTCTACCGCTGGTGCCGCGAGGGGCGCCTGCCGGCGGCGAAGCTCGGCGCGGTGTGGCGCATCCGGCGCGCCGCGCTCGACGACCTGCTGCGGCGGGGGGCGCACCACCAGACGCTGGTCGGGCAGCTGCAAGAATTCCTGCGGGTGCCCGACGATCTCATCGCGGTGGCCGAGACGAAGGAACTCCTGCACCGCCTCGACGCGGCCTTCTTCCAGGTCGGCGAGGCGCGGGGCGGCGTGCTGGTCAAGTACTACGCCGGCGAGCCGGCGTCCGCCGACGAGCTGCGCGTCGCGTTCAGCCGCCACGGGCTGGCCGTCGGGGAGTTGGAGCGCGCGGGGCGCTTCCGCTTCTCGGAGGAGCAGGACCCGTTGGGGGGGCGCGCGGCGGCATTGCGGCGACTGCTCGACGCGCTGGCCGGCGACGACCGGACCATCTGGGCGGTCTTCGACTGGGTGGCGCAGGTGGACCTGGCGGAGGCCGAGCGTCAGCAGGCGGCCCTGCAGGACGCGGTGGACACCAGCCGACTGGTGGTGAAGATCAGCGTGCTGGGGGCGGTGGCGGACGAGTGGTCGGCGGCGGAGCAGCGGCGCGCGCGCGAGGCGCACAGCGGCATGATCTGGCTCTCGGCGGGCGGGATTATCCTCAGCCGCCGCGCGTCCCTGCCGCCCACCTGAGCCGCCGGGGCGGGGGGACCGGCGGCGAGGTGGCGCGCGGCGCGCCGGGGCGGGCGACATGACAGGAGGGTGTGCATGGACGCGGACAAACTGAAGGGCCTGGCGGTGGTCTCGCTGGCGGAGGGCGCGCGCCTGGGGCGGATCACGGACCTGCTGTTCGAGACCGCGCCGCTGCGGGTGGCGGCGTTGCGTGCGCGTGGCGACGGGGGCGATTTCGTCCTCCCCTTCGCGCGGGTGCGGAACGTGGGCACCGACGCGGTGACGGTCGAGAGCAGTCAGGAGACGCAGATCGCGAGCGCGGGCACCGCCTTCGACGGCCTGGTCGGCCTCGGCCAGCTGGAACAGCTCAAGGTGGTCGACGACGTCGGCACGCTCCTGGGGACGGTCCGCACGGTCGAGCTCGACCCGGCGACGGGCCGCGTGACGCGGCTGGTGGCGCACCAGGGCGGCGTGCTCGGCCTGGGCGGGACGAGCACGCCCGTCGCGGTGGCGGCGATCCGCAGCTTCGGCACCGACGTGCTGACGGTCGCCACCGCCGCAACCACCGAGCCAAGCGCGTGAGTGTCGCGACCGGCGCGGGCGTCCCGGACGTCCGCGCGAATTTGCTCGGGAGTCCGGTGTTGAGTCCTCGCAGCGGGCGAGGCACCCACCGCTCCGAAGATAGAGGAGGTCCTGGTATGTCGAGCGGGACAGGTGACAAGCTGCGCGGGAAGGGCGAGGAACTGGCCGGGCGGGCGAAGGAGGCCGCTGGCGACGCGACCGACAACGAACGGTTGCAAGGCGAGGGCGCGGCCGACCAGGCCAAGGGCCAGGGGCGGCAGGCGAAGGGCGACGTCAAGGACGCCCTGGACAACCTCGGCGACAAGGTCGGCGACGCGGTCGACAAGCTGCGCGGCAAGAAGGACTGAAGGCCGCGCTCGGGCGCGGCTACAGTCGACGCATGCATCCGCACGGGCGCGCCGGACGGTCGTCGGGCGCGCTCGTCAGTTGCTACCAGAGTGGCAGTGCGCCGATAGGATCTGCGTGCAGAGTTGGTCGATGCGCCTCGGGCGACGTGAGGGCCACGGCCTCGGCCAAGGCGTGGAGCGTGTGGCCATGAACGGGTGATGGAGGGTACGATGTCGGAGCAGCAGCGTCGGGACACCGCGGACCGCACCGGCGAGTACGGCGGCGACGACGGGGCGTCAGAACACGAGCGGGCCATGAGCGGGTCGAGCGAGGGTCCGGGGAGCACCAACATCCCGACCGAGCAAGCGCCGCAGGCCGGGAAGACCCGGGCGGAGCGCAAGCAGGACCGGGATCTCGCCAGCGGCGCGGAGAATCCGGGGTAGGTCGGCGTACCCAGGGCCAACGTCTTGCCCTGATCGCGCGCTCTTCGTGCAGCCCCACGGCGGAGTAGTGCGGGGCGGGTGACACTACCCCGACCTCGCTTTCCCACCCCGGCGTTACGGCACTTCCCTGGCGCACCACCGGCAAACCTACGCCATCCCTGAAGCGTCCCGTGTCGTAACTCAAGTTATCCGACAGCTAGTCAGCTCACATTGTGGCAGTTTCCCGCGAAACTTCTACGTTCAACGCGCCTGCTCCTGGCGAGGTGCCGGACGTCGCTATAGGGCTCCTCGAACCTGGTCAGCGACTTCGGTAAGGAGAAGGGTGATGCGCAAATACGCGGCGGAGCTGGTTAGGACGTTCGTGCTGGTCTTCGGCGGGGTCGGGAGCGCGGTGCTAGCGGGCGATAAGATCGGTGCTCTTGGTATCGCGCTCGCCTTTGGTTTGGCCCTGTTAGCCATGGTTTACACCATCGGACCGATCTCTGGTTGCCACATTAACCCCGCCGTGACCCTGGGACTGCTGCTCACGCGCAAGATTGGTCGCCGCGACGCGGCAGGCTATGTTGTGGCCCAGGTCCTGGGGGCGATCGTGGCGGCGGGCGTGCTCCTGGTGATCGCCAAGGGTACCCCGGCGGGCTACGACCAAGCTGCGGCAGGGTTTGGGGCCAATGGCTACGGTGCGCACTCTCCAGGGGGCTATGGGGCCGGGGCAACGTTCGTGATGGAGGTGGTGTTGACCGCCCTGCTGGTTTTCACCGTGCTCGGGGCGACCGACGTTGCGGCACCGGTCGGCTTCGCAGGGTTGGCGATCGGCCTGGCGCTGACGCTCATCCACCTGGTGGGGATTCCGGTGGACAACACCTCCGTCAATCCGGCGCGCAGCATCAGTCCGGCCCTCTTCGTCGGGGGGTGGGCACTGGCACAGCTGTGGCTCTTCGTCGTCGCGCCGCTGCTCGGGGCGGTCCTCGCCGCCGGGGTATACCTGGGAATCCACGCGCCAGATGCGGTCATCAGTGCGCGACGTGCTGAGGGGGCGCTGCCGGAGCAGCGGGAGCAACGGCGCTGATTCTCGATCCAACGGTCGTAGCGTGGTGGTCGCGACGCGCTGACTGGCGAGAGGTGCGGGAGGAGTGGGGTGCACCGTATACCCATCCGCATCTGGCACCAATAGCTCGCGGCGGACGGTAAAATCACGGTAAGGAGTCTAGTATGCGCTACCTACTCGCTATCCTTCTGCCCCCGGTAGCAGTGCTGATGCACGGCACAAAGATGCAGGCCCTCCTGAACTTAGCCCTCACACTTTTCTTCTGGGTCCCGGGCGTCATTCACGCCCTCGTGGTAGTCAGCAAGGCCAATGCTGGAACAGCCTGAGCGTGGCTGCCGCTCCACAGGGGCGGCGCAGGTCGTCACCGACCCCTTTCCGAGTGCGCGTGGTCTCACGGCAGCCATTAAGGCCCCTTACAAACGTCGACACCGTTGCCCATTCCATTATGGTAGGCTGTTCGCCGTTCTTGGCGCGGTATACCGCCGGTAACGGATGTGGAGGGGCAAATGTCGTACCAACCGCAGCCGATCACCCCGATCCCTGACGAGACCAGCCGCGTTGCGTGGGCGGCGTTCCCCACGGGCACCCTGGCCATGGACCTGCGCGATGCGCTCGCCGGCCTGTACACGGACCAGGACTTCGCTGACCTCTTCGCGGCGCGTGGGCAGGCGGCCGAGTGTCCCTGGCGACTCGCCGTGGTGACGATCCTCCAGTTCCTTGAGGGACTGACCGATCGCCAGGCGGCCGACGCCGTGCGCAGCCGCCTCGATTGGAAATACCTGCTCGGCCTGGAACTCACCGACACCGGCTTCCACTTCACCGTGCTCCACGCCTTCCGTGCACGACTGATCGCCGGTCACGCCGAACAGCGACTCCTGACGATCATGCTGGAACGGCTGCAGCAGGTGGCGTTGCTCAAGGCGCGGGGGCGGCAGCGCACCGACTCTACCCATGTCCTCGCGGCCGTGCGCACGATGAACCGCCTGGAAATCGTCGGCGAGACGCTGCGGTTCGCCCTGAATCGGCTCGCCGCCGTCGCGCCCGACTGGCTGCGGGCGCAGGTCACGCCCGCATGGTTCGCACGCTACAGTGTTCGGGTCGAGAATTATCGCCTGCCCAAAGCGGACACGGCGCGGACGGCGTTGGCCGCGACTATCGGCGCGGATGGCTTCCATTTGCTGCGGG
>JAABUT010001472.1_pt1 | contig 26695 bp, 23 predicted proteins | sample 5559281 | NCBI WGS metagenome assembly JAABUT01 (sample SAMN10711880, study PRJNA513359) | rock metagenome | isolation source: Antarctica rocks | place: Antarctica: Victoria Land, Ricker Hills nord | collected 2016-01-04
GGTCGCTGACGGAGCAGGGCCTCTACCCCGCCGTCGATCCGCTCGCCAGCACCTCCCGCATCCTCGACCCGAATGTCGTCGGGCAGGAGCACTACGACACGGCGCGCGAGGTGCAGCAAGTGCTCCAGCGGTACAAGGACTTGCAGGACATCATCGCCATCCTCGGCGTCGAGGAACTCTCCGAGGATGACAAGCTGACGGTCTCGCGCGCCCGCAAGATGCAGCGCTTCCTCTCGCAGCCGATGTTCGTCGCGGAGCCATTCACCGGCCTCACGGGGCAGTATGTCTCGCGCGAGGACACCGTGCGCGGCTTCCGTGAGATTCTGGATGGCAAGCACGACAGCCTCCCGGAGCAGGCGTTCTACTACGTCGGCACGATCGAGACGGCCGTCGAGAAGGCGCAGAAGATGTCAGAAGGCCAGGCGACATAACAGACCCCCGGCCCCTGCCCGGATTGGGAGGGGGCTTTTTCGGGTGGCGCGGGTGGCTCAGCCTTTGTTCCCATCATACTGGCTGAGTCACCGTTGCATTTCCCCTTCCGTTTCGGGAGGGGCAGGGGGTTTCAGTGATGGCAACCTTGAGTTTTGAACTCGTCACTGCGGATCGCGTCGTGTTGCAGGAGGACGGCGTGGATATGGTCGTCGCGCCCGGCGCCGATGGGCAATTGGGCGTGCTCCCGCATCACGTCCCGCTCATCACGACGCTTGCGCCGGGTGAGTTGCGCATCAAGCGCGGCGGCGAGGAGACCAGCATCATCGTCACCGGTGGCTTCATGGAAGTGACGCGGGAGAAGGTGCTCGTGCTGGCGGACGCCGCCGAGCGCTCCGAGGAGATCGACATCGCGCGCGCGGAGGAAGCCCGCCGCCGGGCACAGGAACGGCTCGCGAGCAGCCCCGATAGTGTCGATATGGCGCGCGCGGAGGCGGCGATGCGCCGCGCCGTTGCGCGGTTGCGGATCGCGCAGCGCCGCCGTGGCGGTGGCGTGCCGAGATAGAGCCGGGGGTAGTTTTGTATCGGCGGCGAAGAATTTTTCGCCGCCGCTGACGTATCTCTGCTACCTTCCCATCATTTGCTCCTCGTTACTCGTTACTCGTTTGCTCCGCCGAGCGCGTGCGATGACGCCGCGTACCGTCTATACTTGCGGGCGGTCTGCAAATGTGGGCGGGAGCCTCCGGTTCGTGCAAAAGGATATTAAGGTTGGTCAAACAAATCGGCATTGATCTCGGGACGGCGAATGTCCTTGTCTACATGCGCGGCAAGGGCATCGTTATCAATGAGCCATCCGTCGTCGCGATCGGCACGCGCGACGGGCGGGTGAAGGCGGTCGGCCTCGAAGCGCGGGAGATGATCGGTCGCCATCCGGAGACGATTGAAGTGGTACGGCCCATGCGCGATGGGGTGATCGCCGACTACGTCGTGACGCAGGAGATGCTGAAATACTTCATCGCCAAGTCCTGTGGCCGCTTCTCGCTCATCAAACCGGAAGTGATGATCTGCATCCCGGCGGGCGTCACGGGTGTCGAGACGCGCGCGGTGCGCGATGCCGCCCTGCAAGCAGGCGCGCGACGTGCCTACCTCATCCAGGAACCGCTCGCGGCAGCGATTGGCGCGCGCATCCCCGTCGCGGACCCGTCGGGCAATATGGTGATCGACATTGGCGGCGGCACGACGGAAGTGGCGGTGATCTCGCTCAACGGCATCGTCGTCGCCCGCTCGATCCGCGTCGGCGGCAACAAGTTCGATGAGGCCATCGCGAACTTCATCAAGCGCAAGTACAACCTCGCCATCGGCGAGCGCACCGCCGAGGAGATCAAAATTCTCATGGGGAGTGCGATGCCCCTCGATGAGGATGTCATCATGGATGTGCGCGGGCGCGATCAGGTGGCGGGGTTGCCGCGCACGATCCAGATTCACGCGCACGAGGTGACGGAGGCGATGACCGAGCCACTGGAGGCGATCATCGGCGCAGTGCGCAGCGTCCTCGAAGAGACCCCGCCGGAACTCTCGTCCGACATCATCGACAAGGGCATGATCCTCACTGGTGGCGGCGCGCTGCTGCGGAACTTGAACGAACTGCTCACCGAAGTAACGGGCGTTCCCTGCTACGTCGCGGAAGACCCGCTCTCGTGCGTCGCCATCGGCACCGGCCTCGCACTGGAGCACCTCGACGTGCTGCGGGACAGCCTCGACACGATGTAACACTTTGTCTTCGCCACAGAGACACAGAGGACACAGAGACAGGGAAGAGAAAGGTTACGGAGAAGCGGGCCGCACGGTCTTCTTCCTCCCCTTCTCATCTCTTCTTTTCTCTGTGCCCTCTGTGTCTCTGTGGTTACTCCCCGCGTTTACGGATCTGAGCAGCAGCGACTTCGGCGCGGATTGGCTCCGGTACATCATCGAGTGACGCCCAGCCGTAGTACACGAGGCAGCCCCAGCAGTTGACGCGCCCGTACCCGCCGATCACGACGTACGCCTCGCCCGCGCGCACCGTTCGCCTGCCGCAGCCGCAGGGCATCGATTCCTCGGCGCGGTGCACCGTGTGTTTCCACGGGATACGGAACGATGGCGAGTCGTCAGGGGTTGGGGATGTTGGCGGCACGGAGCAGCGCCTTCCAGTCGGTCGCGCGCGGTGGCGTGGGCTGGCCACTCGGCGCTTGCCAGTTTACGACGATCAGGGTCTCGTCGGGGCGCGTCAGCAGGAGCGTGTGCCGCGCGACGAGCGTTGCGTACTGGCCGTACCGCGCCGGGTCATTGAGCGCGGCGATCTGCGCCGTGAGGATTTGCTGCTCGCGGAGCACATCGTCGTGCTCCCGCTGCCGCTGCGCGACTTCATCGGTCAGACGGCGTACTGTCTGTTCCTGTCGGAGAAACCCAACCGTCGCGTAGACCGTGACGAGCAGCAGACAGGCCACAAGCACGGGACGCTGGAGCGCCCCGATGAGCCGTCGTATCGTCCTGCCAAGTCGCTCTCCCATGCCACATCCAAGCCATACGCACCGACGATACATGTGTACGTACAGTAATGGTCCTGGTGCGTTACGTCAACCCCGGCTCAGAGGTTCGGGCGGCGATCTTTCCAAGGCATTGCCTGCTCGTAGGCATGCGCGACGCGGAGGCAGACACCCTCGCCGAGCGCGGGGCCGAGGATTTGCAGGGCGATTGGCAGGTCGCCCTTGAAGCCGCACGTCAGCGAGAGGCCGGGGATGCCCGCCATGCTCGCGGGGATCGTGAAGACATCGCAGAGGTACATCGCGAGCGGGTCGTCCGTCTTGTCGCCGAACGCGAATGCGACGGAGGGCGAGGTCGGCGTGACGATCGCATCGACCGTCGCGAACGCCGCGTCGAAGTCGCGCTTCACGAGCGTGCGCGTCTTCTGCGCCTTAACGTAGTATGCGTCGTAGTAGCCGGAGGAGAGCGCGTACGTGCCGAGCATGATGCGCCGCTTCACCTCGGGGCCAAAGCCTTCGCTGCGCGTCAACTCGTACGAGTCCCGCAGGTCGCCCGCCTGATGCGAGTAACCGTACTTAACGCCATCAAAGCGCGACAGGTTCGCGGAGACTTCCGCCGGGGCGACGATGTAGTAGGTCGCCAGACCGTACTTGGTGTATGGCAGCGATACCGGCACGATCTGCGCGCCGAGTCGCTCAAGGTCGGCAATCGCGGCCCGCACCGCCGTCTCGACGACGGGGTCCATCCCCTCGACGAAGTACTCCGCCGGGACGCCGAGCCGGACGCCCGTCAGGTCGCCCGTCAGCGCGGCGTGATAATCTGGCACAGGGTCCGGCAGGCTCGTGCTGTCGCGCGGGTCGTGGCCGGCAATCGCGCCAAGGAGCAGCGCCGCGTCCTTGACCGTGCGCGTGAAGGTGCCGACGCAATCGAGGCTGCTCCCGAAGGCGATCAACCCGTAACGGGAGACGCGCCCGTACGTCGGTTTCACACCGACGACGCCGCAGAAACCGGCGGGCTGGCGGATGCTCCCGCCCGTGTCCGAGCCGAGCGCACCCATCGCCTCGCGCGCCGCGACCGCCGCCGCCGGGCCACCGGACGAGCCACCAGGCACGGTGTTCAGGTCCCACGGGTTGTGTGTCGGGCCGTACGCGCTGTTCTCGGTGCTGGAACCCATCGCGAACTCGTCCGTGTTGCTCTTGCCGACGAAGATGCCTCCCTGCGCTCGCAGCCGCTCAACCACCGTGGCGTCGTAGGGTGAGCGATACCCCGCAAGGATCTTGCTTGCGGCGGTCGTCGGCGCATCTGTCGTGACGAGTACATCCTTGAGCGTCAGCGGGATGCCGGTGAGCGGCGCCGCATCGTCGGATGCAATCCGTGCGTCAGCCGCCTGCGCCTGCGCGCGGGCAACATCGCCCATGACGTGCAGGAAGGCGTGCACGCGGTCATCGACCGCCGCGATCCGCGCGAGGTGCGCGTCGGCCAACTCGACTGCGGAGACCTCGCGCCGGTCGAGCGCGCGGCGCGCCGCGGCGATCGTTAAATCTGTCAGTTCGATCGTCGTCGCGCCCATCCTAGGCTTCCTCCAGCACGGCATCGACCTCGATGAAGTTGTTTTCCACGCGGGGCGTGTTCATCAGCGCGACATCGGTCGGCAGCGACGGCTGAACGACATCGTCGCGCAGCACGCTCGTCATCGCGATCACCTGCGCGGTGGGCGGGATCGCGGCGGTGTCGATCTCCTGTAACTGGTTGATGTGCGCGAGGATGCCATCAAGCTGGCCGCGCAGCCGCTCCAACTCCTCCGGCGAGAAGCGGAGGTACGCGAGCGCCGCCACATGTCGCACCTCATCGAGCGTCAATTCCGCCACACATTTCCTCCCGTTGAACACGACCTCCGTCGCGCATCGACCGACCCGTATGGTATCACGGATCACGTTTTCCTGGCCCCACGGGCACAACACGGACGGTCGGGATCGTTTTTATAACGGGTCGCTGCTGAGGCGGTGGGGATCGGTTCGGCAAGCATGTGGTGGTGTCCCACGTTTAGGGAAAGGGAACGTGGGAAAGCGTTGGGCGATCAGCGGCCAGAAAAGAGAAGACAGAAAAATATCAGGTGGTCGCCGGGCATCACGCAGTCAAAGACGTCCGGCGAAAACCTGATATGCACATACAATACCGTGTGCGTGCGCCCCGAACATCCGTGTAACTACGCAGTTTTTCCAATCTTGCCGCAACCCCGATGCGGGGAAATGTGGCGGTAATTACGTAGGGATCAGGTCAAGCCGTGCCGGAATGCATAGGCGGTCGCATCGGCACGCCCGTTGGCGTCGATCTTCGTGTAGATGTTCATGATGTGCCGCTCCGCTGTGCGGACACTGAGCGAGAGTTCCGCCGCAATCTCGCGATTGCTCCGTCCGGTCGCCAACAAGCGCAGCACGCCGACTTCGCGCGCGGTTAGCCCGTCGGGGTGAGCAGGCTTGCGGGCGACGCCCTGCGGGTTCAGCCATGCAGCAATCGCGTCGGCGCGGAGCAGCGCGAGCCGCGCACCGAGCGTCTCGCAGAGCGTGCGCGCTGCCAGAATATCCGCCTGCGCGTCGTGCGCCCGGCCCCTCTTCTCATGCAACTCGGCGCGTGCGAGGAGGGCCAGTGCGCGCTCATAGGGAATCGCGCACGCATCCGCGAGCGCGAGCGCGTCGGCGATATGTCCTTCCGCCGTGTTCCATCGCCCCGCGCCGGTGTCAATCTCGCCAAGCGCCCGGTGCGCGCGCAGGAGCGCGAGCGGTTGCCGGGGCAGCGTGGCATGTGCACACGCGCGATGCGCGGCCCCCCGCGCCCGCGCATCGTCACCCGTCGCACGGTAGTAATCGGCCCAAAGCAGCGCGCCCTCCGCCGCACCGAGGGCGCCACCACTCCACGCCAACCAGCGGTCGTACGATTCCAGCCATTCCCGCGCGCCGGTAAGGTCATTCGCCGCGATGGCGAGCGTCGCGGCCACGCGCTGAAGGGCGATCCCACTGACGAAACGATGATCCCCCGGTTCCGTCGGCACGCCCGCCGGAAACTCCTCGCGCACGAGCGTCCACGCGAGCGCGGTGTCCCCCTGCGCGACCGCGATTTCACTGAGCACAAGCGGGATGGCGAGCGTGAATGGATGACGAGCAAACCGCGTCCGGCGCGCCGCCACCGCGATCTGCCGGATTTGCGCCCACGCCCCATCGAGGTAGAGCGCCGGGATATGCAGCACCTGCCGCGAGAGCGTCGCGAAGACATCACCGGGGCGCGGGGCGTGCGCGTCGAGCAGCGTGCGCACCCCTTCCAGGCGCTCCCGGTCATCGGTCCAGTACGACAGCGCGCCGAAGATCACCGCATTCCCCAGAAGCCAGGTGGCGAGGTCGTGATCCTCCAGCGTGCGGTTCAATTCATAGACGCGGATGAGATGGACCCATATGCCTCGGGGTTCCCCATGTTCCGTTCCACCGCTGCCTGTGCGAGGTATGCATCGTGCGTCAGCAGATTCACCTGCCCGTTGGCATCCGCCAGCGCGCGCTCGGCATGGCGCGCCGCGTCGTCGTATCGCCCCACATCGGTGAGGCGCAGGGCGAGCGACCCGTGACGCGCGGCGGCGTGCGCGGCGACAAAATCCAGCGTGGCCACCCGACGCAATGCGTCCTCCGGGAAGTTATCCAAGGCGCGGAGGCCGGATGACTGGATGGCGAGGCCACGCTCCCGGCGCCCCGCGTAACTGAGCAACATGCCGAGGCGAAAGCGCGCCATTGCGAGCAGGAGATCATCGCCCGCCTGTTCCGCGAGCAGCGACGCTTCCTCGGCGTACGCGACCGATTGGCGCACGTCGGTCGTCCGCAGCAACCGCGCGAGCCGGATCAGCACCGCGCAGCGTTCCCCCGATCGTGACCCATCGTCCCCGATCTGCGCGAGGGCTTCGGTGCATCGATCCACCGCCGTTTGCTGCGCGTGTGCGGCGGCGGCCCGATCCCCCGCCCGGATCAACCATCCGACGACGCGCGGATCGCCGCACGCGCGAAAATGATACGCGACCGCATCCGGGTCGGGTCGAGCATCCGCCGCCAGCGTCTCACCGATGGTGCGATGCAGCGCGCGTCGTCGCGCCACGAAGAGGCCGGTATAGAGCGCCTCGCGAATCAGCGCGTGCGTGAAGCGCAGCGATGTCCCGTCATTCGTCGCCTCTAGTTCGCCGACGCTGACCGCCCGCTCCGCGAGATCGAGCAGCGCGTCCTCCGGCACGCCCGCCACGGATGCCCAGAGCGCGAGCGGCACCTCATGCCCGATCACCGCCGCCACCGCAAAGACCCGCTCCGCCTCGTCACCGAGCCGCGCGATCCGTCGCATGATGACCTGCCGCAGCAGGAGCGGCATGTCCGCGCGCGCGAGATCGCGCACGGCCCACCCCGCGTACCCATGCGTGAGCTGCCCGTCCTCCGTGAGACCGTGCAGCAGTTCCTTGATGAAAAAGGGGTTCCCATCCGCCCGCGCGCTGAGATAGTCGATCACCTGCGTCGCGTCGTCCTCATCGATGGGCCGATAGCGACTGCGGATTAACGCGCCGACGGTCGCCTCCGTCAGCGGTCTCAGGCGCAGCCGGATTGGCTCGGACTCCCGGACGATCAGCGGCAACAATCGCGACAAGACCTGATTCGCGGTGAGATCATCGATCCGGTACGTGGCGAGGAACAGCACCCGGTCGTCGCGCAGTTCACGGCTGAGCGCGCGCAGGAGATCGAGGCTCCCCGAATCCGCCCAGTGGATGTCATCGAGCAGGGCGACGACGGGCGACCGCGCCGCCATCACGCGGAAGTAATCGCGGACACGCGCGAAGGATGCGACCTGACTTTGCGCGTCCATCCGGTCGGTAGTGGCCCGCAGCAATAAAGGCCGTAAGCCGGGATCATCGGTGGCTTCGGGGGCGCGGCTGACGGCCTCGATCCACGGGCCGTACGGGGGCGTCTCCGTCAACTCATAGCACCGGCCATGCAGCACAACCGCGCCGCGCCGGGCAGCGTCCGCGCAGCACGCCCGCGCCAGCGCGGTCTTGCCGATGCCCGCCTCGCCGGCAATCAGGACGAGTCGGCCACGGCCGGAGAGGAGTGCGTGACGCGCATCCGCGAGCGATGCCTGCTCACGCTCTCGCCCAACGAGCACCGGTGCGTGACTCTCGTCATGGGATTGCGACGCAGCGTCCATGCGTGGCCCCATTCTCGCTCACCCATTGGTGTGACAATGCCCTGATGGATAGGCAACCGATGCGCCATCGGCCTCCGGGAATCGTGTCAATCAGCCGATCACGAATTTCTGGTGGCGCATGAGGATGCTCTGCATCAACCCCTGCCCAACGAGCAACGCCCAGAGCGGGCTACCCCCCGATGAGATGAACGGCAGCGGCACACCGGTCACCGGCATCATGCGGGCATTCACGCCGATGTTAACGACAACCTGAAAGAGCAACTGCGCCATCACGCCCATCGCGATAAATCGCCCGAATGAATCGCCCGCTGTGACGACAACTTTCGAGTATCGCCAGATCAGCATCATGAAGAGGATGATGAGGGAGACGCAGCCAATAAAACCGAACATCGCCGCCGCGTGCGCGAAGATGAAGTCCGTTGTGCGGACTTTGAGAAAATCGCCCTCGCTCTGATAACTCCCACGGATGCCGTTCCCCACCACCCCACCGCTCCCGATGGAGAGTTGCGCCTGCAAGATATTGTACCCCTCGCCCCGGATATTCGTTGGCGAGCTTGGGTCAAGGAAGGCATCGAGCCGGTTTCGCTGATACTCCGGCAACCGCTCCCAGAACAGGATACCCGCAGGGATCGCGGCGACCGCGAGAATGGCAAAGTACACCAGCCGCGTACGCGAAATGCCCATCATCCCCGCCCAGATCGCGACGAAGACGAGCGCGGTGCCGAGGTCCGGCTCCTTGTAGATCAGCAGCGCGGGCACGGCGACGATCACGAGCGAGAGCACGAAGTTGTACCACCGCGCCATCTTCTCGCCCCGGCTGCTGATGAACGCCGCGAGGCCGATGATCACCGCGATTTTCGCCGCCTCCGAGGGCTGGAACGTCACGACCTTGAAATCAAACCAGCGGCGCGCCCCCGCGATCACCTTCCCGACGACGAGCACCGCAGTCAGCAGGAAAATTGCGCCCGCGTACAGGATCGGCGCGACCCCGCGAAAGATGCGGTAGTCGAGCAGCGAGAAGACGACCATCAGGCCAAGTCCGAAGACGAAGTAAATGAACTGGCGCACCGCCATGTTGTTCGGCGTCAACGCTCCCGCGCCGCTCGCGCTGTAGACGGCGAGGATACCGAATGCTGCGAGCGCAAGTGTGACGACCAGGATATACAGATCGAGGTAGCGCGTGCGTGCGCGGTCAAACGTCGTGCTGGAACTCATGACTGCCACGACGGCGTTATCCCCTTCCCCACCCTCATGGGTATTGGCTTAGAGCCGGTTTGCATTCCTCACCCCCGGCCCCTCTTCATCGCCCAAAGATCGCAGTGGCATCAGTTCACGATGGCGATGGAGAGGGGAGGGGAACGGTTTTGCAATCGGCGCTCCATCGTTATCAGCTCACAGGATCGTGTTGCCGTTGATCTCGATATGGAACCGGCAACCGAGAAACTCCGCCGCCCGCTTCGACTGTAACATGCGCGGCAGAAAGATTTCAAAGTAGTCCATCACGGATGAGATCGCCGTGTCGATGGTCAACTCCAGCGTGATCGTCTTCTCGTCCGCGTCAACGCGCAGGAAGGATGAGACGACCGCGTAATTCACCCGGTCGTGCGCGTCGAATGTCGATTGATCGGTGTTCCGCACGCGCGATCGGTGGACATCCGATTTGTCCGCGACGATCAACGCGGCGCAGACGGCGTGAACCGGCTCCGCGAGGCCGCCGCCATCGTCGCCGTGGCTACCAATCGCGCCCATCACGACGGCGATATCATCCATCGGCATCCCCAGCTGCTGGAGGATTGTCATGCTCATCACCGCGCCGCTGTTCGGATGCCCCCGCCGGTTCACGACATTGCCGATGTCGTGCATGATCCCCGCAATCGCGGTTAACTCCTGCATGTGCTCGTCGTAGCCGAGGATGCGTACGACGTTCCGCGCGATCCGCGCGACGAGCGTGACGTGCCGCAACCCGTGCTCGGTGTACCCAACCACGCCGAGGTTTCGGTTCGCGTGGTCGATTAATTTGCGCACATCGGGGTCGTGCTCGACGATGTGATAGGTCACCGGCATCGCGGCGGCGGTCGTCTCCGGCGTCGTCTCGCGCGGCGTTGGCGGCACCGTGGCGACCTGTGGGATGAGTGACTTCTTCTCCGCGACGCTCACCGTCGTCGCGTTCATTCCTGATGCCGTCTGCGTCGTTATTGCTTCCGCTACTGTTGCCTTCTTTGAGAAATGTGTCATACCCATAGACCCTTCCAGAACGTGCGGCGCGCATTGCGCCTTTGTCCGTGTCAGCATACCATACCCGGCGGCTTGAACCCCCACGACTATCTTTTTACGCGACCCAATGAACGACGATGCCGCGCCCATCACGTGACATCGTACGTCACTCTGTCAGGCCCGTCGTGGCAGCGAGGCCAAAGAATCGCTCCGCGTTGGCGGTGGTCGTCGCGGCAATCTCGTCCACATCCACACCCGTAATTTCCGCGATCCGCGCCGCGACGAGCGCGACGAACGACGGCTCATTCCGGCGGCCCCGGTGCGGATGCGGCGCGAGGTAGGGGCTGTCCGTCTCGATCAGAAACCGCTCGACTGGGATTGCGCGAACGGCGTCGTGCAGCGCGACGGCATTCTTGAATGTCACCGGCCCACCGATACCGAGATGCAGCCCCAGATCGAGCAGTTCCGTCGCGAAGGTGGCGTCGCCATTGAAGGCGTGCAGGACACCGTGGAGCGGCCCGTGAGCGTCGCGATCATCGCGGAGGATTGCGAGCAAGTCCTCGCGCGCCTCGCGGTGGTGGATCACGACCGGCTTGCTCAGCGACCGCGCGAGCGCGAGTTGCGCCACGAACGCCGCGCGCTGCAGGGTGGGCGGCGCGTACGCGCGGTAATAGTCAAGCCCCGTCTCCCCGACCGCCACGACCTTCGGGTGCGCATGTAGCGCGGCGAGCGTCCCGGTCAACGCGTCGGTCCACGCGGATGCGTCATTCGGGTGCAGCCCGACGCACGCGGAGATGCCTGGATACCGGTCGGCCAGCGCACAGGTCGTCGGCCAGGTGGCGGCGTTGTACCCGACGTTGACAATCGCGCCCACGCCGGCGTCGGCGGCGCGTTGCACGATCGCCAGTTGATCGTCGGCGAACGCGGCCGCGTCGAGATGTGCGTGGGTGTCGATGAGGAAATTGGTCGTTCGCATGATCCCTCGGCGGTTGTTGGGCGCGCCCGCCCGCGACGTGGCACGCCACCTGCAATTAGAGGACGCAGGCGGTCTTGTGTGCGATGGTAACCGGAGGGATCACAGTATGGCAACGGCGACGCAAACCATGTCCGCCCGTCAGCAGGCGGAGCAGCGACCGAAGATCAATTTCGTCGAACTCGCGAAGGCGTCGTACAAGGAGTTCTCGCAGGACGATTGTGCGGGCTTGGCGGCGGAGTCCGCGTATCACATCCTCTTCGCGATCTTTCCACTCGCGATCTTCGCCGCCGCAATGTCGGGGATCATCAACCGTGTCTACAACCTTGACCTGTTTAACCGGATCATGAATGCACTCACTTCCCGCCTGCCAGCCGACGCGGCAAAAGCGATTGCGGAGCCACTGAAGCAAGTCCTGACGAACCAGAGTGGGGGGCTGCTCTCCATCAGCATCCTGCTCGCGCTCTGGTCCGGTTCCGGCGCGATGAGCACGTTCATCAAGGCAATGAATCGCGCGTACGATGTCGAGGAGACCCGCCCGATCTGGAAAGCGAAGGGCTTGCAGGTCCTCCTCACCCTCTTCATGGGCGTGGTCGCGTCCGTGGCGTTCATTGTCATCGTTTTTGGCGGCAAGATCGGCGATTTCATCGCCGGCAAACTCCACGCCGGCGCCGTATTCACCATCGTCTGGAATATCCTCCGCTGGCCAATCATCGTCGCCTTCATCATGTTCGGGCTTGCCGTGCTCTACTGGGTCGGGCCGAACATCAAGCAGCAGTTCAAGTGGCTCTCCCCCGGCGCGATCCTCGCGACGATTGTCTGGCTGATTGTGATTGGCGCATTCGGCATCTACGTCTCCAAATTCAGCAGCTACAACAAGACGTACGGCACGCTCGGCGGCATGATTGTGCTCATGCTCGTCTTCTACTACTCGTCGCTCATCGTCATGCTCGGCGCGGAGATGAACAGCGAACTCGGCAAGCGATATGACCCGGAGACGATCAGCGATCTCGCCGCGCACCCCGAGAAGGACAAGGGCGAGACGATCTATGCCGACAAAGCGCCGAAGAAGAAGCCCGAGGAGCGCGAGACCGACCTCAAAGGCGCGCAGGTGCGCGGCGAGAACCCCGATGGCCCTCCCGCCGCAGCGACCGCGAAGGTTGACACCGGCAAGGGATCGAACGATCGACCGAAGATGGTCAACTACGCGACCGGCAAGCGCGAGCAGCCCGTGAAGGAGGACCCGCAGGCGGCATTCCGCATGACACCGCCCTCCCGATCCCGACTAACGGCTTCGGGCACTACGTTCGGTGACTCGTCGCGCGGGTCGCTCCTCGGCGTCGGGCTGATGGCGCTCGGCGCGATCGGTCTTTCCGCGAAGAAACTGATGGGGAAGTAGTGTAGGGCCTCACCCCCGGCCCCTCTCGTACGGAGCCATCGCCCCGAAAGCACGGCTTCCGTCAGACCCGTTCGGCGATGGAGAGGGGAGGGGAGAGGAAATGTTGTGCTATTTGTCTCAAGTATCGTCCTATGCCCTTCTTGCTCCCCCTCTCCATCGCCCACAGGTTGCGGAAGCGATACGGCTCGTACGGCGATGGAGAGGGGGGCGGGGGGTGAGGCCTCCATTTACTTCACTGTCACGCTCTTGGCGAGGTTGCGCGGCTTGTCGGGGTCGTAGCCGCGCAGGAGCGCGAGGTGGTAGCCGAGCAACTGCGCGGGGATCACGTTGACGAGCGGGGAGGCGTCGCCAACATCCGCGACGGGGATGTGGATATGGAACGCCTCGTCCGGCTCAGGCGAGACACCGATGATGAACCCGCCGCGCGCCCGCATCTCCATCGCGCCGGAGAGCGTATCGGCGCGCGTCTCGTCCATCGGGGCGAAGACGAGGCAGGGAGTGTCCTGCTCGATCAGCGCGATCACGCCGTGCTTCAGCTCGCCACCCGCAAAGCCTTCCGCGTGCATGTAGGAGACTTCCTTGATCTTCAGCGCGGATTCCAGCGCGGTCGGGTATGCGAGGCCGCGCCCGATGACGTAGAGATGATCCTTGCCGACGATCCTGATGGCGACATCCCGCACGACCTCCGCGCACTCGCCGTCCAGCGCTTCCTGCACCGCCACGGCAGCGCGGGCGAGCAGCGCTTGCCCTTCTTCGAGTTTCCCGACACTGGCGTACGCCGTGAGCAATAGTATCGCGACTTTGGCCGTGTACGCCTTGGTCGAGAGGACGCACTGCTCCGGCCCCGCCGTCAGCGGCACGACCGCGTCCGCGATGCGCGACAGACTTGAGCCGGGGACGTTGACCAGAGCAGCGATCTGCGCGCCGCGCGCGCGCGCGGTGTTGACGCCCTCGATGATGTCGGCGGTTTCGCCGCTCTGGGAGAGGGCGATGACGAGCGACTCCGGCGTGATGAAGTGCTCGTGGTACTTGAACTCGGAGCCGAGGATGAAATTAATGTGCTTGCGCGCGATGCGCGAGAAGAGGTACGTGCCGGAGAGCGCGGCGTACGACGCGGTGCCGCATCCGAGCAGGAATGTGCCGTACGCCCGCTCGATCCGCTCCGCGAGGTCCTGCGCCAGCGCGGCGTGATCGACGGCGAGCCGCGCGATGATGCCGGGTTGCTCGGCCATCTCCTTCGACATGAAATGCGGGTGATCGTCCAACCCGGCCTCCTCGGGCCGCCACGTAATCCGCTCCTCATGCACCACGATGGGCGTCGCATCGTCGAGCGTGGAGAGAGCAATCACACCGGGGGTCATCGTCGCAACCTGGCAATCCTCCAGATAGACGACACGGTCGGTGTAATCGAGCAGCGCGACGACATCCGACGCGATGTACGTCGCATCGTCGCCGAGGCCGACGATCAGGGGCGAGACGTTCTTGACGGCGACGAGTTCCTGCCGGTCCACCGTCATGGCGATCACCGCGTTCAACCCGGCGAGCTGGCGAAATGCGTGGCGCACGGCCCACGTCAGGTCGGCGTCCGGGTTGTCCGGGTGCGCCATCGCCTCCTCGACAAGATGAACGATTACCTCTGTGTCCGTGTCCGAGCGGAAGGTGTGGCCACGCGCGATCAGGCCCGCCTTGAGCAGGATATAATTCTCGACGATGCCGTTGTGAATCAGGGAGAGTTGGCGCGACTCGTCCTGATGGGGGTGGGCATTGGGCTGCGTCACGCCGCCGTGTGTCGCCCAGCGCGTGTGCCCGAAGCCGATGCTGCTCTCCGGCAGCGTCGTGACGGCCTGCCCAATCTTGCCGACATGCTTCTCCAGCGCGATGCCGACGCCGTTGCGCACGGCGATACCCCAGGAATCGTACCCGCGATACTCCAGCCGCTTCAACGCGGCGAGCGTCATCCCCGGAACGTCAACCTTCCGTTCCGCGCGCCCAACATAGCCAAAAATGCCGCACATGCTTCTCCCCTTTCGAAACACACAAGCACTCGACCCGCACACAAATACGGCATCGCGTCGTGCTGGCTGGGGAAAGAGGGGACACTCCGTACCGGTGTTGTCGGCGCGTTGCCACGCCGGTTTCCCCTGTACGTCACGACTGTGTCTGCCGGGGGGTCACCCGCCGAATCTTTCGAAGAAACCCCCACCTCGTCGCCCGATAACCTCCATGACCGGGCCAGGCGCTACGACTGATCCATCCCTCGATCCATGAACCGCACGTGCGGCGAGTCTACGCGCTTGCACCATGAGTGTCAAACCATACCCAAGACTAACTATAGATCGTCATCACGAGATATAACGCAGGGAAAGGTCAATCCGTGACGAAAGCCCATCGACGTGTAAGCGTCGATAGTGGGATGCGTCTCAAAGTCGCGATCGAGCGTGCGAGGCTTACCCAGTGATGGTAGCGTAGGCTTTTAGCCTGCGTCCCTTTCGCGGGGACGCAGGCTGAAAGCCTACGCTACCACCCATTTCCCCGCTCCCCTCTCACGACCGGGTTTGAGACGCCTCCCCGATAGTGCGGAGAATATCCGCCGAAGCGCGACGGGCCATGAGAATCGCGAAGAGATGGAACTTTGCGCGTCGCTCGTCGTTCTATAGGAGAGTGAGCAGGTAGCGAGTATACTACTGGCTGTCCGCATGAAATCGTCACGAGGAGGGAGGTAGGAAATGGGTTCATATCCACCGCAGCAATCACCGGGAGGATATCCGCTGCAGGGGAATGGCTATCCGCCGCAAGGTGGCGGCTATCCCGCGCCGGGTGGGGGATACCCACCGCCGCCGGGTGGGCCGGGGGCGCCGCCGCCGCCGTATCAGGGTGGCGCGCTGCCGCCGTACCAGCAGTACGCCGCGCCACTGCCGGGGCAACCGGGCTACCAGTGGGGCGCGGGCGTACCGGCGTTCCCGTACGCCAGCTTCGGGAAGCGACTGGGCGCGCTCCTTGTCGATGGCCTGATCCTCGCGCTAATCATCGGCATTCCAGTCGGCATCGGTGTCGCCCTCATCGTCGGCGGGGTGAGCACAGCCAGTGACGGCACGACGGAAGTGACGAACGGCGCGCTGGTCGGCATCGGGGTGCTCATCTGCATCGTCGCATCCATCGCGGCAATCTTCTACGAGCCGCTGATGACGGCCCGCAAGGGGCCGAAGAACGGCCAGACGATCGGGCGGCAAGCGCTCGGCATTCGGATCACGAACCTGCAAGGCGGCCCGATCACGGCGGGGCAGGCATGGGGTCGACATCTCTTCAAGGCCTTCTTCTCGGGCAGCATCTTCTATCTCGGCTACCTCTGGATGCTCTGGGACTCGTCGAAACAGACGTGGCACGACAAGGTCGCGAACACGCTGGAATTGAACGCCTAAACCGCGCCACATGAACAGAAAGAATGGTGCATCATGAGCGCATATCCCCCCTCTCAGCCGCCGAACAGCGTCCCGCCGTACACCCCGCCGCCGTACACACCGCCCGGCCAACCAGGGTACGATTATCAGTCCACGGCGCGCGGCGCGGACTATGCCAGCGTCTGGATCCGCTTCGTCGCGGTCTTCATCGACGGCCTGATTGTCGGCATCCCACTGCTCATCATCGGCGCGATCCTCGGGGTATATGGGTCACCCGTGTACGCACTCATCCAGGGGGTCGCGTACCTGCTCTACGAGGGGCTGCTGCTCGCGAGCAACAACGGGCAGACGATTGGCAAGAAGATAATGAGCGTCCGCGTTGTCTCGACGGACGGGCAGCCGCTGACGATGAGCAAGACGTTCACGCGCGCGGGGGTGAAGGCGCTGCTCTCCGTTGCCAGTTCGATCAAGCCGCCGCTCGCGTCCGTCTTCGGTATTCTCTCGCTCCTCGATTACCTCTGGCCGTTCTGGGACGCAAACAAGCAGACATGGCACGACAAAGCGGCGGGAACGTACGTCGTCAAGGCGTAACTAAACCACGCCGATTTCGCATGACGAAGGGGGAACCTGCGTTCCCCCTTCGTCATGCGTCACGGAGCGCAATCTCCAGCCGCTTGTTGTTCTTGCCCTTGGAGCGCGTGCCAACAATTGTGATCCCGCCGACTTCCCCGGTCTGCGCGACGTGTGTGCCGCCGTCCGCCTGGAGGTCGAGGCCGACGATCTCGACGGTGCGAATTTCGGTGATCCCCGGCGGGAGGAGGTTAATCTTCGTGCGGATCAGGTCGGGGATCGCGAGCGCCTCATCGCGCGGGAGAATTTGCACGCGCACGGGCAGGTTGGCGGCAATCGCCGCATTCGTCGCCGCCTCAATCGGCGCGACGCGCTCCGCCGAGAGGTCGTCCAACTCGAAGTCCATGCGGGAGCGGTCGAGGTCCATCTGCCCACCGGTGACGAGCGCGCCGTAATCGCGGAAGACGACGCCGCAGAGGCAGTGCATCGCGGTGTGCGTCCGCATCAGGCGATAGCGGCGCTCCCAATCGAGTGTCATCCGCACCGCGACGCCGACCGACGGCAGCGGGCCGTCGTCAATAATCGGGTACGCGATGCCGCCGTCTTCCGTCTTCATCGCCTTGCCGACTGTCGCGGTCGCGCCGTCCCACGCAATTGTCGCGGCATCGGCAGGCTGGCCGCCGCCACCGGGGAAGATGATCGTCCGGTCGAGGATGACGGCGGTGACACCGTGTACATCGGCGTGCGCGACGATTGTAGCGTCGGCCTCGCGCTGGTAACTGTTCATGTGGTACAGCAAATCCGTCATGTTGCTCCTTTGCTCCGATCACTGCCGCAAAACAATGCGCTGATGAAACGTTGGCTTTCGCGCCCTTCCGACGTGGCATATAATACCCTGGTGGGTGGCGTTGTCTTCGCCTATGGTGGCGAATGTGCGTTCCAGGTGCATGGGTATCGGGTGAACGCATAGGGGAGGTCGGTCTGTGGACGGCGTTGCCGCGATGATTCTTGCCGGTGGTCAGGGGGAGCGTTTAAGCATCCTCTCGCGGCAGCGCGCCAAGCCTGCCGTCCCCTTCGCGGGGAAGTACCGGATTATCGACTTCACGCTCTCAAACTGCGTCAACTCCGGCATCACGGACGTGGCAGTGCTGACGCAGTACCGGCCACACTCGCTCAATGACCACATCGGCATCGGCCAGCCGTGGGACCTCGACCGCTCGCGCGGCGGCATCCAGATGCTGCAACCGTACCTCGGTCGCGCCCGGTCGGACTGGTATCGCGGCACGGCGGACGCGATCTATCACAACCTCTGGTACGTCATGCCGAAGCAGTTCGACGACGTGCTGATCCTCTCCGGGGACCACATCTACACGATGGACTACCGCCCGTTGATCGACTTCCACCGCACGCATAACGCCTCCGTCACCGTCGGCGTGCAGCCCGTGCCGCTGGAGGAGGCGAGCCGGTTTGGCCTGATCGTCACGGATGATGAGGATCGCGTGATCGCCTTTCAGGAGAAGCCGGAGAACCCGCGCAGCACGCTCGCGTCGATGGGCATCTACATCTTCGACAAGCGCCTGCTCGTGGAGACGCTGGAGATCGGCGAGTCGAGCGTCGAGCGCACGATGCTCGATTTCGGCAAGGACATCATCCCCTCGCTGATCGAGCGCGGCGATGTCTACGCCTACCCGTTCGAGGGGTACTGGCAGGATGTCGGCACGCTCCAGTCGTACTGGGAGACGAACCTCGCCCTGCTCGATGATCTGCCGCAGTTGAATCTCTACAACCCCGACTGGGTGATCCACACACGCTCCGAGGAGAGGCCCCCGGCGAAGATCATGGAAGGCTCGCACGTCTCCCGCTCGCTCGTCTCCAACGGCTGCATCATCATCCGCGGCACGGTGGAGCACTCGGTGCTCTCCCCCGGCGTCGTCGTGCGGGACGGCGCGGTCGTGCGGGACAGCATCATCATGGGCGACACGATCATCGCCGAGGGCGCGGTGATCGAGCGCTGCATCATCGACAAGCAGGCGTACATCGGCCCCGGCTGCCGCCTCGGTTTCGGCGACGACGACACGCCGAACATGCTCGACCCGCGCCGGGTGAACACCGGCATCACGCTCGTGGGGAAGAACGCCCGCATCCCCGCGAATGTCACCATCGGCCGCAACGTCATCATCGCGCCCGAGGTGCAGATGCACGAGTTCACCAGCCAGTGGATCGCCAGCGGCGAGACCGTCGATTCCCGCACGCCGTCCTGGGCATGACGAAGTAACGAGTACTGAGTACTGAGTGCTGAGTGCTGAGTGAGCCGTAACGGATTGGGGTTGGAATGCAGAGCGATCAACAGAACACGTCCGGCGCGACAGAGACTTCCGCTCAGCACTCAGCACTCAGTACTCAGTACTCGGCGGCACTCGTGTTTGTGCTGCACGGGCATTTGCCGTACGCGCGCAGGCAGGGGCAGTGGCCGCACGGCGAGGAATGGATTCATGAGGCAGCCTCCTCGACGTACCTGCCGCTGCTAATCGCGCTGACGGACATGGCGGAGCGGGGCGTGCCTTTTCGCCTGACGATTGGCCTGACGCCGATCCTGATGGAGCAACTCGCGGACGCGAATGTGCTGCGGAGTTTCGAGGAGTACGTCGAGGACCGGCTCCGGCGCGCCGAGACGGACGACGCCCGCTTCACCACGCAGGGCGCGGCGCACGAGGCGACGGTCGCGCGGTATTACGCGCACCATTTCGGGCAGGTGCTCGAAGCGTTCCGCGTGCGGTTCGGGCGCGACATCGTCGGCGCGTTCGCCGCGCTCCAGCGCTCCGGCCATGTCGAGATTATGGTGTGCGCGGCGACGCACGGGTATTTGCCGCTGCTCGGACGCGCCTCGTCCATCGCGGCGCAGTTGCAGGTCGGCATCGAGTCGTACCGGGCACACGTCGGCGCGACGCCGAGTACGATCTGGTTGCCGGAGTGCGCCTACCGCCCCGCGCAGGGCGGGCTGCCAGGAATCGAGTCGTTCCTCGAGGCGCAGGGGCTGAATCTCTTCTTCACCGAGTCGCAGAACCTCGAAGAAGCGCCGCTCGTGGGTGGCGCGCCCGGCCCCGCGATGACGTTCGCGCCGTACCGGATCGCGCAATCGCATGTGCAGGTCGTCGCGCGGAACCAGCGACTAGCGGAGCAGGTCTGGTCGCGCTGGCAGGGCTACCCCGGCGACGATGACTACCGCGAGTTCCACCGCAAGGACGCCGAGAGCGGCCTCTGGTACTGGCGCATCACCGGCGACGCTGTCGATCTCGGCGAGAAGGCGCTGTACGACCCGGAGGTCGCGGCGCGGCGCATCGAAGAGCACGCGCAGCACTTCGTCACCGTCGTCGAGGATGAGGCGCGCCAGTGGCAGGAAGCGAACGGCATGCCGGGCCTCGTCTGCGCCGCGTACGACGCGGAACTCTTCGGCCACTGGTGGTTCGAGGGGGTGCAGTGGCTCGCGCGGGTGCTCGAAATCGCCTCGCAGGCGGACCACCCGACGATCACGACGGCGACAGCGGGCGGCTTCGTCGCCGCCCATCCCGCGCGCGCGGCGGTCGATCTGCCGCCGTCGTCGTGGGGCCGCTACCGCACGGACTACACATGGAACAATGAGAAGACCGCGTGGATGTGGCCGATCGTCCACGAGCGCGAGCGGCGGATGGAGTCGCTCGTCGCCCGCTACCCGCGCGCGACGGGTGCCGCGCGCGCGACGCTGACGCAGGCGGGGCGCGAGTTGTTGCTGCTGGAATCGTCGGATTGGCCCTTCCTCGTGACGACGGGGCAGGCGTCGGAGTACGCGACGCGCCGGTTCAACGCGCATGTGAAGCGGTTCGACCGCCTCACCGCGCTGCTGGACAACGGCACCGAAGGTTCCCGCTACGCGGTGCATCTGTGCGCCCGACTCGAACGGCTCGACAACCCATTCCCCAATCTCGATTATCACGTCTTCCAGAATCGTGGCCCCGCGAACCCTTACCTCGGCCCCGTTGTGCCGGGTGTTGCCGCGTCGGGCGCGACCTCATGGCAGTCGTCGGGCGCGCCGCCGAGTGAGGGCAGTTGGGGTTCCGAATATCCCTGGCATCCGAGCGCGGCGAATCCAGCAAATGAAGCCGAAGGTTCCTTGCAAACGAAGCCAAAGGTTCCTTAATACCTATTTGTCCTCGTCATCTCTCGAACCGGTCGCACCGTGTCGCCGCGTCGTCCGCAGTAAAAACCCTACTTGTGTCTACCTGCCGTTCACGCGAGTGATGACATAGACTGCGCACAGGTCCCTGTTGCTATGATCTGCCCCGATTACGGCGGTGTCGCCGCTCACTGCCACGGAGATGCCAAACCCGTCGCGTATCGCCGTGTCACCCGCGACAAGCCTTTGTTGCTGCGACCACGCCGGAGCGCTGCGCGTGTGGACCAGCAGCGAGAGCGCGAGAGCCGCGAGGAGCAACAACGCCGTACCCCCCAGCACCGCCGCCACACCTCTTTTGCGTCTCCCCCATGCTCCTGTGTCGCGTGGGGTTTCCGCTCCGAGCGCTACCGGGAGAACGCCGAGGTATATCTAACCCGCCTTCCCTGCGGGGGCAGGGAGGCAGTATACACAGAAATCTACGGCGGTGATGGGGCAGGAGTGGTCGCGGTGGCGGAGGATGAAGTCCATCATCAGTCAAACGCTTCACGCCTGGCATTCGCGCTCCTGAAGCGCGACGCCATTCTCTGAGCTTGCTTGTACATTCGGTCACTCGCACGGCTAATCGTGCAACCCACTCTCGCTCCATTCGTTACATCGGCACGTGCGGGCGGACGTGGAAGCCCACAGTGCACCGATGGCGGAAGGGATGGCAAGATTGGCAAGCGTCCCGCTCAGGGTGTTGATGCTGAGCGCCGAGGTCGCGCCGTACGCGAAGGTCGGCGGCCTCGCGGATGTCGCGGGGTCGTTGCCGCTGGCGCTCGCGGCGGCGGGCCATGAGGTCGTCGTCGCGATGCCCCGCTACGTCGGCATCGACCCCACACGGTACGACCTGACGCCCCCGATGCGCGGCTTCATGACGACGCTGGGATGGGCCACCTCACACGGCTTCGGCTTCTACGAGGGGCGGATGGGCGCGCCGGAACTCCCCGACCGTGCCCGCCCGCGAATCATTTTCGCGGACAACGCGATCCTCTTCGGCTCTCCGGTGATCTACGGCGCGGGCAATGAGCACGAGCGCTTCTTCTTCTTCTGTCGCGCCGCGTTGCAGTGGTGCACGGAGAACGGCTGGAAGCCCGATGTCGTCCACTGCCACGACTGGCACACGGCGATGACGGTGCACTGGCTGCGCTACACGCTGCGATGGGACCGTTTCTGGGACGGCACCGCGACCGTCTTCACGATCCACAACCTCGCGTATCAGGGCGTCTTCGGCGACGACTACCTGCTCGCGCTGGCGGATGTCAACGGCACGCAGATGCTGCCGATCGAGTACGCGCGCTTCGGCGGCGCGGCGAACCCGATGGCACGCGGCATCGTGGAGGCGGACATCGTTAACACCGTCAGCCCCACCTATCACGACGAAATTCGCACGCCCTTCGGCGGCGAGGGGCTGGACACCATCCTGCGCGAGCGCGGCGACGCCTTTGTCGGCATCCTCAACGGCATCGACACTGATGTGTGGAACCCCGCGACCGACCCCGCGCTCGTCGCCTCCTATGCCGCGAGCGACCGCGCGGGCAAAGCGGCCAACAAAGCCGCGTTGCAGCAGGAAATCGGCCTCACCGTCGATCCGAGGATTCCCGTGATCGGCGTCGTCTCCCGCCTGGTTGAGCAGAAGGGGTTCGACCTTGTGGCGCAGATCGTGCGACAGATCGCCGATCAGGGGGCGCAGTTGGTCGTCCTCGGCACGGGCGATCCGGCGATTGCGGGCGCATTCCGCGCCGCTGCCACCGATCGACCGCAGCAGGTCTCGGTGCATCTCGGGTTCGATGCCTTCCGCGCCTCGCGCATCTACGCGGGGAGCGACCTTTTTCTTATGCCATCACGGTTCGAGCCGTGCGGCCTGGGGCAGATGATCGCCATGCGCTATGGTACAATCCCGATTGTACGGAGAACCGGGGGACTGGCTGATACCGTGACTGATTACGACCCACCCGCGCAGGCGGGGACGGGTTTTGTTTTTGATCGCTACGATCCACTCGCCTGTTTCGCGGCGATTGTCCGCGCGATTGAGGCGTTCCGGCACCCGCCGCAGTGGGACGCACTCATTGCGCGCGCGATGGAACGTGACTTTTCCTGGGAAGTCTCCGGGCGATACTACGGCGCAATCTACGACCGGGCGGTCGCCGCGCATCACATCGACGCGCGATGAGCGTTGAGCGTTGATATGAATGATATTCGCCGTGTGTCCATCTCTTTACGTGGCTGTTATACTGATGTGGGGGAGAACGAAGGAGAATGGGATAGGTATGGACGTTGTAGCTGTTGACCAGCGCGAAATCGTCGCGCTCGACGCAATCGTTGCCGGGTTATCGGGCGAGGATCGAGAGCTTTTCGACCGTCTTTTCCACCTGAGCAGCACGGTTGGCGAGTTGAACCCGCCGCAGACGATGCACCGGTGGATCGAGAAATATTTCGGCTCGGTCGATGCGGTGCGGCGGCAGAAGGTGGTCAAGGTCACCAATCGCTGGACGCTCGAAAGCAGCCTCTTCAACGAATTGCGTGCCCACCGGCCCCTCGAAGCCCGCATCCCCTCCGCGCTGGCGGAGGAGATCGCGCGGAGCCATCCGGACCCGTTCGATGACCCGGAGGCGAACACGCCGGAGGATGTCTTCGGGCGAATTCGGGGCAGGCATGCCATCACCGCGTCGAACATCGCGAAGTACGACGGCTTCCACGGCGTCGTCGTCTTCGATGAGCACGATCCGCTCGCCTTCACGGAGGAGACGGTCATCGGCGCGCTGGATGCGGCGCAGGAGTGGTTCACGAAGGCGCACGAGACGGACGCGGACGCCATTTATCCCTTCTTCATGTGGAACTGCCTCTGGAAGAGCGGCGCGTCGATCCCGCATGGCCACGCGCAGATGAGCCTGACAAAGGGGATGCACTACGGCAAGGTCGAGGCGCTACGCCGCGCCGGTTTGCAGTACAACACGACCTTCGACCGCGATTACTTCGCGGACTACTACCGCGTACATGAACTGCTCGGGCTTGGCATCACGCACGGGGATGTGCGGATGATGGCGCATCTCGTCCCGCTGAAGGAGAAGGAGATCATCCTCTTCGGCAAGCAACTGGACGACAACCTGAAGCGCTCCCTCTACTGCGCCCTCGCCTGCCTCACCGGCGACCTCGGCGTGACATCGTTCAACCTGACGATTGCCCTGCCGCCGCTTGTGGAGACAGGCGAGAACTGGGCGGACTTCCCCGTCGTCGTGCGGATGGTGGACCGTGGCGACCCGATGAACCGCACAGCGGACTTCGGCGCGATGGAATTGTACGCCTCCTCCGTGGTGTCGAGCGACCCCTTCCGCGTCGCCGCGCAACTCAAGGAGTGCGTGCAGATCGGCGAGCGCACGGGCCGCTTCGACTAGACGACGCAATGATGCGCGCACGATGCCGGGGAGAAGTTTTCTCCCCGGCATCTCGCTTTCTCAATGATTGTGAAGCGGCATCGAGCCGAGGAATTACTGGTGGCGGCGGGCTTTAGACTGCCGACAGAGAGGGAAGGCAGGCTAAAGGCCGCCACCACCGGGAGGTGCGCGTTCAGTTACCGCGAAGATTGTGCTGATGCACTGCCGCCGCCGCATCGCGTAGAATGATCGCCGATTCGCGAAGGGGGACGGGATGGCAGCGGCACAGGCGCAACGGGTGACACAGCAACGCGCGGCGGCGGAGCACGCGGCGACATTCGTGGCGGACGGCATGATCGTCGGCCTCGGCACGGGTAGCACCGCCGCGTTCGCGATCACGGCGCTCGCCGCGCGCGTCCAGTCCGGCCTGCGCATCCGCGCGATCCCGACATCCCGCGCGTCCGCCGCGCTCGCGCGCACCGGCGGCATCCCATTGACGACGTTGAACGCGTACCCCGTGATCGACCTGACGATCGACGGCGCGGACGAGGTCGATCCGCGCCTCGATGTCATCAAGGGGCGCGGCGGCGCGCTGCTGCGGGAGAAGATCGTCGCCAGCGCGACGCGGCGGCAGGTGATTATCGTGGATCAGACGAAGATCGTGGAGCGGCTCGGTCAGCACACCCCGCTCCCCGTCGAGGTCGTCCCCTTCGGCTGGAAGCGCACTGACCACGCGCTCGCGTCGCTCTCCCTGCAACCGCAGTTCCGGCGCGTGGGCAGCGCACCCTTCCGCACGGACAACGGCAATTTCATCCTCGATTGCGTGCTCCCACCAACATTCGATGTCCACACGCTCGCGGACGCGATCAAATCAATCGTCGGCGTCGTGGAGCACGGCTTCTTCCTCGGCCTAACGCATACCGTCGTTGTCGGCACCGACGCGGGCATCAGCGTGCAAGAGCGAAAGGTGACGGGGACTTAACACAGAGGACACAGAGAGCACAGAGAGCACAGAGAAGAGAAAATACATTTGGATTCTCTGTGTCCTCTGTGCGCTCCGTGCCCTCTGTGTTCGCATTTTCCCGTGACGATTCGATGCTACAACCCCGTGACGTAGGAGCGGAAGAGGTCGATGAGGAAGTCCGGTTCGAGGTACTGGACGATCCGCGTGAATGTCTCCTCGTTGCGGAGCAACCGGCCCGGGCGGGTGTATTCGACCCACGCCATCGCGCACCAACCCGTCGCGCGCAGATAGACGAAGGGCATCCGCGCCTCCACCCGACCATGCAGATCGCGGCCCGCGTGGTGATCACCGACCGCCACCGCGTAGGTGTCGAGAAACGCGGCGCGCTGCACGTCCGTCAGCACGTAGTCGCATTTCCAGAGCGTCGAGGTTGGCGTGAGGAAGTGGCAGAGGTCGTACGAGCCATCGTCGAGCATCGGCTTCTCCCAATCGACGAGTTTGGCCCGGTCGTGCTCCCCGTCCGCCACGACGAAATTGTGCGCCTGCACATCGGTGTGGGTGATGACGCGGTCCTCGGGGCGGAAGCGGCGCTGATCCCGCGTGGCGGTCTCCGCGAGCGCCGCGAGCACGCGCCGGAAAATCCGCACGACCGTTTGATCGGCCTCCGGTGCGGCGAAGAAGACGTCGAGGAACCCCTTCGCCTCCTGCCACGAACCCGTCAGCGGGTCCGGCACGACGAGGAAATCCGGGTTCCCCGCTGTCGGCAACATGTGGAGCGCGGCGATTGTCCGCGCGGCGAGCGGCATCTCCGTCGCGTAATCGAGCAGCCGCCCGGGAAAATACTCCTCAACAAGAAAGCCGTAGGGAATCACCGCGCCCGTGTTATCGAGCAGGTACGGCGCGGGCGCGATCCCGGTGGGCCGGAGGAATTCGAGGGCGCGGTATTCGTAGCTGATTTGATCGCCCGCGCCGATCTGCGTCCCCGTGTTCACACGCGCGACGACGCACCGGTCGCCACAGGTGACGAGGTAGTTAAGGTTGTACTCCCCCTGCGCGAGCACCGAGACGTGGAGCGGCGCGTCCGGCGGGAAGCCGATCCGGTCGCGGCGCGCGGCGTCGTCGAGGTACGCGGATATCGCGGGTTGCAGGGACGCGGCGAAGGTGTTTCTCGCCATCTTTTCTCCTTTATAGGGCACAAAAAACCGCGCACCGCGCGGGTCGTGCGGTGCGCGGCGCTCATCAGGGGTTCGTGGCTAGAATGATTCGCGGTGAACCTTGAGCCAGTCGGTCGCGGCAGTGATGTTCATCGCCGCCGCGCCGCGTTGGAGTTTCGTGACGATGATGCGGTCGCCACGCTTCAAGGCCGGTTCGACCGTGTCCACCCACGCCGATGGCGACTCTTCGGAATCGACGAGCCAGACATTCGGCATCGCGCGGTGGCAGTT
>JAABUT010001473.1_pt1 | contig 26688 bp, 45 predicted proteins | sample 5559281 | NCBI WGS metagenome assembly JAABUT01 (sample SAMN10711880, study PRJNA513359) | rock metagenome | isolation source: Antarctica rocks | place: Antarctica: Victoria Land, Ricker Hills nord | collected 2016-01-04
TTCTCAACGGTCAGCACCGGCTGATGGCGATCTTCGTGTCCGGCATCCCGCAGACGTTCCTGATCGTGCGAGGACTCGACCCGGCTGCTCAGATCACCATGGATCAGGGGACACGGCGCAGTCCGAAGGACCAGCTTGGTATCGCCGGCATCCAGATGGACAGCACCATCGCCGCCGCGATCCGCTTGCACATCGCGTGGACCGATGGCCTGCTGTTCGGCGACCAAGTTCGTAACAATGTCACGACCAGCCACGTAGTCCAGTGGGCGCAGGAGAACCCCGACCTGGTGCGGCAGTTGCGGGACCTGGCTGAGGCCGGAATCAAGCGGGCGCCATGCACGCCGTCTCTCGCTCTGGCAATTGGTCTCCAACTGTCGATGATCGATGAGGCCGACTGCCTTCAATTCTTCGACAAACTGATCAGTCGGGAGAACATCTCAGGCGCTGTCCTCGCGCTCCGCAACCGGCTTGATAAGGCCCGTGACGCGCACGTGAAGCTGACGAATCGCGACATCATCGGCTACTTCACCATGGCATGGAACGCCTACCGCGAGCACCGCCCGATCCAGAAGCTACAGCGGCCGCAGGGCAACGTCTGGACGCCCAGAAACTTCCCGGTGCCGCGATGACGCCTCTCTCCGTGGATATTCGCACCGCCGCCGAGATGGTCGGCTGTTCCACCGACATGATTCGGCGAGCAATCAAGGCCACCGACGAGACGCATCTGCCGGCGAAGCTGGTCGGCTCCAAGCAGGTCATCCCGGTTGATGAGTTGCGGGCCTGGATTTCCCGCCTCGCCGACGCCTGACCCAACCACCCAACTCAACGAGGAGCACCCCCATGACTTACCGCCCGCGGGCTGTCCACCCCCGATCGTTGCTCGCCGAGTTCAACGCTGAACGCGTCCCGCGGTTCGCCACCGGGGGCCTCATCCCGCGCCCGCGCCCACCAGCCCATGCCCGCGGCGATCTTGAGTTTCCCACCCTACCGCTGCTGCTCGCACTGCGCGCCGTTGACGCCGAGCACCTCCGCGGCCCGTCGAACCTCCCCCAGTTCGTTTCGCAACCGCCGCGGCACGCCCGCGCTGCCCACGCGACCCCCACCCCGGCGCTGCAATACGCCATGGCCGCCAGGGGGACCCGATGACCCCGGTCACCGTCACCCTGTGGCTAGCCGGCGCCTGCGCGCTGGCCGCCCTCGTCGCCTGGGCCATCGGAACCCAGCTCGCCGACGACCGCCTCGCCTACCTCGAAGACGACGAGGTGCCGTCGTGAGCGACCCCGGACCAATCGTCGAGAAGATCGCGAAGGCGTTGCACCGCCACGAGTACGGCGGCGACCAATGGGATGGCGACACTGACTACCAGCAGCGGTGGCTGTCTCGGGCTGCCGTGGCCTACGCCGTGATGCGCTACGGCTCGGTGGAGCATAGCTCCATGCCGGGTGATCTCCGGTGAAGCTCGACCTGAACCGGCGCGAAAACTCGGCCACCCTCCCGCACCACACCACCATCGTCTGCCGGATGACCAACAACGACGAATGGCTGCTCGACCTGGACGGCCTGAACTGCTGGGGCACAACCGAAGTCATGTCCGGGCTGATGGCGAAGATCATCGCCGAGATGGTCAACGCCGGCTACCGGGACGAGGTGGAGGCCGCCTACATGGAGGCCATCGCCGCGACCGGAGTGACGCTGACCCGGCGGGATATCGACCGGATCATCCGAGAGCCGATGACATCATGACCGCCGATCAGTTCGATTCCCCCGCCATGCCGGGCGGCGCAACTGGAATCCCAAGGGACAGATGGGGTCGACCCCTCGTCACCCCGCCGGGCGGCGGCAAACCCGTCGCCTACACCAGGGCCACCACCGTCGCTGACACCCTCGACGACCGCTACAACCTGGAGCTGTGGAAACTCCGGCAGGTCGCCGCTGGGATGTCCTCCCGTCCCGACCTGGTGGCGTTGGCCGCCGCGAAAGCCACCGCGCTGCAGTCGGCCATCGACCGCGGTCACACCGAAGAGGAGAAGGCCGCCAAGCGGGCATTGGATCAGATCTGCGCCGACTCGATGGACGCCGCCGCGTCCGGCGCCGCCGCCAACCTCGGCACCGCGCTGCATCAGTTCGTGGAGGAGATCAACACCGGCCGCGACCCGAAGATACCCGCCACACTGAAGAGCGACATTGACGCCTACCGGACTGCTATGCAGGACTGGGAAGTCCTTGCCTCCGAACAGTTCCTAGTGCTAGACGATCTGCAGATCGCCGGCACCGCCGACGTCATCGGCAGGCACCGGAAGACCGGCATCGTCCGAGTGATGGACCTGAAAACCGGTCGGCATGCCGTCACCTTCGGTCAGACGTCCATTGCGATGCAGCTGGCCATCTACTCCCGCGGCGTCATCTACCACCCGGCGGCTGGCGATCGGGAACCCATCAACGTCGATCAGGACAGGGCCATCGTCATCCACCTGCCGGTCGGCACCGGTAGCTGCACCCTGCACGAGCTTGACATTGCCGCCGGGTGGGAAGCGGTGCAGCACGCCATGTGGGTGCGGCAGTGGCGCAAGCACAAGAACCTGGTGCTGCCGTTGACGTTCGCGAAGATGGACGATGCGCCGGCCGCTGCGGCAGCGAAGCGGCAGGAGGTGCCGGACAGGATCCGGCGGGCCATCGCAGCGTCCACATCAGTATCGGCATTGGTGGACGTCTACCACTGGGCTATCAAGGCCGGTGTGCCATCCGACGTTGTTGTGCCGTTGTGCTCGGCACGTAAGGCCGAGATCCTAAGGAATGTGGCATGACCAGGACTCGGGCGCTGGATCTGACTGGGCAACGATTCGGTCAGCTGGTAGATGGCCCATTACGTACCCCGGTGCACGTCCTGTCACCGGAGGTTCGACTCTCCTTCCGCACCCGCGGAGCGGAGCAAGTACAAGCGCAAGAAGGAGCACAATCATGACCGATCAATTCGACTCACCCGGCACCGCTGGGGCAGGCATCGAGTGGAAGTCCCTGCTGGGCCGGCTACTGCTGATCAAGGCGTACAGCGCGGAGAAGGTGATGACAACATTCGGTGAGAACGATTGTATCCGTGCCGACGTGACGGTGCTGGACGGCGACGACGGCGAGAGCTACCTGGACACTCTGATATTTCCCCGCATTCTGCAGTCGCAGGTCAAGCACAGCATCGGCACGGAGAAGCTGACCCTGGGTCGGCTCGGCCAAGGCGTTGCAAAACCAGGCCAGTCTGCCCCGTGGCGGCTGGAAGATCCGACCGAGCAGGACAAGACGATAGCCCGCGCGCACCTGGCCAGCAAGCAGTCTGTGCCGTTCTGACCGTGCCCGTTGCCCATCGCATTTTGCGGTGAGCTTCGGAGACGACCAGAACGGCCAACCGACCGAATAGGAAGGACCAGATCAGTCATGATTCCGAAACCCCCGCCGCTGCAAGGTATCCGCACCTGGACGGACCTCGCGCTCGGCCTGCTGTTCATCGCGTGCATGGCCGCTGTGATGGTGCTGGCGGTGACCCGATGACACTCGATGAGGCACGGGGGCACGTTGGTGAGGCTGTCGTTTACGACGGAGGGCACAAGCGTGAGGACGGCGTGATTACCAGCGTTGGAACTCACTACGTGTTCGTGCGATACCGAGGATCACTGCACGAGAACAGCATAGCAACCCCCGCGGAGCGCTTGACCCCGTTGGCGGGTGAGTCCCAGTGATCCCGATCAGCCTGGCCGCAGTCGAGAAGCGGCACATACCACTGGGTATTGGGCCGTGGACGGAATGCTTGGCCTGCCATGTGCCCTATCCGTGTGAGACGGCGCGGATGTCCCGGGCGATCCGGACAGTCCTTGAACTCCCGGAACGTGAATGGAATGAGCGTGACGCCAACTCCGACGTTGCCCACGCCCGGGGATACAACTACGCGCTATCGGTCGTCCAGCGCACTCTCGCCGCGTTCGTATCGGTGGCAGAATAATGACCGCCGACCGCATCACCTTCGACGGCGAGCATCCCGACGAGCTGGTCCTGCACGGCGTCACGGTTCACCTGGAACGCATGTCCTGGCACCTCTGGTGGGGCATGATCACGCTGCCGTCCGGAGCAGTCGTTGATCTCACCTTCAGGGACCTGGGCATTGACATCGAAGCCGAGCATGAAGCCGCACTGCCCACTTCGTACGGCCCGGAACTGCTGGGCTGCGACACCGAATGGACCTCGCACGGCCGGCTGCACCGCTGCCGGATCAACCCCCACCAGCACTCTGATTCGCTGCGGCACCTATGCGAATGCGGATCCTGGAAGAAGGACTGATTGTTATGACCGACAAGTGCTACTACTACAACCGGCAGGGCAAGCCGATCACAGTCGATGAATGGATCAGTGAGAAGAACAAAGGTCTGGACAATCAGCGGGTGGCCTTGACTGAGATCGGGGCTGTCCGGATCTCCACGGTGTGGGTCGGCCTGGACCACCGGCTGGGTGATGGGCCTCCCCTGATTTTCGAAACCATGGTTTTCGGCGGCGTCTTCGATGAGGCCCAGGAGCGCTACTCGACGGAGGCGGAAGCCCTTGCCGGACACGACAAGTGGGTCGCCGAGGTCCGGGCATCAGAACACGCGCAGGCGGTGCGTCATGAGTAGTGACATCGTGGCCGACCTGCGGCGCCAAGCGGCTGTCGACACCGCCGAGATCGCGCGGCTGAAAGCCGAGCTACGAAGGCGGCTTCATCCTTGCCCGACCTGCCAGGGCCGCCACCGGGAGACGGTCGGGATGGTGTGCCAGACCTGCGGCCGCGATTTCATGGACACGTACCGCCGTGGGTGGGCGATGGAGTAGTGGGACACGCCATGAGCAGCTACGCAGAGTTCCTCGCCACCAAGGCCAGGGCTGTCGAGACCATTGGTCACCCGGTCACCGACGCCGACGTGCACCCGATGCTGCACAACTGGCAGACCGAGATCGTCTGCTGGGCAGTAGAAACCGGCCGATGTGCTATATGGGCAGATACTGGACTCGGCAAGACTTTCATGCAGCTGGAATGGGCTCGACTGTCCGGCGACACCGCGTTGATCGTTGCGCCTCTGGCGGTCTGCCACCAGACCATCCGCGAGGCCGTCAAGCTCGGCATCACTGTCCACTACGTGCGGCACGGTGACCAGATCACCGGCGCCGGTATCTGGATCACCAACTACGAGATGATCCAGCATTTCGACCCGACACGCATCGACGCTGTAGTGCTGGACGAATCATCCATCCTCAAGAACTCCACCGGAGCCACCCGAAACATGCTGATCCGACATTTCCAGCCTGTTCCCCGCCGGCTGTCATGCACAGCTACACCGGCGCCGAACGACCCGGAAGAGCTGACTAGCCAGGCCGAGTTCCTTGGCGTGCTGTCCCGCGTCGAGATGCTCGCCGCGTACTTCGTGCACGACTCCGACACCGGCTGGCGGATGAAAGGCCATGCACGACAACCCATGTTCAAGTGGATGGCCTCCTGGGCGGTGGCGATCCGCCGGCCCTCCGACTTCGGATACGTCGACATTGGCTACGACCTTCCCGGCCTGACCATCCATGATCATCTGCTCGACGTCGACGTGGTGCCCGAGGGGCAACTTTTCGCGACGGACCTGGGCGGAGTCGGCGGCCGGGCATCGGTCCGCCGCGCCACCCTCAAGCCGCGCTGCGACAAGGTAGTCGAGCTCGTGAACGCCGAACCGGATGAGCCTTGGATCATCTGGTGCGGACTCAACGATGAGCAGGAGACGCTGCGCAGGGCGTTCGGTGACCGATGCTTCTCCCTGACCGGTGCGCAGTCGCCGGAAGAGAAGGTTGATGTGCTGTTCCGTTGGCTCGATGGGGAGCGGCCCATTCTGCTCAGCAAAGCGTCGATCGCTGGGCAGGGCATCAACATGCAGCACTGCGCCCGCATCGCGTTCGTCGGCCTGTCCGACAGCTACGAAACCTACTACCAGGCCATCCGCCGCTGCTACCGCTACGGCCAGACCAGGGTCGTCAACACCCACATCGTGCTGTCGTCCCTCGAAGGGCAGATCGCGTCGAACGTGCGGCGCAAAGAGATCGAGTCGGCCCGCTCCACAGCGGAGCTTGTGGCCGCAATCCGAACCGGCAAGGAAGGCGCTATCGCATGAGCATCGACAACTACGTCACGAGCACAGAATCCGGTGAGGCGTGGCAGGCACTTCTTGGAGACTCCTGTGAACGTCTCGGAGAGATTGAGGACAACTCCATTGATCTATCAATTTGTTCACCACCGTTTGACTCTTTATATGTGTATTCCCCGACAATGCGGGACCTTGGAAACAGTGCGTCTAGGTCCGTTTTCCTGGCGCACTACCGATTCATCATCGATCACCAGTTGCGGGTCACCAAGCCGGGACGGATCGCCTGCGTCCACGTCCAGCAGTTGACCACCACCAAAGCCACTCACGGGCACGTCGGACTGTCCGATTTCCGGGGCGACGTGATCCGGGAGTTCATCGACGCCGGCTGGATATTCCACGGCGAGGCCACCATCTGGAAAGACCCGCAGGCCCAGTCGATCCGGACCAAGGCGTACAGCCTGGCGTTCCAGACGAAAAACCGGGACTCGTCGGCCTGCCGACCGGCCCTGGCCGACTATCTGCTGCTGTTCCGCAAGCCCGGCCAAAACGAGATACCCATCGTCAATCAGGCCACCGACGGTGAGGTCACCAACAACGACTGGATCGACTGGGCGTCACCGATCTGGACCGACCACCACGAGGGCGGATGGCTCACCGAGGACGGCCACATCTGCCCCGTCTGGTGGGGTATCCGGGAAACCAAGACGTTGAACACGCGGCCTGCCAAGGAGAACGGCGACGAGAAGCACATCGCCCCGTTGCAGCTGGACTTCATCGAGCGGTGCGTGCGGCTCTGGTCCAACCCTGGCGAACTGGTGCTGTCACCGTTCATGGGCATCGGCTCCGAAGGCTACGTATCGCTGCTGCACGGCCGGCGGTTCGTGGGGATAGAGCTAAAAGCGTCGTACTGGTCGCAGGCGGTCAAGAACCTCCGCAGCGCGGAAGCGCTTGTGCACACACCATCCCTGTTCGATGAGCAGACAGCATGACTCTCCCACCCGACCAGCGGCACGCCACCACCACCGAAAACCGCATCCTGCAAGACGACTCCTGCAACAGCACCGTCCTCGGCGGGCACATCTACGTCCGGTACTGGGTGACCGGCTGGCCCCGCTGGGGGTCCATGCAATGCACCGACTGCGCACGGCCCCAAAAGGATCACCAAAGAGGCGCGGGGTGAACGTCTACACCACCTGCGCCGACTGCGGGCTGCTCCTGCAACAGTCCGACCCGCAATTCACGACACATCCAAATTGTGACGAGCCGGCCGACCCGCAACGAGACCTTGCCCAGCTGTACACAGCGCACCTGTTGGCCGGCCGCAATGTTGAAGCCGACCAGCTCGCCCACATCATCGACCGGCGGCCACCATCGCCCCAACTACTGGCCACCGCCCTCCGCTACGCCGGCTGGGGCTGGTCTGTGTTCCCCCTCCGCCCCGGACTCAAAGTGCCGGCCACCCCAAACGGATTCAAAGACGCCACCACCGACACCGACACCATCACCACCTGGTGGACGGCGACACCCCTAGCCAACATCGGCCTACCCACCGGCCGCACGTTCGACGTCATCGACGTGGACACCCCCCACGGCTGGCGGTCCTACTGGCAGATGCAAGACGCTGACGCCATCCCCGACATTCACGGTGTCGTATCCACCGCCGGCGCCGGTCTGCACCTATACGTCACCCCCAGCGGTGAAGGCAACAAGACGGGCATCCTCCCCGGCGTCGACTTCCGCGGGGCCGGCGGCTACGTCGTCGCGCCACCATCTATCGACCACCGCGGGCACCGTTACCTGTGGCGACACCGGCCATCACCAGTCATCACCAACAAACACAGGGCGGCCGCGTGAGCACCGGCTACCGCTGGCACCGAACGTCGGTGGCATGGTGATGCCAAACGAAATGAGCTTCTTCGACCGACTGCGATCAGCCGGCCTCATCACCGACGATGCACCAAAGCCACCACCGCGCGCCATCGACAGAAGCCTCATTGCCCAACCGGGCGACCCGGCCGCCCGCCGCTACGCACTCGCCGCCCTCGACCGCGAGTGTCGCCTACTCGCCAACACACCGGAAGGGCGACGTGGCGAACAAGCAAACACGTCCGGATTCAACGTCGGCACCCTGGTCGAAACCGGGCACATCACCGCGCAAGAAGGCTACGACGCCATCATCACTGCCGGCGTAACAGCCGGACTTCCGGTCGGGGAGGTTGAACAGAAAGCCGGCGGAGGACTCCGGGCCGGCGTCACCAAAGGCGGACGAGTCATACAGCTCCGACCACCTGACGCAATACCTGTCGCCTACACCATCGACCCGACAGTCGAGGCCGACTTCTGGCAGGCCCGGCCGATCCACGAACACATCCGACAATTTGCCCGGTCCCGGCGTACCGCGCCATGGGCTGTCCTCGGTGCCGTACTCAACCGGGTCAGCGCCGCTGTAGAACCCGCCACCGTCCTACCCCCCCTCATCGGGGGTGAAGGCTCGCTGAACCAATTCGTGGCGCTGGTGGGCCGCTCAGGGGGCGGGAAAGGTGCAGCGGAGGCCGCAGCGGCGGATGTGATCGACCTGCCGGCCACCAAGAAGGCCGGCATCGGCTCCGGTGAGGGCATCCTCCACCAGTACGTGAAGTTTCAACCCAAGACGAAAACCGAACCTGGCGGGGTCGAGCAACACACCACCCGCGTCACCTTCTCCGCAGCTGAGGTTGACCAGCTATCGGCACTCAAGAGCCGCACCGGGTCCACCCTGCTGCCAATGCTCCGCGACGCCTGGTCCGGCGCCCAACTTTCATTCGCCTACGTCGACGAAACGAAACGCCTACACGTCGACGCCCACGCATATCGCCTGTGCCTGACCGTTGGTGTGCAACCAGGCAGGGCGTCAGTTCTGCTCGACGACGTCGACGGCGGTACACCACAGCGTTTCCTGTGGCTACCCACCACTGACCCCGACATCCCCTCAGTGGCGCCGGACAATCCCGGACGTTGGGGTAGCTGGCGGATGCCGGACCTACCCACCGTTGATTTGTTCACCGGGCGTCGACCCATCACGGTTTGCGACGAAGCCGTCGCCGCCATCGATCAAGCCGCCGTGGCCCGGCACCGCGGAGACGGCGACGCCATCGACGGACACGCCCTGTTGTGCCGTCTCAAGGCCGCCGCCGCGCTCGCGGCACTAGACGGCCGGCTGCAAGTCCGGGGTGACGACTGGGCACTGTCGCAAGTCCTGATGGCCGTATCTGATGCCACCCGCGACACAGTGCGGCGGCAGCTGTCCAAGGTCTTCGCCGACGCCAACCGGGCCAAGGGCAGGGCTGACGGCGAGCGGGCCGTGATGGCTGACGAAGTGAGGGATGAGGCGGCCCGTGGGCGGGTTGTCGGCGCTATCCGCCGGGCTCTCTCAGCCGGTCCGTTGTCCCGCGCGAAGGTCCGCAAGGCGATCAATAGCAGGGACCGAGAGCACTTCGAATCAGCGGTCCAGTCGCTGCTCGCTATAGGTGACGTGATCGATACAGAAGCGGGCAATGAGGGCAGCGTTCCGGGATCGATTCTGGGGCTCACGAAATGACCAGAGCAAGGTGGACAAGGTGGACATTGTCCACCTTGCTACCCGATGGAAACCAAAAAAGGCGGACAAACTGGACGTCACTCTTCGTAATCACTGCAGGTCAGATTCAAATATCCGAATCGCGGGTGAGACAGACCTTACGAGGCAAGGTGGACATGTCCACCTTGTCCACCTTGCTCCCCCGAAAACCAAGAAAACCGGAGAACCCCCATGAGCATCGTTGGCCTGGATCTCTCTTTGACTTGCACCGGCCTAGCCCGCATCCACCCCGACGGCCAGGCCTACACCTGGCACATCACCAGCACCGGCAAACGCGGTGACACCCTCACCGACCGAGCCCTTCGAATTCACCGGATGGCTGGCCAAATACTCGCCGACATCGGCGACAACGACCAGATCGTCATCGAAGCACCATCCCACGGCCAGCCCGGCGGATCCACCTGGGACCGGGCAGGACTCTGGTGGGCCGTGGTCAGCGCACTACACCGCCGCGACATCCCCGTCTGCATGGTCTCCCCCACCACCCGCGCCAAATGGGCCACCGGCACCGGACGCGGCGACAAAGCCGCCGTCGCCGTAGCCATGTCCCGACTGTTCCCCGACGTCGAACTCAGCAACTCAGACGAGACGGACGCCCTGGCCCTCGCTCACATCGGCGCAGTGCTGGCCGGCTACAGCGTCCCCACCCTGGCCCGTCACACCATCGACAGCCTCCCCCCGGCCGTCGCCGCCTGGGCCACCGAGGTCGGCGCAGCATGACCACCGGCGCCGACCTCTACGACGACAAGCCCCCCAACTGGACCTCCCCGCAGATCGACCCGACCGCCAGCGACCAGGTGATGCGGGCGCTCGGGAACCGCGGACCCAACACACCGGGCGAGCGGCTGGCCTGCGCGGCGGTGCTGTACCGCAACCGATGCCGGGACCTGCTTCCGATGCTGGGGCTGACCGATGACTGACGCCACGATGCCGATTGCCGGCTTTCGGCGGGCGCGTAGAGCGACGACAGGCAAGGAAACACCCATCTATGAGTTCTCGGGAAAAGCGGCCGTTAAAACGCTGACCGCTTATTCCGAGCACCGACCGAACGAAAGGCATCAACCATGAGCGAGAAGCGCCCACTGACCAAGATCACTTGCGGCGGCTGCGACAACACCTGGACTGGCATGAGCTTCTGTCACTGCTCGGCACAGTCCTGCCATAGAACCTTCGGAGGATTGGAGATGTTCGACCGGCACCGTCGAGGCGGCCAGTGCGCAGACCCATCCGACTGGGGCGACGATGCCCGGCTGGTCGACGGCATCTGGCGCGGACCCGAATGGGACGCGGCTGTGTTCAAGCGGTCGGCATGACCATCCACGAACCGGTCACAGTGATCCTCCTGATCCTCGCGGCGTTCTACGCCGGATATCGGGCACACACACCGCCCGAACCTGACGCTGACCCCCCGGCGACACATGTCCCGATCGCCTGCCCCATATGCCACGACCGGATCATGGTGCCCACCAGCAGCATCGCATCAGCCGGCTTCGTGATCCGCCGCGACGACCTCGACATCCAAGCCCACATGCTCACCCACCCCGAGGCACGATGACCATGACCGACGAAATGTTCAAGGCCGTCACCGAAGAACTCGAAACCATGGCCGCGCTCGGCGCCGGCTACCGCGCCATCCTCGAACGGGCCGGCTTCTCACCCACCGCCGCCGAACAATTGGCCACCGCGTTCCTCGCCCAATACCAGGCGAATATCCTCAGAGGTCTGGGGTGACGGTAACCACCGACGATCTGAACAAAACGATCGACGCGCTCATCGTCCGCCAGAGACTCCGGCTCTACCGAGACGGGGGAACCGCCGAATGGCACACCCTCCCGTCGCTGTGGGAGCAACTGGAAGCCGCCACCGCCTACCAAGGCACCGGCACCGGAGGTGCAGGCGGACGCGCCAGGCTACCCATCTCCGCCGACGTGGTATCCCTACTCATCGACATCACCACCACCGTGTCCGAAGCCGTCATGGAACACGCCGGCGAAACCCGACGCAACACCCCCGGCAACCTCCGCCTACTAGCCACCCGGCTCGACGCCGAACACACCGACGACGACGCCCTCGAATGGTGGGTCGACAAGATCCGGCACTGGACCGGGCAGGCCAAGATCGCGCTGAGGTTGAACGCAACCCGACCGCGCTGGGCACGCGGCGTCCGCTGCCCCGACTGCGGCGCCGACACCGTCACCGCCCGGCAAGACGGCGAAACAGTCCGCCGCCCCGCCCTGACCATCGAATGGACAGGACCCGGAGACGACAACGGATACACCGCCGACGACCAATGGCTGGTGCGCGCCGTGGTCTGCTCCGCCTGCTCCGCGTCCTGGTTCCGGGGGCAGCCGCTTGATGCTCTGGTCACCCAGATGCTCGCCTACAACCTCAGCCGGGAGACGATGACAGGATGAACATCACCGAGTTCTTGCTGGCCCGCATCGCCGAGGATGAGGAAGACGCCGCTGATATTCAGTCAGGCCGAGCCGACTATGGCGCAACCGAATTCAATCCGGACGAGACGATCATGCGGCAGACCGACCCGGCCCGCATCCTGGCCGAGTGCAAGGCAAAGCGGGCAATCATGGACATTCACAAGATCCAGCAAGTATCCGAAGACAGTCCGCTACGGAGCGACGACGAATGGACCTGCCCATTCTGTGATGAGGACCGATGGCCGCAAGGCGTGTGCGGAACCATCTGCGCGATCGCCTCGGTCTACAGCGATCACCCTGACTATCGGCAGGAATGGGCCAACACACCGGGTGCTTGACAAGCGTGTAACTACACGGCAGACTGTCCTCGTTGGAGAGTCTGCACCCTAAAGCCGGTCGCGTGAACATGCCGTCACCTGCGAATACATCCCAACAGTCACCGGACTTACGTCGGGAGATGGCATGCTCACCACCACCGAGATCGCAGCCCACCTTGAACGCCTCACCTATCGGCCACGCTGGTCCATCCGCGTCTACGACGGGGCATGGGAAGGGCAGCACCTGGTGATCACCACCGACGTTGAAGACACCTACAACCCGGGCACTACGACCACCCTCGACGTGCACTCCATGCTGCCGCCCATGCCTTCGACCGCAGACCTCGAGCGGTGGTTGTGCTGGCGTTTGGCCAGGGTGGAAGTCCATGAAGCCAGAGAATGGCTTCGTCGTGACGGCGTTCCAGTGTTCGACCCACATGCGGAACACGCAGGACGAGACGAGTGGCAGTGAAGCTGCCCACGTCCATCAAGGTCGGCACAATCACCTTCACCTTCACCGTGACCGTCGACCCGGACGACTGGATGCGCGCCGAGCACGAGACGCAACGCGTCGGCGACTACGGCCACACCAACGCGATGCGAGCCATCATCTCCCTCAACCCTGAGCAGAGCCCCGACACGATGCGCCTCACGTTGTGGCATGAGGTGATGCACGCACTCGCCGAGGTCGTCATGGGCGCCAACGACTGGCATGGCCTAGGCAAAGACCGCGATGATCGCGAGGAGACCGTCATCCGATCGTGGGAATCACCGACGCTCACCGTGCTCCGCGACAACCCCAACCTCGTCGGATACCTGACGGCATCAGTCGCTGGGCTGTCTGCTCCGAACCCGATTGCCCAGAGCTCCATCAAGGCTCCGGACGATGCCCAGACTGCCGACGCCAACATGAGAAGCAGCGAGGAACACGACAATCTCGCGGCTATGGCGCTGAGCACGACAGGCGACGCAAGAATGCTGCTAGGCAGGTAGCACGTGCAGGCTTCACCTGCTGGCGATGCGGACAACAATTCCCACCCGGCGCACCCTTCGACCTCGGCCACGACGACGAGGACCGCAGCGCGTACCGCGGGCCGGAATGCCTGCCATGCAACCGCGCCACTGCTGGCCGAGATCAAACATAAACAAACAAGGGGTGGGGGGTAACCCCCGCCCTGACCTGGGAAGACGGACCGCGGGGGAGACAGACTTTGGCCTGTACGGGTTCCTAGACTCTCAACTCAACAGAATCAAACACTCGGAGGTAAGGGCATGCCTGGTCCCGCTCCGAAGCATGCGTCGGCTCGTACTCGCCGGAACGTATCGAGCACAGCGTCTGTCCTGGTCGCTGACGATGCGATCGTGGCGCCGGAGCTGCCCGGCATTGACTGGCACTCGCTAACGTTGGCGTGGTGGCGCGACATCTGGGCGTCGCCGATGGCTCCCGAATTCGATGACTCGGATCGGCATGGCTTGATCCAACTAGCGATGCTGGTGAACGATTTTTGGCTGGCGGACGGGTCGCGAGAGCGCAAGGATCTGGCGGCTGAGATCCGGCAGCAGGGTCAGCGGTTCGGGCTGTCGCCGATTGATCGCCGGCGTCTGCAGTGGGAGATAGAGCGGTCCGAGGAGGCGCAGGACAGGGGCTTGCGGCGGCGAGTTCGGCCGGCCGGACACTCTTCCAGCACTTTGGGTTCCGATCCCAGGGCGGCTTTGAGGGCGTTGTGAGCACGGTTGTCGTTCCGCCTTGGGACGAGGATCCGTGGCCATCGCTTGGTGGTCCGATCTGCGATCTGATTGAGGATCGGGCGGTCTTCGGGCCGGGCTCCCTGAAGGGTAAGCCGGCGGATCTGGATCACGAGAAGCGCGCAGCGATCTGGAAAGCCTACGAGGTATATCCCCAGGGTCACGAGCTATCTGGTCGGCGCAGATTCCGTCGAGTTCGCCTCTCCTGGCGGAAGGGCACGGCGAAGACAGAGTTCGGCGCCTGGTTGACGTTCGCCGAGCTGCACCCGGACGCCGAGGTCAGATTCGATGGTTGGGACGCATCAGGTAACCCTGTCGGTCGCCCGGTGGTCGATCCTTACATCCCGATGCTTGCCTACACCCAGGAGCAGGTCTCAGAGCTGGCCTACGGCGCACTAATGGTCGTGTGTCAGGAGTCGTCAGACGCCGATCTGTTCGATGTCTCGCTTGAGCGGATCATCCGCTTGGACGGGAGGGGCCGCGCAGATGGTAAGGCAGTTCCGCTTGCCGGATCCCCAAACGCTAGAGATGGTGCTCGAACAACGTTCCAGTACTACGACGAAACACACCGACTGATCCACCCCCTGCAGGTCGAAGCGTACGAAACGATGGAGGCGAACTTACCGAAGCGCCCCCTCGACGATCCCTGGTCGTTAGGTACAACGACCGCCGGGCGCCCTGGTCAGCGGTCGGTGGCAGAGCGGGACAAAGACGAGGCGGACCTGATTGTCCGGGGCAAAGTAAAGGATCCGCAGCTCTTCTACTTTCACCGGCAGGCTTCGGATGGTCACGACCAGAAAACGCTTGAGGGTCGGATTGCCGCAGTCGCTGAGGCGACCGGCCCGATGGGCGAGTTCGGTCCGGGTCAGTTCCGGGATATCGCGCTGCAGTGGGAGCGGCCGGGAGCAGATCTTTCCTATCTTGAACGTACATGGCTGAACCGATGGACGCAGGCGGCGGCGCTCAGCTTCGATGTCCAGGCCTGGCTGGAGAACGCTCGGACTGGAGCGGAGATCGCCGAGGGTCGGGGTGTTTCTGTCGGATTCGATGGGGCGAAGTATCGGGATATGGCGGGCTTCGTGCTCACTGACATGGAGACTGGGCTTCAGGTGCCATATCGCATGTGGGATCCGCGGGATTACGGCGAGGAGGGTATCCCGACTGAAGAGGTCGACGCCGCCGCCGGGGAGATCTCACACCGGTGGGAAGTAGCACGCAGCTATTGCGATCCTGCCATGGGCTGGGATGTGAATGTCTCTCGCTGGGCAGGTAGGTGGGGCGAAAAGAAATGGATCTTTTGGTACACCGATTCTCGGAATCTGAGGAACACGTCCCTGATGTGCCGCTCTTACGCCGCGGCGATCCGCTCGGGCGAAGTGTTCGGCGATGGCAACAGCGAGATGCGGGACCACATTGGTGCTGCCCACAAGCGTGACATCCATGCCGTCGACGAAGACGGCACCCCTTTGTGGGTGATGTCCAAAGAACGACCCGACTCCCCTAACCGAATCGACCTGGCCATGGCTGGCGGCCTATCGTGGCAGGCGCGGCTGCATGCCATTCGTACCGGCTGGGATGCCCCCAAGAAGGGCCTGACCCGCGTCCGTGGGCGCACATCCGCCTACTGACTTGGGAAGGGGACCGCGTGGCAGATCAGCAGCAGTCCCCGACCCCCGAGGCGTGGCTCGCCAGGCTGTACAAGCAGCTCATTGAGCGTCACCAGATGTGCGACTTCTTCGACGCCTATTACACCGGTAACCACCCGCTGCCGTGGCTGGCGCCGCAGGCGCAGGACGACTTCCGCCGAATCTTGCAGATGACCCGTTCGAACTACATGGGCCTAGTCGTCGATGCGATGGTTGAGCGGATGCAGATCGAAGGTTTCCGCATCGGCGAAACGGAAGAGGCCGACAGGGAGACCTGGCGGATTTGGCAGGCCAACAACATGGACTCTGACTCCGACCAGGGCCTGTTGGAGGCGGCCATCTGCGGAGTTTCGTATATCGGTGTTGATGTGAACCCGAGGGATCCTGGTACGCCAGTCTTGACAGTCGAGCATCCGAAGCAGGCCATCGTCGCCTACCACCCCGGTAGTGGCCGGCGCGTCCGCGCAGCTGGGTTGAAGGTGTGGGTCGATGACTGGACGGGCGAGGTCAACGCGACGTTGCAGGCTCTCGGAGCGGTGTTCAAGTTCAAGGCGTCCAAGCCGAACGGCAACGCCGGGTCGGTCCAGTGGGAACGCCGCCTCGTCGCCGGCGAAAGGTGGGGCGACCGTAACCCGTTGGGCGACGTTGGCCTGGTTGAGCTTCCGAACAATCCTCGGTTGCTGACCGGTGGTGTCTCGGAGATTTTCGATCTGACGGATATTCAGGACCGGATCAATAAGACGCTCGCTGATCGGCTGATGACGCAGGACTATGGTGCGTTCCCGCAGAAGTGGGCGAAGGGGTGGCCGGAGGAGGACGCTGCCGGTAATCCGACGCCGCCCATTGCGATCGGCCGTAACCGGATGGTCACTACCGATGTCTCCGAGGCAGCGTTCGGCCAGTGGGACGCGGCGCCGCTGGACCCGTACAGTTCCGCGAAGCGTGAGGATGTCAAGGATTTGGCTTCCCGGTCCAGGACTCCTGCCCAGTATCTACTGGGCGAAATGTCCAATGTGAACGGTGAAACGCTCAAGGCGTCTGAGTCGGGTCTGATTTCGAAGGTTCGGCAGCGTGCCCGGACCTTTGGTGAGCCGATCGAGGAAGCTATCCGGTTGGCGCGGCGGGTCGCCGGGCTATCTAGTGGTGATGATGGCGAGATTGAGACGTTGTGGCGTGACCCGCAGTACCGCACCGAGGGTGAGCAGACCGACGCGGCGATCAAGCGCTTCCAGGCCGGTATCACGTCACTTCGGCAGACCCGCGAAGACCTCGGGTATTCGCAGACGCAGATCGGCAATATGGAGTTGCAGGATTCGCAGGCCGCGTCCGATCCGACGACTGAGCGGCTGATTCAGGCCATGAACAACCCACCAGCGGCGGCCATCGGTGCCTCAGCAGCTGTTGGCGGCTGACGCTCACCGAGCCGAGCTGGCCAAGATCACCGCCGCGGTGCTGGTGAGGGTCCGGCGGCTGTGGAAAGCGTTGGGCGTAGGCGACTTCGACCAGTCCTGGGGCACGATCTCGCCGCACGTGTTGTCACTGTTGATGGCCGGGCAGTTGTCCGCAGCGCGTGAGGCTATCGCCTACGTGCCGGCCGTGTTGGCCGAGCAGAACATCCCGGACGAGCCGAGCGCGGTTGCCAATCCGCAAGCGGTGGTCGGTGTGGCCGGTTCCGGTGCGCCACTAGACGCCCTGATGGCCGCCCCGGTGATCACGACCAGAGTTGGCTTGGCCAACGGTCTGCCGATGAAAGCGGCGCAGGCTGCCGGCGGAAAACTGCTCGACGGGATTGTGCAGACACAGATCGTTGATGCCAGCAGGGCCATCGAATCGGTGGCAACAGTTGTCAGGCCAGCGATTCACGGCTACGTCAGGCACTTGTCGTTGCCGTCATGTGATCGCTGCGCGGTGCTGGCCGGCAAGTTTTTCCGCTGGAACGCAGGGTTCAGTCGGCATTTGCATTGCGACTGTTTCCACGTCGCGACGACCGAACAGGTTGCCGACGACCTGACTACCGATCCCGTCGCGGCGATCAAAGCCGGCCAGGTGCACGGACTGTCGGTCGCCGATACGAAGGCCATCGTCGATGATGGCGCCGACCCGAGCCAGGTGATCAACGCCAAGCGCGGCATGAGCACCGCCCAGGTGTTCGGGCAGCGCGCCAAGGTCACCACGGCGGGAGTCGGTAAAGGCCAGATCCGTTTGCGCCCGGAGACGATCTATCAGCTCGCCGGGGACGACCGCATCGAGGCGGTCCGCCTGCTGCACCACTTCGGGTATCTGCTCTAGGAGCCCCCCACCAATCCCCCAGCGCCGCACGGTGCTGACTTCCCGCACGGGAGACCCACAATGACCGAACCAACTGCACCCGACCCTGCACAGGGTCAAGGCGAACAGCCACCCGCTGAGCCCGACAAGCCTGCCGAGCCCGACAAGGAGTCGGACGACAAGACCGACTGGAAAGCCGAGTCGCGGAAATGGGAGCAACGCGCCAAGGACAACGCGACTGCTGTCAAGGAAGCGGAAAAGCTGCGCAAGCAGGCAATGACGGCCGACGAGCGGGCACTCAGTGAAGCTGAGGAACGCGGCCGCACGGGCGCGGTCACCGAGTTCGGCCGAGAACTTGCCCGCGAACGGTTCGACGCTCTCGCCGGTCGCCGCAACCCCGACGTCAACACCAACGACGTCCTGGAGTTCGTCGATCTCACCAAGTTCCTCGGCGATGACGGCCGCCCAGACAGCAAGGCCATCGAGGCCGCAGTGAAACGACTCGTCCCTGAACCCTCAGGGAATGGCCCATCACTGGACCTTGGTGCCCGCGGCGGTTCACCCACCGGGGATTCCATGAACGCACTAATCAGGCGGGCCGCAGGGCGCACCTGATCTGCAGCACCAGCCTAGGCACGGCTGACCCGCTGCCCAATCAACAGCAACCGACCATAGGAGGTCTACCGTGCCGTATAACACTCTGATTTCGCGCACCGATACCGCTGCGCTTGTCCCGGAGCAAGTCGCCAACGACATGCTCACCTCGCTGTCGGTAGAATCCGCCACGCTTGGGCTGGCGACACGCATTCCGGTCGCCCGGAGCCAGATCCGGTTTCCCGTCCTGTCCGCGTTGCCGACCGCGTATTTCGTGAACGGTGACACAGGTTTGAAGCAGACCACCAAGGCAGCCTGGGCGAACAGGTATCTGAACGTGGAAGAGATCGCCACGATCATCCCAGTTCCCGAGGCAGTCATGGATGATAGCTCTTTCGATGTGTGGGCCTCGTTGCGTCCGCTGATGGAAAACGCTATCGCCCGGACGTTGGACGCTGCGGTGTTCTTCGGCACCAACAAGCCCGCGTCTTGGCCCGCTGGCATTGCCCCGCAGGCTCTAGCGGCTGGCAACGTGGTTGTTCGCGGCACGAACGATGCTGCGGCCGGTGGCCTGCACGGTGATCTCTCCGACCTCGTCGGCAAGCTGGAAGCTGACGGCTATGTTCCCAACGGCGCGGTCGGCAACGTCACGGTGAAGTCCCGCCTGCGTAACGTCCGCGCTACCACCGGTGAGACGATGGTGCTGCCCGTCGATCTGCCACAGGTCATGTACCCCGGCAGTCTCGCCGGGCTGTGGCCAGTCGGCCTCAACGCAGCCGAGCTGATCGCCGGGGATTACTCGAAGATGGTCGTCGGTGTGCGTCAGGATATGACGTACAAGGTGCTCACCGAGGGTGTCATCACCGACGCTGCTGGGGTGATCCAGTACAACCTGCCGCAGCAGGACATGATCGCTTTGCGGCTGGTATTCCGTGCAGGGTGGGAAGTCTCTAACCCGATCAACTACCTGCAGGGCGATCCGGCGGTTCGTTTCCCCTTCGCACTTCTCAACTCCCCCGCCGTCTGATAAGGAGAGATAACCCATGGCTGAATCGAAGAAGAATGATGTCGGGGAGGCCGAGGTGCAGGCCAAGGTCGACAAGGAAACCGAGCGGGGATACATCGGGCATGATCCCGACGAGACCCCCGACGAGAACTACACGCTGGCCGGTGTGGTTGCGGGTAAGCCGACCCCGGAGAATCCGGAAGGTCGGACGAACTGATGTACCGCCGGGGCCGGGTTCTCCCCCGTTGGCGTTGGCGGCTGGTTCCACCTGACCAGGTGGTCAACGCCTTCGACTCGATGGTGAACCTGACCCCAGCGGTAGCCCCCGGCGAGGCGACACGGGCCGATTGGGCCGCGCTGTTGCCTCACCAGAGAGTGGCAATGGTTGGTGAGCGGGTTGTGTCCGATGGGCCGTTCTGGGATGAGTGAGGTGCGCAGATGGCTGTCGCCGTTCCCTCTGATGTAGCAGCTCGGCTCGGCCGGCCACTTACCACGGATGAGACGGCCTGGGTGTCTGCCCTTCTCGATGATGCTGAGGCGCTGCTCCTGGGACGTATTCCGACGTTGACTGCTCGTCTCGCGGCGGTGCCGCCAACGCTGAGTGTTGCTGCCGTCAAGCAGGCTGAGGCGTGGGCGGTGGTTCGGGTTCTCCGGAACCCGGACGGGAAGTCGCAGGAGGCGATCGATGACTACTCCTACACCCGTGACAAGTCGGTTGCTGGTGGCGGGCTGTATATCTCGGACAGCGACTGGCAGACCATCCTCGGTAGACGGGCACGTTCGGTGCAGCTCGTCGCTTACAACGACGATGTGTGGCCGATGAGACGCTATGTCGGCTGATTCTGTATTAGCGGCCGGCCGCATCAGGGCCGAGTCGCTGATGCAGGACACCTGCACCATCACCATCCCCGGGGCCGGCGCAGGCGTCTACGACGCCGCGACGAACACCACCACACCGCCCGCGCCGGTGCAGGTCTATGCCGGTCCGTGCAGGTTGCGGACCCCGAGGCTGCTGGCCGGTACGCAGGCCGTGGTGGGGCCGGATGCGATCACGCAGGTGTACTACGTCATCTCGATCCCGGTTGGTTCTGTCCGACAGGGTTCGGCGGTGCCACTGGTCGTTCCGAAGGCCGCCAAGGTCACTGTGGTCACGTCGCGACACGACCCGGCCAGTCCCGGGCGGGTGTTCGCGGTCAACGCCGTTCAGCATGAGACGCAGGCCACGGCAATGAAAATGCAGTGCATCGAGATCCAACGGGAGGCGTCGTGACCATCACCGTCGATGGCCTCACCGAGCTACAGGCCGTGTTCCGCGAGGCGCCGCAGAAGTTGCAGACGGCTGCCAAGCGGAACGTTTCGAAGACGGCGCTGGAGGTCAAGAAAGGTGCGCAGGCTCGGGTTAGCGCTGGTCTGTCCGCAACGAAATCGCATCTACCGCACTACGCACGGTCGATCGACTACGACCTAGTAGCTGGTGGCCTGTCGGCCGTGGTTGGCCCGAACCCCAGCAAGATCCAGGGTGCGTTCGGTCGGGGTGTGGAGTTCGGTTCCTCCCGGGCCGGGCCGATCCCGCACATGCTGCCGTCGGCGGATGATCAGTGGCCGCTGTTTCGGGCGGGCATGACATCTGCTGTGGAGCAGGCGTTGTGACCACAGTGCAGGACGCCTTCATCGCTGTGGTGAAAGCGGCAGTCCCGGCCGGCGTGGGTGTGTTCGACTCGATCGTGCAGGGCACCGCGCCGGCGCAGTATGTGGCGGTGTACCCGGCCAACGGTGAACGCACCAAGGGAGATTCCCTGTGCGGGTACCGCAACGGTCTGTTCCGCTTCCAGATCACCAGCGTGGTCAGCAATTCCACGAACCTCGGGCAGGAGTGCCGCGGGCTCGCATCCCGTTGCCGGGATGCACTTGTCGGGGTGATTCTGGCGGCCGACGGGTGGAAGTGCGGCCCGGTCGAGCATGATTTCACGAACCCGCCGGTGCGTGACGAGTCCGTGATCGACAAACCCACGGTGTACGCCGCTGATGGTTATGTGCTCCTCGCTGACCGCCTGACCTGACAACGAAAGGTGCCCCCGGCAAACCTGTAACCGGGGGCGTCCGATGACCAGTCGGTTTCCTGGCGCGTAGCGCACGGGTTTCCAGTCGCCTTGAACCTTACCCCCTACTAGTCCGCGCCGCTCCAGGTGTCGGGCTATTTCCCGTGCCCTGAAAGGGGAATGACCGATGCCCACCGAACGCGTCCGCAAGCCGCTACCTACATCTTCCATCTCCGTCGACGACATTCGCGCGGCCCTCGCTGAGGGTTCGCGCAAGGCCGCCCCGGAGCAGCTGGTCGTCCCGGAGGCAATCGCTATCGATGCGGTCACCGCGGCGGCGGCTGACACACCCACAGACACCCGGACATCCACCCCGCGGGCCAAGTCCCGTGCCACGAAGGAGAACTGATCATGGCCCGTCTTGTCGATGTCAACGTCACGAAATTGGTGTGGGTACCCGGTGACAGGTCCGTCATTGCGGACATCAAAGCACCGAAGCTGGCCACCGAACTGACCGGCGCCAACGTGGTGGACATCACCTGTTTCGTCCTGAACTCCTATGAAGTTCGGGCGGACGGCTCGAACACCACCACAGAGTCGGCGGTGTGTGACAACGCTGAGGGCACCGTTCCCACGATGCGTAAGTACACGGGGAGCCTGCCGCTGTTCCGGGACTTCTCTTCCACCGGAACTCCGACGACCGCCGATCCTCTGATCATCTTCACCGAGGGATTCCCGCAGGGATATTTCGTGCGGCGTGTCGGGAAGCCGCAGGAAACCCCGTTCGCTGTTGCGGACATCGCGGATATCTACCACTTCACCTCAGATGTGCCGCAGATCCAGGGCGGCACATCTCAGGGCTTCCTGAAGGCGACCGTGCCGCTGCTGGCAACCGGCCGGTTCACCACACGCGCGGTCATCGCCGCCTGACAGGTCACCTCCGGTTGCGCTGTCACGTCCGGGTGGCGCAGCCGGGGGTGTCTCACCTACACACCTGGGCGAAGTATCGAAGGAGCGCTGTACCGCATGGCTGACATGACGCACGCGAACCGAGCACGGAAGTACCTGGAGAATCGATCGGAGACTCTCGAAACCGTCTCTGTCGATTCGACTCTCGCTGTCGCGACTGCGACCCGAGAGTCCGCGACCGAGATCCGCAACGGCGTCCGGAACATCGAGAACCGTTTGCATGACATCTCGTCCGCGCTGGAAGCTGATGCCGGTCTGGTGGGCTTCACGCGCATCTGTCAGATCGACGCCGACAAGAGGTCAATAGATCAGCTCTGGATCAATCCGAGACAGGTTGTCGCTGTCAGTCCTAGCGGCGAAGGTAAGACTTGGGTTCATCTCACCGATGGTCGGCACTTCATTCTTGATGGGGAGCTGCACTCGATTGCGATGAAGTTGGGGGTGTCGGCATGACCACCACCGAACCCACCACGACGCCAACACCTGACGCGAAGTCGTTCGACATCAACGGTTTTCTCGCGAACTTCGAGCAGGCGCACTTCCCGGTTCGGGTTCCGACCCGCGCTGATCTGCTGCCGAAGATTGAGGAGCTGCGCAAGCAGATCGACGACTTCCCCGAGGATGAGGAAGCCGCTGTCAGCGACGTTGGCAGCCGCAACAAGCTGATCCGCGAGCACAACAAGCTGGTCGAGGAGTTCGAAGCCAACCACCTCAAGTTCGTGTTCCGGCCGGGGTGTATCACCGATGAGATCGCTGCCCGCGCGAAGGCCAAGGACGCCGGCCTCGACTTCGAAGCTGACGGTTCCGCGGAGCAACTGTTGTCCTACCGGTGGGCCGAAACGTGTATCGAGCCGGCCGGTATCACCGCGGAAGCGTTCAACGCTCTGCGGCAGAAGATCGGTGACATCGCCCTGGGCATCCTCGCGAAAACGTGGGAAGCGGCGTCCTACGGCGGGTCGAACATTGATGCCCCTTTCTCGCCGCGGCCCTTGCCTATCCCCACCAGCGGGAAACGCTCATCAAGCTGAGGGCCGCCGCACGTTTCCATCGGGTGCCGACAGCGCTGTTCGGCGGTGACCGGGAGTGGAACGACCGGGCGGATTTGGCGATCGTGGCTTTGGAAATCTACGAGTCCAGTTTGTGCGGCTCGTGCGGCCAGTCCGCGTTCCATGCGTTCGACCCCCGCAATTCGGGGGAGTTCGAGGTGAAGAACGACGTGGTGTGTTTGGGCTGCGAAGTCATCGAATCCCACGGCGACGAGAAACGCCCGGCGGGCACGAAAACGTATGTGCACAACAACATGAGCGACGACTGAGGCGGGGGTGATCTGATGGTGGAGCGCACCCTGGCCGTCAGAGTCAGCGCCGATATCAGTGCCTTTCAGCAGGCGATGTCTCAGGCGCAGTCGTCGCTGCACAGCTTCCAGCAGGCTGCTGCTGCGGCCGGCCAGTCCGTTGCGCATTCGTTCCAGGCATCATCGAGTGGCGCCGCGGCTGCGGCTCACCAGATCGGTTCGATGCAGCAGCAGGCCGCCTCGCAGGTCAACCAGGCCAACAGCCAGATCGCCTCGTCGAACACCAACAGCGCCAACAGCTTCGGGCAGTTCGCCCGCCGCGCCGTCGCCGTTGTCGGTGTCGGCGCGGCGTTCAAGTCGACCATCAAGACGGGGATGGATTTCCAGTCGTCCTTGAACACGTTGGGCGCCGTCTCGGGTGCCACCGCCGGGAAGATGACGCAGGTCGCGGACACTGCCCGTCAGCTCGGCAACGACATCTCCATTCCGGGCGCCAGCGCCGCGGACGCCGCTGCGGCTATGACGGAACTCGCCAAAGGCGGCCTCTCGGTTGATCAGGCGATGCAGGCCGCGAAGGGCACCCTGCAGTTGGCGGCGGCCGCGCAGATCGACGGGGCGCAAGCCGCCGAGATCCAAGCGAAGGCCATCAACACGTTCGGCCTGGCCGGCAAGGACGCCTCCCACGTCGGCGATGTCCTAGCCAATACTGCGAACGCTGCGACGGGTGATATCACAGATTTTGCTGCCGCCCTCGCTCAGGGTGGTCTGGTCGCGCATTCGATGGGTATCTCCATCGACGACACGTCTACTGCCCTGGGCATTTTCGCGAATCAGGGCTTGATCGGGTCGGATGCTGGCACGTCGCTGAAGTCGATGCTGGTGGCTTTGCAGTCGCCGACGAAGCAGCAGGCCGCAGCACTGGAAGCGTTGGGCGTCAAGGCTTATGACGCGCAAGGCAACTTCGTGGGGATGCGCACCGTCACCGAACAGTTGTCGGATGCGCAGAAGACAATGACGCAGGAGCAGTTCAACGCGGCGGCGGGGACAGCGTTCGGCACTGACGCTGTCCGCGCGGCTATCGCGGTCGCTGCTGGCGGCCCGGCGGCTTATGACCAGATGGCCGCGTCGGTGTCTAAGGCCGGTGGCGCGGCCACACTGGCGGGTGCGCAGATGCAGGGCCTCAAGGGTGCTTTCGGCCGTGTGCAGAACGCTGTACAGGATGCGCAGCTCGCGTTGATGGACAAGCTGTCACCTGCACTTGAAGCCGGCACGAAGCAGCTCGCGGGCATGATCCCGTCCATCACCGACGCCCTGGTGCCCGCGCTGGGCACCGCCGGTACCGCCGTGCTCGGTGTTGCGCAGCAGGCACTCCCGCTACTCAGCGACGCCGCTACAGCGATCGCTCCGCTGTTCACCGCAGCAGCCTCCGGTATCGGCGCGATCATGCCGATGCTGAGCGGTGTCGTCGGCGCGATCGGCGGAGCGGCGAAGATCTTCGCCGGCCTACCTGGCCCTGTGCATGCCGCTGTCCTGGCTATGTTGGCGATGCGCCTGGTTCGCGGCCCCCTCGGCTCTGTCGGCAGCGCCGCAGGCACCGTCGGGACGCAGATAAAGCTGATGGGGCAACAGTTCGCGACGCTGCGACTGGCAGGTATGGGGTCGGCAGTCTCAGCCGCCGCTGTCGGTCTGCGCGGCATGGGGACGGCCGCCAGGGGGCTTGGACGGTCGCTGTCCGGTGCGTTCGGCGGCCCGATCGGCCTGGCCATCATCGCTATTACCACGGCCCTCTCGATCTTCTCCAACCGCAACAAGGAGGCACGCGACCGGATCGAGGCGCACAAGGCGGCCATCACTGAGCTTGCCCAGACCATGGACAAAGCCAGCGGTAAAATCTCGCAGGCCACGAAAGACGCTGTCACGCAGGACTTCGCCAACGTCGCACCGGCATTCGATGCGATCGGGTTGAAGGCTGGTGACGCGGCGCAGGCGATCATCCAAATGCAGGAGGATGGCGGCGCGGCGGCGCAGAAGTTCCGGGAGCAGATCGTCGACAAGATCAACTTTGACGATGTGACGAAACGTCTTTCCAATGCGGGTGTGGATTTCGTCAGTCAGTTCTCCGGGCTGCTGAACATGTCTGCGCAGGACATTATGCGGATTGTCGCGAAGGGCGGCAAGGGCGCAGACGACCTGCAAGCCAAACTGGTCGCATTGGGCGCGGCCCCGCAGTTTGTCACTGCCGGGTTCAACCGGCTCCGTGGGGACACGGAGAACGTGGTCAGCACCTTCTCGGCGTTCATTTCCCAGCAGGATGGGATGAACGCCGGCATGCGGCTTTCCGCCGATGCTGTCAAGACCCTTCGGGAACGGCTGGCCTCCGCTGCGGGTGTCGATTTCGCGAAGCTGAACGGCGCGTTGGATTCCGCCGCCGTTGGTGGTAAGGACCTGGAATCCGTTTTCGCGGCGTTCGGGTTCTCGGGTCCGCAGGTGGCGGCAATCCTGCAGAAGATGGGCGAGAACGCTTTCAAGGGCGCCGATGGCCTGCACTACATGACGCAGGCGCAGGCGGACGCCGGCGCCGCCGCCGCCGGCGCCGCACCGAAAGTCGAGGCGCTTTCCGG
>JAABUT010001474.1_pt1 | contig 26680 bp, 18 predicted proteins | sample 5559281 | NCBI WGS metagenome assembly JAABUT01 (sample SAMN10711880, study PRJNA513359) | rock metagenome | isolation source: Antarctica rocks | place: Antarctica: Victoria Land, Ricker Hills nord | collected 2016-01-04
TCTTAAAGTAGTGACTCAGCTTTCTGCATATGTAACATGTCTTGCTTTGTTGAACTGTTTTATTGCAAGCATTCATCAATATCTTTTAAATTGCATCTAGCTTCATAAATTGAAAATCATAGTATGACTGTTGTCATCTCTTCTTGAACTTTCAATTCAATACTACTGAAATAGTCAATTCTTTATCTTTTTTCAGACGTTTCTTATACTGTCTGTTATCAATGATCATCGCTTTGAATATCATTTTCTGCAAGTCAACAAGTTTATTGATTTTAATGATTTCATTCTTGACTTTCTCTTGCAGTTTCTGATAGAACTGATTAATGAGAGCTGCATCGTTTCATTTCATATTCATTGCAATATGCTGAAAGCTGATTGAATAAGTTGCTGCAAAGATTTTCTGTTGCAGATTGTACAACTGTCATTCTGCTGTACATTTCTTGTCAATGTTTTCAAATACTCTTTTTAAATGTTTCTTAAATGTCTGAGAGTCACGAAATATCATGTTGATTTCTTCTTCTCATTTCTCTGATTTCTTCTGCAGATAATTCATTAAATAGTGATGAAATCATGTGAATGCATTATTTTTTAAATAAATGAATGCAAAGAGTACTTTGTTCTTAATGAACTTGAACTGAAATGAGTGTTGTTTGATGTATAGTTTTATTTATACTAAATATGCTTCAAGTTTATTTTGATCATTGTGATACAAGTTTAATGTTGAGATCTTGATTTTATCTGCACTGAAGATGCTTGCTTCTTGACTGAGCATGATTCATTCTGACTGACTAAACATGATTGAAAGAAATGAACATCTTTGATATCTTGTGAAAGAGTGATGTTTAAAGTGTAATGATTGTCTCTTTAACAACACAAGATATATACAGAGATCAAATAGTAATCATTATTACTAGACTTAAGATCTGAAGATAGCTGAAACAATAATGTGTATTGACTACTTACATGAATTGAGCACGAAGCTTCTATTTAAGAGAACAATCATCGTTATATAAATGTAAAAGAATCATGTCAAGTCATTTCTGCTTTGAATGATCATTCTGATCATTCTTGAGCAAAATGAGTAAGATGAGTGTTCATGCTCATCATGCTCACTGTGATCACTTCAAGACTCTGATTATTCAATAATTATTTAATCATTGCTGTTACATAATTTCATGTGAAAGAGTTTTAACATGACATTCTGAGATTTCGCTGAAGCATCAAAAGAAATAAGAGAAACTCATTTACTAACAGTACTTTTAAGCAGATGAGCTATTCATGACTCAACTGATTCAGAGTCGCGTGTCATTGTGAGAAATTAAAGATAAAGATAGATAGATAGATTTGATTGTAATAAATTTGAGTGATTGATTTAATAAATTTGAGTAAATTTGAATGTATGTTTTGATGAAAGTAATTCAAAGAATCTCTTACGAATTTTCTGAATAGAAGTAGATTATTTCGTATTATTTACACGTTGATAGCAGAGTAGTTGATTAGCATTTATCTACTGTTAGAAATCAACTTAGAGCGAGTCATAAAGATGTCATTTAACTAATAAATAAATGCTAAAAAAGAAAAGTATCTACAGAAAAGAACTCAATTCTTATATGTGTGTTTCTCAGCTCTGTGCTAAACTCAATTGGGTTGACGTCTTACACATATGATGCAGAAACTCAATGACATCATCTTTAGATCAGATTCTCGCTAAACTCAATTAAAATGAAATCAGACAAAGACTAGTTGAAGAATAAATGAAGACTAGAATCATAACATGTATTAATGCTCTCAAACTTTTTGTTAAATTTAATAATTGACGTAAAGTTTAATTTTTGAATGAGTCTGAGTAATATTGACATATTCTGCGCATATGCACAACTAATGACATTAGAACTGAGTTTTCTTCTGATTTAATTAATCAATATGCAAATCATTGTGAGAAGTTGATGTAAGTCATATTTATATCTTGCATATGCAAAGTTAATACTCAATAATTGTCGTGATATGATCTTTGCTACAAACTATGAAACATGATTTCATTGAGATGTAAGTAGAGCATATGCTGTATTTTAATTTGTCATATATTATCATTTATTTATAATATATATATATACTTATATATAATATTCAGCATGACTCATTCAAGCATACATAAAAAAGAAAACTCAGCAAAGACATGATATATGCTCGATCTGCGCTCGTCGCTCTCTTTGCATTCAAGATCAACATTCAGTCTAGCAGCTCACTGTTTTCAAAACTTTCTGAATCAAGAAGTGCATTTTTCAAGCATATGCTAATTAAAAGTCAATCTTCTGCAACAATCATTTCTTCTGATTGCAAGCACAAGGTAAAATCTTGCTTAGAATATGCTTGAAATATGCTTATCTTATGACAGATTGAGTCTCAATTCTCTTCTTATTTCTTCTCATTCTTATCATTTTTCATCTTCTGTATGTACATCATGTGTTTTGCATATGCTTCACTAACGTGATTCTCAGATTCTTCATTCAAGAAGCGCGTTTCAAAGACTTCTTGTAATGACGTAAGAGACAAAGTCAAAGATAAGCATAGTGTAATAATTGTTTCTTTAACAACACAAGATATATATAAAGATTAAACAGTAATCACTATTACTAATGTCATGATTTTAACCTTGTCAGACTCAGTCTTTTAGTCTTGTCAGATTTATTCTCACTTCATCATCTTGACTAGTTTCTATTGAGTTTAACGTTGACTGAGAAATACATATATGTAGTCAGCTTCTTTTCTGTAGCTATCTTTCTTTCTTAGCATTTATCTTTTAGTTAAATGACACTCATATTGACTCGCTTTATGCTGATCTTTAACATTAGATAAATGCTCATTATTTACTCTGCTATCAACGAATAAATGATATGAAACAATCTATTCAGTAAGGAAAATTTGCAAGAAATTCTTCAAATTTGCATCATCATTTTAGATTGCAAGAAATTCTTTGATTCTACATTCATTTTCATCATTCTATTCGCAAGAGATTCTTTGAATAAAGCACTCAATTATTATCTGAAATTCACAAGAGATTCTTTGAATTTTCACTCATCAAAAAACATCAATTCAAAACATTAATCTCTCATTTACTCTTATCTCAACAACTTTTATCTTCTCTCATCATGACATGCAACATTGAGTCAGTTGAGTTTTGAAAAACTCGTCTGCTTAGAAGCACTGTCAATAGAAGAGTTTCACTTCTACTCATCAATGCTTCAATTGAAGCTGAGAAAGCTGTCATTGCATAAAACATAAACATCAAAGAACAACTGTTTCATTGAATCAGCAATCAATTCAGCGAAGTCATCAATATGCTGAATGAGCTTCGAAGTCAGCAAGACTTGACTTTATAACTTAATAAATACTGACTTCTTGTACAAGACAATCACAAAAAGAAAGCGAAACAACTAGAAGTTGCTTTTGACAAGAATGATGAGCTAGAGAAAAAGATTAATTAGTTACAAGATGAGTGATTGAACTTCAGAGTAAAACAACGTCAAGCTAATCAATCTATGCTTCGTCAAGATACTCAGTCAGCTGAGCAACGAGTCAATCAGAAAGTTGAATGAAGCTCGACTTTTGAAGCTCACTTTCAACAAGAATTTTCTACTTTATCTGAAAACGAAAACAATCATCACAAGTTTGTTAAGCTTTTGAATTCACTCATCTTCATCAAAACAGATGACTTTATCTGAAAGACATGAAACATCAAAATAGCTGACAAGCTTGATGTCAACGCGAATCATTACTTTACTGAAAAGATTCATATTGTCTATGTGATTTTCAGACTAGAAGACGATGCTGATCAGCAAATTTATGCAAAGCATCATGTTGATGCTTTCTCATTCTATCAGTCACTATCAGAGTTACTGAAACATTTGAAAGAAATTTACGAAGATCAGAATCTGATTTGAAAGTGTCGTTGCAAATACGTCACTCTGAAGCAGCTCAACAAGTCTTTCAGCTCTTTTTATTCAGAATTCACTAAAATATTCAGCTTTCTGAACTACAATGATATCACTTTGATGAACAACATTCAGAATAAAATCAACAATCATCTTCAGAACGTGTTGTCAGTTTGTCTCATAAAGCTTAGCTTGCTTGATAAGCTCAAGATCTTTCTTCAAGATGTAAATAACAAACAACAAGTCAATTATCAGCTACGTGATGAGCAATGAACAGTCAAATTGATAGCAGTTTCGAAAAAACGTTTTGTTTCTTCGTTGATATCAGCTTCAGCCTTGATTACTAGCTATATTTAACTTGCTACTTTTTTCACCCTTGAATCTGAATGATTAAGAATGTCAATCATCTGCTTCAATTGCAAAGTATCGAGTCATCTTTCAAAGAACTGCTCTCAGCTGAAGACTAGTACTTCAACATCTCATGCATTCATTTCTTGTCTCAATGAGATTATCATGTCAAAAGAAGAGAAGAAATTATTTACAGAGAAATTGAAGAATGAGATAAAAAACTAGTGACTTTCATCAAAGACGTAATGAAAGATGTGTTAATTTCTTCAACAACAAGTTCATCAGATGATCTTTTTGTCTTGAAATCTTTGACTACTGAATGTATACTATTTAGCGATGAAATTAGTTACTCATTAAAGTCATTGATTAACACTGAAACAGCTGACTATTCATTCATTGATGAATTAATCGCGCAGAATGTTTGTGATCATTTGCAAATTGAATCGTTATTTTTAATCAAGTTCAAGTCAATAAGAAGATTCAATGATCATTATGCAAAAAAGCTCATTACTCATGCAATTTATTTGAATCTGACTCTTCAAGATCATATGAAACGTTTCATCTTTATGCTGATTACTCAATTGAATCAGCATCAAATGATTCTTAAAACAACATGAATGAATAAAATCGAGACAATGATTGATATGAGAAACGATCGTCTTCAATTTTTTGATTCAAAGACTCATATTGATGCTAGCTTGACTTTTCTTTCTGTCATCAAGAAAATCGCGATAGAACAGAAAAGCTCAACTTCTACTCAAATACTAAAGAGATTTATCTCTTCTGTCGTTACTAGACTCAGCGAGAAGTCATCTTCATTCAATAAAATCGTGAAATCATTTAATTCAGTTAACTTTGCTTCGTCTTTTGATTCAATGAACATAGCAATGATAAAGACTGCAGCATATAAATCACTAGTCAAATGATTGAATATGACTACTTTCGCGATCATCATTACGAAAATTGATCAACTTCTAAAAACAGCTAGAAATAAACTCGAAGATGTAGATCTACAAAAGCTTTCATACAAAGAGATCTTGAAAGAAGTCAAAGCTAAGCTTTCTTCAAAATATCATGACTATCTAAACGTGTTTAATTGAGCTATGACTGATCAACTACTCTCTCATCGTCTCTATGATCACAAAATTGAGTTAACAGATGAGAAAACGTCTTCTTGAAGTTTTCTCTATCATATGTCTGATTACAAGCTTCAAAAGATGAAGAATTATCTGATTGAACATCTGAATAAGAACTTTATATCTTTCAGCTCAATCTCATATGCTTCGCTCATACTATTCATTGAAAAGAAAGATGATAGTCTGCATTTCTGCATCAATTATAGAAAGCTCAATGCTTTGATCAAACGAGATCGCTATTCTCTACTCTTAATAGACGAAACTCTCGCTTGTATTTAAGATAGCAAGTATCTGACTCAATTGAATATAATAGTCGTCTTCAACAAACTACACATGCATTCAAGAAGCGAAGATTTGACTATCTTTATTATTTTTTTAAAATTCTACAAATATCACGTGATGTCTTTTGAATTAATCAACAACTCGACTTTCTATCAACGTTATATGAACGACGTGCTGTTTGATTATCTACATCAGTTTTGTCAGATTTATTTAGATGACATTATCATTTACAGCAAAACACTGAAGAAACATAAGAAACATATACGACTAGTTTTACATAAACTATGAGAGATCAATCTACAAATGAATATAAACAAATGCAAGTTTCACGTTCAAGAGATCAGCTTTTTAGAACTATTGCTATTCATTGAGAAACTGAAGATGAATTCTCGAAAGATACAAGCAGTTGTTGAATGATTTACTTTTACAAATCTCACTCAGATGCAGTTCTTTATCGACTTCTGCAATTTCTATCGTCGCTTTATAAAGAACTTCTCGAAGATTGTTTAATCAATGATTCAACTCATTTAAAAAGAGATGATATTTGAATGAGATCACGCTTGTCAAACAATCTTTAATCATATGAAGAAACAAATGACTGAAGCATTTATTCTTCGTCATTTTGATTAGAATAAAGAGACTATTCTTGAAACAGACTTATTCAACTACGTCAACGATGACATACTTTCTCAGTATGATGATGAAGAAACATTGCATTCAATGATTTACTACAGCAAGAACTTAAGCTTCGCTGAGTGCAATTACGAGATATATGACAAGAAGTTACTAGTGATCATTCAAGCATTCAAGCATTGATGATCTAAGCTAAAATTGACTGAACTATCAATCAAGATGTTCATTGATCATCAAGCTCTGACGTCATTAATGAAGAATAAAGAGCTGAGTAGATGTCAGATGCGTTGAGTTCAAAAGCTCGTTGACTTCAACTTCAAAATCATGTATCACTCAGGCAAACAAAACATCAAAGTCAATGCATTGACTCATCAAGTCAATTCAGTTTCTAGAAGCTTCAAGAATGAATGATGTTGCTATCAGCAAACTACGATTCTGACGTTGAATCGAATGAAAATCGCTGATCTGAAGAAGAAAAAGAACAATGAATCAATTTATTGATTGATTTTAAAAGCTAATAAAATCAACGAGAATTGTGTTTTACTTCGTGAAGTTGTATCAAAAGATAAAGCTCAATACAAAGATATTAAATTAAGAAATTGTTGAGTTCAGAACGAAATACTATATTGAGATGATCTTCTATGAGTTTTCTTCAATGAGCATCTTCAAATAAAGTTAATTCGAAAAGTTCATGATCAATCTTCTATTGATCATTTCAAAATTCTTAGAACGATGAAAGCAATAAGAAGATATTACTATTGATTCTCAATGCAAAAGAAAATTAATAAATATATTTGAAACTGCTACATTTGTTAGCGATCAAAAGCTCTTCAAGATAAATTCAATGAATTACTACATTCTTTACTCATACTTGAACAGTAATGAAAGAACATAGTCATGAATTTCATCATCGATTTATCTTTTTCTGAAGGCAAAAACGTCATACTAACAGTAATATGTAAACTGTCAAAGAAATGACACTATATTTCTTGTTCTACTGATGACGAAGAAATCACAGCAGAAAAAACAGCTGAGCTAATACTTCAGTGAATATATTGAATACATGATTTACTCGATTTCATTGTTTTGAATCGAGATTCTAAATTTATCTTCATTCTATGAAAGTTTCTTTGCAAAAGACTGAGCATTAATCTTCAACTATTCACTGTTTATCATTCTCAAATCGACGATCAAAGTGAACAAGTCAATCAGAACGTTGAAAGATATCTTCAATTCTTCTGTTTGTACATGCAGAATAACTGAGCTAAGCTACTACTCATGATTGAGTTTGTTGACAATAATGCTTTGTTCTCAGTCATCTTCTCGATCTCTTTCTTTCTAAACAAAGACTTTCATTCTCATATAAGCTTTGAACTCGATACAATCGAATATGAAAGCTTTTGTGAACGCTTGCAAGCGACTAAAGTCGAGAATATATCTGAACATATGAACAAGATCTTGACGTTTGCTCGCGAATCTCTAGTCAAAACAAGAGAACAAATGATTCAACAAGCTAATAAGCATAGAAAAGAAGTTGATTATAAGATTGAATCAAAAATGTTTCTGAATAAACGAAACATCATTACAGCGAGATCTTTCAAGAAGCTAGACGATAAAATGCTTGATCTTTTCATCAATCTAAATCTTATTGACTCGTCATATAAGCTGAAATTATCAGAGACTATGCATGTTCATGATGTATTTCATTCTGATCTGCTTCGTCTCGTCATTGATGATCTTTTGCCTGATCAAAAAAACAAGTTCTTTAAGTCAATAGTGATAAACGATGAAGATGAATGAAAAATCAATGATATATTGAATTTTCGTTGATATTGAAGATGACTTCAGTATAAAGTCAAATGAAATGACTATGACAATGATCTCAATTGATACAACGCTGATGATGATGAATTTATGAATGCTCAGAAGATAGTTGATGATTTTCATATTCAATATTTGAATAAATCGCGCTAGAAGCACTTTCAACTATTCAGTCAATCAGAATTTAATGAGTCTGAGTCTGTGAAATCATGATTGAGCAATCAATTGAATTGAGCAGAAAATACATTCATGCAAACATGAATTGTAGATATTTGAAACTATTTGATTTGCTTGAACAATGAACATAGAGCAGTTCGAGAGATCAAGAACAAACTACTCAAATGCAATGATTCAAAGATCATCATTTTTAAAGCAACTATTGCTATTCAATCTTTTGCTTCGAAGTCTGACTGATTAAAGTCACGCAGCGCAGTTTTGACTAGCGTCAAGAATGCAGACGTTCTAGTTGAAATCTGTTTTGTATATCACAAATCAGATCATAGTTTCAGAAAATGCTTGAATCTGTTAGAAGTCAGCATAGAGCGAGTCAATATGAGTGTCATTTAACTAGAAGATAAATGCTAAGAAAGAAAGATAGCTACAGAAAAGAAGCTGACTACATATATGTGTTTCTCAGTCGACGCTAGGCTCAATAGAGACTAGTCAAGGTGACGAAGCGAGAATAGATCTGACAAGACTAGAAGACTGAGTCTGACAAGGCTAGAATCGTGACAGAATCAATCTATCAAAGTCAATGCAGTTAATGAGAACTACGATTGTTTTGAACTCAATACTGAATCAAAGTTCAAGTCAAAAAACTAGTCATTTTTTCAACAGTCACTGAAGTGAAGATTATATCTTTGTGCAATCTAGATGAAATTCTATTGAAAGAGAATTACTTTGATAAGTCATTTCTAATCAATGCTTTTCTCATCTTGCAGAATGAATCATTCAGTCTTTGTTCTTTGATAGACAGTGATTCAGTCGTCTATATGATCATACATATCAATCTAGTCAATAGAGTATGTAAAGAGCTGAAAATTCAACCTATTTCACTGACAAAAGAGAAGTTAATAAAAGAATATGATGAAAAGATATTTAAGAAAACTATCACTCATAAAATTCTATTGAATCTCATCATTGAAAGTCATAAGAAATTGACTGTTTCTATGTTGATAGCTGACATCAATCATCACGAAGTCATATTGAGAAAATCATGAATGAATAAAAATGAAATATTACTGAATATGTGAATCAACGTCATCGTTTTTTCGAATCAATTAAATACTTTCATTTCGATTTTTTCAATCTCTCTTAATTCAAAGCACTTAAGTTGATCGCGATCAACTTTATTTACTTTTATCTCTCAGTTAAAGATTTCTAGAATGCTCAAATGATTTGTTTCAACTACAATTCAGAAAGAGTCATTCTCAATTCAAAGCATAAATGTCGCTTCATTCAAAACATTGTTGAATCATTCAAAGAAGAACAAGATTGAAGTCTTTGCTTTATTCATAATGAACATCAATAGAGAAATCGCGTATAATACTCAGTGCAATTTGAACGCTTTAAATGTTTCTTCAATCAATGAAACTGCTCAGAATTTGAAAGATATTAAAGCGAAGCTGTCATCAAAATATCATGAGTTTCTAAATGTTTTTGATCAAGCTCAATTGAATAAACTATCTTCTCATCGCTTCTATGATCATAAAATTGAGCTCATCAGTGATTCAATGCTTTTTCACTGTTGAGTTTATCAAATGTTTTCTGTCAAACTTCTGAAAGTAAAGAAGTACTTAAACGAGAACTTGTCAAAGAGATTCATCACTTTCAGTTAAACTTTCTATTTCTCTCTCGTTCTATTCGCTCTTAAAGCAAATGAAGATCTTCGATTCTGCGTGAACTATTGAAAGCTAAATGTCATTTTCAAAAGAAATAAATATTCTTTATCGTTAATAAATGAGATCATTGATAAAATAGTGAGTTGCAAGCATCTGACTAGATTGAACATCATATCAGCGTTCAACAAACTTCAAATGCATCTTGATAACGAGAATTACATCATTTTTATCACTGCTTTAGAAGCATATAAATACAAAGTGCTATCATTTAAACTAACTAACAAATTGATCTTCTTTCAGCAATATATGAATAACATTCTATGAGACTTTCTGAACAACTTTTGTCAAGTCTATCTAGATGACATTCTCATTTATAGCAAAACAAGAAAGAAACATAAAGATTACGTCAAACTAGTATTGAGTTGACTACGCAAAGCTGAACTGCAGATGAATATTTAAAAGTGTGAATTTGATGTAAAAGAGACAGTCTTTCTAGAAGTCATTGTATCAGAACAAGATCTTTGCATGAATTCAAGCAAGATGATCATCATAGTCAACTGAACTACTTCAATCAATTTGAAAGAAATTCAGAACTTCATGAAATTTGTGAACTTCTATCATCATTTCATTAGAGACTTCTTCAAACTAGTCAAATCATTCACTTAATTAACTAGAAAAATCACGTCTTTTGTTGAAAATGAAGTCTGCATTCAAGCTTTCAGTAATCTGAAGAAACAGATCAGTTTCGCTTCAGTTCTTCGTCATTTCAATCTCAAACATCAGACTATTTTGAAAATCAATGCATCAAACTATGTAAAAGATGAAATACTGTCTCAGTACAATGATGAGAATGTACTTCACTCGATGACTTTCTACAGCAAAAGCATGATTCTTGCTGAAATCAACTATTATGTCTATGACAAGAAATTGCTAGTCATTATTCAATGTTTCAAACACTGATGATTCAAGCTGAAATGCATTAAACTACTCATTCAGATGTTCATTGATCATCAGACTTTGAAAATCTTCATGAAAAACAAACAGTTGAGTCAACGACAAGTCAACTATCTGAACATTCTATTGAAGTTCAATTTTCAGATCATCTTTATATCAGGCAAAATGAACACTAAAGTTAATGCATTAACTCAAATGTTTCTAGCAAACATCTTTGAATCAGCTAAACAATTTGAAAATCACTTTCAAACTATTCTTATTTTTGATAAAGTTGATATTCTATCTATTGACTTGAAATCAAGCGCAAATTCGAAATCAGAAGTCAATCTCTATCAGAGAGTACAATTAGTCAATCAAATGAATGAGTTCTGCAGCGAATATAAATGAGCTAAAAATGACAACAAGCTCAAGCTTCATAGCACTAAGATGAAGAACTGCGAAATTATTGACGATGTTTTATTTAGAAAAAATCTACTGTGAGTCTCTGAGAACATGCATACGAAATTACTACAAGAAGTGCATGATCAATCTTTAATCTCTCATCTTGACAATAAATGAATCATTGATCTAGTTCAGCGTTTCTACTATTGATCAGATCATCAAGTTACTATTTGATGATACATTTGAAACTGTCATGCTTGTCAGCGAAGCAAAGCTTCTAGAGATAGCATTAATGAACTTCATCATTCTCTTTCAATCTCACAGAAACGCTGAAAAGATATAGCTATAAACTTTATCACTGAGCTATCTTCGTCAGAAGACTATAACATCATTTGCACAATCATATGTCATCTCATCAAAGAACATCACTATGTTTTCTATCATTGAGAAGACAATGACATTTCAGTTGAAGAAACAGTTTGAATCATGCTATGAAACGTCTATTGACTGCATAATCTACTCAGTTCTATTGTTTCAAATAGAGACTCTCAATTCATATTTATTATGTGAAAGAGTCTTTGTGAGCGACTACGAATTATTGCTAATCTATTCACTGCTTATCATTCTGAAATCAACGATCAAACAGAGCGAGTTAATTAAGACGTTGAACGCGAACTCAGAATTTACTGTAATTACATGCAGAACAATTAAGCTAAATGAATATTTATGATTGAGTTCAGTGACAATGTCAATACATTCTCGATCATCTCAATGATTTCTTTCTACTTCAATAAAGAATTTCACTCTCGAATGAGTTTCGATTCAGATACAACTGACTATGAAATCACTTGTGAATGAATTGAAGCTAGAAAAGCAGATGATATTATCATTCAAATGAAAGAGTTACTGAACTTCAATCATCAACAATTGAAAAAGACTAAGCTGATCATCGAAGCTCAGATCAATAAACATAAACGAGACGTCATCTACAAGATAAATGATCAGATCTGACTATCTTTCAGAAACGTCAAAATCACAAGATCATGCAAGAATTTGAAAGATAAACAGCTAGATTTCTACTTAATCATTGTCAAAGTTGAGACTTTCTATCATCTTCATCTATCTACAAGCATGAAGCATATACACTTGATGTTCAGCTTAAAGCTATTATTGTTACGATTCTAGCTACGCATCTATGTTGATAGCTATGTTGATGACTATGTTGATGACTATGTTTCTGACTATCGTCGATCACTCGTCGCTAGGCTATAGAGTTGTTTCGAGGTCAACTCTATTCAGAATTAGCTTATGTTCCTCTGAGTCATATAGATAGTCGACTCTGCTCTTCTAGATACTTTTCTTCCTTAGCATTTATATACTCGTTACATTACACTCATATGACTCGCTCTATGCTGATCTCTAACATTATATAAATGCTTCTTCGTTACAGGCGAAGTGAAATAATCTGCATCGACTTGCTCTGCTCGATTCACACGACTATTGACTTTGATCTAGTCGACTCGCGATCGTGCAGACACTCACTCTTCTTTCTCGTGAGCTGACTCAGCGAGAATAAACAAAAGATTCGAACTCGTGCGCTGATCAGCGAGTATAAACAAACGATTGAAACCATCCGACTAGGTCAAAGATCAGCGAATACATCGCTCATTCAAATTCGCAAGAGATTCTTTGAGTTTGATGAGCATTCAAACAAGGTCAGTCATAGAACTGCGTGAAGTCTCTATTTCAAAGAGCAATCAAAGAGATCAGTCTAGAACTGCGTGAAGTCTCTATCTCGAGAAGCAAACTCTAGTGAGTCTGCTTCAATGACACGATCATTTTCGATAACAAGCAAATTCATGAGCTTGTTTCTATATCGAAACCTCAACAGTGAGCCTGCTACAATGACGAACAATGATCGATCTCTTGATTGAGTCGATCAACGAACGAAACAAGTTCTACTATGTAGTAGGCCTGAATCAGCAGTGAGCCTGCTTCAATGACACGATCACAATCGATCTCTTCGATGAGCTAGTCGATTTCCTTCTAGTGAGCCTGCTTCAATGACATCAGCCAATAGTCGATCTCTTCGCTGAGCAAGTCGATTTCTCCCTACATAGCTAGTCTGCTACAATAGGCATTTCGATTCTACACAAGACTAAGAAAATACATTCATGTGAACATGAATCGTTGAAGAGAAAAGATACTGTTACGATTCTAGCTACGCATCTATGTTGATAGCTATGTTGATGACTATGTTGATGACTATGTTTCTGACTATCGTCGATCGCTCGTCGCTAGGCTATAGAGTTGTTTCGAGGCCAACTCTATTCAGAGTTAGCTTATGTTTTCCTGAGTCATATAGATAGTCGACCCTGCCCTTCTAGATACTTTCCTTTCTTAGCATTTATATACTCGTTACATTACACTCATATGACTCGCTCTATGCTGACTTCTAACAATTATGATCATATTCAGAAGATCTTCTATCAGAATAATATTCAGAATCACTCAGATCAATCACTATCAAAGACAATAAACATTGAAAGATAAATAATATATTGAACTTCAGATGCTATCAAGATCAAATACAGTACAAAGTCAAATGAAAAGATCTAGATAAAGATGATGAATGATACTATGTTGATAAAGAAGAATTTGATGACTCAGAGAAAGTTTTGAATGAATTTTATAAGTTATATTCAAGCAAATCGCGCTAAATATTGAAATAACTATCAACAAAAGCAAGCAAAGAAACTACATTCATGCAAACATGAATTTTCAAAGAAGAAAGTAATGTTACAAGTGTATCAAGATCAATAAGACTGAACAAGATTGAAGCTCTAATCAATTCGCAATGCATGCTAGTAAGTACTCTGTGTAATGATTAGAGCTAGTCAACAATTTAGTCGAGATCTGATCTAGATCTGACTCAGGTTTGACTTTGTTACAATTCTAGCTACGCATCTTCATTGATGACTATGTTGATGACTATGTTGATGACTATTCTGAGAGCTATTGTTGATCACTCGTCACTAGAGCATAGACTTGTTTTGAAGTCAACTTTATTCAGAATTAACTTATGTTCTTCTGAGTCATATAAATAGTTGACTCTTTTCTTCTAGATACTTTTCTTTCTTAGTATTTATATACTCGTTACATTACACTCATATGACTCATTCTATGCTGATTTCTAACATTATATAAATGCTTCTTCATTACAGATGAAGTGAAATAATCTACATTGATTTCTTCAAGTGCTTCTGCTAGTAGTTTTTCAATTCTCTATTGACTTTGATCTAGTGACTTATGTTCATGCAGCAGTACTCATCTTTCTTCACTCATGCGCTGATCAGCGAGTATAAACAAATGATTGAAATTATTCAACTAGATCAAAGATCAGCAAATTAATCATTCATTCAAATTCGCAAAAAATTCTTCAAATTTATTGAACAATCAAAAAAATCAGTTTAAAACTGCGTGAAGTCTCTATCTTGATGAGCAAACCTCAACAGTGAGTCTGCTTCAATGACATTCATCATCAATGCAATGATTCATCTATTTTCATTGCTCTACTCATCAGTGAATCGATTCATCTACTCATTCATGTGCAACTAGTGAATCTGCTACAATGACACAATAATGTTTTCAATAACAAGCAAATCTTTGAGCTTGTTTTTATATTGAAACTCTCAGTGAGTTTGCTTCAATGACACGTTCAATAGTAAGTCTGTTACAAGAACAGATAATGATTGATCTCGTCAACAAAGTCAGTTACTTAATAGTTAGTCTGCTTAAATGACACTTAAAGTGAGTTTACTATAAAGACAGACAATGATTGATCTCTTGATTGAGTTGATCAACGAATGAAACAAGCTCTACTATGTAGTAGATCTGAATCAGAAGTGAGTCTGCTTCAATGACATGACATCATTAATGCAATGATCTTCTCATCACTTTATTTATCAGTGAATCAATTCATCTATCAGTTCATATGCAACTAGTGAGTTTGCTTCAATGACATTTACTCTCAATGCAATGATTTACTCACTTTTATCATTCTATTCATCAGTGAATTGATTCATTTACTCATTCATGTGCAACTAGTGAGTCTGCTACAATGATACTTCGTCAATGCAATGATTTATCTTCTCATCATTTTATCTATCAGTGAATTGATCTGTTGACTTGTTCACATGCAACTAGTGAGTCTGCTTCAATAACACTTCTATCTTGCATAGTGAGTCTGCTACAATAAACATTTCGATTCTACATAAGACTAAGAAAATACATTCATGTGAACATGAATCATTGAAGAAGAGAAGTAATGTTACGATTTTAGCTACGCATCTTCATTGATGACTATGTTGATGACTATGTTGATGACTATTCTGAGAACTATCGTCGATCGCTTGTCGTTAAAGCATAGACTTGTTTCAAAGTCAACTTTATTCAGAGTTAGCTTATGTTCTTTTGAATCATATAAATAGTCAACTTTTCTCTTCTAGATACTTTTCTTTCTTAGCATTTATATACTTGTTACATTACATTCATATGACTCACTTTATGCTGATCTTTAACATTATATAAATGCTTCTTCATTACAGACGAAGTGAAATAATCTGCATTGATTTCTTCAAGTGCTTCTGCTAGTAGTTCTTCAATTCTCTATTGACTTTGATCTAGTAACTTACGTTCATGCAGCAACACTCATCTTTCTTCACTCATGTGCTGATCAGCAAGTATAAACAAACGATTGAAATTATTCAACTAGATCAAAGATCAGCGAATTAATCATTCATTCAGATTCACAAGAAATTCTTTAAATTTGTTAAATAATCAAAGAAATCAGTTTAAAACTACGTGAAGTCTCTATCTTGATGAGCAAATCTCAACAGTGAGTCTGCTTCAATAACACTCATTATCAATGCAATGATTCATCTATTCTCATTGCTCTACTCATCAGTAAATCGATTCATCTACTCATTCAAATGCAACTAGTGAATCTGCTACAATGACACAATAATGTTTTCAATAACAAGCAAATCTTTGAGCTTGTTTTTATATTGAAATTCTCAGTGAATTTGCTTCAATGACATGTTCAATAGTGAGTCTGTTACAAGAACAGATAATGATTGATCTCATCAACAAAGTCAATCACTCAATAGTTAGTCTGCTTAAACGACACTTGAAGTGAGTCTGCTACAAAGATAGACAATGATTGATCTCTTAATTAAGTCAATCAATGAACAAAACAAGCTTTACTATGTAGTAGATCTGAATCAGAAGTGAGTCTGCTTCAATGACATGACATCATTAATGCAATGATCTTCTCATCACTCTATTTATCAGTGAATTGATTCGTTTATCAGTTCACATACAACTAGTGAGTTTGCTTCAATGACATCTATTTTCAATGCAATGATCTACTCGCTCTCATCGTTCTACTCATCAGTGAATCAATTTGTTTACTTGTTCATATGCAACTAGTGAGTTTGCTACAATGATACTTCGTCAATGCAATGATTTATCTTCTCATCATTCTATCTATCAGTGAATCAATCTGTTGACTCATTTGCATGCAACTAGTGAATCTGCTTCAATGATACTTTTATCTTGCATAGTGAGTTTGCTACAATAGACATTTCGATTCTACACAAGACTAAGAAAATACATTCATGTGAACATGAATTATTGAAGAGAAGAAGTAATGTTACGATTCTAGCTACGCATCTTCGTTGATGACTATGTTGATGACTATGTTGATGACTATTCTGAGAGCTATCGTTGATCGCTCGTCGCTAGAACATAAACTTGTTTCAAAGTCAATTTTATTCAGAGTTAGCTTATGTTCTTCTGAGTCATATAAATAGTTGACTCTTCTCTTCTAGATACTTTTCTTTCTTAGCATTTATATACTCATTACATTACACTCATATGACTCGCTCTATGCTGATCTCTAACAGACTCAAATATGACTCAACACTCTTTTTCTTTCTCAACACTCTTTTCTTTCATCAACATCTTGTTCATCTACATCATTTTCTTTTCATGTCACAAACACATTTCTTTCAAGTTTAGCACAGTCTCTGAACATTACATAAATAGAAGCTTTTGTATCAATTTTTTTCTGTATTTTTAATATTCAGTTATAACTATTTCTAAAGATTAAGCACTATCAATTCTGATCTTCATTGATTGTATCATTTAAACACGATTCTGACAGTTTTGATGACTCTTTTCTTCAACTTAAATAACTTGACTATAAAGTTCAAAGCTATGCTTTTTCATACATGATCTGATGTGCTGAAACTTTTTAAAAGTTCATAAAGTTTATGTTGATTATGTTTTGTATGAATATACACATTGCACTTTCTGATAATATTTTTTATCTGTTTTCTCATTTTTGAAAAATAGTAGATTCTTAAACTGATTATTAAGTTGAGTTTCAAATTAACATTTTGAACTCGAACTGAGATTGAGTTGAATTGCTCACATTTTCAACTCAATTCAAGTCAAGTTGCTCATATTTTCAATTCAACGTGACTCAATTCAACTGAGAATTGAATCAATTCAACTTAATTCATCAAGAATTTGAGCTTAATATCAAGAAAGTTAAATATAGAAATTTTTCCGGTTTTTGACTTTTGCATTATCTTTTTGCATTATCTTTTAATAGAAAGTCATGAAGAAAAATATGAAGAGTGTTTGATAAAGAGTCATGATGAGAAACATGAAGAGAAACATGAAGAGAGTCATGACGAGAAACATAGAGAGAAACATAGAGAGAAACATAGAGAGAAAACATGAAGATTGTTTGACTTTGATAGAAAGTCATGACGAGAAAACATGGTAGAAAGTCATGAAGAAAAATCATGTAGACTGTTCAACCAAGCTATTTACATTTATCTAATATCTTGTTGAGTTGAGTCGAGTTTTTGAGTCGAATTGTCGAGTCAAGCTTCTCAACTCGACTCGAGTTCTTGAGTTCAACTTCTCAATTCGACTTGACACTTTTTCAAAAAAATTTCAACTCAACTTAACACTTTTCAAATTGAGTACTTGACTCAACGCGATCAGTCTATAGATTCTAAATATTCTCTCAATGATTTTATTCAAATCTTGATGTTCATGTATCATTAATTTATGATAATCATTTATCATCTTTTATTTGCATCTTGTTGAAACATAGATCAGATCTTGAAATGTTAGTATTTCATTGATAATCTCAAAGTTCATCTTGTTCTTAATATTTTTTATAATATCTTGTGTGACTGAATTCTTCATTAGCTTCAACTTTACTCACTTTTCAAAATCTCTGTTGTTGATTTGTAAAGTAGCTGCGTTTTGTCTATTATAAACAATTGAATCGTCTGAATTTTTTTGCAAGATAGTCTGATTTATCTGTGATTTATCTGTCATATGATCTGCTCTTTTGCTTAAAACATCAATCTTTGAGTTTTCAGATCTTTTTCAATATTGAATTTGAAAGTTGTATAATGACAATTCTTTTGATCATTTAATCTGTCTTTGATTTAAAACTTTCATGATCATAAAGTATAACAGATTCTTATGATTTGTATATACTTGAATTTGATGTCTAGATTCTTTCAAATACACTCTTTATTATTTGAAAAAGTTGATAATAGTTAATAACTTCTTGTTGTATATTTTATAGTTCAATTCAGCATCTGTAAGCTTTTTACTGTGAAATGCAATGAGATGCAGATGTTTCTTATCATCTGATTGACTGATACATGTTTCAATAGCTTCATCTGACATGTTCATCTTGAGCATAATGAGTTTTTCTGATTCAAACATGATCAGTATTGATTGAAAGATGAATAATTTCTTCAGCTTTTTGAAAGTTTCTTCTGCTTTCTCAATTTACACGAATGATATATTCTTTCTTATAAAATTCATAAGTGACAAAATGATTCTAAAGTATCTTTCTATAAAGTGTTTATAAAAGTTCATGAATTCTAGAAAGAATTGAACTTCGATTTTTGACTTTAACATTGATTAAGTTGTAACAACTTTTATCTTCTTTGAATTCATTCTTAGACTCTGAAACATGATTATGAATCTCAAAAACTGTACATTCTGTACATGAAATTCACTTTTTTCTGACTTGATATGCAGATTAACTTTCTTCAAAGTCTGTAGAACTTTCTTAACATGTTGCATATGTTTTTTCTTCATCTTTGAGTATATTAATATATCATTCAAATATACTATGATGAATTGATTCAAATAATGTTGTAGCACATTATTTACAAAGATTTGAAACATGATTGTGTTACAAGCGTATCAAGACTGATTAGAACTAGTCAACGATCTAGTCAAGATCTGATCTAGATTTGACTCAGGTTTGACTCAGATATGACTCAACACTCTTTTTCTTCTTCAACATCTTGTTCATCTACATCATCTTCTTTCCGTGTTACAAACACATTTCTTTCGAGCCTAGCGCAGTCTCTGAACATTACATAAATAAAAGCTTTTGTATCAATCTTCTTCTGTATTCTTAATATTCAGTTATAGCTATCTCTAAAGATCAAGCACTATCAATTCTGACCTTCATTGATTGTATCATCTAGACACGATTCTGACATTATATTAAGAATTTGTTAATCACATGATACTGATCTCATTACTCATTCAACATACTTGTCTAGGCAGAACGAGTCTAAAGAAATTCATTTACCTGATGATCGACGACAATCGAAAGACAGAACAACACTAGAGAGTTGAATAGAATCAACGACAAGACTGTTTGAATTGCTAGACTACTTATTGCTCATTAAGTATGCAAAGTTCACTCGATTATGAGAATCACGATAAAGAATCTTCGTGAATTGCTCAAGAATCAAATCGATCAATAGATTCAATGATAAAGAATCTTCGTTGTTTGCTAGAGAATCAATCAAATCACTCAACAAACAAATCTCATCTTCTTTGTTGAAGATTGAATCTCATCTCATACGTATTTCTTCTTCAATCGTTGAGCATCGTCATTCGTTCGACCCTTCTTTTCAAACAAATCTCATCATGTTTAATCGTTCGTCTACTGAAGAGCGTTCTGAGAAATTTCGAACTCGTTTCTCTCAAACCTCTGATGCTGATTCATCGAAATCACGAACGAAATCATCAAGTGCTGCGTCATTCATTCATGAAGATGACGAATCATTCGCTGAAACGATAACACTTCTCGTGTTCTACGAAATCTGAAAGGCTCGAAGTCTAGCCCTTGATAAAGAAACAGATCGACTCTACGAGTTAGATAAACAACAAGAAGACGAAATCAAAGAGTTGAAGACAAGACTTCAAATTAAAGAAAACACTTCTTCTGATTTCACCTACTCTGAGCGTTCTAGATCTCAAAAAATACCTGATTCTTCGCTGTTTACTAATGAAAAGAATTCTACTTGAAAGAACTGATACGGAAAAATTCAGAATAAACTAGAGATCAACGTCGATCTCTTTTCTAATGAACGAGTCAAATTGAACTATGTACATTCTAGATTATTCGATGACGCAGCAGAGATTACTCAAGCTAGACGCGAACGTAATTGTGTCAATCTCTATAGAATCGTCGAAGATCTTTTGAAAGAGCTAGCTCAGTTGTTTGATGATTCGAATAAGAAAGTCAACTTTCGTAGAAAATACTACAACTTGATTCAAGAATCAAAGAAATTCAACGAGTTCTATACTCAGTTTCAACGACTATCTTTCTATCTAGACTATCACGAAAAGCAACTGATCGTCGATCTGAAAGATAAAATACACTCTCGTCTTTGATTCGTTTGAGTAGATCAACTAGTTCAATCTGATTTTCTAAAAGAAATTCGTTTCTACCTGATTCATTTGAATAATGATCAGCGAGTCATTCGAGAGATCAAGAACAAGCTCAAACGCGTCAATGACGTTTCAAAGACTATCTTTCATAGAGCGACTGTTGTCACTCAATCAGTCGATCACTTGAAGTCTGATCATTTAAAGCCGCGCGACGCGATTTTAACTAGCGTCAAAGAAGCAGACATTCTAGTCGAAAGCTGTTTCATATGTCATAAATCAGGTCATAGCTCTAAGAAGTGCCTCAATCGATCTACTAGAATCAGTGCAGTGAACAAAGAATATGATTGCTTCGATTTCGATTTGAATTTCGATTCAAAAAACTAGTCATCTCTTCAAAAGTCATCGAAGAAATAGAGATTATATCTTTGTGCAAACTAGATGAAATTCTATTGAAAGAGAATTACTTTGAAAAGTCGTTTCTAATTGACGCTCATCTCATCTCTCAGAAATGATCTTTCAGCCTTCGTTCTCTAATAGACAGTGATTCAGCCGTCTACATGATCATACATTTCAACCTAGTCGATAAAGTATGCGAGAAACTGAAAATTCAATTTATATCACTGACAAAAGAGAAGCTAATAAGAGGTTATGATGAAAAGATATTTAAGAAGACAATCACTCATAAAATTCTACTCAATCTCATCATCGAAAGTCATAAGAAATTGACTGTATCAATGTTGATAGCTGATATCGATCATCATGAAGTCATATTAAGTAAGTTTTGAATGAACAAAAACGAAATATTACTGAGTATGCAAAACGACGTCATTGTTTTTTCGAATCAATTGAATACTTCTATTTCGATTTTTTCGATCTCGCTCAATTCAAAGCATTTAAGTTGATCACGATCAACTTCGTTCTCTTCAATCACTCAGACTAAGATCTTTATGATGCTCAAACGACTCGTTTCAATCACTGCTCAGAAAGAGTCATTCTCGATTCAAAGCATAGACGTCGCTTCGTTCAAAACACTGTTGAATCATTCAAAGAAGAACAAGATCGAAGTCTTTGCTCTATTCATGACGAACATCAATAGAAAAATCGCGTACAATACTCAGTGCAATTTGAACGCTCTAAACGTCTCTTCAATCGATGAAATGACTCAGAATTTAGAAGACATTAAAGCAAAGCTGTCTTCGAAATATCACGAGTTTCTAGATGTTTTTGATCGAGCTCAATCAAATAAACTATTCTCTCATTGCTTCTACGATCATAAAATCGAGCTCACTAGTGATTCAACGTTCTTTCACTGTCGAGCATATTGAATGTTTTCTGTCAAACTTCTGAAAGTAAAGAAGTATCTGAACGAGAATCTGTCAAAGAAATTCATCACTTTCAGTCAGACTCTTTATTTCTCTTCGATTCTATTCACTCTCAAAGCAAATGAAGATCTTCGATTCTGCGTGAACTATTGAAAGCTAAATGTCATTTTCAAAAGAAATAGATATTCTCTATCGCTGATAGACGAGATCATTGTTAAAATAGTGAATTGCAAGCATTTGACTAGATTGAACATCATATCAACGTTCAACAAACTTCGAATGCATTTTGATAGCGAGAATTACATCACTTTTATCACTGCTTTAGAAGCATATAAATATAAGATGCTATCATTCAAACTGACTAACGAATCGATCTTCTTTCAGCAATATATGAATGATGTTCTATGAGATTTTCTGAACGACTTTTGCCAAGTCTATCTAGATGACATTCTCATCTATAGCAAAACGAGAAAGAAACATAGAAATCACGTCAAACTAGTATTGAAACGACTACGCGAAGCTGAACTGCAGATGAATATTCGAAAGTGTGAATTCAATATAGAAGAGACTGTCTTTCTAGAAGTCATCGTATCTGAACTAGATCTTCGTATGAATCTCAGCAAGGTGACAATCATAGTCAGCTGAATCACTTCGATCAATCTAAAAGAAATTCAGAGCTTCGTGAAATTTGTTAACTTCTATCGTCGTTTCATTAAGAACTTCTCGAAGCTAGTCAAATCATTCACTCAGCTGACTAGAAAGAACACGTCTTTTGTTTAAAACGAGATCTGTGTTCAAGCTTTTGACAATCTAAAGAAACAAGTCAGCTCAGCCTCAGTACTTCGTCACTTTAATCTCAAACGACAAGCTATTCTGAAGATCAATGCTTCAAACTATGTAAAAGGTGAAATACTATCTCAGTACAATGACGAGAAAGTTTTTCATTCGATGACTTTCTACAGCAAAAGCATGATTCTCGCTAAAATCAATTATCACATCTATGATAAGAAACTGCTAGTCATTATTCGATGCTTCGAACACTGATGATTCGAGCTGAAATGCACTGAACTACTCATTCAGATGTTCATCGATCATCAGACTTTGAAGATCTTCATGAAAAACAAACAGTTGAGTTGATGACAAGTCAACTATCTGAACATTCTATCGAAGTTCAACTTTCAGATCATCTTTAGATCAGGCAAAATAAACACTAAAGTCGATACTCTAATCAGAATGTCTTTAACGAACGTCTCTGAATCAGCTCAGCGTCTTGAAGATCATTTTCAGACTATTCTGACTCTCAATAGAGTCAATGTTCTATCTGTTGAATCGAAAGCAAATCTCTATCAACGAGTATGTATGATCAATCAAACAGATGAGCTCTGCAGTGAATATAGACAAGCTATGAACGAGAACAAACTCAAATTTCATATCACTAAACTGAAGAACTGCGAAATCATTGACGACGTTCTATTTAAAAAAGGTCTACTGTGAATCTCTGAGAACATGCACACGAAATTACTACAAGAAGTGCATGATCAATCTTCAATCTCTCACTTCGACAATAGACGAATCATCGATCTAGTTCAGCGTTTCTACTATTGATCAGATCATCGAGCTACTATTCGACGATACATTTGAAACTGTCATGCTTGTCAGCGAAGCAAAGTCTCTAGAGATAGCATTAATGAACTTCATCATTCTCTTTCGATTTCACAGAAACGCTGAAAAGATATAGCTATGAACTTCATCACTGAACTATCTCTGTCAGAAGACTATAATGTCATTTGCACAATCATATGTCATCTCATTAAAGAACGTCACTATGTTTTCTGTCATTGAGAAGACAATGACATCTCAGTCGAAGAAACGGTTTGAATCATGCTATGAAACGTCTATCGACTGCATGATCTACTCAGTTCTATTGTTTCGAACAGAGACTCTCAATTCATATCGACTATGTGAAAAAGTCTTTGCAAGCGACTGAGAATCACAGCTAGTCTATTCACAGTCTATCATTCTGAGATCGACGATCAATCGAAACGAGTCAATCAGAACGTTGAACGCGAACTTAGAATCTACTGCAATTACATGCAGAACGACTGAGTCAATTGAATATCTATGATGAAATTTAGCGACAATTTCAATATCTTCTCGATCACTTCAATGATTCTCTTCTACTTCAATAAAGAATTTCATTCTCGAATGAGTTTCGATTCAGATACGACTGACTACAAAACAACTCGTGAACGACTTGAAGCTAGAAAAGCAGATGATATTGTCATTCAAATGAAAGAGCTACTGAGCTTCGATCGTCAACAATTGAAAAAGACGAAGCTGATCATTGAAGTTCAGATCAATAAACATAGACGAGACGTCACATATGAAGTAGATAACTGAGTTTGACTATCTTTCAGAAACGTCAAGACAACGAGACTCTGCAAAGATTTGAAAGATAAACAGCTAGATCTTTATCAAATCACTGCTAAAATAGATATCTTCTATCATCTTCGTTTATCAGTCAGCATGAAGCATCTGCATTCGATATTCAGTTCGAAGCTATTACGATCGTATTCAGAAGATCTTCTATCAGAACAACATTCAGAATCATTCAGATCAATCACTATCGAAGACGATGAACACTGAAAGATAGATGATATATTGAACTTCAGATGCTATCGAGATCAAATACAGTACAAAGTCAAATAAAAAGATCTAGATAGAGACGATGAATGATACTATGTCGATAAAGGAAAATTCGATGATTCAGAGAAAGTTTTGAACGAATTTCATAAGCTATATTCAAGCAAATCGCGCTAAATATCGAAATAACTATTAACAAAAGCGAGCAAAGAAACTACATTCATGCAAACATGAATTTTCGAAGAGAGAGATAATGTTACGAGCGTATCAAGACTGATTAGAGCTAGTCAACGATCTAGTCGAGATCTGGCCTAGATCTGACTCAGGTTTGACTCAGATATGACTCAACACTCTTTTTCTTTCCCAACATTTTGTTCATCTACATCATCTTCTTTTCATGTTACAAACACATTTCTTTCGAGCCTAGCGCAGTCTCTGAACATTACATAAATAGAAGCTCTTGTATCAATCTTCTTCTGTATTCTTAATATTCAGTTATAGCTATTTCTAAAGATCAAGCACTATCAATTCTGATCTTCATTGATTGTATCATTTAGGCACAATTCTGACAGATTGAAGCATTGATTAAGTTGAAAGACATGATCAAATACTTGTAATGTTCTAGTTAAGTGCAAAAAACTGTCTTTCACTCATTTTCTTCTTTAATTTGTATTTGATTGAATGTCTTGAATATATCAAATTTTGTAAATCATTGTGCATTTTACAATTTATTCTGCAGTTTTGTTATAAGTGATAATGAATAGCTGTTTTTGATTATGATGTTATTCAATGCTTTGTAATTGACACATAGTTTTAAACTTTCATTCAATTTTAAAATAAACAAAATTGAATATTCTGCTGATGATTGTGATTCTTTAATGAATTTTTTTCACATGTTTTCTTTCAGATATTGTTGCAAAGCATTGAGTTTTTCTATCAACAATGAATAAATAAACTGTTTCATGAGTTTCTTGTCATCAACAAGCTTAATCTTGTGATTTCATAATTGATGTTTAAGTAATGTCTTTTAATCACTTTCTTTCTTAAACAGAATTTTATATTTCTAATATTCTTTAAAAATAATAGCGATAGTGAGATTCTTCAAGTGATCATTCTGAATCTGTCTGCTTCATAACATTTGTACATCATTGATTTCTCTGAACTCTTCGCGCATTTTTTCGCTCATCATGATGAATATTTTTACATCTTGTGATGACTTTAATATTAAGTGTAATCGCGTCGTTTTTATACTCAGAAATGTGATTATCTTGTTGATTCAATTAATCATTGAATTAATCATACAAAGTCATGATATGTTCAGAACTATATCACTGTCTGACTGCTTTGTAACATCTAAACGTAACTTCTCTTAATGTTGTTTAAGTTTCAAATGAATGAATCAAGTTTCTTGATTTATTAATTTATTATTATACTTCATGAATGTTTCATTGAAGTTTTGCAGATTGTAAGATTCTTTCTTCTTCTGTGTAGATATTTGCGCTTTTTCAGCAAATTCTGAGAATATGTAATTCTCAATGCAGTCGCTGTCTATGAATAATCATGCTGCGTGATCATTAACTTTGACTCAG
>JAABUT010001475.1_pt1 | contig 26666 bp, 24 predicted proteins | sample 5559281 | NCBI WGS metagenome assembly JAABUT01 (sample SAMN10711880, study PRJNA513359) | rock metagenome | isolation source: Antarctica rocks | place: Antarctica: Victoria Land, Ricker Hills nord | collected 2016-01-04
TGGGACACTTAATCATGCTGCAAAAACCTGAAACGCTTGCAGAGTATATTAAGGCCTTCAGCAAAAGTATTGTTTAACCTCTGGCAATTGCCTAAACATTTCTTGCTGGTTGGGATTTGTAATTACGGGTGTTCGAAAGAAATTAAGGGCTTGGAAAGACTATAATGGAGTTTCGTTCTACTGGTCGGGATTTTCAATTCCAGTCTTAGAACTACGGATTTTCAATCTCGTCCAAAACACCTTATCACAAATCCCACCTTCCCTCTCGCTGTTCTTCTTTAAAAATACAAAACTATTCGTACTATAACTTTAGAAGAACATTTCAACCTTCCAATATCTACAATAATTTAGAGGATAAAAACAGCATGGACGTAATTGACGCCAAAACCATGAAAGTGCTGAAAAACTTTCCCTTAAACCCTTGCTGCGGCCCGACCGGTTTGGCTTTGGATGCCAAAAACAAAAGGTTGTTTACCGTTTGCCGTGAAAACAAAGGCATGAGCGTGGTAGATGAGACCTCCGGAAAAGTAATTACCACTGTACCGATTGGCACCGGTGTGGATGCGGTAGCTTATGATCCGGCAACCAAACTCATTTTTGCTTCTAACGGGGACGGAACCGTTACCATCATCAAACAAAAAACAGCCGATGATTATGCAGTTGTGCAAACCCTCAAAACACAATTCCGCGCTAAAACTTTGGCCTTGGATACCAAAACGCATAAAATTTATTTAAGCGTTGCGGATATGGTAGCCGGTACAAGGAATGCGGTGCCGGGAACTTTTAAGGTTTTGGTTTATAAAATGCAATGATTTTTCGATTGTTGTTTTTTTAAAATCCTGCTCTTTTTGAGTGGGATTTTTTGTAGGTTATGGGTTTAAATAGGATTGGAAATCCAAAGCTCAAAGGACGGGGATTGAAAAATCCCGACCAACAGAATACATTTTAACGTGTCAGCAACTGGTCAAAATGTAAAGGTTTTTGTTAGTTGAATTTTATCAGATTGGGGTGGTTTTACAGCTCAGCTTTTGAGTATTGCCGTCCTTTTTCGGGCTTGGATTTTACCACTCCATAAACAACTTTAATTGCTGCAATAAAGCTTCTGGTTGTTCTTCTGCAATATGATGTCCGCAGTTTTCAATGATACCACCCTTTACGTTTCCCGCAACTGTTGACCAGGAATAATAAGGTTTCATTCCAAAACTTTTGTCGCCGCCTAAAGCCAATACTGGCATTTGCAATTTTATTTTTGATTGTACATTATTGTTGTCTATATTTTTAAGAATATTCCGATAGTATTCAAAACTTGTTTTCATCGCATCAGGTTTTGAATAACACCGAATATATTCGTTGATGTCCTGCTCTGAAAAAGCAGATTGATTATAGGTGGAGTTTTTAAAAAACCAATTCAAATAAATAGCTTCATTGCCTTTTATAAGTTCTTCAGGCAAATCTCTCAACATGTGAAACGGGAACCACCATAATGATTTTCCTTCGCGGGCTATCAACGGTATTTTTTCCAAAGAAGAATCCATAATACCAACATCTAAAAAGACAAGTTTTTTTACTTCTTCCCGATGAGAAGCGGCATAAGCATAAGCTACATTCGCACCAAAGTCATGTCCTAATAAATTAATTTCTTTATAGCCCAAATGCTGTATCAATTTATAAATATCATTGGCCACCGTATAAATATCATATCCAGAACTAGGCTTTTCAGAATCACCCAAACCCCTCAAATCAGGTACGATTACCGTAAAACGTTTTGATAATTCGGGTATAATATGCCTAAACGCATACCAGGTTTGCGGCCAGCCATGCAATAGAACCAAAGCTTCGCCTTTTCCTTCGATAATGTAATGTAAATTAAAACCATTTACTTCTGCAAACTGATGCGTAAAAGTTTCATTAAGAGTTGCGTTTAACTTTTCAGTTGTCATTTTTTATTAATTTTTATGCAAACCTAAAGTAATACTTACCTTTATACAAGTACTTACCAAATAGTATGTAAATAACTGATTGGTAATAATAGTTGACCTTTAATCAATTAGGATGAAAAATAAAATGGAAATAGAATTAAACCCGGCTATTTATAAGTTGGGCAATTATGAATTTAGCTGTCCGATAGAGCTAACAACAAATGCCATTAATGGAAAATGGAAGGTTCTTATTCTGCATCGTTTGTCAGAAAAACAATGCCTACGATTTAGTGAACTGAAAAAAGAAGTGGAAAATGTATCGGAAAAAATGCTGATACAGCATTTAAAAGAATTAGAAAGAGATGGATTGGTCAGCAGGAAAGTTTATCCGGTCGTTCCGCCAAAAGTAGAATACTCTTTAACTGAAAAAGGCAAGCGGTTTGTTCCTGTAATTGATGTCATGCGGCAATTTGTCAAACTTTTTAAAAAATGATAACTTCTTTACTTTATTGCCTTCTTTATTACTTTAAAGGCTTTTAAGCTAAGTATCTGTGATCCTTTAGTTATAAACACCCATGCTTCTTTTAGCAATTAAATTTAGGGTTTTGGCAACTTGTTTAAATTGATGCTTCCTTCGGCAACAGTATTGATAAAATCCTGCAAAAGCAAAAAAGCCGTTCCCTTTGGGAACAGCTTTTTTGTTATACGTTACGATCCTACTTACTTTTGAGGAGGTTTTTGTGTACCTGTACCACTGGTTCCAGTTCCTGTGCCTGAAGTACCTGTGCCTCTACCTGATGTACCTGTACCTTTAGTTCCAGTTCCGCTAGTGCCTGTTGTTGAGCCAGTACCAGATGTACCTGTAGTTGTGCCTGATCCGCTACTAGTGCCAGATGTACCGGTTCCGGATGTACCAGTTCCGGATGTACCAGTTCCGGATGTACCTGTTGTAGTACCTGTACCAGTTGTGCCTGAACTACTATTTCCTGTACCTGTTCCTGTAGTAGTAGAGGTACTATCAGTCATGCTTCCAGTTTTTGAAGTAGCGGAAGAATCTGACATACCGCCAGAATTTGTTTTAGGACTGCAAGCAACAATACTGCAAGATGCAGCAATGGCTAACATAATTAAATTTGATTTTTTCATTGGTTTTAAAGATTAAATTTTAAGTAAACACTAAACCTTTTAGTGTCTATTTATTTTAATGTCTATTTAATTAACTATTTAAATAATATACAGAAGAAAAACACATTTGTTTTTATTTATTCTTCTGTTGTATAAATAATTAGGGGAATTTTATCTGGTCCGTTTTCATAGACCTACCATTTGGTGTAGATTAAATTTAAAATTTTCTAACAATCTGCAGAAAACACAACAACTATAAGAGTACTTAACCTTTTTATTACATCTACTGGTCGGGATTTGTAATCCCACACTTCGGAACTTGGGATCTGTAATCCCACTTACATCATCAGAACCACCTCGATCAACCCTTGTACATCGGTATAATTAATGGCCGAACTCCAAACGTAATGTTCCGGTTAGTAAACTATACCTGCTCTTTCCCTAAACATTCTTTAAGCAATTTACGTTTAAAGCAACAAATAATCCAATTAAGCCAAATTAATGCTAAACAAATATAAAATCCTACTCATCGTGCCGTTACTGGCCATTCTTGGGGCGATGGCTTATTGCGGCAACAAGGTTTACACGTTATCCAATCAGGAAAAACAGGTTAAAGAAGATTTTGCAACCATCAACAGCATTACTTTCGGGCTGCTTTCGGTAAACCAATGGAAAGATAAGGTTGCCGTAATGATCAACAAACAAATATCGGGGTTCAACTTTACCACAGGCCAGCAAAAAGACCTGCAAAAAGAGGTCGAACAGATCATGAATGCGCTGATTACCAAAGCTATTGGCATCATCAACCGGCCACAAAAAACGCTGGTGGGCAAACTGAAAAAGGCAGCCGTCAAGATTTTTGTGAACGAGAAAGAGCTGCGCGCGCAAGTGCCCGGTTTTGCCCGCGAAATTATCAAACAGGTTAATAAACCGTCGAGCAAAAAAAGGATTAAAAGCTTGGCCAGCAGCAAGTTTAGAGAGCTGGAACAAACAACTTTTGATAGTTCTATCACGGCAGAACGCGCCGTTCGGGAGAAAATGTATCGAAAATACAATGTGAAAGACGGTGATACTTTCGACAAAAAAACAGATTTAATTTTGACAAGCGTAGAGCACGACAGCAAAGTTTACGCTTACTCAATGCTGGGTTGCGCTGTGTTGATCCTGATCATCTGGCTGTTTTTGAAAAAGTATGTAGCCTTGCATAAAACCTTGTTTGTGCTTTCCATTATGGCAGCAGCCATCTTGCTGGTTGTGGGCGTCAGTTCGACCATGATTAACGTGGAAGCACGCATACAAACCGTTAATTTTAATTTACTGAACGAAAATATGGTGTTTAAAAACCAGATTTTATTTTTCCAGAGTAAAGGTATTTTAGAAGTGGTGATGATTTTGCTGAAAGCTACCGCTGTAGAATCTATTGCGGTTGGCGTGCTGATTTTTTGCTTCAGTATTGTGTTTCCGGTGAGTAAACTGACCTCAGGTTTGATTTATTCGTTAGGCCATAAAAAATGGATGCGCGGAAATTTCATTCATTATTTTGCCTTCGATTCCGGAAAATGGAGTATGGCCGACGTAATGGTGGTGGCCATTATGATGACTTTTCTGGCTTTTAACGGCATTTTGGATAGTCAGCTTGCCGATCTTAATATCAAAAACAAATATTTATCAACCGTAACAACAAATAATACAGCGTTACAACCGGGCTTTATCATCTTTTTAACTTTTGTAATTTATAGTTTACTGATGTCCGAAATCTTGAAAAGAGTAGTTTTACCTGCGGAGGAAAAAGGCAAACATGATGAAGAGCAGAGCGAAATTTAAGCTTCGCTGATTGAGGTTGAATAAATTTAGGCCGATAAAAGAAGTATCAACAACATGCTTCTTTTATCGGCCTAAATTTTATCAGCGATATTTTTATTTGGGTTGAATGGAAAAAGGAATTTTACCTGCTAAAAACAGCATCAGGCATTAATGGCTTTCCAAAGCAAATCTTTCAGTTCTACCAATCCTTTTTGCTGAACGGAGGAAATAAAAATGGCAGGAATATTTGGTGGTAATTCTGCTTTCATTTCCTGCTGTAATTCTTCGTCTAATAAATCCGCTTTGGTAACGGCCAGCACACGCGGTTTCTGCATCAGTTCCGGGTTGTACTGCTCCAATTCATTCAGCAGGATCTCGTATTCTCCGATCAATGTCCGGTTTGTATCCGCAGGGATCATAAATAGCAAAACCGAGTTGCGCTCAATATGTCGCAAAAAACGGATACCCAAACCTTTCCCTTCCGATGCACCTTCAATAATACCCGGAATATCCGCCATCACAAAAGATTTTTGATCACGGTAAGCCACAATCCCCAGGTTCGGAACCAGCGTGGTGAAAGCATAATCGGCGATTTCCGGCTTGGCAGCACTTACTACGGACAGCAAGGTTGATTTTCCGGCATTTGGGAAACCTACCAAACCAACATCTGCCAAAACCTTTAATTCCAGCACGTTCCATTCTTCCTGGCCGTCTTCGCCAGGTTGAGCAAAGCGTGGCGTTTGCTGCGTGGCAGATTTGAAATGCCAGTTGCCCAAGCCGCCGCGGCCACCGGGCGTTAGTATTTTCGTTTCGCCGTCTTTGGTAATTTCAAATAAAACTTCACCGGTTTCTGCATTTTTGGCGATGGTTCCCAACGGCACTTCCAGGATTTCATCTTTGCCGCTTTTGCCGGTACTGGTTGAACTTCCGCCGGGATCACCATTTTCAGCAATCACATGCTTGCGGAATTTGAGGTGCAGCATCGTCCACAATTGTGCGTTTCCTTTCACAATCACATGGCCGCCGCGGCCGCCGTCTCCGCCGTCCGGGCCGCCGGTTGCTGTATGTTTGTCACGATGCAGATGTGTAGAACCTGCACCGCCATGACCAGATCGGCAGCAAATTTTTACGTAATCAACAAAGTTAGAACCCTGGGACATGAATTTTTAGGTGATAAAAGAAGTATTCTTAGTTGATAGGTTATGGTTAATTGCTGATAGCTGAAAGCTGATTGCTGAGAATTAAATCTTATCAATTACTGCACATAAATCAGCAAAAATCTGGTCTATTTCGCCGATGCCGTTTACTTTATCAAGTTTTCCTTGTGCTTCGTAATAAGGTAAAACTTGTATCGTTTTGGTAAAATATTCGTCAATACGTTTTATCAGTTTATCCGCATTATCATCCGGGCGGTTGGTAATTTTGTATCGTTCTGCAATTCGGCGTGTTAGTTCTTCCTGGGTTACGTCCAGCGCAATCACCGCATCTATTTTTTCATTCTTTGTGGCGAGGAAAGTATCCAAAGCTTTGGCTTGGGGCACTGTCCGCGGGAAACCATCAAAAATAAAACCTTTGGCTTGCGGGTTTTGCTTTACCTCTTCCTCCAGCATGGCAATGGTAATATCATCCGGAACCAGTTTTCCATCTGCCAAAAGCTGGCTAACCTGCTGGCCAAGAGGCGTTTGGTTTTTGATATGTGCCCGAAAAATATCACCGGTTGAAACATGCACCAACTGATAATGATTGATTAAGTTTTCGGATTGTGTACCTTTTCCGGCACCAGGAGGGCCGAACAATACTAAATTAAGCATGGCTGTTTTTCATTTAAAAAGCCTTCGCGGCAACAACCGGGAAGGCTTTAATAAAGTGCACTTGTAGGGATTCGAACCCCAAACCTTCTCATCCGTAGTGAGATGCTCTATCCAATTGAGCTACAAGTGCTTTTTTAAACGGAATGCAAAAATAGAATATCTTTTCGATCCGTTATAATTTTTTTTTAATTACCTGGTCAGCGTATCAACAGCAGCAAAACCCGGCAAATTTTTGGCATTTTTTAAGACTTCGGCGTAGATTAAATCAGGATTTTTATGCTCTAAAAGAAGTATACTGATTTAGAGTCTGTTTAAATTTTGTTTAATTTATTTTCTATGCTTCTTTTATCACCTAAAAAACCAGGAAAACCGATGCTTCTTTTATAGGTATAAAATTCAAATACAAAATTTATAGGCATAAAAGAAGTATTATAAATTTTATATAATCTATTTGCAATGCTTCTTTTATCACATAAAAAAACAGGAAACTCCAATGCTTCTTTTATAGGTATAAAATTCAAAACCAAAATTTATAGGCATAAAAGAAGCAAATGAATTTTTCCGGTATAAATTTAAACAAGCCCTTAAATTTGCTTCAATATTTATTTTTAATATTACTGCAAAAGCATTGCTGATATCGTATTTTCTTTCTGTTTAGCATTGCAATTATAACCTGTAAAACGTACTTTTGCAATCCCAAAAAAGCCCTACAAAAGCTCATATTAATAAATATATATGCCAAACATTGGAAAAATTGTACAGATCATCGGTCCAGTAGTTGACGTAAGTTTTGCAGATGATGCGCATCTGCCGAAAATATTTGATGCCCTGGAAATTACTAAAGATAACGGACAGAAAGTTGTTTTAGAAGTTCAGCAGCATCTGGGTGAAGACCGGGTAAGAACGATTGCCTTGGATTCTACCGACGGATTAATGCGCGGAATGCCGGTTAATGATACCAACTCGCCCATAAAAATGCCGGTTGGCGATCAGATTAAAGGCCGTTTGTTTAATGTTGTTGGCGAAGCGATTGACGGGATTGGTGAAATTGATAATTCACAGGGTTATCCGATCCATAAAGCACCACCGCGTTTTGATGAATTATCTACCGAAACTGAAGTTTTGTTTACAGGTATCAAAGTGATCGACTTGCTGGCCCCTTATACCAAAGGCGGTAAAATTGGTTTGTTTGGTGGTGCAGGCGTAGGTAAAACCGTGTTAATCATGGAGTTGGTAAATAATATTGCCAAAGCTTATGCAGGTTTATCTGTGTTTGCAGGCGTTGGCGAGCGTACCCGTGAAGGAAATGATTTGCTGCGCGAATTTATCGAATCAGGCGTGATAAATTATGGTGATGAATTCCTGCATTCGATGGAAAAAGGCGATTGGGATCTACCATCAGTAAACAAAGAAAAATTAAAAGAATCTAAAGCAACGCTGGTTTTCGGGCAGATGAACGAGCCTCCGGGCGCACGTGCACGTGTGGCTCTGTCTGGTTTAACCGTTGCAGAATACTTCCGTGATGGCGAAGGCGAAGGACAGGGAAAAGATATTTTGTTCTTTGTAGATAATATTTTCCGCTTTACGCAAGCTGGTGCAGAGTTATCGGCTTTATTAGGCCGGATGCCTTCAGCAGTAGGTTATCAGCCAACTTTGGCAACGGAAATGGGCTTGATGCAGGAACGCATTACTTCTACCAAACGTGGTTCAATCACTTCAGTACAAGCAGTTTATGTGCCTGCAGATGATTTGACAGATCCGGCCCCGGCTACCACTTTTGCCCACTTGGATGCCACCACTTCCCTATCCCGTAAAATTGCAGAATTAGGTATTTATCCGGCGGTAGATCCTTTAGATTCTACTTCACGTATTTTAAGTGCTTCTATTTTGGGTAATGAGCATTATAACACCGCGCAGCGCGTAAAAGAAACCTTGCAGCGTTATAAAGAATTGCAGGATATTATTGCCATTTTGGGTATGGATGAATTATCGGAAGAAGATAAACTGACCGTTTCCCGTGCCCGTCGTGTGCAGCGTTTCCTGTCGCAGCCATTCCATGTAGCCGAGCAGTTTACCGGGCTAAAAGGAGTATTGGTTGATATTAAAGAAACCATCAAAGGCTTTAACATGATTATGGACGGCGAAGTGGACGAGTATCCGGAAGGTGCTTTTAACCTGGTTGGAAGCATTGAAGAAGCTATCGAAAAAGGCAAAAGATTATTAACAGAAGCAAACGACTAAAAGGTATAAGGCATTAGGTTTGAGGTACGTTTGCCTCATACTTCACGCCTCATACCGCATACCTCTAAAAAATGACCTTAGAAATCATCACACCGGATAAAAAGTTTTTCGACGGAGAAATTACCTCAGTTACCGTTCCGGGTACGGTTGGTTCGTTTGAAGTATTGAATAACCACGCGCCTATTATTTCTACATTGGATCATGGTAAAATTGTAATCCGAACAAGTGCAAGTGCTAAAACCCTGACTTTTTTTATTAAAGGCGGCGTGATTGAAGTGCTTTATAATAAAGTAATGCTTTTGGCCGAAGGTGTAGAATCTATAGTTGAATGATGCTTCTTTTATCGACATAAAACCTGGCCCGGCTGCCAGGTTTTTTTTTGTCCTGTTCTAAATAATTTATCGATTCAAAACTGTATTTCAGGCAGAAAATGCAGCTTTAAACTTTTTTAGTGAAAAACTATACCAAATACCAAATTGAGTTTTAGTATAGTTGATACAAATTATAAATCTTAAATTAATTCTTAAATCAATATTAAATTCTTAGATTTTAAAAAATTCAAAATTTAATATTTTTTTATTTTTTTTGATTTTGGTATTGGTAAAAATAAAGCAAGTTTCTACCTTACAAATACACAATAAATCATCTGCATCAATAAAATAAAATGCCATTACCTAACTCGATGGAAAATACAGAACTACAAGAAGCGGTAGAAATTAACAAGTATAGCAAAACCCTCACCCAAGACCCAACGCAACCTGCCGCGCAGGCAATGCTTTATGGGATCGGGCTGACAGATGATGATATGCAGAAAGCGCAGGTTGGCGTAGTTAGCATGGGTTATGATGGCAACACCTGTAATATGCACCTGAATGATCTGGCCCAGATTGTTAAAAAAGGAATCTGGAAAGAAGATTTGGTGGGTTTAATTTTTAATACGATTGGGGTAAGCGACGGTATGAGTAACGGAACCGATGGTATGCGTTATTCATTGGTAAGTCGTGATATAATTGCAGATTCTATTGAAGCGGTTTGTGGTGCACAATATTATGATGCCGTGATTGCGCTTCCGGGTTGTGATAAAAATATGCCCGGTTCTATTATGGCAATGGGAAGATTAAACCGCCCTTCGATTATGGTTTACGGCGGAACGATTAAACCAGGCCATTATAAAGGTGAAGATCTAAACATTGTTTCTGCTTTTGAAGCTTTAGGAAAAAAGATTGCCGGACAAATTGATGATTTCGATTTTAAGGAAATTATTAAAAATGCTTGTCCGGGTGCGGGTGCCTGCGGAGGAATTTATACCGCAAATACGATGGCCGCTGCGATTGAAGCTTTAGGGATGAGTTTGCCTTATTCATCTTCTAATCCGGCAATCAGTCCGGAAAAAGATGCTGAATGTTTGGCTGCCGGTAAAGCAATAAAGCTTTTGTTGGAAAAAGACATCAAGCCAAGCGATATCATGACGCGTGAAGCTTTTGAAAATGCAATCGTGTTGATCATGGTTTTAGGAGGATCGACAAATGCTGTTTTGCATTTAATTGCGATGGCAAAAAGTGTGGATGTTCCTTTAACGCAGGATGATTTTCAAACGATCAGCAATAAAATCCCGGTTTTGGCGGATATGAAACCAAGCGGAAAATACATGATGGATGATCTGCATAAAGTTGGCGGCGTACCGGCAGTAATGAAATATCTGCTTCAAAAAGGCTGGCTGCATGGCGGTTGTTTAACCGTTACCGGAAAAACAATTACAGAAAATCTGGAACAAGTTACGGAGCTTAATTTCGGCACACAAAAAATTATACTTCCGGCAGAAAAGCCGATTAAACAAACCGGACACTTACAAATTCTGTACGGAAATTTGGCAGAAGGCGGAAGTGTCGCGAAGATCAGCGGAAAAGAAGGCGAACGTTTTGAAGGACCGGCACGGGTTTTTGATGGTGAATTTGAACTGATCCATGGTATCCAAAGCGGCCGTGTTAAACCCGGAGATGTCGTAGTGATCAGAAATGTGGGGCCAAAAGGAGCACCGGGAATGCCGGAAATGCTAAAACCAACTTCAGCCATTTTTGGCGCTGGTTTAGGTAGCAGCGTAGCTTTAATTACCGATGGCCGTTTCAGCGGAGGGACGCATGGTTTCGTGGTTGGACACATTACACCGGAAGCTTTTGACGGCGGACTGATTGCTCTGGTGAAAGATGAAGATAGAATCGAAATCGATGCGATCAGCAGAACAATCAAGCTAATGGTTTCTGATGAAGAAATTGCCAGACGCCGTGCAAAATGGAAACAACCTGCTTTAAAAGCAACCAAAGGCGTTTTATATAAATACGCCAAACAAGTATCAACCGCAGCCGAAGGTTGCGTTACTGATCTATAAAAATATACCGATAAAAGAAGCATTCGCTTCAAAATAAAAACGTTATGGAAATTGCACAAGAGGAATTATTAATCGCCCCGAAAAAAAAGAAAACAACAGAAGTTTCAGGTTCTGTAGCATTATTGGAAGGCTTGATTGCCGAAGGTGTTGATGTTATTTTTGGCTATCCGGGCGGTGCCATTATGCCCATTTATGATGCTTTGTACGATTACAAAGAAAAACTCAACCACATTTTAGTTCGGCATGAGCAAGGCGGCATTCATGCCGGACAAGGTTACGCGCGTTCATCCGGAAGAGTTGGTGTTGTGTTTGCAACCAGCGGGCCTGGTGCAACCAATTTAATCACTGGTTTGGCTGATGCCCAGATAGATAGCACACCTTTAGTTTGTATTACCGGTCAGGTTTTTGCGCATTTGCTGGGCACCGATGCTTTCCAGGAAACGGATGTAATCAATATTACCACGCCGGTTACCAAATGGAACTACCAGGTTACGGATGCAACGGAAATCCCGGAAGTGATGGCAAAAGCTTTTCATATTGCACGAAGCGGTCGCCCCGGCCCGGTTTTGATCGACATTACCAAAAATGCGCAAATACAGAAATTTGATTTTGAAGGTTATGTAAAGTGCAATCACATACGCAGTTATCGCCCAAAACCGATTGTACGAAATGAATACGTTGAGCAAGCTGCCGAACTAATTAATCAGGCAAAAAAACCTTTTGTAATTTGGGGACAAGGCGTGATTTTGGGAAAAGCTGAAAAAGAATTTCAGGCTTTTATCGAAAAAACAAATATCCCTGCTGCCTGGACGATTTTGGGAGCGAGTGCCATACCAACAGATCATGAACTAAATGTTGGTATGTTGGGAATGCACGGCAATTACGGTCCAAATGTTTTGACAAATGAGTGCGATGTTTTGATCGCCATTGGAATGCGTTTTGATGACCGCGTAACCGGCCGTTTAGATAAATATGCCAAGCAGGCAAAAGTTATTCATTTAGATATTGATCCTGCCGAAATCGATAAAAACGTACAATCGACGGTGCCGGTTTGGGGCGATTGTAAGGAAACTTTGCCAGCATTAACAGAATTATGCCAGCAAAAGAAGCATCCGGAATGGCTGCAATTGTTTCGCGACTATCAACAAAAAGAAGTTGAAGCCGTGATCAATGCGGAATTAAACCCGACTTCTGGTGAGCTGACGATGGGTGAAGTGATTAACCAGTTAAATATTTTGACTGAAGGCGAAGCGATCATTGTGAGTGATGTTGGTCAGCACCAGATGGTTGTGTGCCGATATGCCAAATTTAACAAAACACGTAGCAACGTAACCAGTGGTGGTTTAGGCACCATGGGTTTTGCATTGCCAGCAGCAATCGGAGCCAAATTTGGTGCACCGGAACGGACGGTTGTAGCAGTTGCAGGAGATGGTGGTTTCCAGATGACGATTCAGGAATTAGGGACGATTATGCAGTGCGGCATCGATGTAAAAATCATTATCCTAAACAATCGTTTTTTGGGGATGGTGCGCCAGTGGCAGGATATGTTTAATGATAAACGCTATTCTTTTGTAGATATTCAAAGTCCTGATTTTGTACAAGTTGCGGCTGCTTACCGCATTGATGGAAAATGTATTTCAGAACGTGATGAACTACAATCTTCCCTGAAAGAAATGCTGGAACACAAAGGTTCTTACCTGCTGGAAGTAATGGTTACCAAAGAAAATAACGTTTTCCCGATGGTGCCGCAAGGTTGCAGTGTGAGCGAAATCAGGTTAAAATAACCCACCCAGCCTCCCTGAAGGAGGAGTAAACTTTATAAAATGAGCATCCAACATTTAAGTAATATCATCACCGGAAAGCAGGAATATAATATTACGGTTTATACAGAAAATCAGATTGGTTTATTAAACCGCATCGCCATTATTTTTACGCGCCGGAAAATTAATATTGATAGCCTGAACACTTCGCCTTCCGAAATTGATAGCATCCATCGTTTTGATATTGTGCTAACCGAAACCGAAGATGTAGTACGTAAACTGGCGCGGCAAATTGAAAAGCAAGTAGAAGTTTTGAAGGTTTATTTCCATACCAACGAAGAAATTATCTGGCAGGAAATGGCACTATATAAAGTTCCTACTGATACAATTGCCGAAAAAGTTTTGGTAGAACGTTTGCTGCGCGAACATGGCGCGCGTGCCGTGGTGATCCGTAAAGATTACACCGTTTTTGAAACGACTGGTCATCGTACAGAAACCGATAATCTGTTGGTAGCACTTCAGCCTTATGGCTTGATTGAATTTGTACGAAGTGCACGCATCGCCATTATTAAAAGCAGTGAAGGCTTTAATAGAAAAATCAGGGAATTTGAGCAGTTGGAGCCTGGACAGGAAGTGAGTGAAAACGAGTTTTTAAACAATCGGGACAAGGTTTTTACGATGTAAAAGAAGCATGACTTCTCCATATCATACTTCTTTTATCAACCTAAAATTTAGGTGATAAAAGAAGCATAAAATACCATGACAGAAACACAGACAAAACCACAACCATCAGCTTACGCAGCTATCAAGTTAGCTACTGAAAAACAAGGCTTTACGATGCCTTCTGAATTGATGACTTGCTTTTTGCTGTGCACTTTGGCAGCATCAAAACCAAACAGCAGTTTTTTGGAACTGGGAACCGGAACAGGTCTTTCTACTGCCTGGATTTTAGAAGGAATGGATGCGACTTCTACTTTAATTTCTGTTGATAATGATATGCAAGTGCAGCAAATTGCACATCAGTATTTAGGTGAAGACCGGCGTTTGAAATTAGTTTGCGCGGATGGCGAAGAATGGATTAAAAGTAACCACCAGCTTAAATTCAGTTATATTTTTGCAGATACCTGGGCGGGCAAATACAATACTTTGGATGAAACGCTAAACATGTTAGAAACTGGCGGCCTGTATATTATTGATGATATGTTGGCGCAAGCTAATTGGCCCGAAGGCCATGCTGAAAAAGCAACTGCATTAATCGAAAGTTTGGAACAACGGACTGACATTGTATTAGTTAAGCTTGATTGGGCATCAGGAATCGTAATTGCAGTAAAAAATTAAATACTAATCATTAAAACCAAGCATCGATATAATCATAAAAAAATCGGTGTAATCCTTAAAAAACAAAAAAATGGCAAAATTAACTTTTGGCGGAACGGAAGAAAACGTCGTAACCCGCGAAGAATTTCCGTTAGCTAAAGCGCAGGAAGTATTAAAAAATGAAACTGTAGCGGTAATTGGTTACGGTGTTCAAGGTCCCGGGCAGGCACTAAATCAAAAAGATAATGGTATCAACGTCATTGTTGGTCAGCGTAAAAACTCAAAATCATGGGACAAAGCTGTCCGCGATGGTTTTGTACCGGGCAAAACTTTGTTTGAAATTGAAGAAGCTTTAGAAAAAGGAACGATTATTTGCTATTTATTAAGCGATGCGGCACAAATTAAGTTGTGGCCAACGGTTCAAAAACATCTAACGCCGGGCAAAGCCTTGTATTTTTCGCACGGTTTCGGCATTACTTTTAAAGAGCAAACCGGTATCATCCCGCCAAAAGATGTTGATGTGTTTTTAGTGGCACCAAAGGGTTCCGGTACTTCTTTACGTCGTATGTTTTTGCAAGGCCGCGGTTTAAATTCGAGTTACGCAATTTTCCAGGATGCAACCGGCAAAGCTTTTGAGCGCGTAATTGCTTTAGGAATTGCTGTTGGAAGCGGTTATCTATTTGAAACCAATTTCAAAAAAGAAGTTTATAGCGATTTAACCGGTGAACGCGGCACTTTAATGGGCTGCATCCAGGGAATTTTTGCTGCACAATATGATGTTTTACGGAGCAAAGGCCACTCGCCTTCCGAAGCATTTAACGAAACAGTAGAAGAATTAACGCAATCTTTAATGCCATTAGTTGCAGAAAACGGTATGGATTGGATGTATGCTAATTGCTCTACCACGGCACAACGGGGAGCTTTGGACTGGTGGAAAAAATTTCGTGACGCAACCAAACCGGTTTTTGAAGAATTATACGAAAGCGTGGCTGCCGGAAAAGAATCCCAACGCTCCATCGATTCCAACAGCCAGCCAGATTACCGCGAAAAATTAGATGCCGAATTAGCCGAACTTCGCGACAGCGAGATTTGGCAAGCCGGTAAAACAGTAAGAAGTCTTCGTCCTGAAAATCAAGAAGTAGAAGCGTAAGAAATTGCAAATTTCAGGTTGTAAGTTTTACGGTTGATAAAAGAAGCATTGGGCTTAAAAGCCTCACCTAAATCCTCTCCAAAGGAGAGGACTTCCTAAATGATGGAAATAATATAATGGAAATAGAAAACAGTAACAGATCGAACACCTCCCTCCCTTTTGGGGAGGGCCGGGGTGGGGCTACATTATTTGATAAAATCTGGAACACGCACGTTGTAAACCGCTCCAAAGGTTTCCCGGATGTGTTGTATATCGATACGCATTTCATTCATGAGGTAACCAGTCCGCAAGCGTTTGATGGTTTGCGTGACCGTGGAATCCCGGTTTTTCGTACCAAACAAACGGTTGCCACAGCGGATCATAATGTGCCGACTTTGCACCAGGACCAGCCGATCCGCGAAGAACTTTCGCAAAAGCAAGTGGATATGCTCACCCAAAATTGCGCAGAATTTGACGTGGAACTGTACGGTTTAGGCCATCCTTATCAGGGAATTGTACACGTCATCGGGCCAGAATTGGGCATCACCGTTCCAGGGAAAACGATTGTTTGCGGCGATAGTCACACTTCTACACACGGTGCTTTTGGCACGATTGCGTTTGGCATCGGCACTTCGCAGGTAGAACAAGTTTTGGCCACGCAATGCCTGCTTCAATCCAAACCAAAACAGATGAAGATTGAGGTAAATGGCAAATTACCGTTTGGCGTGGGCGCAAAAGATATTATCCTGTACATCATTTCCAAAATTTCTGCGGCTGGCGGTACAGGTTATTTTGCAGAATATGCTGGCGATACGATCAGAGGTTTAAGTATGGAAGGCCGCATGACGATCTGCAACATGAGCATTGAAATGGGCGCGCGCGGCGGCATGATCGCACCAGACCAAACCACTTTTGATTATGTAAAAGACAAAGAATTTGCGCCAAAAGGCGAAGACTGGAATAAAGCTTTAGCTTGGTGGAAAACTTTATCTACTGATGAAGATGCTGTTTTTGACCAGGTTTTATCGTTTGATGCAGCGGACATTGAACCCATGATCACGTACGGAACAAATCCTGGAATGGGCATTGGCATCACCCAAAATATACCGGCAAAAGAAGCATTGGACGAGCATGAGCAGTTTTCTTATCAGAAAGCTTTGGATTATATGGATTTGCAGGACAATATCGAAATTTTGGGCAAAAAGATCGATTACGTTTTCATTGGAAGTTGTACGAATTCGCGCATTGAGGATTTGCGTTTGGTGGCCGAATTTGTAAAAGGCCGCCAGAAAGCGCGGCATGTTACGGCTTGGATTGTTCCAGGTTCCAAACAGGTACAACTACAAGCCATTGCCGAAGGTTTGGATAAGGTTTTTGAATCCGCGGGATTTGAGTTGCGCGAACCAGGTTGCAGTGCGTGTTTAGGTATGAACGAAGATAAAATCCCCGCAGGAAAATATTGTGTTTCAACTTCCAACCGAAACTTTGAAGGACGACAAGGTCCGAACGCACGTACGTTTTTAGCGAGTCCGCTTACGGCTGCTGCTGCTGCGGTTACGGGGAAGGTTACGGATGTAAGGGAAATGTTGCAATTGTCTGAATCAGAATTTATAGAATTTTAGAATTAACAAGATGATATCTATAAACCATAACAATAAAGGAATTCTGAAAATTCTTAAATTCTGAAAATCCTGATAAAGACATTCTATAAATTCTGATCGAGATGGAAAGAGATGAACTAACCTATAAAGTAATTGGATGTTCCATGAAGGTGCACAATACATTAGGCAATGGGTTTCAGGAAGTTATTTACCAACGCTGTTTAGCCATCGAATTAACGAAAGCTGGCGTTGACTTTGCAAGAGAACAAGAACAAACTATATTTTACGAAGGCATAGATGTTGGAACAAGACGGGCAGATTTTATAGTTGAAAACAGATTGATTGTAGAGTTGAAAGCAGTAATTAATTTGGAAGATGTGCATTTGGCACAAGCAAAGAATTACACAGTAGCATACGATTATAAGTTAGGTTTACTCATCAATTTTGGAAGTGTAAGTTTACAATATAAGTTAATCTTCAATCCAAGATATCAAACCAAGATCAACTTAATTTAACTTAAACTAACATCTTAAAATTCTCAAATCCAATAAATTCTGATTCAGACAATGGCCACCAAAATTTTCAAACATATACAATCAACCGTCGTGCCGCTTCAGGTTGAAAATATCGATACGGATCAGATTATCCCGGCGCGGTTTTTAAAAGCAACAACGCGGGAAGGTTTCGGGCAGAATTTGTTTTGCGACTGGCGATTTGACATCGATGGCAAACCAAAGCAGGAATTTATTCTGAACAATCCGCTTTATTCTGGCAAAATTTTGGTTGCTGGCAAAAATTTTGGTTGCGGCAGTAGTCGTGAGCATGCTGCCTGGGCTTTGGCGGATTACGGTTTTGATGTGGTTGTCAGTAGTTTTTTTGCAGATATTTTTAAAGGAAATGCTTTGAACAACGGTTTGCTTCCCGTGCAGGTGAGCGAACATTTTTTAGACCGGATTTTTACAGAAGTTGCTAAAGATAGGCACATAGAAGTAGAAGTTGACCTGGAACAGCAATTCATCAAAATTTGCAGTACCGGCGAACAGGAAAATTTTGAGATCAATCCTTACAAAAAAGCCTGTTTGCTAAACGGTTATGATGATATTGATTATGTGTTGAATAATAAGGATTGGATTGAAATTTATGAACGGAGCAAGGTGATTTGAGCGTGTTGTCATTTCGACCACAGGGAGAAATCTTCCTCAAAGAGACAGTCTATAATGCTTCTTTTATCAGGTAAAAATTGGTGTTTGGTTGAAAGAAGAATAATGGCATGATTGAAAGAAGATTTCTCCCTACGGTCGAAATGACAAAGCGACAAAATGACAACACGAACAAAGAACAATGGCACTTAAAAAACATATTTTAATCATTCCTGGTGATGGCATTGGTCCCGAAGTTACAATTTGGGGAAAGGCTGTTTTAGAACAAATTGCATCGCAATACAACCACGAATTTACGTTTGATACAGCTTTGATGGGTCACGTGGCCATTGAAGCGACCGGAAACCCGCTGCCGGATGAAACACTGGAAAAAGCTAAAAAAAGCGATGCTATCTTATTTGGTGCCGTTGGCCATGCCAAATATGATAACGATCCGTCTTTAAAAGTTAGGCCGGAGCAAGGTTTATTGAAGATTCGGAAAGAGCTGGGTTTGTATGCCAATTTGCGGCCAATTTTATTGTTTGATGAATTGTTGGATGCTTCCAGCTTAAAACCTGATATTTTAAAAGGAACAGACATTTTGTTTTTTCGGGAATTGACGGGCGATATCTATTTTGGAGAGAAAAAACGCAGTAAAGACCGCAATACAGCTTCCGATCTGATGATCTATCACCGTTACGAAATTGAACGCATCGCACGAAAAGCTTATGAAGCAGCGCGTTTGCGTCGCCATAAATTGTGTTCGGTTGATAAAGCAAACGTGTTGGAATCTTCCAGACTTTGGCGTGAAACAGTTCAGGAAATCGCCAAAGAATACCCGGATGTAGAAACAGAGCACATGTTTATTGACAATGCAGCAATGCAGTTGGTTAAAAATCCGAAGAAATTTGATGTGGTTTTAACAGCCAATCTGTTTGGTGATATTTTAACCGATGAAGCTTCACAGATCGCTGGTTCTATGGGAATGCTGGCTTCGGCTTCTATTGGAGATGGAACCGGTTTTTTTGAGCCGATCCACGGTTCGGCACATGATATCGCCGGAAAAAATATTGCAAACCCGCTTGCCTCTATCCTATCTGTTGCGCTGATGCTGGAAATAGGTTTCGGCTTAAAAGAAGAAGCAAAAGCTGTAACTACCGCTGTAGAACAAACCTTGAAAAATGGCTACAGGACTTCTGATATTGCCAATACAAAAGACGATGTGACTAAAGTTTTAGGAACAGAACAAATGGGACAAAAATTTCTGGAACATCTGCAGCAAACCGTTTTATCATGAAGTGGAACGCCGAACTTTACGACCGGAAACACGACTTCGTATTTAAATATGGAGAAAACTTTTTACAAATATTGGAACCAAAAGCCGGAGAACATATTCTTGATTTAGGTTGCGGTTCCGGTTATTTAACAAATGCCATCCGTGAAGAAGGTGCCGAAGTTTTGGGCGTAGATAGTTCGGCGGAAATGATCGCAAAAGCAAAGCAAAGCTATCCGTTAACAGAATTTAGAGTTACTGATGCGACTGATTTAAGTTACAATGCTTCTTTTAACGCTGTTTTTTCTAACGCGGTTTTGCATTGGATCAAAGCTGAAGATCAGCCTAAAATGATGGATGCTGTTTTTATGGCACTAAAACCAGGCGGACGTTTTGTTGCCGAAATGGGCGGAAAAGGAAACGTTGGGCTGATGATTTCGACTTTGCGAAAAACCCTAAGGCAATTCGGTTACAAAGAGCAAGCCGAAATGGAATATCTGTTTTTTCCTTCCATTGGAGAATATACGCCTATGCTGGAAAAAGCTGGTTTTAAAGTGAGTTATGCTGCACTTTTTGACCGGGAAACTTTGTTGCAGGATCAGGCAGAAGGCATAAAAAAATGGATCATGATGTTTGCTTCCGACTTTTTTATAGGGGTAAAAGAAGCATCCCGACAGGAAATCCTGCAAGAACTCACACCACAATTACAACCGTACTACCAGCGCGATGGCGAGTGGTTTGCAGATTATAAAAGATTAAGATTTATAGCGATAAAAGAAGCATGAAAGAAGTAGAAAGTATCAAGTAATGAGGCAAGAAAACTCTTCACGTCTCAAAACTACTTGATAATGAATACTTCATACCTGATACTAAAATAAGATTATGTTACACGACCCAAACCGTATTTACATTTTCGATACCACTTTGCGTGATGGCGAGCAGGTTCCGGGATGCCAGTTAAGTACTTCCGAAAAGATTGAGATAGCCAAAGAACTGGAATTACTGGGCGTGGATGTGATCGAAGCCGGTTTTCCGATTTCCAGTCCGGGAGATTTTCAAAGCGTGGTCGAATTGTCCAAAGCGGTTAAAGAACCGATTATCTGCGCTTTAACCCGCGCCAATAAAGGCGATATTGATTCGGCGGCCGCTTCTTTGCAATATGCCAAAAGGCCGCGGATCCATACCGGGATTGGTGCTTCGGATATGCACATTCAATATAAATTCAACAGTACGCGTGATGAAATTTTGGCACGCGGCGTTGATGCTGTAAAATATGCCAAATCGTTTGTAGAAGATGTAGAGTTTTATGCTGAAGATGCCGGCCGTGCAGACTTAGAATATTTAGCGCGAATGATTGAAGCGGTGATTGCTGCCGGTGCAACCGTGGTTAATATTCCGGATACCAACGGTTATTGTTTGCCGGATGCTTATGGCGCAAGAATAAAATATCTGAAAGAAAACGTAAAAAATATTGAGCAGGCTATTATTTCGGTTCATTGCCATAACGATTTAGGATTAGCAACTGCAAATTCTATTTCCGGTGTACAAAACGGTGCAAGACAAATCGAATGTACGATCAATGGTATTGGCGAACGTGCCGGAAATACTTCGCTGGAAGAAGTGGCGATGATCTTGAAAACGCATCAATCTTTAAATTTACATTCTACCATCAACAGTAAAAAGTTTTATAGTTTGAGCAATATGGTGAGCCGGATGATGAACATGCCGGTGCAGCCAAACAAAGCAATTGTGGGCAAAAATGCTTTCGCACATAGTTCTGGCATTCATCAGGATGGGTTTTTGAAGCATCGGGAGAACTATGAAATTATCAACCCGGAAGATGTGGGCATTCCTTCCGCAGAAATTGTGCTGACTGCCAGAAGCGGCCGCCACGCTTTGAAACATCATCTGGAACGCTTGGGTTACGTGATTGAAAAGGTAAATCTGGATGAAGTTTATCATCGTTTTCTAACGCTTGCCGATCAAAAAAAAGAAATAGCCGATAATGATTTATTGTTTTTGATGGGCGATGGCACGGAAGGCAACTACAATGCCAGCAGTATCAAAATGAAATCGCTGAATGTGGTGATGGGCGAAAATACTACGCCGGAAGCAACCGTGATTTTAGAAATCAGCAGTGAAGAAAAAAGTGCTACGGCAACCGGAAACGGGCCGGTTAATGCAACTATCAAAGCCATTGAAAGCATTATCGGTAAAACACCAAACTTAAAAGAATTTAACATCCAAGCGATGCATGGCGGCAGCGATGATATCAGCCGAGTAGATATGATGCTTCTTTTAGATGGTAAAAGTTATGATGGCTACGGTTTTAGTACAGATATTGTACGTGCCTCCGCCAATGCTTATTTAGATGCTGTTAACAAATTTGTATCCTGATGATGCTGTTACAAGAAGTATTAAAAATTGATTCTGAAGCTGCGCTGGAACGTTTAAAAAGTGTGGTTAAAAGAACTCCTCTGGAGTACAATGCCCGTTTATCAGAGAAATATCAGTGTGAAATCTATCTCAAGCGGGAAGATTTACAGATTGTTCGTTCCTACAAACTTCGCGGTGCATACAACATGATTAGTCAGCTGAACCAGGAGCAGTTAGATAAAGGCGTAGTTTGCGCCAGTGCGGGAAACCATGCACAAGGCGTTGCTTATTCCTGCAATAAGCTTGGCACAAATGGTGTTATTTTTATGCCTGAAATCACTCCAAAACAAAAAGTTAACCAGACTAAAATGTTTGGTAACGGACAGGTGGAAATCATTTTGACAGGAGATACTTTTGATGATTGTTTGCGGGAGGCATTAATCTACACGGAAAAACACGGAAAAACTTTTGTTCCGCCATTTGACCATCCGCTGATTATTGAAGGACAAGGAACCGTTGGCGTAGAAATTTTACAGCAATTGCCGGATACAGATGTGGTGATTTTGCCGGTTGGCGGCGGCGGTTTGGCTGCCGGAACCGGAAATTATTTTAAGCAAGCAAAACCAGATACACTATTAATTGGTGCAGAGCCGGAAGGCGCACCTTCAATGTTTGAGGCGTTTAAATGTAAGCAACCCGTTACTTTAAACAGCGTTAACAAATTTGTAGATGGTGCTTCTGTAAAACGTGTTGGTGCAATAAATTATCAGATGTGCAGTGAAGTGCTGGATGAAATGCTTTTGATTCCCGAAGGAAAAGTTTGTACCACCATTTTAAAGCTTTATAATGATGATGCAATTGTGGCCGAACCTGCCGGTGCTTTATCGGTTTCTGCTTTGGATTTTTGTAAAGAAAAAATCATTGGTAAAAAAGTAGTTTGTGTACTTAGCGGCGGCAATAATGACATTGATCGTTTGCAGGAAATTAAAGAACGCTCTTTAATTTACGAAGGTTTGAAGCATTATTTCATCATCCGTTTTCCGCAGCGGCCAGGTGCTTTGCGTTTGTTCGCCAATAAAATTTTAGGTCCGAATGATGATATTACCCGTTTTGAATTTGTAAAGAAAACAGAACGGGAAAGTGGCCCGGCTTTGGTTTGTATTGAATTGCAATACAAGGAAGATTATAATTCCTTGATTAACCGAATGAAAGAACATCGCTTTGATTACAAGGAGATTAACAACGATAATAACCTGTTTGAGTATTTTATTTAAGCAGGATTATGCCTCATCAAAAGTTAAAAACTTCCTGATGCTGATGTTTAGCTGATCGCCTGAGCGGAAACTTGCGGTTTGAAGGTTGATCAATTTAAAGCTGATAGTACCGTTATTTAAAATCATTTCTTCGTAAAACCCTTTGAACAAAACAGCTTCCACAGTACACAAATTTTCGATGCTGTTTTTATCGATATAAAAATCTTCTGCATAAACCATCACTGTTTTTTTATCGGTCACAATCCCAAGCGATGCTGTTTTTATGCCGGTAAAAACAGTACCGTTGGCCAGCAAAGTTGCGGTGTATAATTTCTTCGGTTGCTGATATAATTGCTGAGGACTGCCGGTTTCCACAATTTCGCCATTTTTCAAAACAACTAATTCATCTGCCAGCAATAAAACTTCCTGCGGATCGTGGGAAACCATAATTACGGTTAAACCTGTTTCCGCAACAATTCGTCGGATGTCTTGCTGCAAATTATCCCGAAAAGAAGCATCCACCTGGTTAAAAGGCTCGTCCAGCAACAAAACTTTTGGATTAGAAACCAAAGCACGCGCAATAGAAACCCGCTGGCGTTCGCCGCCGCTCAAATCAGCTACACGGCGATCTTTCAAATTTAACAGGCGCAATTGCTGCAATACTTCTGTGGTTTTTTCTAATTTATAGTCCAGATTAGTATTTGGCAGCAACGAAGCCACATTATCCCAAACTTTAGCGTAATGATTGAGATGATCTGATTGCTGCGTAACCATTTTCATCTGCTCGTGGCCGGGAATTAGTTTCACATCCGGTCCCCAAACGCGCTGTCCTTCAAAATAAACCGTTCCTTCATCAGGAGAAACTAATCCATAAATTAGATTGAGTAAGGTTGATTTCCCGCTTCCGCTGCTACCAATTATGGCAGTAATTTTTCCGGGTTTAATTTGAAGTGATACTTCTTTTATACCTGAAAAAACATTGCCCGGATAAGATTTGGTTACATTTTTTATTTGCAAAAAAGGTATCGGATTGATCATGCTTTAAAGATACACAAAACAGGAAGTTCGGGTTAATTAGTATTTTTGGATAAGCACATCCATAATAACTACCTACTTTAATTCATCAAATGAAGAAACTATCTATAAGCTTTATAACTATGCTGATTCTACTTTTAAGTTTTAATGGCTTTCCTCAAGAGAAAAAGCGAAGCACTTTAAGTAGCAGGCAGATTACCGAAGTTGTTGATTCTCTAAGTAAAGCAATTAAAAATTATTATATCTTTCCGGATAAAGGTGCAAAAATGTCAACTTATTTAAAAGACCAGTTCAAAAAAGGCATTTACCAACATATAACTGATCCTGCTAAATTAGCTTACCGATTGGAAACAGACATTAGAAAGATTAATTATGATGCTCACTTGCACATCAATTTTGATCCTAATGTAAATGCACCAAAAGACCTGAGTCCAGAGGAAAAAGATAAAGCAGAAAAAGAACAACTACAGGCAGAAAAAGAAAATAACTTTAATATCAGGAAAGTAGAAGTTCTCCCCGGAGATATTGGTTATTTCCGTTTTGATGGCTTTACACCTTACACAGAGGAAGCAAAACCAACACTTACCGCAGCACTTACATTTCTTTCAAATACAAAAGCATTGATTATTGACTTACGTTATAATGGAGGTGGAAGTACGATCAATCAATTGGCAAGTTACTTTTTTAATAAGAGAACACATTTGTACGATCAGGTTAGTACAATGGATAAAGACACAGTCTCAATGTATACAAATTCATCTCCAACAAATGGTTCAGCTTTACTGATGCCGCTATATATTCTTACCAGCAAAAACACAGCTTCTGCTGCCGAAGCATTTACAGCTTCCATGAAATCTTTGAAACGCGCTATTGTTATTGGCGACACAACTTTAGGTGCTTCACATTTTACCGGCTTTTTCCCTATTGGCTACGGCTTTATAGCGATGATACCAATTGCCAGGCCAGTTAACACAGCTACTTTCAAAGATTGGGAAGGCATTGGTGTAGTACCAAATATATCTGTTCCCGCAGCAACGGCTTTACAAAAAGCACAGGAAGCTATTTATCAAGCTTTATTAAATAATGCTAAAACTGAACGGCAAAAAAGGATTATTCAATGGAGTATAAACGAATTGAAACGAGAAGATAATTTTATAATATCTGATACTACTATTCTAAATACATATGTTGGCACTTATGCTGGCGGTATAACTTTTTATGTAGAAAAAGGGAAATTACTTTGCAAAAATCCAGAGCGCGGCGGAACAGATATTTTTAAACTAAAAGCTGTTTCTGATCATGTTTTTCTATTGGATGAAAATGCGCAGGTAGAATTTTTGGAAAATGCTGAAGGTAACTATTCAGTTATTAATCTGCTTTTTAAGGATGGGAATGTGATTCAGAAAAGTAGAGAATTAAAAAATAAATTTGAACATTTGGAAAAATAAAAAAAGGAAAGCTGTAAAGCCTTCCTGATCAAAATTTTCCTACATAAACTTAAAAACCAAACGTCAAGCCAAAATCCATACTTTTCAAACCGTTTTGGTTCGGACTATTTTCGAACATATCATTAGCATAATATTTCACAAACAAACCTGTGTTTTTATATCCGGCACGGGCATAAGCACAGTAACGAAACTGGCTGAAATGATAATTATCGTAAAACTTCTTCTTGCCAAAAACACTGCTGATTTGTTTTACTTTTCCGTTCAGTAAAAATCCAATTTCAGGCCCAACAGTTATATGAAATTTGTTACCATTTTTATTATCTTTCGTCCGAAAATCAAATGCTAATGGAATGCGCAGATAACTTGCCGAAAAACGGTTTTTGCTGTAATTTACATTGTCAGTTGTATAAGTCAACGTTGAGGCGTTTTCCTGAATGGTAATATTTTGACGTAAACGGATCAAAGTCCAATCAAAACCACCAGCCAGATAAATTTTAAAATACGGATTGAAACGGTAACCCAACTGCAAAACATCAAACCCAACATAAGAAGTTTTGCCGCCTTTATAATCCAAAAATTGGTTTTTAGAAGATAAAGTAAAACTACCGTTATCTATCAAGCGTGAAAAACCCAAATCAAACCGGGAAAATGTAATTCCAAAGTTAAAATGCGATGCTGGTTTTATTACTTTAGGTGTAACTGTATCGGTTGCGGTTTTAGTTTTATAACCAATCAACAGTTTGTAGCCATGTCTTTTAGTTTGGAAAGTATCAGTTTTGGCGGTAACAGAATCAGTTTTTACTTGTGCAAAAACAGTAGTCAGCAAGCCGCAAAACAAAGTAGAAATTAGTAAACGTTTCATATAGAATTAAGCTAAATTATTTTTCTTTTTTTAAGCTGATAAAACCCAAGTTAATACCGGTTACATTGGATTCTTCACCATCATCAGCATCCGAAAACTGGATAAGTTTATCTTGCCTTTTATCAAATTGTGCCATCACCAGGTTTACCACATCGCCAATACTGCGGATGCGTTTGTGTTTAACTTTT
>JAABUT010001477.1_pt1 | contig 26661 bp, 25 predicted proteins | sample 5559281 | NCBI WGS metagenome assembly JAABUT01 (sample SAMN10711880, study PRJNA513359) | rock metagenome | isolation source: Antarctica rocks | place: Antarctica: Victoria Land, Ricker Hills nord | collected 2016-01-04
GGTAGGGAAACATGAAGGGTGCTCGGTAGGGAAACATGGAGGGTGCTTGGTAGGGAATCATGGAAGGAGCCATGTAGAAAGCACTGTTCGACCCATGTTATGCGCCCGACCGACGAGTAATTTTTGAAGCATGTAGGAAGTTTGGTAGGGCGTTTGGTAGAAAGCTCGGTCGAAAGCTCGATCGGAAGCTCAGTAGAAAGCTCACTAGAAAGGTCAGTAGTAGAAAGCTCGATCGGAAGCTCAGTAGGAAGCTCACTAGAAAGCTCGGTCGGAAGCTCAGTAGGAAGCTCAGTAGGAAGCTCGGTCGGAAGGTCAGTAGGAAGGTCAGTAGGAAGGTCAGTAGGAAGGTCAGTAGGAAGATCAGTAGGAAGGTCAGTAGAAAGGTCAGTAGAAAGGTCAGTAGGAAGCTCGGTCGGAAGGTCAGTAGGAAGGTCAGTAGGAAGGTCAGTAGAAAGGTCAGTAGGAAGCTCGGTCGGAAGGTCAGTAGGAAGGTCAGTAGAAAGCTCAGTAGAAAGCTCAGCAGAAAGGTCAGTAGGAAGTTCGATATCGAGCCATGAAGAGTGCGTTCTATTGAGTCAGTTAGCATTATTTCGTACGGAATAGAAAGTAGAAACTGTTCTACGGAGGAAGAAAGAAGTGGGAAGAAGTAAATACCCTGAATCCCCTGAATTTCCTAGCGTCGGCCTTCGGCTGGGAGCGGAGATTACTAACCACAGAGGTAACAGTACTGTTCTCAAGCCATGTAGAAAGCATTGTTTGAAGCACTGTTTGACGTGTTTTATGCGTTCGATCGACGCGTTTGATAGAGCGTTTGGTAGGGAATTTGGCAGGGAATTCGGTAGGACGTTTGGTAGGGCGTTTGGTAGGGAATTTGATAGAGCGTTTGGTAGAGAGATTGGTAGGGCGAGTAGGTGAAGCGAGTAGGTGAGCGAGTAGGGTGGTGAGCATGTAGGGTGGCGAGTAGGGTGGTGAGTATGTAGGGTGGCGAGTAGAGTGGTGAGTATGTAGGGTGGCGAGTAGGATGGTGAGTATGTAGAATGGCGAGTAGGATGGTGAGCATGTAGGGTGGCGAGTAGGATGGTGAGTATGTAGGGTGGCGAGTAGGGTGATGAGTATGTAGAATGGTGAGTAGGGTGGTGAGTATGTAGGGTGACGAGTAGGGTGATGAGTATGTAGGGTGGCGAGTAGGGTGGTGAGCATGTAGGGTGGTGAGTAGGATGGTGAGCATGTAGAATACGAAGGACGAAGATGTTGTCAAACTGTTTAATGATGCTGTTAGCCATCTAATTATCTATGCGCAAAGGTAAATGGTTCAATTTACCAGCTATTAGACCTAAGTACGAGGTTAATGGCGTAATTTAGTGATGTTTGGTTGAACCTCTGATTTGATTACCTGCCAACGGTGCCAACGATGCCAACGTGGTGATTAGCTGCGTGTGGTTGACTAATTAGCACTTGAGGATTTGCCGATGTGCGTGCATCATTTGTTTTCTTTCTACACTGTGTTAGATTCAATATCAACTTCATTTCTCTTGTATTGAAGTTTCTTTTGTTTCAAGCTTTTAACTTTTTGGTATAAACGACCTTCAGATTCGCGATGATTTTCTTTATTTCTTTCTTTCTCTGATTTAAATATTTGACATTAACATTAATCTTGATGAAGGGACTGAGAATATGATGACTGAGATCTGGCACGAGGTGTAAAGAATGTTGCAGAAGACTTTCAAAGATTAGTCTTATAATTTTTTCTTTTCATTGCGTCTTCGAGGCTTCGAGCTCTTCTTTTATCTTATTGATCGCATCTGCATTGCTCTGATAGATCAGAACGCTCTTACAAAGCTGTGAGATGAATTTCTGATTGTCAGTAATATCGATGAAGTCGTTGAACAGTGAACTTCTGATGCAGAGTTTTCGTCATCGTACTTCTTCGCGCTTTCGATTCAACAGCAGCTTGAGATTCTGTTGATCTTCAAAGATCTTGAGATGAACTTGCAAAGATAGTGTTTGTAGATATTGAACGAGCAGAAATTAAAAGACTTACTAGTCAGATCACGAAACATACGACGAGACATAGTACTGAGAAGATTATGCTTTTGTTTACCTGAAGTATTTTGAAGAAAATTGATCAATCATTGGATTTTTGAGCTTTTCTCAATAAATTTGTCGAGATTCTTGTGGTATGAAGAGTTCTTGTTCAGGTCAATAAGTTATAGACTCTGTTCTTACTCTACATTCATCATATCACTCGTTCAAATTGCGTGTTCAGCAATGTTGACAATAATGCAGTTGTTAAGACGGCAAGAATAAAGAATTGCAAGAATAAAGAATTGATGAATCAGCTGAAACTTATTACGATGTCTTACATTATTCAAGCTCACTGTAGTTGACTTTAATGTTGTATTCAACCACCCATCGACGGTTTTTCGACCGGCTCGGGAAAAGTGCTTTGGCCCAGCCGACCCAGCCAGCCCAGCGAGCCCTGGGATGGCCTTGGGCTCCCAGGGCCCGCCTCATATGTCCCTAGGCTCTCAAGGCCCATGCACATGACCGTCTGGTACTTTCCCACGGGTCTTTACCTTCTCCCACCAGCTCCCGATATATCTATGGAAACCAGGCACGATTTCTGTACATCCCTGGGCATTTTTATCGTCCAAAGAAACGGACCCTTGAATGATGTTGGCCCCTCGCGTAGTTTACATCTCGATTGTGCGGCAGTGATGTTCTTTGTGATTCACCACGATCTCGATATTCTCGAATGTACTTTCAACTATCTCTCTCCAGTGGAAACAAGCTTTCAAGGCGATGCTTTTTGCTTAGAGTTGAGGTGATTCAGCCATGTGTACCACTCAGCCCTCGCTTCCTCTGAAATCCGGGGGTTGATGGTAGTAAACTCTTGCACCTATTAGTCAGACTGCACAAAACATGCACAAGCTATCGTACTGACAGAATGGATGGGATAAGAAGCTCATACCAAAGCTCACTGCGTCCTCCACCTCTTCGGTGGTAGGCTGCGTGGCCGGCGCCGAAGGCGAGGGGAGAGGAGGAGCCACCGGCAGGAACGGACCAGGCGAGGGCGGGGGCAGAGAGACACGAGAGGGCGGAGGGGACAAAGACGAGGACGGCACCACAGGAGAGCTTCCGGCCGCCGCAGGGACATCCTGACCTTCCCGCATAGCGAGGAGGGCCAGAGCACCCTGGGCCTGAGCGACTAAAGCAGGTCGCGAGGTGCTAAATTCCTCGACTTGCCTTTGCAAACCTTGAATAGTTCTCTCCTGGTGTATTACTCGGCACAAGAGACCATCAATACGGGTCTCTTGCTCGGCCATTAGCTCTCGCATCTCCCTGTAACTGATAGTTGCGTCCCCAACGTCTTCTTTCATCCCGTTTATATCACCTCTGTTGATTTCTATATCCAGTATGAGAGGATGTAACTTCTTCTCCACGTAACCTCCAATTTCGAGGAACATCTGACCCCGAGCTGGGTCGAGAGGGAGACCGCGAGGGGCGGTCCCCATTGTCTCGACCACAGGCTCAGGGCCAGATGCAACAACGGGCGAAGGGGGGCTTGAGCTGGGCCGGGGGAGAGAGGGGCTTGCGCGGGACCGAGGAGAAGGGTTAGGGTTAAGAGCAATGATAGTGGAAGCTCTGACTTTAGCCGCGTTTAGTCTTTGTTGAGTAATTATAAGAGTGGTTTTAGTACTGTCCCGATGGATGCAGAATGATGAATTAGACTGAGATAGTTTCATCATTCGTGTTTCTGAGAAGGGCATAAGGTAAAGAATTCTCGATTAGTTCGTTGAATTCGGGGTTTTCCCCATCGTTTTCTGCAAAACAAACATTGTGAGTTAAGGAAAACTTTGTAAACTTGCTCTGTGGACTGCATCCACAGACCGGTTTGGGACCCATGAATCCTTCCCGTGTCCCCATTATAAGGGGCGATAGACCGAAGAGGCGTCGCTTTCAACTTATTAATTAGAAGGTTGGAAATTGCTTTCCTGTAGCAAGCCAAAAATTTCCCATCGCGTCCGCGCGGATCTGGTGGCAGTGGTACCCTACGTCGAGTAGATTATGATCACCAAGGAGACATCGTTGATGAATTTTCAGATGGAGATGCAGTCAGAATCGAAATCGCCGAGCATGACAGCGTGTTTGTAATAGCGGATTCATCGAAACCAGAGCCGACTGTGTTAGAACGGATGTCAGAGCTTGCTTCGAATCACTGGCGGCGGATATAGGGACAGTGAAGGACATAAGTTGGCACCAGTAAGATGGGTAATTTCAAATTCGATTCTGTCTCGTCATCTCTCAATGGTGCAGCAACTCACTGAAGCTGACGATGGCGGTCTTGCCCAGCGCTATTGCCTCATTCATCGAATATCGATGTTCAAAGATGCTTGCCTAGTCCCGAGTTAAGATTTTCTACATACGATTGGTATCTTATTTTAATGACTCCTCTTCTTCTGCTTCATCGAAGACTTCTTCGTCATCATCTTCGTGCTTAAGTCCTCAATTGAACTTGGTCCTGAACCTGGTGACATCCGTTTCTTGAGCTGCTGAGGGACGTTCTTCAAGTGTGCAGAATTGCCCAGTCCAAACCAGGATCGTTTGTGCATTCGGCGAGCGCATGTCAGACCATTTAGTTTTTTCTTGGTCGGCTCATTGATTCTTTTGGTGCCTTGAAGAGCCATGAAACGCTCGAGTTTACTCCTTCGTCTCTGACTAGTAGGTTGATCATGTATATCAAGGGCATAGCGAAACATCTTTCCTTGTTAAGGTCTACTGAGTCGTGCGGTTTGAGTACCTTCTTAGCTTCTCCGTGTGGTAGTCTGATGAGTCTGATCTTTCCTGGTAACCTAAGTCGGCGGGGTATTGGTCGGTCAGAGCATTCTGTGTCAAATCTTTGTTCACCAATATTCCTACCCAGCCCGTTCCATGGCCGATTGCATCCAGGACACGCAGCATCTTGAGCTGGCGGGAGAGCGGCTTGGGCCAGCATCCCTTCTCGGCCTTACGCTTGCCCTCCCTGCTTTGTGGCCCCCCAGCGACCTAAGACATTTCCCTTCGCCATGGTCTTCGACCGTGATGATAGGCATTGCAAATTACTGCGCTGCATGGGTTTCGACTTATGATGTGAGAGTTGAATAGGCGTGATTTTTAGAGTTTATCTATATCTGCAGCTCTGCGCTTTACGTGGTTTCATCGAGACCTCTGATTTAGTCGAATAGATTAGTCTTTCGTTCTCCTTCTGCTTTCGCTTAAATTCATCTCCTGCATTTTGCTGGCTCTGTGCGTCGAGCATATGCCGAGAAACGAACTGTTAGGTCATTCTACTTGAGTCAATTCCGACATTCTAAAAGACAGAACAGGGAATAAAATAAATAAATGAAGGCAGGACATATAGTAAATCATATAGCACATGAGGGAACTTAATGATGTGATGACTAGATCTCTCGATCTATTCTCATTGTTCAGTCTTAAGACATCGACCGTCTCTCTGACTCGTTGCATCCTTGGGGTTGACATTTGAATAGTATTCAGATGCTTGAATTTGAATTTGAATTTTCATGGTCGTTTGTGACTAAGTTCCCATGCGTTAAGTCGAGGTCGTACTTTTTCCTTGATCATACTGGGACGAATATTATCAATTCTTTCAGTGCTCTCGCGAATAGATAAAGCTTCCTTGCCTTGAGCTTGGACTCGAGACAAGTCTTGCGGTTCTGGTCATTATGACTTTGCTTTCTGATATGACCCCCAGATCGAATCCTGTACTCTACAACAATATTAGCATACGAATATAACAAGCAACATAACGGCAACTCAACGCTTCATTTCTCCTTGTCACCGTGCGCTATAGTCTGCTTAAGATTTAACAAAAGTAATAAAATTATTAGTGCCGCGGCGTCGGCCAGTGATTGTGCTTCCCAGGTGCGTCGGATCTAGCACATGCCAGAATCCTCGGAAGAGATCAAAGTATTTAGATGCTCAAACTGTTTGAGACTCCTCATCACTGAAGCATCTATCTCAGCCTTTGCCTTCATGAGTGTAGTGGTTTTCCTTTTTCTGTAAATTGAACAGATTCACAAAATCTCTGCGTGTACCGGTGTATTGAAATTCGCAAGAATGTTAATAATTGTTACGACATAAGTCATTTCTGTGGTTCGTGAGTAAGATCATAAAGACAAGCAACAAAAAAAAGAAGATACTAACGTCTCTTTCGGAACCTCTGCAGATATGCATGGCCATGCCATGTTGAAGACTGAGTCTCTCTGGACACCCTTTGCTTTTTAATTCGTCTGCACAAAGGTAACTTAGTAAGTCTTTGCAGTCTTTCTCTTTCAACTCATTGATGACGGCTCGTAAGTGTTATTGTGATGAGAAGACAATTATTGTAGAAGGTTCATGATCTTCAGGTGAAGACTGATCATTATTTGCGCAAAAGTTGTGAAGACTTGGAAGCAATTGTATCCTTTTTGCGGGCTACTTAAATTTAACATAAGTCTTTTTGAGTTTCTCAAATTTAACTTCTGCAACTCGTTATCGCCTTGAACATGCGAGTTGAAATTTATCTGATAAAACAAAAGCTTGACGAGGTCCTTTCTCTGACATGCCTATTTCGTTGCTGAGTGCTCGTATCCAACAAGTATCCAAGGCGGCGACGTCTCCGCCCACCGGAGCATTCTGGAAGACATCGTCAAGATAGAAGGACTGATTCAAGGACGGCACGCAAACATCAGGAATCTAGGCCGAAACGTAAGCGTTTAACTTGCGTAGCCAACGAATATACTCACTGCTATGCACGAGGTTTTAATCTCTGCGCATCGGTCACAACGCTTGTACATAGCCTTTCCAATAAAGGTGGCGTTGCATCGATAGGCTCTGTTCTCCTTATGGAAGGTCCTTGCGCACTTTATGCACATTACACGTGCTTGAGTCGGGGGCGCACCGGCGCTGCGGCCGCTGATCCTCACCAAGGGCTGAAAAGAATCAGTAACGGCACCGAAACGTAAGGTGCACGAACTTACCGCTGGTCTCCTATTCTCAGGAGTTCGTGGGGCCAGCGGGTCTGGCAAGAACATCGGCGCCATCAGGGCGGCGGGGTTCATTCCATCCCCCGCTGCTGCGACGAGTTGATCGCGGAAAGCTGCAGGTCTATATCCAACAAGTATCTAGTCGGAAAGTATGATTTTTGATGTAGGAATTGTAATCCATCCTTTTGACCGGTCAGATCGTCTGTGAACGCACATCTTCGATGAAGCGAAGACAAAGAGGTAACAAAGGCCCAGTAGAGAAAGCTGCTGTTTGTATTCCGAGTACGGGTTGTAAGTCCGAATCACCCTTTAACAACAGTCATCGAAGCGTAAACCGAGGGGAATCCCGGAGTTTCATCTCTGACCCTCCTGACTTCTTTGTCGGCACATCTCATACCTTTCCGTCAAACAGGACACCTCTTTCATTATGAATGAGCATGTAGCTACCGATTACACATTCGGTCTTCTCTGAAGGTTCACTGGCTGCAATCGGAAGAGCTTGAAACTTTCATCTTGTTGGAATTACACTGGAAAGTGTCATGTGCTAGAGTCTGTTGAACGAATGATGGTATTCCACTCTCGAGGGTTATAGAGACTGCGACGAGAGATATATTCCTGTAGAGGCGACTTGAAGTGTAGATTGTTCATTCTTTTTAGCGGTCCGAGGTGGAAAGTTTCTAGACATATATATAGGGGGATGATGAGTCGTAATTCTCCACTATTGCGTCGAACAATCACCAATTGGGGTTGCGGTTCCATTTTCTCGGCTAAACCATTCTAGCATTAGGTTTTGTGTGATCTTGGGTGTTGGCTCGGACGTGAAACCGCTGTCAAGGATTCCCGTCAACTCGATCTCGAAGACTCTTGCAAAGTCGTAGTGTTTGTTGATAGAGGAAGATCAAGCGTCTTCTATCCACAAGAATCTTTTTACCCCTTTACCTTGTACTTGAGCTTAAGCCGCGAGAACAATCATCTATACGAGATCCTAAAGGTTTCTGTCCCTCTATTACGTTGCAAAGCTGCGACAAGACCGAGATGCTTGTTTTGATATGAGTTTTGATGGGTGACTGTTATTCCACGCGACTCGGAATAAAAATTCTGCTTAAATGCCTTTAAATATTCATCAGAAGCCCAAGGACGACGAGTAGAGAACAGAAGTGAACTGTCTGAACCTCTTTCTTTTCAAAAGGAAAATTGGGTTGATGAGTTGATTATGTGCTACCGTCTTGAAATGAGAAGCTACATAAGGTACTTGGCGCACCATAGCCTTAATCAATGACTTGACACTTGATGGCACGTCTTTAACATAATCTGCACTCATATCGAGATAAAAGAGTGCTGGAGATGCTACGAGAGCATGCTAGGTAAACGCGTTAGATCTGAGATTGTCTTGACGCCATTTTTTTCTAGCAGTTGGAACGCAATTGATCCAGGATTGTAGTCTAGCTATCATCTATAGCAATAGGGATCACATAGTGCATGAAACGTAATGTACGCATAAAGTAAAAGCGAAGTAGGCGGAAGTGCCTGGCTTCGTACAAAGGGCTGGGATAGTCGAGAGGTAGGTCTTTCAAGTTTGGTTGTTATGTTCGCCACATCTGATGCCCATATAGCACTAATTAGATAGCGCGTGTTGCTCTGTGCCAACCTACAACGAAACGAAATATCAAATCGTTTCCATTCAATTGCAAGCATGAGCAGTACGCTTGTGGAATCGTGGCCTTCGATTTCGCAGTGATTTGTTTTATATAAGGTTTTGAATGTAACAGTACCTGTTACACAGAACCATCAGAGTTGAAAAGCGAGTTTGGTTGCGAATAGAATGGAAAGCTTAAATTTCGGATGATAAGCTTATACATAGATCAGCAGAACTAGATCATTCTGAAAAGTTCCGTTGGTGACAGTGTCTGCTCACCATTGTCGTTTAAATTTGGACGGCCGCCGAACTTTGAATATCTTTAGCCGCAATAAATAGCGTGTACAATCCTCCCAACGTTGAGGTGATTATCTATGAAGAGGTCGTAAGTCTGGGGCATACGGAAGAATGTAACGGGCTAAGATCCGAAGTCAAGCCCCTATGTGCTTTTTGTGAACATCAAGATATATATAGTAAGCTGTCAGTAGCGAGCTTCTCGTGGCGTCTTATGCCTTTCAGTTCATCAGAGCAAAGATTTCTCAACGTATCCTGGTAATGTGATTCCTCTCACTCTTCTGCTGCTTGTAGTTGTTGTGTTGAATAAGCAGCTACAGCAGAAAGATCTGATGAAGACTGTTCTGCAACCATCAACAGGACTGGCGAGAAAAGAGTTAGCGCTCGTTCTGAGATGATCCGATCCTGTGCCGGCTGGTCATGAAGAAGGAGACTTATGACTGGGAGATTCGTAATCTGATCTGCCGCATACGTCGTTCACTATTCAAAAGAAAATGAAAGAAAAGTACATCGAGATCAATTCACGAACTGCCAAAGATATTGACTCGACGCCGCAATTCTATGAGATATTCAATCTGATCTACAGACATTGATTGTGACGATATGTGAAGGAAAGAGTCATAAAGAACCCCAAGGGTTATTTTCTCGTGATAGATATAGGGTTCCATTTGAACGCATAATAGAGCAAGATTACGGACATGCTTCGTATAGAATGGAGTGTCTCGTGTACTTCGAGGTCCTTAAATGAACAGCACTTCATGAGTAGGAGGAAGCTGTTTCCATCCTGAAAGCATACTTGGCGGATGTTGACGGTTCAAACGTTGCCAAGGTATGATATGTGATTGTTCAATTCTTATCACTTAGTGTCCCATGAGCTTTCTGTACGAGGGCACATATGGACGGTGTCGTGCTGTGCGTAGGTGACTGGCGTGCTCTGTCATGCGACGGTAAAAGTCCAGGATGATCCCTACGTAAGCCGCCTTAGTTCTATCTCCTTTGGCATGTTTTCCCAGTGTAAGTTAAACACCATGGACTGGACGATTGCGTCACCAAACCTAATACCTCGCATGTACTGCGAGACTTCATTCGCTAGGTTGTTAATCGTGACCACGTTCTGGATGAGAACGACTTTTATTTTCGAAATGACATCGCTGACATGGTTCTCTTGAAACAGTCTTCTAAGCAATTTAAAGGTTGTAGATGAACGTTGAGAGCAGTGTTTCTTCACCAGCACCAGGTACCCGCTCGACACAAGCGAGAATTAACTCCTATACTTCGTGGAAGAAGGGTTCCGCTATCAAAAGGCAGAATAATGATAAGTGAATTTGGCGAGAGTATTGCGATCTAGCTCTCTCTTTGATTCTTCGTTAGAACGAAACTATTGATGTAGCGAAGCAACGCTTGTTGGCGCAATGAAGGAGGCAAGGAGGGCCATGCCAAAGAGCCGCGGTGGTATCGAAAACGTCGTCGTCGAATAAGCTCACGAATTTCGTTAACGAAACCTTCTCTATATGATGGTAATGTACAGCATGTAGCTTTACGTTGCTTTGAATCTGGCTTGCAATTTTTTGAAGTGATTGACTAGCACCTGTAAGCTACCTATCTCTCAAAGAGAGCAATTCTTGCATCAAGTTTGTTCTTACCCTTTTATATTCTCCAATTCTCCTTTATCAAGAGCTCGCAGGTTGGTCTTTTCATCCCTTCTGAGGCAAGAGATAGCCCTAATTTCCTTCGAACCAGCTGAACCGTTAATCTTCGTCTGCGAGTGTGACTTTACATCGTAGTAACCTCGAAGTACTTTACCCAGCGTCTGAAAACTAATAAGCCTGCCAACTTGAACCGAGTAAAGTGATGAAACCCTAGATTGAGGTTATATTGCGACGCATTCTTCACGACCAGGAGAGAAGTATTTTTGCCGGCCACGAAGGCTACGCCCGCAAAACCTCACCCATGACTTTAGATTGGGGTGAGTGCCTCGAAACATATCATAACTATTCAAATTGGGCCTCTGATGTTCGAATCAGTAAGATGCTTGGCCAGATCTTTCTTCGTCTTTTTGTGAGGTTCAAGTATTGACTTCCTAATCTCCGGGTCCTTTACTGATGAAATAATTATACTGCATAGACAATGTGAAAGCTAGAGATTCTCTTTGCGTTAAGCCCCTCGCAGCTGCGTTTCTTGGGTAGCGCGGCCTGGATAATCTTATCATGAGAAAAATGCCCAGACTTGTAGCACAAGCGGGCCTGGGATGATTCATCTGCTGAAAGTGATTAGACAAATATGCGCGACAAGAATTGGCGAATATCTTGCCGTGGACTCGTCTAGTTATTGCCTTTCGTACTAATAGCTCTACAACTCTCACCATTTGCGTGTCTAGTTTGTCGAGCAACCCTTTAGTCTCTCATGTACAAGGAGAGGTACTTGATTTGTATTGCTTTCTCTCTCGCAAGAGGATGTTACTAGGCCAGTTCAAGGCTCTTCACTCGTGGATATCTCGCCCTAGACTCACAATGTGTGCATCCACCATCCGAGTCGCTTTTCAGCGGCCAACTTAGCCAAGAGATCAGTGGCAGCGTTTGTCTGCTCTAAGTACTGCATCACAGACAGACATCCAGCAACTCCTCCACCTCATGCCGCAACACAACCACAAGTTTCTAAGTGGCTTTCACATTCTTTGCCGCAAAATACCTTGCTTGAGACCGTGCAAGATGCTCTCTTGGTGCCAAAAAACGACAATCATAGTAGTTGCATTCTTTTGAACGACTGGCGCATCGAATCACGCGAACTTTTGATGTTCCAAGGCCTTGACCTCTGCGATATCGAATACGCCGCGGTTACCGTGGCGGAAAATTATACCGGTCTTGCATTGTCAGTTCTCGATATCCGCATTTCACTCGAGACTGTTCAACAATCTCTGCTCTCCTCTTGCTTAGAAAAACCTCTTGGACCGTTCGTATATGTGAAGATTTATCTATCTTCGAGAAAACATGTTGCGCAGACCGGTTCAAATAAACCCAAGTTATTTGTTACCGCCGCTGCCGCGTCTGTTTCCTTCACCTTCTCTTTCAACCCTTGCATTCTGGCGTTGCTCATCTTGTTGTGGTAGCTCCTGATATTAGCCTTCTTCAGAAGGAATTTTACACACTCCAATGCCCTTCATCTTCGCGTGGCTAGTTTGAGGATCATCCTTAATCACCAACATCTTCTCGAGGTTCTTCTTTCCAGCGTGAAGCTCCTGAAGGTTCTCGTTGACGGAGAGGAAAGCTGGCGCTGAGAATCGCGCAGGGACGTCTTGAACGTGGGACATGGTGGAATAAGTTGCAAGCTTGAAATTTTTGAGAGGCAGACCAGCTGCCAAGAGGATAGAATTGAAAGGTAGAAAGGGGTTGAAAATGTGGACAAATTTTGCTGTAAATGATAATGCTGAAGCTGTTTCACAAGAAGCTTTTTCTGCAACACTTTTTTCAGATTCTTTGATAATGTGGGTAAGGAAGGTCAGAGAAGATGAGTTGTATAGAAGAAGAAATATAGTAGAACTGTTTGTAGTAGAGGTAAACATTTGGATGTAAGACACCGTATCGCGTTGCGAGCTGAATCCAGATAAGTAACCTGTAGCTCTTCGAGCTCAATCTCTGGGAGCCTTAAAATATGCGACAAATACTTCGTTGACATAAAGAGATCGATGCTCTTGAGCAGATGTGTCTTTAGAGTCGCCAAGCTCTTTTTTGCAGGTTCTCACTTTGTATTCGAAACTTAAACTACAGTGCTTATTTTCTGGCTATTTTATCTTCGATGAATATTTTCCCTTGCAATTCGTCTTCATTGACGGTTAATAATCGCAACCTGAGTGAGTCGGTCATGCCGCACAACATAGAAGTCTACTAACCTTTGCAGTAATTCGTTAAGACTAATACTAATGTGCCTTGTCCCAAGTCTTGATTTCGACACAAAACAGCTGTGACAAGATTGCAGATCTTCTTGTAGTCTATAGAGCAGGTTGTTTAGCTTAATTCAAGCTTTGAAGGCAGGATAATCTTGTGTTCTTTGTGTCAAGTGAGCTCTTCGTGGTGACAAAATACTGCTGTGAGGTTATTTTCCTGCAGATACACAAGGAGAATCGCATTGAAAAACTGATTATCGATCCTAAAGGCCAAGCGCTTATGAACGGGTTTCACTATATTTCTGGTTGGCTCTGAACATAAAAGTGCCGTTCTAAGTTTCGATATTAGGTGTGGTTAAGGTCGGCAAAGGGGTTGAACATTTTAGCGGTCGAATTGCGATTATTTTCGGAGAGTCAAATGTCTATCGCCTGAGTCAAATCGGTATGCAACCAGTCGAAGCAGAAAGCTTTCAGGTGCAGCAACAAGTTGAAAGCCTTTCTGATCCCATGATTTATACTGCTCTGCTTGACAGTGGTCCCAATTGAAGGAGATATATGTAGTTGGAATGTTTATCCTAGGGAAGTAACTATATAGAAAAATGATAAGATGTGTTAATAAAGATAAGTAGGTTATTGTGGGTGGTGTAATTTCGTCGAGATTGTGGAATGTATCCTACCATGGCTTCACCCCTATGAGTAGTTTCTTGGGCAGGCAAATCCATTCGTTCGAAAGAACAGCACACCAGCCTTCGATATACGTACACTTAGTGTTTAAGTGGATATCAATCCAGCCTAGGCACAGGATCGCGGCTGCAAGTGCGCAAGGCGTGAGTATGCTCAAGGGCCCAATGTTGTCTGCGGGAAAGTTCGGGATGCGTTTAAACAAAAGCTTTGACACGGAAGAACCTCAAACTTGTTGTCGATGACACCTTACCTAGTTTTCCTAGTGAGTGTAAGTGTAAACGCATATTTATCGATGCAGTGAATATATAACTTTCCTAGTCGATAATTGGTGAAGACTTCATAAAAAATGTGTCGTTTCGTTGAGCTTTCACCCAACACGCAAGTATTACTGGCCGTAGTGATTGGGTTGCAATTGTTTGAAATTTAAACATACCTGCTGCCTGCAAAGCGTATGTTGTAAAAGAAAGGTTTCAAGTTACCATCAGACTTAAGCATCATTTCGTGATCTTGCGCTAGTCATTAGAGCCTTTGAGGCGAGTTGCTGCCTTATCTTGCAGTACTCTCCATCACTTCGTCGTGTTTACAACCGGTCGAAGATTGACGAAGATGGTCCTGGGCATGATCTTTTGAACTACCTCAACTAGTGGTGTTGATGTAAGTCGAAGTCTAACTGTTTCATGTAGACAAACCAATGTTGACTACACCGTGCCAAACCCGCGGCATGCCATTGCATCGGGGGACATGCGGAGGGTTTATGTTACTGCTGCAGATAATGACACTGTGGCCGTTGGCCCTAGTTACGGTGCTGGCGGTGGTGCTGGCGGTTGTAGCTAGGGTACTCAAGGTGTTTGAGAGCCGGGGCCTTAATATAGCTGACAATGTTTGCGAAATAGAACGATCTGTAGGGTGAAGCCCCACTAAGGCAGGGAAGAACTCACCCAGCCTTCTGAGTATTGTCTGTGCAGGCCGTCAAAGAACTGATGAATTTGTAGGTGGTCGGCTTTGTACCGATGTGTCCAGTCCTGCATCGACAGTGACGGCGAAGGCTTGCGGGACCCAATGTAGGGGCGGCGTGACATGACTCTAATTGTTTGGGGCTGGTAAATGAATGTTCTCGATGCTTCCTGAAGCGTTCCTAAGTGAGAACTCGATCAAGATGTGCGGCTTTTCTGCCACGAGGGAACATGCCGGTTTTTTACCGGAACCTTCTCAAGTACATGTCTTCGAATTTACAAGAAATTGAATTATGATCTCATGCTCTCTTCAATATCTTGCGTTTTCTTTCCGAAGCCCTGCGTCACCACAGCAAGACTCTTCATAGCGACGACTTGGTCACGTAAAGACCAATATTTTGACTGACAAGTCTCCCGTGGTAGACCTCGTGAGTTCATATCAATTGCTCCCAATAATAAATCTCAGAGACCTCTCAGTCAATAATAGGCCCTGCATATGATGAGAAGGTAATTCCCTTCGCTTGGGAGATCTCGCCTGGTTGTCGTATATGACGGTGTTGACCGAAACGTATAGTTGGCGGTGCATTCAACATTGCATGTTGAGTTAGGTTCACCTCGAGATTGAAAAACATCGACCGACGAAGTTTCCAATGAGACATCGGCGATTATCTGACATTTCCGCAAACTAAAAAAATGCGGCTATGATGGTCATACTGTCTCTTTTCTCATTGAAGAGCTTGCAACTTATCTTAGACTTCATGTCCTGCTTTTTGATCGTTGTGTCATGTTATATACTGTATTTTTTCAATCAATTCGGAATAAGAAAGGAAATTGTCTGAATCTATTTTGGTTCGTCGTGGTTCCGCTCGTTGCTAATTTTGAGCTAGCGATTGACACTGATGTCCGTTCTCACACCAACGAGGCTTTGTCCCTGACGGACCTTGTTTTAACGAGAGTACTTTGTAAGTGATGTCTTTTGTCGAATTTCTTCGATAGGCAGATGGTATTGGATCTGCAAATGTTGGTGATATGCCTTTGTTTTCTGGGCCTGCTGAACGTTTTGATGCACTGAAAAAATCCGGCTGCTATCGACAATTCTGGCCAGACATGTTCTGGTTCGAAACTAAGGTTGGTATAGTATTTTCGACTTTATATGGCCTCGTTCAACGCTAGATCTTGTGTCACATCTGTAGGTTTACCATTTCCATACTTTGAAGCCTAGCGAAGCCGCTGTCCTTGGAAGCGTCATGCTCAAATACCAAGATCTCGGTAAGTTACATACTCACACTTCGGTAAGTCTAAGGCGTGTGTGGCAGCTTTAAGACAAGAGTAACTAGAGCATGGAAAGAGTCGTGGTTGCTGGAACGGCTTCTGCAACCAACGCACAGCACAGCAGAGTTTTTCAAATAATGAAGTCCTGACAGAACTCTGAAACCCTAAGGCTTCTCAAAGCTGCTCAGATTCCTTCAAACCCTAGCAAAATGACCATCGAGCTTCTTTGCATCTTTGCTAACTGCATGCACACTCTGTTGAGATTGAATTTCGAGCAGATTAGGCTTAGTGAGGCATGTTTGCTGAACCACGATCTTCAGCGTGCTTGACATGCTTTTAACGAATTTCCTGATAGTTTAAAGCTTGTTAAACATTAGAAAGTTAAGTGAATGTTCAAAGAAGTGCGTCTTGGGTCTCACTTTGATGACTTCTAGTAGCACATTCGGCTTTTACTTCTGGAGGTATGGCTTGTTTCCCTTGTTCAGATTCTAGGGTCTTGAAGCACCTCGTTTGGTCTCTTTCGCTTTGTGATGCCTATGTCAGCGTGCCAACAGGCTGCCTCTCATTTCGTTCCGAAAGCGTAGCAGGTTAAAGCCTTAAGCGAGCTGAGACAGGGCCGGGTCCACGAAAGCTCTTATTCGGGCCGGAACCTTCGCCAGAAGTATTCAACGACCTTGAACTCTGCGAGACTCTTGATGGTTACCTCCAAGCTTAACCCTGAAAACCCACACCCAAAAATGTCAGAAGAGGAGGCAATAATGATAGCTATGAAGCTTCAAAATTTGATGGAGTGGGCTTCGTTTACCTTACGAAAACGGTCAATGGGCTCTCGAACAATAAGCTCGAACGTCGTTTCGGGAAAAGCATTTTGCATTTCGCGCCAACTTCACGTACAATACATCAACGCCATGCAGGACCAGAGGAACAGTAGCCGTCGGTTGGGCTAGCCTAAATGTCTCCGAGAGGCTCAAAGTATCACCTCTCTGCGAGCAATGAGATAGAATGGCACTCAGTGTCACGCGGGGCGGTTTCTTCCGAAAATGATAGCAATAACGGGTTATTCCTGGTTGAATACAACGGCCGTGCGTTCTTCGCTAATAGAAAAACGCTTGAAGACTATGTTTCCGGTTTCAATGGCCTGTGCTCCGAGTTCCGGCATGCTTTAGATGGTTGGAATATCTGATGAGAACCCCGATACAGAATGTATGACCATATTGCGGCTGCCATTAGAATGTTCGGGGCTAATGCTGACATAACCGTTGCTATCGGCGGTGGAAGATGTAGCGGACCCTGAGCTCGGCGGCCTTGAAGTACTATAGGGAACAATTTCTAGCCGCATCTACAGTAAGTTGTGAATCTTGATAATTGACTTTTTAACCAATCTTCGTTCATTCCACGGTGAACCTTCCGTGAGTAAACCGTTGCTTATCTTATCTTCACGTCGGCGTTGAGTCTGCACCCCTCCTATTTCGGCATAAAGCTCTTCGCAAATGATGAAGGACAGGCGTGAAACTATTGGTACGACTGAAATAAATCGGCCGAGAGATCTATTCCAAATGTTTTTGATTGATTGAACCCGTTGCCCTCTCGACGGTAGCTAATAGCCTTGAAGGTAGCCGCAGATGAGAGCTGGTGGAATTCCACCGTAGGTTAATTAGTAGATATGCCAGTCTTCTTCCACCAAAATTGAGGAGACGTTAGGTCGAGGTGGTGCCATCCAACCCCCGTAACTATGATTGGTGAATTTCCACAAGTGCGAGTCCACTGTAGCCGAGCTGTATCTCAGCAACTGCACTTTCCCGTGTACAGTGTATTTAGAAACTTTCGAAAAAGGAAAGGTAAGAAAGAAAATCATCAGACGTAGATCCTCGGACTATCAAAGTATTTTGAAGATGGTGTCATAGTGCAAGATGAAAAGAAATGGCCGCCAGTGAACATGAATACAAGTTCAGATGATTACTCATGGCTTCACGGAAAATGAACATAACGGGCTAGAGATAAGTAGAGTGAAAGCTGATGAATTAAGAGACAGCGAACAAACGACGAAAGACGACATGACTAGGGATGGCGGAGTAAATCGAGACTTGATGCCATTTAAATTAGATCGTATTGACTTATCTCACTCCATATCTCCCCTACTCTTGCCCACCTAATAAGCATAGCTCCCAACACTATATCCATTCTTCCCCGCCATCGCTCCTCTCCCTCCACTCCTACTCTGCTGGAATGCCTTCCTCTCCCTGGCCTTCCTCTCTGTCGCCTGGTACGCCTGTGCCTTTCTTGAGGTGGGTGGGTAGGAAACGTAATTTCTCTTGTCGTAGGCGCGGCAGTTCTCGAGGTTGTTGAGATCGTTGGGGTCGGGGTGGGAGGAGCAGGAGCCCATTTTCGTGGGCTCTAGGGGGGAGGTAGTGTTGTGGTTGGACTTGGGGAAGGTTGAAGCGTGGGATGTTTTTATTTAGAAGCGCTTGTGTTCTAAGTTTCGATGTTCAGGGGGCGATTAGGTGGTTAGTGGTTAGTAATTGAAGATATATGTACCGTTCGCGGGGAAACAAAGAGCAGGCGAGTGGTGTATATTGAAAGAGCTGTTCAGGGTGGAGAAAGAAAAGAGTCTTTGTTCATTGGACTTTGAGGTCAAAGGAAAAGCGATGCTACAAAAACCGAAGTAGAACACAAACCGGAAGAGCGCGCACAAAGAAAAGCGAACGAAAATAGAGGAAAGTCTCCCCAAAACGGGGTGGTCATACGAGAATAGAGGATAGAAGTTTGAGGTCCCCGAATGGCCATGTCCATGTCGCTGTCGGCAAAGTGTATAGAACTGTAACGAAATGACAGTACTACGCCGTGACTCGAAGAAGAAAGCTATGGCATGGTGTTCCCTATCTCGCCTCTGACTTACATGAAGCCAACGTTGCTGCTCTAAAAGGCGAGGTGAAGGTATCGCGTCAGTGTAAATGAGAGATCATTGCTGCTCGTGGAGACTACATTAGCGCAAGGTAATTATCTTCGATGCTGATAATCCGTTAATAGTACAATACCCGGAACAGTTGTGTCCCCAATCTTTCTCTCAAGCCATGGTTCGACAAGTGCGTACACTGCGACCCGGAAAATACAGTCACCGTCCGAGTCTCTGTTTCCGCTGGAGGAGTGAATATTGCACCTCTGCCAATGGTTGCTAATTCTGCGATACACTCCGAGGTAAATCCCTTGTGTGACTGAAATCTCGGTCTGGTCCAAGATGAAGGCTCTCTGTCTCCGATTGTTGCTGGCGAAGAATATAGATTATAACAGACGGTATGACGGTGGAATCCCGCCATCAAAGCGCAAGTCAACATGTTTCAGGTTTAGTAAATAGATGCCGAGGAAGCGGAATGTATTTTCCCAAGCACGCTCGTCTTCGGTGAAATGCTCAACGGCTATATCTCCCTCCCAGCGTCGTAGCTTACCGAGAACAAGTGAGCTGCAATACGGTACGGAAAGCTATTGAATGAGCTTCAAATTGTACGCCCCGCGGTCTTTCATTAAGGGACCGCCATCTGCAAGTGTTGCATATGAAACATGTTCTTACTATAGAATACCTCGGGGGGCCATTTGGTATGTTCTTGTTGACGAGGAAAGCATTCAAGCATGGAACGGATTTGGAGGTGTAAATGGCGACCTCGCAAACTGGCTCTGAGAGATGAAGGCGAGGGTAGAGAGAGGTGGAACGTCTCATTACGACCTCGTCGTAGGCTCCGGGACACATCTTAGTTATGTGGATACAGCCTTCCTGGACTATGACGGTCTCTTGCAGCCCTGTCTTGTCACTCACCACGTAGGCATACTCCTTGCAACACACTAGAAGTAGTTCTAGGATCATTATGATGATTTCGTCCGGCAGTGTGGCGAACGAAGAAATCTGGACTATTCTACTGGATGCTTGCAGCTGTGCAAGCATCGTAATTAACCTTAACATGGGAAAATTTGAAAACCTAATATCTTAAAACAGGGTGCTGGAGATAGTCAGGCGTTATTCACCGGACATGCGGGCTTCTTTGAACTATAGGCACCGTCATGTCTCGCCACAAGTATGGTCGCCACTTCTTAGATGTTTGGACAAACAGAGCTCAAGATATTCAGTTTAGATGAAGAAAACAGTGCGAGACAAGACATGGCCGCGCTGAGCTAGCAACAGTGAGAGCCTCGAGATATCTAAGGAGCCAGACAGCGCACGCTCGGCCAAGAGCTAGTCATTTACCTGAGGCCGGTAAATCATTGGGCGAATAATATTGCTATGAAGGAATGTCAACTTGCAAAAGGATAGGAACACATCAGAAGACAAGGCATGATTACCAACGTCATGCTAGCTACAGGTTACTGGATGATTGTGCTTGAAATGCTTCTGTTGTAGCTGGTGGTTGGGGAGAGTGGAAAATATCAAATGCCCCCTCGGCCAAACTTCGGCTCCGTAAACCTTCTCAATAGAATACTTGTACCCACTAGTAATCACACTCCTATATACCTTATGGGCGACAATCGCATACGTGCCTATTCCCATACCGCGTTACTACAATAGTGCATGTCGTGACCGCCGCTGAGGCTGTGGGATTGCATCGAGCATTGGACTTCTGGGCGTCTCGTGCGACACCTTCACGACTTTCAATTCAGAATTGCCACAGTACACAACCACAATGCCGTGGTTCTCCATCCTCCCAGCCCACCTCACGATTGTGGAAACTTGGATCATACGGTTTTTCGTAAGCCTAGGCTTACGTTCCATCACGGACAAACTTTGCTAACATCGCTACCTTAGCTGCTATTGGGTATCATGACTATTGGGCCATGGGCCCTTTTCATCATCTACGACGTCCTTCTTTACCTTGTTCGAGCTGTCGCATATGAAATTCCATATATTGGTGGAAGAGCCCGAGGCAGGCAGAGACCTCGAGCTCCAACCTTGGCAGAAAGACCGAATGGTCGGGCCCGGACTTTCAGTATTGGGGGACCGATGACGAGTGGCAGCGAGACAGATGATTTTCAGACTGCACGAGCGAAATCGCGGAATGCGTTCTCGTCAGATGACAGTAATGCTATCGCTGAAGAGGACTGAAAAGCAAGAGGTGGCTCTGTCCGGTCTAAAAGTAGACGAAGATGTCTATGGTATGGTCAAAGGCCCACGACAAAGCTCAGAAGATTATATGCAGCTATTCAGTATAACCTATGTCATGGAAGATCTTCAGTACACGCTCGCATTGTTCGCTCGGTTCAGAGGTCAATGACAATGGCTATAATAGTCTCAAGGACTACTATTCGTACACAGAACCCGACTCCGATGCGGACAAGTGCTTCTATTGCACGGATAATAACTCCTCGAGCGATCCGAACATCTCAAAGATTTAGCGCCAAGCTGGGAAACATTAACCATTCTTGGCAAGTATAGCAAGCATGTCGTATTTCAGCAGCAGATGATCTGCGAACCTGCCCAAAGTCACTGGCCAAACACTATCTATTGTGGTTTGTTCGATGCGTGGTTCGCCACCTCAACTATTACGGAGACGCAAACCAGTTATAACGATAGCGAAAGCTCAATACGAAGTAAACGAATTTTCAGTTCTGTATAGTAGCCTCTTATATTATTCAACGACGGCTGTTACAAATCGGGTTCTGCAGGAAGCCGAAGCGGGAAGGACCTGACGTCTGAATCTTCTCAGCCATAGGCCTGACTAATAGACATAACCACGGGCCCAGCGCCGCATTGGTATGTCGTGCGATCTTAGCGGCAAGTATGAGGCTCTCGATCTCCGCAAAATTCCATGTTTGCCATTGCCGTCAGCGATTATGTTTGTGTGTTGGCATATCACCCACCTTTCTGGTCAGCCTAGGCAACCAAACTTTTCAAGTGTGATCACAATTGATATTGGAGCATCATATTTAGATCTTCTCGAGAGCACAATTTTTGTCTTGTGGGGGTTCTTGTTGCTTTTGATAATTTGACACCTTGAACTACTAGCTACCATTATAGCAATGCTGCATCCACCAAATGGGCCTACTCCTTGCACTTCAAAGATGATGTCCGCCCACCCTCAGCATGATTCTTACAGATCACTACCGGGTACACCCCTTGGTACTGACCCTCGTACGATGAACTTGGACCTGGCGAGCGGCTTGGACCAGGCCCGATATGGTCTCTCACCAGGCGGTTATTTCGACAGCGGTACACGATGTGGAATGAGCCCTATGAGACCAAGGACGCCCTATGCCAATGATTTTGATCTAGAAGGAGACTACAGATATAACCCGTCTCGCAGTCCCGGTCCGACCCATTGCTCAGAGACGAATTCAGCTAGTATATACTCTACTGTCTGCCGGTAAGTTCAATTGTGGTCCCAGCCGAAGCCAATGACTGATTAGATCCGTTTGAAGAGTTAACCTAGCAGCAACGCTAGCTAACTATGGAGTTCCCCATTACGCAAAGTATGCTAAGATCAATCCACACATGACTGAGGAAGGTCGTTATCCCCAAGAATTCAATCTTCCTAAGACTGTAGATCAAATGAAGGTTCTTGATAGTAAGTGGACTCGGAGCTCTGCTCTCGTTATGTCTTTTCCCGGTGTTCTCAAAGGTCTCTGCACTCGAATCCCCATGTTGTCTGCTCGCGATATATAGTTCTATGCCAATAACTTTGCCCTTGTGTTAACACCACCGAATTAGATCTGATTACATTCTACCCTTCAGCGCTAACACCAGACTTTTGACAGACAGCCAGCTCGATCGAATCATGCAAGCCTACCGTTTGCCACTCGATCTTCGCTCCATCAACCCAAGCGGCCAATATACGCGAGAATCTACAAGCAGTACACGTGTACGTCAAGGAAAGCTCAACATGCTGTTGGAATATCTAGGAGCGTATAAAGTTCTGGAACATGAGAGGCTCAAAAGAGGATCTTACAAAGGGGAATGGAACTAAATGAGGGGTGCCAAGCTGGTGACAGTTGTGTGGAGGAGTGGTTTGGCTGCGATGAGGGCGGCAAGATATATTTAAGAAGAGGCTTTTCGATGGGCTCTTACAACACTCGTGTCCGCGCAGCCAAATGGCGTGGTACTGGAAGTTGAACCGATCTAAAACCACCTTGTCCAACATCTTTTACTCTTCGATCTGGCAGACAGAAGGCGTTGGAGCCTGGAAATAAATTGCAGACAAATATCTGGGGGCGTGATGGGTAAGTGATTACGATCTGGAAACTCATGGGTAGTAGATTGGATTCTGGAAGTTAGAGCAGACACAGAAAGCACAAAATCCTTGAATTGGAGACTGATATGGCGAAAGTTGTTCATCTAATAGAAGGCTACAACGTACCTACTGACAAGAACATGTACAGTAAGAGCAGTTGATGCATTTCTGAAAGCCAGGAGCAAAAATTCTATTAACTAATATTACCTGCCTCAAGGAGAGACACCTGACCTTACCCACAATCCTGCCGGCTCAGCCACCCCGGTCGAACTAATATACTGACACCTCTGCCGCTCAAGTCGACGTCTAGGTGTTTCCAATTGCTACACTCTAATAGAGGGTCGCGGGGTTATATCAAAACAACCCACGTATACTCACTAATTCCCCCGTATTATTACTATCTTACTGCCTCACTCATTTCAATCTCGGTCGACGGTTTCGTCTTTTCATAGGTTTTACCCTCTTCTCTTCTTCCTTCATTATATCAAATCGTTACAGATTGAATTCTCAATAGCTGGTTTTTAATCGATGAAACAAATGTCATCCTCTAACACTCCGCTCGCAACCGCCACCAAAGCCGCCAAAACGGTCGACGTCCCTCCCCTCCGCTCGCTCCTAACCACAGGCACGTACATCCCCGGAGCAAACTTCCCTTGATCTGATCCGCAAGTCGAGTTGTCAGACTCGTCTTGAAGGCGGAGAGAGAGAGAGAGCAGATGATCTACCCACTTTCAGATCCCCAACCCTACCTCACGAACTCGTCTTTCGCCATTAAAGACGCTAACTCCGACTTCCTCCCAGGCACCATCGACCCCAAAGATCTCGTCATCTTCGCTCTCTGTAGCGGCTTGCCAGAGGTCTACGCCTGCCTGCTAAACGCCGGTCTCGACATCAACCACCGGCTTCCCGGCTACACCGGCTCAGCTCTCGTTACGGCCTCAAAAATAAGCCAACGTCCCCTAATCAGCTTCCTACTCTCGAGGGGCGGCGGTCCGAACGACAGCGCGAGTTGGGGCGGTCCTCCTTACTTGCGCAGTCTTGCTCTTGCGGCTGGGTCGGTTAGAGCTAGGGGCCCGGAGGCGGTCAGGGTGCTGCGGGGGGGAGTAGCGGAGTGGAGGGGGAGTGGAACGGTGCAGGTTGCTGCTGCGAAGGGAAGGGTGGAGTTTTTGAGGGCGCTGGTTAAGGGGGGCAGTGGATGTTGGTGATGTTGATGGAAGGGTTGAGGGGGGGAAGAGTGGGTTGGTGCTGGCGGGGGAGCGATTTTTGTCGTTGGGAATCCCAGTTCGAGCTGGCTGAAATTGTTGCAATCTCCTTGTCAGCCGTGCGCTCGGTTCTCTGATTGCCGCGTTTCAATTCAACACATGAAGGTTGGGTACTTCTGGTGTCATTCATCCTGAAAGCGCGGCAGCATTTCTCTGCTTCGAAGGACAATTTTCTATCGGAAGTTTTTGATGTAGTATAGAGGTTTAAGTGACCTGTACAAGAAGAAGAGAAACATACCAAATGGCAGTCTAGTCTTGATAGGCACATACCAAAATCCAACCGAAGTAGGTAAACTTAAACGGATCCCGTGACATACACAGTATCTTAGCCCTACCGTACCAGAAAATCCCTCCACCACACGCGAACCCGCCATCAACATCCCGAATCATCAACCTCTATAGACCAATATTTGAACTTAAGATGGTAGATGGTAGATGGTTTCCAATTATGCCCATCTGACACGAAAGATTTGGTTATGAAGGCCCCCGTACAGTTCTCGGCGCGAAAACTACGCGGTGACCGAATGATGCGTTTAATTCCGAGCTCTCGTTCCGAAATCCGGGGTTGATATGACGGTCGGAAGTGGCCACGCTTGATATAACGTCCAGCTCTTTACTTTCAACATGGTGCATCCTTCAGCATATTGTCGATTAAGGGTTGCAGCGGAGCAAGCACTGCAATGGCATACTCCATAGGCGACCGCATCAACAAGCAGGCCCCACATCATGAGTCTATCAAGGCACTGTGGGAGAAGAAGTGGAGATTCCCCGTAAGGCAGAGAAGTGTTGATTGTAGAATGCTGCTAATTAGCACTTCAGTGCAAGATCGGAGTCTACCCCTTCATGGACGGCAAGCTCGAGGATTTCGAACCCGTCTTCAGCCACATGATCGAGTCTGGAATCAGGCCCCCCTATGATTTTGACGCATATGCCAGTCATTTCTTCCCAGCCGCTGAAGCCCTCGTAGCCAAGGCTCACACCGCCGAGGAATCTTCGGACCTTTCGCAAGCCTCCGCCCTCTACCTCCGCGCTGCAGCCCTCTACCGCATTGCCCGCTTCCCCATACCTCGCTCCCCAAAGCAGAAGGAAGCTTGGAAGTTGAACAAAGAGGCCTACGTATCTGGCGCAAAGCTACTCCCCGGAAAATTCAGCGATGTGCATATTCCGCATACGCACGCCGTTGAGGGCGAGGGCGCAAACATCCCAGTATATATGCGGCTACCAGAACATGCCTCACCCGATTCGCCTGTTCCTGTAATCCTCCAGATCTTTGGCCTCGATGGTTACCGCACAGAATTCACTCGCAATTCTACCGAATGTCTTGATCGGGGCTGGGGCTGTATCGCCGTCGAGATTCCCGGTACCGGCGACTGCCCGGCCCTGAAACATGACCCGCTGGCTGCGGAGCGATTGTGGTCGTCACTGTTGGATTGGATGGATGCGCGGAAAGAGCTAGATGCTAAGAAGCGGGTCGCTTGGGGGTTGTCCACGGGTGGATACTATGCCATGAGGTTAGCCCATACGCATCGGGAGCGGCTGGCGGGTGTGGTGGCGCAAGGGGGAGGCTGTCATCGAATGTTTGAGGGAGAGTGGATTGATAATGTTGATCATCTTGAATACCCGTTTGAGTGAGTCTTGCTTTCTCATCACCTCTCTTGTTAGGAAAGGGGCTTATTAGAACCAGTCTGGCCGAGTGCTTAGTGGAGAAGTGGGGCTACGAGAACGTAGAAGCTATGAAGAGCGATGCGATGCAGAGGTTCTCACTGCTTGAAAACGGCGTCCTGGATCAGCCGAGTACGAGGCTCCTGCTTGTCAACGTAGGCTACTCACACCAAACTCTTCAGTAGGCGGGCTAACGCAGTACAATCAGGGCATGAACGACGAGATATTTCCAATCGAGGACTCCATGATACCGCTACACCATGGCAGCGTCAAGGATGCGCGGTACATTCCGAATAGCATGCATATGGGCGAACCAGCCGCAGGTCCCATCATTTTCAAGTGGATTGAAGCAATCCTGAGAAAATGAGAATGTGGCCACTACGCATGTGCAGTAGCCAGAGTGTTCTGCGTATGGAATGGGGGTTATCGATTAGCAATGAAGCGAGTCCCTTTATTTGTGTGGTATTTGAGTCCTTTTGGTGCACAGTAGTAATTGCCATAACCATGTCAGCCCCCCTTCGGCCCTTTGATGTTTTGATGCCATTATTAACTTTACCCCTTTCCCCCAGCGCAAAGACTTGGGCATCAATATCTCAATGTAGGCTCAAGGAGTATATGTGATGATATGCGGTTTAGCGTACACGCATAACCGCTATTAGCGTATGCAGAAAGGTTTCGAATCCTTGGCATTCATTTTTGCGCTGCCCCACGGTGATCCGTTTATATGAGGAATTCGAAAATTCAACCCCACCGCCCCCCCAATTGCCCAAAATTGAAGCTAT
>JAABUT010001478.1_pt1 | contig 26652 bp, 38 predicted proteins | sample 5559281 | NCBI WGS metagenome assembly JAABUT01 (sample SAMN10711880, study PRJNA513359) | rock metagenome | isolation source: Antarctica rocks | place: Antarctica: Victoria Land, Ricker Hills nord | collected 2016-01-04
CCGCCTATTTTAATAACGAAGATTTATTAACTCAAGGATTGCCCAGCGTTCAATATGTAGCCGGAAAACTAAACATATCGCCCAACTACTTAAGCGGCTTACTAAAAGTATTGACAGGGCGCAATACGCAACAGCACATCCAGGACAAGATGATTGAAAAGGCGAAGGAAAAAATATCTACCACCGAACTATCAGTAAGTGAAATTTCTTATGAATTAGGCTTTGATCATCCACAATCGTTCAGCCGTTTGTTCAAGGCCAAGACCGGGCTTTCACCTTTGGCGTTCAGGCAAAGCTTTAATTGAGCAGAACAAGCATTAGTCAGGATTAAAAGCGGATTTAATGCATAAAACGTAATTGAACGATTAGTGTCGAAAAAAGATCGATAGATCTTAAAGTATGAATGGAGCAGATAACCCTTATGATAATGCTTTTATGGAATCTTACTTCTCCAGGTTTAAAGCTGGACTTGTATCAATCATTGGACGGTCAATAAATTATTTCAAAAGTTAACCTGGTTTGATAATATTGAAAGAACTTCGTCTTTAGCAGATAGGGTCACCTCTGTTATATTTTTCCTATTTTTGTGATAATGTTTGCCGAATTTGAAAAGTATATCAGGGAGCAAGCGGCAGTAACGGATGATAAGATTAAACTTTTCCGCGAAACCGCCATTGAAAAGAAGATGCGTCGGAAGGATTTCCTTCTGCAGGAGGGCGAGATATGCCGTTATAAGACATTTGTTTCGAAAGGCTTTTTACGCACATACTGCGCTACTGAAGACGGCAGTGAACACGTTATGCAGTTCTCGCCTGAAAACAGTTGGACAATTGACCCTGAAAGTTACGATAAGCTTACGCCATCGTTTTACAATATTGATGCGCTTGAATACAGCGAGGTAGTGATGTGGACCAAAAAAGATTTCAATTACTTGTGTGACAATATTCCTGAAATGAAAGCTTATCCGGAGAAACTGATGTCCGGGAATCTTTATCTTACCCGGCAACGCATTTTTAATGCTATCAGCACCACTGCCGAAGAAAAGTACGACGAGTTCATCAAAACATATCCCGATATCCTACACGCGTGCCGCTGCACATGGTCGCTTCTTTTCTCGGCGTATCCCGTGAAACACTTAGCCGTATCAGGCATGCCAAGGTTAAACAGTAAGTGAAAATGGTGATAAATGTCACCGTTTTCGGGTGAAGCATTGATTAACTTTGTATTGTTTAACAAAAGATCAACAACAGATCAATTCATTTACCAAAAAATTTAAAACATGCGTGTATTTGTTACCGGCGCTACGGGCTTTATCGGCTCGGCCATTGTTAAAGAATTAATTGGGGCGGGCCACCAGGTGCTCGGCCTCACACGTTCAGATGCTGGCGCAAACGCTCTTATAGCCGCAGGTGCCGAAGTGCATCGTGGCACACTTGAAGACCCGGAAAGCCTGCACAGCGGGACAGGTATTTGCGATGGCGTGATCCACACCGCTTACAACAATGACTTCTCGCAGTTTGCGGCTGCCGGTGAAACGGACAGGTGCGCAGTGGAGGTGCTCGGGGCCTCACTGGCCGGGAGCGACCGGCCGCTCGTCATCACGTCCGCAATCGGTGTGCTTTCGCCTGGTCGTCCAACGACCGAAGACGACGCTGGAGATCCAAATGGTCCCGGAGCCGTCCGCATCCCGTCGGAGGAAAAGGCGTTGGCGTTATCTTCGGAGGGCCTGCGATCGAGCATCATCCGTCTCCCGCTCATGGTTCACGACCGGACCAAACAGGGATTAGCCACAAGGCTGATCGGTCTGGCGCGACAGACAGGCGTCTCGGCCTATGTCAACGACGGGATCAATCGCTGACCGGCCGTGCACCGGCTCGATGCCGCTCACCTCTTCCGGCTAGCCCTTGAAAAGGGAGTGGCGGGAAGCAGATATCACGCGATTGCAGAAGACGGAATTCAACTGCGAGAGATCGCCGAGGTGATCGGCAGAATGCTTAACGTACCAGTTGCCGCGATATCGCCGGATAAGGCGAAAGACCACTTTGGCACTCTTGCGTACTTCGTAAACGCCGATTTTAAGACATCTAGCGTAAGAACAAAGGAAACATTGGGATGGAACCCGGCACATCCTGGCGTGATCGCCGATCTCGAACCGGCCTGATAGTTGATTCCGTGCGGACAACGATGGGTTGAATGAGTCCGTGCTGCCGCATGCTTTCGGCAAGGTCACCCACTAACCCCCGTCAAAGTTGCGACGACAAGCGTATTTCTCGAATGAATTGTTTCGAGAAACCTTTTTTACGGACAAAGCAATGATGATCCCCGGGTCTTTTTTATGCAAATCTACTTCATAGCTTCTTATAGATTGCTCTGCCCGCATAGATTGATAGGGCTCAATCTCTAATCCATCTCTGTCAACTCCTGCAATAGGTGAGTTACTGGCAAACTGATACGAAGACAATGCAGGATATTCTTTACCAATAGGGTCAACACTCAGGAACCTACCCAGCCTTGTATCATTGATCCTCATGCCGTAGTCCTGCTGCGTACCAATGTTAGGGTTGCCGTAACCGTCCTTTTTTACCTCGTTGTCGTTTTCCTTGCCGTTAAAGCCGTAACGGTAGCCCTTTCCGGCACTGTACGTCCTGCCCGGCATGACCGAGCCAAAGCTATAATATTCCTGCGCCGTTTGCACGTCCGCATCATAATAATCTATCAAAGAACCATCGCTGCTGTGCTGCAAACGCTTGTCGCTTATCGTGGCCATCACGTTGCCTAAATGGTTCGTCAGTTCGTAGCTTTTCTTTCCGGTAGTGTCTCAGGCCGCCGTGCCGTTGGTGTTACTCAGGTTGATGTTCGGGTTCCAGGTGCCCAGGCGGGATGAGCCGTACAGGTGCTGCTCGCGCCAATACTGTTTTTATGCCAGTAAAAGAAGCATTGATATTTAAAACAGTCGGATTAAAAATACCCAGATTATAGATCCGGACTATCAGGATTTTATTAATCGATGTTATTCCAACAAAGGAGCAAGCTTCTTATTTTGAGAAATCAATAATATTACAACAGCTAAACTAACTAAGAATATGTTGACGAATATTAATGGATTTACAGTTGAAGACTCTATAAGTAAAAATATGGATGTGACAACTACAGTTATAATTAGATAAAAAGACATTATGATGTTTAAGTTGTGTAGTCTCTTTTTGTCCAAAAATGCTATTAATACAAGAAAGGAAAAAATAAGAGCAGGAACAGTGATTATAATTCTTAAAAAGATATAATAAGTAAAAGCTGTATCAAAATAATCACTAAATCTGACCATAGTAGGATTTATCAAAATTTGCTTTAAGTAAGCATAAGTCATTAGAATAGTCGGTTCTATTACACTTTGAAATATGCAAAGTAAAACTACCAATAGTAAAATTTTAAAATTTTTCATCTTTGAGACACCAACTTACTTTAGTAAAACAGTAATGATACTTAAGAAAGGTTTCAACTATAAAAAAGGTTGTTCCCCTCTGTTTCACAGGTGCAATCAATTTCAGTCGCCTGCAAAAGGCGTAACTTCTTATATCAGGCGAAACCAAGCACAATGATGGTTATCCCTATTAAATAAGGGCGGTAGGTGTCCATCCATGAAAAGGTTGAAGCTAAACCAGATACCCCTGAAATAAAAGCCAGTAAAGGCGTAATGCGGCACAAAGAAGCTGCAATAGCGGAAAGCATTCCTGCTCCGGCTAATCCTGACTTATTGATTTTCATACTGCTTTTCTTTATGATCTGTTTGGATGATATATTTTAAAAAGGGGCGTAATAGCTCCAGTTCCCTTGGTTCTATAGAATAAAAAATCATTTGCGCTATTTTTCTTGTTTTAATGATCCGTCCATCTTTCATTTTTCGCAAATGCTGGGAAATTGCTGGAGTACTCATTCCGAGAATATCAGAAAGGTCACAAGGGCATAACTCTTTTTCTTTCTCTAATAGGAATAAAATTTTCAACCTTACTTCATTACCTGCAAGTGCAAGAATGTTACTGAGTTGAGTAAAAGATGAATGATTAACCTCCATCAATTCCTTACAATTTTTTATTTGCACCGGGTCGGCTAATACCCGTATACAGGTTTCTTGATTTTCCACTAATTCAATTAATTACAGTACACATGATTGTATTTTCTTAATTAAGCAAGTACTTAAATATGAAAACATCTCTATATCCATCCTGGAAATATTTTTAGATCGGTAAAAGATGTCATCCATAAATTAATTGTGAACCCGTTTTATTTCGGACATGCAGTTTTGTCGAAAAGCTGTGTGTATTGCTGAAGCTGCTTTATCTGCAAAAAACGAGACGGCCAATATTGATAACAGTATCAAACGCTAAAGATGCGCCTAAAAGGTGATTTAAGGTAACATTTTTTCTGTAGAAGCGTCCAAAAGTAAAATTACAATAGGAAAGGTCAAGCTACGACTAAATATAATCAATTGACTTGATTCCTCGCAATTCTTGCGAGTGTTTCTGAATTGCTGAGGTGTAGCTTTTTCAATATCCAGTTTCCGACTTCCTCTCCCTGCTTTTTAGCTTCAAATGCCCCATCCCTATAATGAATCCCCCCGTATACTCTACTTATATTAGTCTCTTCGTATATTAGTCTCTTCGTAAGCTTGTTTAAAGGATGTAAAGGAACGAACGCCATATCCATATAAATTTTCTGTTGAATCTGTGAACGCGACGTTATCGCCAATTAAATTAGTGAGAACTGTACCGGCAGCGGCGGATATTGCACTATGCGCACTTGCATATTCCGGAAATGAGGGAGTTTCTAAGAGCGGCATCCAGTTAGGGTCAATAAATTGCTGAATAACCGTGACTGGCCGTACCCGTTTACTTTTGTACTTCTCATCATAACTGCAAATAAAGGTATCATGCATTGCTAAAGAAGTAATCAAATATGCTTGTATGGATTTCATCATATCTAATTTTTTATCTCTTGCAACAGTTCTTACAATTGCCAGCCAATGTCCGGGAGGGGTCATTTTCTTGGTTGCGAAACTCATGTGTCCGCTGATATGAGTTACAAAGGCATTATCATCCCAAAAAAGCGCAATTTTTTTTTGTTCCGGGGTTAAATGTTTATTAATATCATATACCTCTTTGAGTAATTGATAATATTTACTTCCGTGGTCCAAATCATATTTCGCGAAGGCACCGGTTTAAACTGACTCGCTGAATCAATAAGAAAATGACGAATCGTATTCCAGGCTGGTTCGCAAGCATCAGCATAAGTCGGGGGAGTAGGAACCCAGCTTCCTGGCTTATTGACTACCGAGAATTTAATCCTGCGTGTTTGATTGTAATGGTCAGTTTGGGCATAAGCCAGCACATGTTTCGCAACTGCCTCCCCGTACTCCACTGACCGCTGATATACTGCATCTGGAATTCCCATCAATTTGAATTTATCATAGAATCCTTTATTAAAGTTGTCCCACAAATCTTTTGAAAAGGTAAGTTCTTCACCCACACGGTTGAAGGCTACCATTCCTGCTAACGCAAAACAGTATTGAGTATCTTTCTCTGGCAACGGAACTGCCCTAAATTGGTTAATCCTACCTGCCATTGTCGGGTAGGAGGCATTTTCTTGCCGTATGGCTTCGTAAGCAGCCAGATAAGAACAGCTGTATATGCGGCTAGCTACAGGCGGTTTAAAAATATCGTAAACAATTACATTAGTCAACTGTTCGGAACATTGATGAAATAGCTCCGGATTGTTAGCCATTGCATTAAATTGTTCAGGCTTGAACGTCGGCTTATATGAGCTGTATAAAAAAAAGGAACAGCATAAGACAAATATTCCACTAAGGCCGAATAAAAGTTTTTTCATAAAATGGTTAAAAGAGGTAAAATAAAATAGGCTTATTACAAATTTATAAACTTTTGCATACATATAAAAAAAATAAACAATGGACATTGTGATAACACCGGATAACTAAATATTTATTTTGTCAATTGTTTATATCTTCTCCAGAATAATTTAATCGTCTTTTAAAAGACAAGTATCAATTAACGACTACATTTTAACCTTAAATCAAATCGCCCCTGCTGAATTCTTCAAATTCGCTTCGGCTAAAAGGTCGTTTATTAATTCCGTGTTGGTTTTTGCGTGTGGAACAGTAAGCGTTTTTTTTTCAACACCAACCATATCAATCTTTCACTGGGTGGTGAAAAAGGCGAGTGACTTCGCTTATTCGAGACTTATCACTTAAAAGTGTTACCGACCTTTATCATACTCGATAGTGATAGTAGGCTTCTTTTGGGCTAACAGGGTTATATGGACGCCAAAACATTGATCGATTTTGAGAAAGCAGCAATAAATAAATTATGCCATAATCAGGTTGCGTAGTAAATCCATGTACATTTCTTTTATGCTCTGTCAGGTTTTTGAAATGAGGGCAACTAATTGAAGGTAAGGCTTGCTATTGGCTTTTCAACCCAAAACAAGTCAACAGTCAACTTAACAGTAATTATAAAATAAATGAGTAACATGATGGAAAAGCAAAATGTAAAACTGGAATTGAAGAAATGGGACTTGGCTTCAGCAGACGAAAGACGTAAACCTATTATTGAAGAGATCGTACGGAAAAATGGGGCATTACCTAATATGTATGCCTATATGATCAATTCTCCCGGACTGCTGGAAACCTATTTACACGGCTATGAGCAATTTCGTAAAGAAAGCGGATTTTCGCCTGCTGAACAGGAGGTTGTTTTTTTGACATTAAGCTATGAGAATAGCTGCGATTATTGCATGGCCGCCCATAGTGTTATTGCCGACAAAATGAGCAAGTTGCCCCAGGAAGTGACCAATGCCATACGCGAAGGACGTGATATACCGGATACAAAACTTAGCGCACTTTCGACTTTTACCAGGGAAATGTTTTCGACCAGAGGACGGCCTTCCTCCGCTGCTGTTAATGATTTTTTTAATGCAGGCTACGACGAACGTAAAGTTTTAGAGATTATCCTGGCTTTAGCTGTTAAAACGCTGAGTAATTATAGCAACCATCTTTCGGATCCGGAATTAGATCCCATGTTTCGTGAGCGTGCCTGGAACAGCGGCAAGTAATCTGTACCATTAAACGAGGCAGGTGCCTGCCTCGTTTATCGATTTCCTTAAAAAGCTTTTCTGAGACAGGGAAGCCAGATGTTAAGTTAAAACAACATTTGGCCTTCGTCTATAAATAATAATGACCGGAAATTACAATATGCCTTAGTGCTTTTACAGTAACTACTGGTAGCATAGCCGTTAAATATTACCATCCCGTATAATCAGGCGGTTTTATGCCTTTGAGGCGCAAATACACGATGAGTTGCCCTAAGTGATGTGTTTGGTGATCGTGCATTAATATTAAAATTTGTCTGCGTGTCATAGGGCCTACAAAGAAAGTGACCTTTTCATCCAATTGGGCAGCCGTTATATTGGAATGAGCTGCCAGGCCGCCATCATAGGCATCACTAAGTATTTTTAAGACGTCGGCTTTTGATAATTTAGACGTCGAAGTTCTTTTTCCCGGAGCATTGACAAATAAATAAGAAGATGACAGCCAGTTAATATTATCAGCAATATGCAAAAGTTGCTCTCTAAAACTCATTTCTTCCCGCGAAGCTTTGAAATCATATTCATTTTCCGGCATCAGCTCAGCCAATTTTAGCGCGTACATCTTGCTATTTACCCATTTACGGGCTAACTGAACCTGTAAGCTGTCAACAGATTGCGCTTTTACCGTAAAAATAAATCCGAAACAGATTAGAAATGTAAAAATGTTTTTCATTTGTTTAATTAAATGGGATGTGCTGAATTGCGGTATAATCAAAGTGTTTAAGCTAATTAAACAAATAAAAATAGGCTTTTTAGATCCTTACATATTAGACAGATAGCTTTTTAAACCGCTTTCTATTACCGAACAAGGCAGAAGCAGGGGCTTTTCCTTCACATCTACAAATATAATGTCGTTCTCGACTTGAACTATGCCTTTGAAAGTCATACCGAAAATATTAAAAATAAATTTCCACCGGTCGTATCGCCGTAGTATGTCCCATCAATTTTAGCGAGCTCGTGCATTGCCAACTCATAAATCTCATTAATAATATCTTGCTTCGGTTTTAAACGGAATTTGCAGTTCATTCTTATTTTATAGTTTTATCAACGTTCCAGTTACGGATTTTTCTAAAAGGCATTAGCAGTAAATAACCGACCGTCATTTCGGCCGGATCACGATAAGCAGGGACACCGATAATTATCTTCTGGTTATCATAGTATTGAAATGTCCTGTGCAGCCTGTCCCATAAGGAAAAGATCACCGAATAGTTACTGTCTGTTTCCAGCTTGTTCATAGAGTGGTGTATCCCGTGAATTTGGGGCGTAACCATTACCTTACTAAGAATTCTTTCAATGGGTTCCGGCATTTTCAGGTTACTGTGATGAAACTGTGTTGCGCCTTCAAAAGCCAGTTCGTACACCAGCACCTCTAAGCCACTTGCACCGGACAGAAGCACAAATAAACCCCTAAAAAATAACGACCCGATTATTTCTCCGAAATGAAAGCGGAATGCCGTGAAAGTGTCTAGGTCAAGATCGGTGTGGTGTACAAGGTGGAAACGCCAGAGAAAAGGAATTTTGTGGTTAAGGAAGTGCCATAGATAATTGCCGTAATCAAGGATCATAAAAATAATAAACAGGCGGACGGCAGCCGGCAACATAAAAAAATTAGCCGCGCCAAACCTCTTATTTTTTAAGGCCATTTTCACCATCGCCGGAAGAAAAACAAAACGAAGGAGCCAAAAAGATGGAACAGCAATCAGCGAATTAACGATAACCCTTTCAGCCTTTGGCTGCGTTGCTTTGCGGAGTCTCCGCCTGCGTTCCGCAGATATGAGCAAGACAAAAACTGCCATTAATAACGGCGCCGCTTTCCTGTCAAATACGCGGTTAATCAAACTCATTTTTATACTTCTGGCTAAGCAGCCATTCCGATTTAATTATATTTTAGTTCAATACTTTTCGCAAGCGACAAAAGGTCGGCCTCTTTAAAATCGGGTTTTCCAGCCAGCGGATATAAAGACTGTCCCTTTCTGGTAATAAAAGCGGTATGAAGGCCGGCAACTGCGGCTCCCGCGATATCCCAGCCATGAGCGGCTACCAATATTATATGATCTTTGCTTACAGATAGCTGTTCTGCCGCCCACCAGTAAGTGCTTAACGACGGCTTATATTTACAGATCGTATCAATGCTTAACCTGGCCTCGAAATAGCCAGCAATTCCTGCAAAGGTTAACTGCTCATTCAGAACACTTTCAGGCGAATTGGTTAGTGTTGCCAGCCTGAACCCCGAGGCTTTCAGTTTTTGTAACCCCGGCTCCACGTCCGGGTAAGGATTTAATTGCTTCATCAGCGATAAGGTAGTTCTTTGGGTTTCTTTATCTGGTGTCTTTCCAAAAGATTGTGCGGCCATAGTCAGCGTAGCATCAGCAATGGCCGGAAAGCCATGGTACTGCTCCGTCGTATTAGCGACCAGTGAATATTGAAGCAACAGACCGAACCAAATACGAAAGGCATCAGGATGGTCAAGAATCGAATTGATACGTTCCTTTAGGGGAGACATATCTAACAGCGTTTCATTAACGTCGAAAAGGATAACCGGCTTTTGATCGTTTCTCATAAATCCTATTTCTTTAATTATGCTTTTATTTTGTTTAACGTAGAATACACACCATACACAAACATCAATCCAATAAAAACATACACCCACGCGGGGATATGTTTTCCTGCGATGATCAGGTATAAATAGGCAGAAACAAAAAAGAAGCCGGTCAGCAAAGCCAGGATCAGGATGGATTTTTTCTTCCTGATGTTATTAACCGTCCAGTAAAGAGATGCAAAGAAAAACGGTATTGCACCGATATAGATACCACCAAATATAAACGGGTTAACATGGTAATGTGCGCCCAGGCCTAAAAACCAGTCTTTTATTGATTGCCACCATGTCATCGGCTAAAGATTTGATAAGCCTTATGCAACATCGATTTTCCTATTTGCGTTAACCCTTCAGACATGAGGTCAGTAACCAGGCTTTGATTAATTCGCGATGCTACGGGGTAAGGATAGATCTTATCAAAGATCGCTTTAACGGAGAGTCCGCTCCTATTCGCTAAGATGAATTCCTGGATCAGTTCCCCTGCATTGGGAGCGATCATGGTTCCCCCTAATATCTTTTGCTTTCGAAGCAAGCCCCCTTTGTTAACGAATAGTATCAGTTTTCCATATTGGTAATTATCTACCACCGCACGGTCGTCGTCTACAAAACTCTTTTCCAGCCTGCGATAGTTGATTTTCCGCTCTTTCAACTGTTTTTCACTCAAACCAAATGTCGCCAGTTCCGGATCTGTGAATGTGACCCAGGACATATGATCGTTATTGAGTTTTTTCTTAAAGGGTGAAAACAGGTTATTCAGAATGATCCGGGCGTGAAATTCAGCAGCGTGTGAGAACTGTAGATCCCCCACCACATCACCGCAGACCAAGACGTCTTTGTTGGTCGTTCTCAGGTATGGATCGATAACGATTTTGCTCCCGTCAACTTCAATACCTGCTTTAGACAGCGAGAGCGTTTCCAGAGCAAACGACCTGCCCGTTGCTACGAAAACCGCGTCGAAATTAACGGTTATTTTTTCTCCATTACCATTTTCAATAATCGCTTCTTTTTCGGAGACAAACCTGCTGATCTGGCTATTGAGTAAAAGGTCGATGCCCTCATTTTTTAGTTGTTTCAGCAAAATCTCAGTAACCGCAGGATCATCATGCTCCAGTATTGCCAGCCCTGTATGAATGACGGTTACCTTGCTTCCCAGGCGGGATAAAGCCTGTGATATTTCCACTCCGATAGGGCCGCCACCCACACACAGAACTTTTTCTGGCAAGGCATCAAGGTGAAAGATGTTTTCATTGTCGAAATAACTTACTTTTTCTACACCTTCGATTAACAATTTACGGGGCTTTGAACCGGTAGCGATAACTATTTTTTTTCCCGAGTAAATTTTTCCGTCAACTTCAACCTGATTTCTTCCTGCAAAACAGGCGTTCCCCAATGCTACTGTGATACCCTGATCCCGCAGCCATTGTGCGTTTTCGTGAGTTCTGATGAAAGCTTGTTTTGCCTGGATATAGCCCACAACCTTGGTGATGTCGATCTGGCCGGTTAATTTTAACCCAAAACTTCCGGCTTCTTTTGCCTGCCTGACTACCCTTGCAGCATGGATGAGGGCCTTGCTCGGTACACAGCCGTCGTTCAGACAGTCGCCGCCAATATCTTTGTCAGACCTGGAGATCATCAGGACTTTAAAACCTGCCTGGTTCATAAATAGTCCTACACTCAAGCCGCCGGAACCTGCCCCGATCATGATGATATCAAATTGGGCTTTTGCCATGTTATTATTTAAAGCTTATGCTGAGTGATCATTTTTTTATATGTACTGACAAGCCTGGCCTGTGAAAAACCAAGTACATAAAGGAAATAAATTATAAAAAAAATGCCTTGCGTTTTGTAAATGCCATTTTCGAGGTATTTTCGGGCTGATGTGATCACCGGCTTTTTAATGATCTTAAAGCGGACTTTTTTTCGGAGCCGTTTGATCAGGTGTTGGTCTTCCAGTACAATGTGCCGCTCGGAAAAGCCGCCCGCTTGTTCAAAAGCTGCTTTTGTTACAAATAAACTCTGATCACCGAAACGGATAGCGTTTAAGTTAAATCGTGTAAACCAGCAGTTGGCTTTTAAAAACCAGTGTGGATAGTCAAATGAGAGCATAAAGCAGCCTGCCGGGTAACCTTTAGCTACTGCCTGTATTATGTCTGTCATATATCCTTGAGGCGGGACGGTATCGGCATGTAAAAAATAAAGTATGTCACCTTTGGCCAGCGCAGCCCCCGCGTTCATTTGGGCTGCACGTCCTTTTCCCGGTGAACGGAATACAGTGGCACCAGCCTTTTTTGCTAATGCCATAGTATCATCGGTGCTGCCTCCGTCCGAAACGATAATCTCAAAATTCTCACCATTATTTGCTTCATGGAGCTTGCTGATGGTCATCATGATCTGATCCGCTTCATTATAGGTGGGAATAATAACACTGATCATGATCTGTTTAAGATATTCGTGTTCACTAAATCTTTTTGTTCATCAATATCGGATAGAACAGGCAATAGAAAATGGCTTAACCCCAAATCGGCACAACGGGACAGCGTTTCTTTTGAAACTGTGTCTGTGCTCCATTTCATATTATCAAATAACTGAGGGCGATAAGTCTGCATGCCTAATAAATAATAGCCGCCGTCCAGTGCTGGTCCGATAACAACATCATAATTATTTAATGCGGTAAAAGCATCAGTTATGATCGCATGGGTCAGGTCGTAACAGTCCGTTCCGATGATAACCGCTTTTTTAGTACCACCTTTAAAAGTCTCATTAAATGCATTGGACATACGCTCTCCTAAGTCTGCACCTTGCTGTACTGCTTTATGATGAGTATCGTCCCATACATCGCTATCTGTTATGAAATCAGAATAATAAACAATCCTGTCCGCATTTACACTTTTAGTCACCTCAGCGGTGTGTCGAAGAAGCGCTTTATAGACCAGTAAAGCCTTATCATTTCCAATCGCAGCGGCCAGCCTTGTTTTCACTTTTCCATAGACCGGGTTTCGTGCGAATATCAGTAAGGTGTCATTGGTCATTATCATTAGCTTAATAAGTGTTAACAACAACCCCCACCATCATAGAACCAAGTTGATTCAGAAATAAAGATATCGTCACGCTTTAAGGCTGCAAGGTTGCCACCTGTCTTATCGCATACCGCTAACGGCTGGTTAGGCATCAGGACATGACCTTTATGGTCATCAAAATATTCGTCATCTCCAAAATAAATGGCCGTTTTACCGGTAAACACGCATGAGCCATCTTCCGGGATAGGGTCTTTAATCGCACAGACCTCAACACTTTCAATATAGATCAGTTCATTCGTATCGTAATGTCTCGGGTCAAGGATCCGGTAAGGACGCTTAGCCCGTACTTCTATCGTACCAAAACCAATATCTGTGATCATTTTCACATAGTCTTTTAACGGTAAAGCGCCGCTCAGGCACAAAGCCCGCAGACGCTCGTCATCTTTCAGGGCCGCAGGGATCCGGGTTTCACAGGTTGGATCACTTAAAACCAACCGGCCATGTGGTTTCAATACGCGGTACATTTCTTTTAAAGCCTGCTTCAGGTCCTCCTCTTTAAATATATTAAAGAGGCAGTTTTGTGCTGCCACGTCAATGTTGTCGTCTTCTACAGGTAGATGTAAAGCGTCGCCTTTGCGAAGCTCAACAAATTCTTTTTTAAACCAGGGATTTAGCTGTTCGGCCTCCACAAAGTTTTTGGGCTGGCGTCGATCATCTCGTCTACTATATCAATACCTACGACCCCGCCGATCTGACGGCTGAAATAAGCAAACTGCAGAAGTTCCATCCCGCCGCCAACGCCTACGTATAATATTTTCGGATCGTTCACCAGGTCGCGGGGGTGAACCGTGCTTCCACACCCATAATTCATCTCCTGCATCCTTTTAGGGATATCGAGCCCAGGCAGTTGCCAAACCGGTGTAGTGGTACAGCAAAGGCCAACCTGCGGGTTTTCAGACGCCTCTTTGTAAACATTTCTGGTTGTTTCTAAATAGCCTGTACTCATATACTTAGCGATAAATTTTAATATTAATCAGCGACAGTGCCGCCACAGCTTGAACCTGCACCGGCCGTACAGCCATAGCAATGCTGTTTTAATACAATGGTGCGATTGCTCAGCAGATCCAGGTCGAAATCACGTAAATGAGTGGACGATGGGACGGTAACCACCAAATCGAGCATCTGGTTAAAATCGCAGTCGTATAAATAGCCATCCCAGCTTACTGAAATAGTATTACGGCACATTACATTGTTGACTGCAGCCGGATTAAAAGCGGAAATCAGTTTTTCCATGTATTTATCATAATTACCCGAGGTAAGCAAGTAATCCAGATATCGGCTGATCGGCATGTTCGTGATGGCGAATAAGTTATTAAAGCGGATCCCGAAATTTTTGAGCAACTCGTCCTTGTATTCCTTTTCCAAAGCCTGTTGAGAAGGCGGCAGAAATGCACCGGCGGGGTTATAAACCAGGTTTAAAACAAGGCTGGAATCTTCTTTGCCATATCCAACCGCATTCAGCATTTTCAAGGCTTTTATCGAATCCTCAAAAACCCCATCTCCCCGTTGGCGGTCAGTCCTGTCTTTTGTGAAACTGGGTAATGAGGATACCACCTCAATCCGGTGCGCCCTGAAAAATTCCGGAAGGTCGTGGAATTTTTTATTGGCCAGGATAATGGTTAGGTTACAGCGTACGATAATGTGCTTGTCCAATTTTTTGATCTCAGATACAAACCACCGGAAGTCAGGATTCAGTTCGGGTGCGCCTCCGGTCAGATCGACCGTTTTGATCTCTGATTTGGCAAGGATGCCTAGGCAAAGCTGCATGGTTTCCCTGGTCATGATCTCTTTACGGTCAGGGCCGGCGTCCACATGGCAATGCTTGCATACCTGGTTACACATTTTACCTACATTTATCTGAAATATTTCGATACCTGCAGGCCGTAGTGGAAAGGCGCCCATCCCTTTAAGTTTTTCTTTAAAGGAGGCATGCTTATGCACCGCTTCGTCTTCAAGGATCGCCAGCTGATTATGGGTATCTGCCAAATGGTGTTGTAATACCTTGAGCGACTTCATATTTTACATTCCGATCTCTTTCACTTTATTCATCATCTGCACCCCATGCACCAATACTGCGCCGCCTTTAATTGCGGCTGCCACATGCACCGCCTCCATCATTTGCGCTTCGCTATAACCTTTTTCATAAGCATCACTACTGTAAGCATCGATACAATAAGGGCATTGGACCGCATGGGCGACCGCCAAGGCAATTAATGACTTTTCTTTAGCGGTTAGATGGCTGTCTTTAAATACATCACCATAATAAGAGAAGAATTTGTCGGCTAATTCCTTTTGGTATTCACCAATGCTGCCAAACCTGGCCAGATCATCAGCATTGTAATAGTGATTGCTCATTTTGTTTTTTTAGTACTCAATATTAACTCCGTAAACAGTTTAATGTTTCTAATCTGCCATCCATTGTTTCAGCGTTTAGGAACACTACATGCCCCGAACAGGCAGGTATTAAATATGCCCTGGTAAAGAAACAGGATACTCAATAAACCGAATATCCAGTCTTTATTCATCATTCCAGTTGCCAGAAAGTAAATCCCTGCCAGAACGTAAATTACCTGCCTAAAATTAACGCTGGTAATTTTCTTCAAGAGAAGTTGATTACTCATTTTTAAATCATCTTTAAATTATTCTGTTTGGCGGTCAGTCCCAAAACAAGTCCATATACTAAATGCCCCATTAAAGTACCCATCACCATTTTCAGCGGGTTAGATGAGTTCGCCGAAAACATCTCCATGCCCACCTACTATGGCTTGTTTTAGTTTTATGGAATCTATCATATCAATTATAAAGGGTTAACCTTGTTAAAGGCTAACCCGGATCAGTGGTTAATTAGTTATTTGCACTATCCCTTAGCAAGGGCAGACATATAAACCTTTTTAATTTCGTCATCGGTTTTAGCCAGGCTTACTTCGGAAATTAATTTTTTCGATTTAGCATCGATGAAGTATAGGGTGCCCGTTCCGGTATGTTTTTTAGCGAAAGACGCAATACCCGCTTTTTCCAGCATAGGCAAAGAAGCTGCTTTGGTTTTGTCATCCGAAAGGTCGTTCATTACGATCTGGACATTTTTGTTTTCCATCGCCATAGGCATAATGTCTTTTTCAAAACGCGGCCCGTTCGCCTGGCATACCGGGCACCAGGAGGCTTTGTTAACCAGGGCTATGACTTTTGCATGCTGAGCAAATCCGGAGATAGCCATACCCATAAACAACATTGTAGCAATTAATAACTTTTTCATTGTAAGTTGATTTAAATAATTATTTGGTTAATTGTCTTAATAGTTGCTCTTATTTACCAAACCTGACAAATTATTTTTGTAATTTTTATCGATTGTTTGTCGGATATTAATCGTGCTAATTTTTCAAACTGTATTAACCTTACATAAACCTATATGATCAATGTAATCAACTGGTTCGAGATACCGGTGACTGATTTCGCACGCGCAAAGAAGTTTATGAGACCATTTTAGGGGCTTAACTCCATGTGTTCGAGGCTATGGGTATGCAGTCTGCCTTTTTTCCTGCTGACCTTCAAAACGGCGGTACCGGCGGCTGCCTTATCATGGGCGACGGCTATCAACCTGCTTGATAAAGGGTCGTTGGTTTACCTCAATGGTGCAGACGATCTCAGCGTGCCGCTATCAAAAGTAGAAGCTGCGGGCGGAAGTATTTTGCTGGAGAAGACTTCTATTGGTCCTAACGGTTTCATGGCGAAATTCCTTGATACGGAAGGGAATAAGGTCGCATTCCATTCTATAAAATAATCAAGATCCAGTTATGTCGTATAACGATAAATTAGCGAACCGGATCAGGGAAAGACTGGCGGATATCCCCAACATGGAAGAAAAGGCGATGATGGGTGGACTCACTTTCATGTACAATGATAAAATGTGCATTGGCATTATTAAAGATCAAATGATGTGCAGGATAGATCCTGATATACATGACGAGGTCATAGAAAGGCAGGGGTGCCGGTTAATGGATTTTACAAGCAGGCCAATGAAAGGGTTTGTTTTGATCGATGAAACAGGGATGAAAAGCGAGGAAGGCTTTGAATTCTGGGTCAAGCTGGCATTAGCGTTCAACGCAAAGGCAAAAGCATCTAAAAAAAAGAAATAACAACGAGCGCCACATCATCTAAAAATGAAGCGTCAAGACTGTAATGCTTGTTTTATTCCTTTGATAAATTTAAATTTAAGAGAATGCGGTCTCTAAGTTCCGTGTTATCAACCTCATGTACAATTTCCCGGGAGGCGTCTGCGATATGATGATGAAGTAAATTGTCAATTAACAGGCTTTGTTTTTGGTAGGCTGTACAGCCATCGCACATGGTTGTATGTATCTGTAACCTGAATTTTTCCCTTGGGGACAGGCCTATAAGAGATTGCTTTTCGATGAGTTCGGTCGCCTTTTTACAGGACAGCATGAGCCAATTCATTAATTTCATCATGATCTATGCATTAAACCAGTTTATTTCAAGGCATTTTCTTAACTGTAATTTAGCCCTGTGTAATATCTGCCAAAAATTAGTTGGCGCAATATCTAATTCCTGACAGATGAGTTCACCTTTTTTTTGTTCGATAAATTTTAAGTTTACAGCTAAACGCCAATGTTCGGGCAAGTTACCCAGACAGGAAGCTAAAACCCGGTTAAATTCCGTGTCATCTAAAAGGTGGTTCTCTTCTGCATGCCACTCCAGTGGCTTTTCAATATTTTTCCACCGGTCATCTTTATCAAACAACTGATTGAAAATCGCATTATCATTTATTGCCATTTCCTGATTTTTATTTACGTCAATTTGCTTATACCTTTTTCGGAAGTGGGCGTTGATCTTATTATTCAATATGCCTAACAGCCAGGTTTGGGGACTGCTTTCACCTCTGAATTTCGGTAGTTGCTGATGGGCGGTCAAAAAGGTTTCTTGTATCAGATCTTCAGCCGTTTCTTTATTCGAAGTCTTGAACAATGCCCAGTCATACAGCGTGCCTGTGTATTGCCTTACCCACAATTCTATATTTGGCCGATCATCGATATTTTCATTTTTAGTATCCATAAATACAATTGGTGAAGGGAAAGCAACAGACAAAAGTATTCATTGCAATGCCTAATCATAGTGGGTTAATGTCAGTTTCTGGGGGAAAATCCCTCGCCTTTAGGCGAAGACTTTAGTTTAATATCTTTGGGATGTGCAAAACTGTCGGAAGACCTCTCATACGACGTATGATTGTAAATATCATGTAGTATGGACAACAAAATATAGAAAGCCTGTAATGATCGGATTGGTGGGCGAGCGAGTTCGGGAACTGATACGTCAAATATGCAAAGGGCATGATGTGGAAATATTGAAAGGGCATGTCAGCAAAGACCATGTACATTTGTTTGTATCGGTTCCGCCCCATTTGGCAATAAGCAAATTAGTGCAATACCTAAAAGGGAAAAGTTCCTATAAGTTGTTACAGGAGGACAAGCAGTTATCAAGGATGTTTTGGGGAAGGCACCTATGGGGCAGAGGTTATTTTGTGGCTACTTCTGGTAATATAACGGATGAAGTGGTACTGGAATATATAAAAAACCAGGATGAAGATCCAAAAGACGAAGACTTTACAATTAGTGAATAAGCTTAAAGTCGACTTCAGTCGATAACAAATCTATCGGCCTTCAGCCGATAGTAGTTTAATAATTTTAAGCTATGTTTTTTAGCTTCGGCTGCTCCAGTAATCTCCGGAAAAAGCATAAAATGATTTTCATCGCATTAAGTTTGTCGAATCATGAACGAGCAAGAATTTTACCTAACATAGGTATCCAAACTAAATGTGATTTTCCATTGATTAAGATATGTGTCCTAATTATATTGCATAGGTCACTCTAAACAGTTATTTTATAACAGGTCAATAAACGGGTCAAATGAAATGCTGGTAATTCAAGTGCTCCTCAATTATGTAGCTATGATGCCACAACGATAGCATTGAGGAGCGTAAACAACAGTCAGAAATACAATATTTAATCTTTTAGCTTGACAAAAAATGCTTTTTCAGCTAAAATACTCCTTTTATATTTTATCTATTGGTTTTCGCTCGCCCCATTCCGATGATTTAAATGAACTCGGCGTCATCCCGGTTACACTTTTGAATTGCGTAGATAAATGTGCACTGCTGCTGTAACCCATTTGGTAAGCGATCTCATTGAGATTCAATTCCCCGTATTCCAGCAGTTCTTTGATTTTTGCTACCTTTTGCTGGATAATAAACCGTTCAATGGTCGTATCCTGCGCGTTGGAAAACAAACGGCTCAGATGCGTATAGTCTTTTCCAACGCGATTTGCAATTAAAGCCGAATAAGACTTGTGCATTTCTGAAAGGTCAGAATGATGCACCAGTTCAATGACTGCATTTTTGATCGCTTCGACCGTTTTATCCGCATCCTTATTGATCAGCTCAAACCCCGGAACCTTTAAGGCAGCCGAAATCAATTGCATTTGTTCCTCATGTGGATCAGGTATGATTTCGGCCTGGCCTAATGCAACCTGGCAACCCTAAAGCCCAAGTTTTCCAATTGCTGCCGGACGATCATCTGGCAACGGTCGCAAACCATGTTTTTGATATGTAGCAGCATGAACTATCTTCTTTTCCCAAATTTAGCATTATTTCATGCTTTTTCTTCCCCAAAAGAAATACACCAGGGATGCAGGTATGAAAAAAATATTCAGCCAGGTCTGATAATTCCATTCCAAATGTTCGCTTGTCATTTGCACCCCGCCAGCGTGCGGCTTGGGTATCCAGTGTAATGCGGCAAATGAATAATCCAGAAATAAAGAGGTAGAGAAAATGCTTACTATGAGAATCGCTAAAAGATACCACATGGTACTGTTACCGTAATATTTGCGGAACACCATCAGCATGGGTAGAGTTACCAAATCTGAAAGTATAAATGCGATCACACCGCCAAAGGATATACCACCCTGCCATAATACGGCAGCCATTACAATATTACCTACTGAACAGAAAGGCAAATATCGCGATCAGGATTCCTACTATGGCATTCCAGCTCAATATAAGGAAATGCGGCAGGGTGCTATTCCCGCTTAAAAACAAACCTTTCCAGAACGCATCAGGTACCAATACCATTAAAACGGCTGAAACCACTAAACCGATTAGGATATCCTTACCCACCATCATCACATCCATATAATAATGGACGCTGGCTGTTTTCAGCTTTGTTAAAAATACTGAACTGTTATTATGTCCGTTATCATCATCCATTTTCATATCATGATGACAGCAGGAACTTTCCATGTCATGATGTTCTTGCTGGTCATCGGCTTTTTTGCCCTCCGATACTGATAGTCGTGTTGCTGCCTCATCCTTTACTTTGGCCGGAAAGAACCACCTGATCAGTATGACGGAGATGATAATAAAGAAGATGCCGCCGATTACTTCCCCGCCGAAAAATGACCAGCCCAATAACGATACGATCACAATAAATATTTCAAATACCAGGTTTGTACTAGCGACCATAAAAGCAACGGCATTCGACCAGGTAGAACCTTTGATCAGCAGGGTCCGGGCCATTGAAGCAGCAGCATAAGAACAGGAAGATGATATAGCACCGAATAAGGTCGAAAGACTTAATGCGGTTACCGAGTTTTTACCCAGCCTGGCTGAAATACTTTCCGTGGAAACGAATGCCCGGATCAGCGACGAAAGAGTGAAGCCCAGTGCCAATCCCCAATAAATATCCCAAACCATAAAGGCCAGTTGTGATATAATTTTTATTATTAAGCTCATAATGAATCATTTTTGTTATACAAATTTAGGATGTCCTTGATTTTTAAGTTTACATTTTAACGTATTTGATTTACAGGATTATGATGCTGGCAGTACTGACATTTTTACTTTTAGATTTCTATCACTACCTATCTGAAATTGCGGATCGCGGAAGCAATTCATCCACGCTTATCTGTCGTACGTTTATTTTAGGAAAATTAACTAATTATGACTGATCAACGCATCCTGATCTTTAACGATAATGAAGACATAGTCGATGTCGTAAAGTAAACCCCTTTTTACGGAAATTCATTGTGCATGGAATCATTACTAAAGAGAATCAATTCTTTGAGGCTGTAAATAAATTTAGGCCGGATCTAATCCTGCTTAACTACTACCTATTTGATCCCGATGATGGTGAACTTTGTAATCGGTTTAAGGCAAATACCGGCTACGGCATATTCGTATCATTATTTATAATAGTTAATCGGGCATTGCATTCTTCGGGCGAAGGAGGTTTTAAAATTACAAACTTTATTTAATAATGTATGTCTTAGAAGAGAAGCGGTCTGCCAGCATGTTCGTCGCAATCGTTTCTTCGACCATCAAAAATTCTCATTAAATCCTCATAAATTTAAGTCAATTTGGTCTCTTTTTTATTATGCCTTTGAGAGAAAAAGGCATCGACAAATATTGATACCTCCTTTTTAATGCTTACACTTTTATACCTTTGTCCAATTAGTTACTGATGTTACGCACGAAAATAGTTAAATTAGGAACATGAATGTGGACAACATATTGGATTTATACACGGACTATTTGTTGGTATCGCCAGGTCAAACTACAGCGACGGGGCTATCGGTATTAAGCGAAGGTGCAATCAGCCATGATCAGGTGACCCGCATGCTATCTTCCGGCACCATTGATTCTACGGCCTTATGGAAAGAGGTAAAACCGATATGCTGGGAGATTTCAAGTACGGATGGCGTATTGATCATTGACGGTTCGGTAGAAGAAAAGAAATATACCGACCGGAATGAATTGATATGCTGGCATTACGACCACACCCAGGGCCGGTCTGTCAAGGGGGTTAATTTCCTTACCGCGTTATATTACAGTCAGGATATAAGTATGCCGGTAAGTGTGGAGTGGATCAAGAAAGATCAACAGGTAACAGATAAAAAAGGTAAAGTAAGTTTTAAGAGTGCTAAAACAAAGAATGAATATTTTCGTGAAATGGTTAGCCGGGCTACCGGGCAAGTAAATTTCAAGTATGTGTTGGCCGATAGTTGGTTTTCAGGGGCAGATAACCTGGAATGGGTAGTGAACGGTTGTAAAAGGGATTTTATTATCGCCATAAAGGAAAACAGGAAAGATGCATTAAGCGAAGATGACAAAAAGACGGGCAGTTATGGTAGTATCCAGGATATGGGGTTAGGAGGGTGTGTTCAGCGAGTTTATATGGAACAACTGGAATTTCCGGTGTCCCTAAACTAAGCAAGTCTTCAAAAACGGGGATGGGGGTACTGGCACACTCTACCTGGCTACCAGCGATGGAACGCTGTCGGCTTCACAAATTACTACAATCTATCAAAAACAGTGGAAAGTAGAAGAATATCACAAATCAGTTAAAAGCAATGCATCCTTTGCCAAATCACCTACAAGAAAAGTAATAACCCAAACCAGCCATTTCATCGCCGCTATTATGGCTTTTGTAAAATTGGAACGGTTGAAAGTACGTACCGCTAAAAATCATTTTGCTATGAAAACTCAAATTATGGTCGCTGCCACTAAAGCAGCTTATGGTGAATATCTAAAGTTATCAACACCTAATCCATTTTTGACCCAACTTAGTGCGTAACATCAGTTAGTTAATTAAAAGAGCATCTTATACTTAATGGAAATTACCTCGTGGCTCAGGGTTCAACTAAAAAAAACTTTTGATAGAATCCGAAATGAAAATTTAAAGAAAAATGCTCTACAGGCTATTCCTTTTTGGGCCGCATCGGCTATAACCGGGTTGGTAGCCGTATTATATACTAAGCTTTTTGTCGCGGCAGAGGGTGTGACAATGATGATTTTCAAATTTCATTCCTGGCTGCTTTTTATTGTATCACCTGTTTGTTTCGTTATTGCCTGGTACCTGGTAGATCGTTTTTCGCCTTATGCAAGAGGTAGCGGGATACCCCAAGTGATGGCGGCTATTCAAATATCTTCTCCAAAAACCAATAAAATTATCGATAAGCTTTTAGGCTTCCGCGTCATCTTTAATAAAGATTTTATCGAGCCTGGTAATGGCCCTTGGTGGTGGAGCTATTGGCAGGGAAGGTCCTACTATTCAAATTTCGGCCTCGGTATATAAAATCGTCTACCAGTTATTGCCTAAGTGGTGGCCCAAAATTGTAAAGCGAAATATGATGGTAACCGGCGCGGCCGCGGGTTTAGCGGCTGCATTTAATACTCCACTGGGAGGTATTGTTTTTGCGATTGAAGAGTTAACGAAAACCCATTTTAGTTACTACAAAACAGCGATATTTTCGTCTGTTATTATAGCTGGTTTATCGGCACAGGCATTGCTTGGGCCATACTTGTACCTGGGTTATCCCAAAATTAACGGACTTACAGCATTTATATTTTTAGGTGTCGCCCTGGTTGCTATGATTTCTGGGTTGTTAGGGAGCGCCATGTCAAAATTAATTCTGTTTATTTTTAAATGGAAGGCCAAATTTAAGTTTACTCACCATAATCTTTTATATGTAGCGGGATGTGCATTGATAATGGCTTTTTTGGCGGTTTTTGTTAACCATGAGGTTTTAGGTTCGGGTAAAGACATCATGCAGAGGACCTTATTTACTGCTGACAAATACGTTGTCTGGTATACGCCATTACTGCGCATTGGTGGGCCTTTGCTTTCGTTTACGACTGGTGCAGCAGGCGGCATATTTGCCCCCGCTCTTGGCGCAGGGGCAAGTATTGGGTCGTTGGTTGCCAGTTGGTTTAAAGTGTCTGATGTTGATACCAATATGTTGATTTTGGCAGGAATGGTTGCCTTTTTGACCGGTGTAACCAGGTCGCCATTTACATCCGTGATACTTGTATTGGAAATGACGGACCGTCACAATGTGATCTTTCACCTCATACTGGCAGGAATGATCGCCAGTCTTGTATCTATACTTATTGACAAGCATTCGCTTTATGACCATCTTAAAGTTCAATACATAAGTGATCTTACCGATCAGGACTCAATATTAGATATTGCAGAGACCTCAGAAACTGATCTGGATAAAACAACAAAACAATGAAGTTAGCGACACAGATTTCCATTGGGTTCTTAATTGTTATCTCTATTGATCTGATTGACTCATTTTCTAACTATGCTCTGACCAAAAAGGTAAATACCAACACGGAATTTTTGACCAATTCTGAATCGATTATCAGGAATTCAAGCACATTGAATAAACGCATTGTCGATATCCAAAGCGCATTCAGGGGCTATTTATTAACCGATGATGAAGTTTTTTTGGCTCCATGCTATGACGGATTGAATGGATATTCCGGGAGGCCTTGACCAGGCTATTCCGTGCGCTCTTGAGCACCACATTGTGTTTACCGTAAAGAAAAATTAAATTAACCATCAATAGGTTAACATGGTCAAAGTGTAACGGAATTGCCTGCCTGACATTCCGGAATAGGGTGGTCAATGGTTCCATATTCTCCAGCATTAATTTTTAACAAACAGATATTCATTTAAATTGCATTGCATTTCCAACATATTTCGAAGCAAATCTTTCCTGTCTGAAAAAAGATCAACAATCTTTTTTAATTAATAGCGATACCAATGTCCCTTCGTAGGAATTATAACTTGGAGCATATTTGATCAATCGAAAATTAATTAAATCTTTAATACAAATATGATAGGTACTCGTAGATGAGATCTTACTATATTCCATTAACACCTTTCGACTTACTTTGAATGGCAGCTTATGCCTTTGCTGATCCCAGCAAATAATAAGCGCAAAACACAGACTTATATGTGACGTGTTTAAGCGCTCTTCATTAGCTATTTTGTTGAAGAACCGTATTAAAAAATGAAAGTGCTCATTATTCATCTACCCTTTTTCTCTAATACCTTTAAAATATCATTGTATTTATAGAAGAAGATGCCGCCCACTTTTGTAAATGATAGTGTGCCGTTTACTCGAAAGTTTTGGAGTGTGCCCGGCGAAATATGCAGTAATTTTCTAACCTCTACACTCCGTAACCACTGTTTTGGATCATGCTGTTGAGGCTTTAGGATTGTGGAGAGTTCCCTGATTAAATCTTGCTTCAATAATTCAAGGTCTTCTTTTGTAACAATATCAATTTGGGCCATTGTGGTAAATCAAAAACCAAAATTGACTGTTAATCAAACAGGGAATTGCCAACTTTGAAATGTTGGTATAGAATATTGCCATGCAGAAAGACTGCATGGCAATTAGGGTCAGGCTCAGCTGGCTATTCTATCCAGTTTTCTTTTTAGCTTTTTCATGTCCTGACTAACTTTGGTATCAATGACCTTAGCATAATGCTGAGTGGTTTTAATATCTACATGGCCGAGCATCTTACTTACGCTTTCAATTGGAACTCCGTTAGTAAGGGTCACCGTAGTGGCAAAAGTATGCCTGGATAAATGAAAAGTAAGGTTTTGGGTAATATCGCAAGCGTCCGCAATCTCCTTTAAATAACTGTTCATTTTCTGGTTACTTATTACCGGTAGAACAACATCCTCGTTAACACATTTAGGATGGTCCTTATATTTCGCTACAATTTGCAGGGCTGGTTTTAAAAGAGGGATTCGGGAAGAATTATCATTTTTCTTTCTATGTGTAAATATCCATTGCCCACCATCAATTCCTTTTGTAATTTCATCACGAGATAACTTTTTCACATCTGCATAAGACAGGCCGGTGTAACAGCAAAATACAAATATGTCCCGCACATTCGATACCCTCGGGATTTTGAAATCCTTTTTTATTAGCCTGTTAAGCTGTGCCTGACTTAAAAATTCACGTTCTTTAACTTTCGCTTTTGACTTAAATTCGGAGAACGGATTGTCGTGTAAGAGCTTTGGTTTAAGGATGTAATTATTAACGACCTTTTTGAGATGTTTCAAATACTTTGCTGCCGAAATAGGCTGTATTCCTCCATCTAATTTGAGATAGTGGTTAAAATCATTAATAAAATTGTAGTCGAGCCGGTTGATTTCCAGGTCATCCGATTTATAATTCTTTTTTATAAAACCGCTTAAATGAAGCAGGCATGTTCGATAGCCCTTTAATGTGTTTTCTTCAAATTCCTTCCCGATCAATTCCTCCATTTGCTGATTGTGCAGCCGGAAAATTTCCAAAAGTTGTGCAACCTTTTGCGGGACATCCCTTCCAAGGAATTTATCCCGCAGGCCTACAGCGGTGATAGGCTTTACTTCTTTTACCATTATTGCATGCGCATCATGCACCTTTTGCTGGAGGTCATCCAGATGAAAATTCAGAGATTTAGTAGATTCGGTTTTGCCGTCTTCGCGATTGGTTTTAGAACACCATTTTTCGGGATCGGCAGTTCGCGTGGTAGCGCATTCTTTAGGTATCCCATCGACCGTAAAGCGCATGTAGACAGGAATATTTCCTGATGTGTAGTTTTTTGGCTTCTTCAGATAGAAGAGCAGGCTGTAATTTAACTCCATAAAACAAGCTTAAATTGTGAAACAAAATTAAGTTTGCAGCTACGGGTTTACAAGATGTACGATTATCGAACATGTTGTAATACAATAAGTTATGGAGTTTTAAGTGAGTCATTTACCTTGGTTTTCCGACTCACTGAATTACTCACTGGAATTATATAATTAATCACTAGTGTCTACTAAAAAATAAAAATTGTTCTTTTAAATTATTGATAATCTATACTTTAAGTGTGTATTTGGTGCGTGACGATTTGAACTGACTGCGTTAAGCCGTAAATCGGCTTTATGAATCAAGGTAAATATGTTTTCGCGCAATTGGCAGAGTTTCTTC
>JAABUT010001479.1_pt1 | contig 26605 bp, 23 predicted proteins | sample 5559281 | NCBI WGS metagenome assembly JAABUT01 (sample SAMN10711880, study PRJNA513359) | rock metagenome | isolation source: Antarctica rocks | place: Antarctica: Victoria Land, Ricker Hills nord | collected 2016-01-04
GAGCAACTGACGCGACGCCTGCGCGCTGATCACCTGGGTGCGGGCCGGCGCGGCCGCGGGCGTGACGGTGCCGTCGGCGGCGACGTAGCCCTTGATCAGCTGCGGCGCGATGCGCTCGCCACCGTTCGCGATCGCGGCGACGCCGACCGCCATCTGCAACGCGGTGACCGCGACACCCTGCCCGAAGGAGATGGTCGCTCGCGTCAACGGGGACCACGTCGCGCCGGGTGCGAGCGAACCGGCGGCCTCGTCAGGCAGCCCGACATCGACGCGCTGGCCGAAGCCGAACTTGCGCAGGTACGAGTCCTGAGTCTCGGGTGCCATCTGCTCGGCGGCCAGGATCGTTCCGATGTTGGACGACCTGGCGATCGAACCGGCGAAGGTCAGGTCGGTGGTCCCGTGCAGCCACCAGTCCTTGATCCGGGAGCCGCCGCGGTACAGGTAGCCGGGCACTAGTTCCTTCGTCGCCGGCGTCACCAGGCCCTGGTCGAGCAGGGCAGCGGCGGTGAAGAGCTTGAACACCGACCCGGGCTCGTAGTTGTCGCTGACGGGGTGATCGACGCGTTGCTTCCCGTCCGTGGCCAGCGGCTTGTTGGCGTCGAAGGTGGGTGCGGTCGCCATCGCCAGGATCTGCCCGGTCCTGACGTCGATGACGATCGCGTCGCCGCTGTCGGCACCGGTTTTCTTCACCGCATCGGCGACGGTCTTCTGCGCGACGTACTGGAGGTCGGCGTCGATGGTGAGCTGAACTCCCCGCCCCGCAACGGGTTTGAGCAGGCTGTCGTCACCGAGCGGCAGGGCCGGTCCCTCCGAGGAGACCTCGTAGGTCTGCTGGCCGTTCTTGCCCGCGAGGACATTGTTCAGGCTGCTTTCCAGGCCGGCGAGTCCGCCGAGGCCCGCCGGGAGTCCTGCGACGTCGGTGCCGACGAAGCCGATCATGTTGGCCGCGACCGATCCGGCCGGGTATACGCGCTTCGGGTCGGACTCACTCGAGATCCCGGCGAGGCGGGCGGTGGCCAGGTCGGCCCGGATCTTCTTCCACACCGACTGGTCGACCTGGTGTGCGATATAGACGAACCGTTTACCCGGTGATTGAAGCGCCTTGGTGATCGGAGCTGCGTCGAGGCCGAGCCGCGGGGCGAGGATGCCGGCGATCTGAACGGCGTCCGGTGCGGTCTGCTTCGGGTCGGCGGTGATCGCCACGGTGTCGACCGTGGTCGCGAGTTCGACGCCATTCGTGTCGATGATGTTGCCGCGGACGGCCGGCAGGACGACGGTGCGCATGCGCGCATCGCGAGCCAGGGTGGCATAGGAGTTCGCATCGACACCCTGCAACTGGATCAACCGGCCGGCGAAGATGCTCATGACGAAGGCGACCAGGAGGAAACTCGCCCGGAGCCGTCGGGTCTGCGAGCCGAGCCGGAACGAGTACGGCCGCTTCGGCCGGTTGCGGCGCCCGCCCACGTGCGCCGCGAACGGCGCCTCGCGGGACGCCTGACGGGGCGTCGAGGAACGTGCGGCGACCCGTCGAGGTGCCGACTTCGCCGATGCGGGCTTGGCGGCCCGCCGTGGAGCCGGCGTCGACCGCCCGGGCGCTGCGTTGCTGCGGCGTGGACGCTGCGGCTGCTGCGGCTCCTCGGTTCGGCTCACCGGCTGCTTCCCGTCTGCGAGGTCGTCGCGGTCTTCTTGGTCGAGGCCTTCGTCGTGCCTGCCTTCGCCGTTCCGGTCTTGGCGGTTCCGGTCTTGGTGGTGCCGGTCGTCGTGCTGGCCACCGTCTTGGGCGCCACCTTCGGCTCGATTATCGCCGCACGCAGCGCCGGAATCGGGATTCCGAGCACTTTGGCGTCGGAAAGTCGCAGGAACACGGGATTGGCGTTCGGGACCATGCCGAGCTCGGCGGCCCGCGAGGCGACGGTTTCCGGGGCGGAGAGGTCGGCAACCTGCCGCTCGAGATCGCTCTGCTGGTCGGCCATCGCAGTGGTACTGCGTTGCAGGCTGGAGACATCGAACGCCCGCTTCTGCAGGGAAGTGTTCAGCAACAGCAGACCGACGAGCCCGACGCCGAGGACGGCGATCACGAAGACGATGAACGGTGCTCGTGGGGCGTCCACCGGTACCGAGGGGACCAGCCGCAACCACGGCGGCGAAGCCGTCTCCGGGCGGCGGCGACCCGGGGTGGTGGAAAGATTACTGGCGCTCACGCGGCCTCCTTGATACGAACGGCAGCGCGTAGTCGCGCCGAGCGTGCACGGGGGTTGTCGGCGATCTCGGCCGCATCGGCCTTCTCAGCGCCTCGGGTCAGAAGCTTCAAGCTGGGTTGATAAGCCTCGGGAACCACCGGGACGCCGTCGGGGACCGAGGTGGTTGCTGACGCCGCCAGGGTCTGCTTGGTGATCCGGTCCTCGAGTGAGTGGTAGGAGAGCACGGCGATCCGGCCGTCGACGCGGAGGGCGTCGATGGCTGCCGGCAGCGCGGCAGTCAGCACGTCGAGCTCGGCGTTGACCTCGATACGCACGGCCTGAAAGGTCTTCTTCGCCGGATGACCGGTGCCTTTGCGCCGTGCCGCCGCCGGCACCGCGCTCGCGACCAGCGCAGCCAGTTCTCCGGTGGTCGTCAGCGGGGTGGTCTGACGCCGGCGGACGATCGCCGTCGCGATCCGCTGCGCGAACCGTTCTTCGCCATAGACACGCAGGACCCGGGTCAGGTCGGCTGTGGAGTATTCGGCGAGCACGGTGGCCGCCGTCGTGACCTGCAAGGGATTCATCCGCATATCCAGACCGACGTCACGGCTGTAGGAGAACCCGCGGTCGTCCTCGTCGAGCTGCATCGAGGACACCCCGAGGTCGAACAGGACGGCGTGCACGCGGTCGATCCCCAACCCGGCAAGGACTGACGGCAACCGGTCGTTGTCCGCATGGACCAGCTCGACGCGATCCCCGAACTCGGCCAACCGGGTGCGGGCGATCTCGAGCGCGCCGGGATCCCGGTCCAAGCCGACCAGACGTGCGGTCGGGCAGGCACGCAGGAACTCGATGCTGTGCCCAGCAAGGCCAAGTGTCATGTCGACGAACACCGAGTCAGGCATCTCGAGCGCGGGCCGCAGCAGCGCGAGCACCCGCTCGAGCATCACCGGGACGTGTTCTGGTTGCGACGGCATCGGGGGCGTTTCCTCAGCCCAGCAACGTCATCAGCAGTGCGAGTCCGACCGCGACGGCGACCGAGAGACCGAGAGAGAAACCGGCGACCGCGAGGTTCGTCCGTAGCTCGTGTCGCAGCGGTGCGGGGACGACACCGACGTCCGTGCCATCGGAGCTGTTGTCGGCGACCTGAGCAGCCGGCTCGGCGGCATGACTGATCTGCATGGCGGTGTCCCCTCGACCGTGGGTCGTACTCGAACGGTGGTGCCCCCGGCTCGGCACCGAGAGCCGAACCCGGGTCGCGACCGGGTTCGGGCTGGATGTCGAGCTGTTCGATGTGCGTACTGAGATGTTCGTCCTGCCATTGCGGTAATGCCGTGCTGGCTCGCCGTCGGTGGGTGATGTTCGCCCGACCAGGTCTCCGACCGCCCGCTCGCGGATCGCTCCTGATCCTCTGGCGCCGGGGAAGTGCGTCAGAGAACGAGCGGCCGGGTCGGAGACCTCGCCGTGCGACCGGTCCACCCCGAGGGGCCGGTACGCCAGCTTCTAGATGACTCCGGGCACCACCTCTTCGGAGATGTCGCTGAAGCTCTGCTCCTGTTGCTCGGAGTACGTCTGCCAGGCCACCGCATCCCAGATCTCGAGGCGGTCGACGGCGCCGATGACGACGCAGTCGCGGACCAGTGAGGCGTAGTCGCGCAGCATCGAGGGGATGGTGATGCGGCCCTGACGGTCGGGTTGCTCGTCGCTGGCGCCGGCGAAGAGCATGCGCTGGTAGTCGCGGGTGGCTCGGTTGGTGGTGGGCGCCTTGCGGATGCGCTCCGCCTCGGCGGTGAACTCCGCCACCGGCCAGACGGTCAGGCACCGCTCCTGGCCACGAGTGATCACGAGACCGTCCGCGAGGTCGTCGCGGAACTTGGCCGGAAGGAACAGGCGGCCCTTCTCGTCGAGCTTCGGGGTGTGGGTTCCGAGGAACACGTACGGCCACCTCCCCTCGCCCGGGCGGGAGGACCCAGGCCGACTCGACCTGACCGCGATCCCCCGCTCATCTCCATGTAGCGCCACTTTACTCCACTTTGCTCCACTGTCAACGAACCGACGGGCGTTTTGGCAAGGTTGTCCGAAGGGGCGATGCGCCGAAAGCGCAGGTCAGAGGGCCTATCAGCGCAAGGGTGCATGGTGGAGGACCCCGGCGCTGCGTCACGCCAGAGCTGGCCGAAACTGGATGCCGCCGGATTGAACCCGCTGGGCGGCTGATTACAGGTCGGGTACGTATCAGTCCAGAACGGCTCTCGAGGCTTCAACGCTTGCTGCACCAGGCAGAATTGAGTCAGCCATCGACTCCAGCTGGCTGTGTTCGTGACCTCCGGAGTCGCCACGACCCGCGCCATCATCAGGAGCCACTGTGCAGACCGGACCGGCCGACGGGCCCACGATCGTCACCGAGCACCTCCCCGAACTGGACCGCGACGCCGCTCTCGCCGAACTGGCCGACGTCACCGATCGCATCGTCGACTCGATCGAACAGGTCATCGAGGGAAAGCCGCACGTCATCAAGCTCGCCCTCACGGTTTTGCTCGCGGGCGGGCACCTGCTGATCGAGGACGTGCCCGGCGTCGGCAAGACGATGCTCTCCAAGGCCCTCGCGCGGTCCATCGACTGCACGGTGAAACGCGTGCAGTTCACCCCCGACCTGCTCCCCAGCGACATCACCGGCGTCTCGGTCTACAACCAGGAAACCCATGACTTCGAGTTCCGACCCGGGGCGATCTTCGCGAACGTCGTCGTCGGCGACGAGATCAACCGGGCGTCCCCGAAGACGCAGTCCGCCCTCCTGGAGTGCATGGAGGAGCGACAGGTCACCGTCGATTCAATCACCTACCTGCTGCCCCCGCCGTTCATCGTCATCGCGACGCAGAACCCGATCGAGATGGAAGGCACCTACCCGCTCCCCGAGGCGCAGCGGGACCGATTCATGGCCCGCGTGTCGATGGGATATCCCAGTGCGACCAGCGAGCTCGACATGATCGACGCGCACGGTGGCGCCTCGCCGCTCGACCACCTCAAGCCGGTCACCGACGCGGCCGCGATCGTCCGACTGAGTACGACAGTGGCCGAGGTACATCTCGCGAGTTCGGTGAAGGAGTACGCGATCGCGCTCACCGACGCGACCCGCCGGCACAGCGACCTGCGGCTGGGTGCCTCGCCGCGCGCGACGCTCCAACTCGTCCGGGCGGCACGTGCGTGGGCGGCGCTCGCCGGCCGTGACTACGTCCTTCCCGACGACCTCCAGGAACTGGCGGCGCCGGTTCTCGCGCACCGGCTCATCCCGAGTGCGGAGGCCCACATCGGGCATCGCAGCACCGAGTCGGTCGTCGACGCGATCCTGCGTCGCGTGCCGGTCCCCGCCGTCGCTCGTCGATGAGCATCAGCGGCGCCGTTCGCGGCGTGTTCGCCGGCCTGACCGCGCGGGGTCGGGCGTTCGCCTGGTCCGGTGTCGCCGTCGCGCTGCTGGCCCTGATCCTCGGCCAACGCGATCTGCTCCGGGTTGCCGTCCTGCTCACCGCGCTGCCGCTGGTGGCGGCGATGATCCTGTCGCGGTCGCGTTTGCACCTGCAGACCCAGCGGGAGCTCGGTAGCCACCGGATCACCGCGGGCGGGCGGGCCGACGTCAGCCTGATGATCCGCAACGACGGCCGGCTCCCGACCGGCGTACTGCTGGGTGAGGACCGTCTGCCCGCGCAGCTCGGGTCGTCGCCGCGGTTCGTCCTGGAGCGGATGTCGGCCCGCTGGCACCACAAGCTGTCCTACCGCGCCTACTGCGACCTGCGCGGCCGCTACCCGATCGGGCCGCTGACGGTCCGGGTGACCGACCCGTTCGGGCTGGTCGAACAGACGTCGAAGTTCGCCGACGTCGACTGGCTGCTGGTGGTGCCGCGGGTGATCGCCTTGCCGTCGCTGCCGGTGCCGGGCGAGCAGGCGACCACCGGCGAGAGCACCGCACGCTCGGTCACCGCGGTCGGCGACCAGGACCTGACCGTTCGCGAGTACCGCCGCGGCGACGATCTGCGGCGGGTGCACTGGCGCTCCACCGCCCGTCGCGGCGAGCTGATGGTTCGTCGTGAAGAACAGCCCTGGCGGGCTCGCGCGACGATCATGATCGACACCCGCGACTCCGCCCACGCCGGCCGCGGCCTCGGGTCGTCGTTCGAATGGGCCGTGAGCGTCACCGCGTCGGTCGGTGTGCACCTCACCGCCAGGGGCTACCAGGTCACCGTGATCGACGAGTCGGGCTCGCTTGTCGCCGACGTCGCAGGGGTGCGCCGGGGCTACGCCGCGGAGATGCCCGAGGTCGCCGACAGCGGCGCCGAGCTTGGACTGCTGGACTCGTTGGCCGCGATCCGAACCGCGCGGCACCGGGGACTGGCCGAGCGGGACCTCACCGGTGACACCGACGCGATCGGCGTGTTGATCGTCGTCGCCGGCGCGCTCGAGAAGAGCGACACCGACGGACTGGTCCGCCTCGAGCGGCAGGCCACCTCGACGATGGCCATCCTGCTGGATGTGCCGGCGTGGCGACACGGCCCGGGTGTCCCAGCGCCGGCCGTCGGAACGCCACCCAATCCTGGCACCACCGAGTCGGCCCGCCGTCTCCAGCTCGCCGGCTTCCGAACCTGCATCGCCGGTCCGAACGATTCGCTCCCGGTGCTCTGGCGCGACCTCGTGCTGACCGGCCGGTCACTGCGCGACGCCGACAACAGTCTCCCGAAAGAGGCGTCATGACACCCAGCACCCGGCTGGCGCTCGTCGGCGGCAGTGCCACGATGCTCACCAGCCTGTGCCTGACTCCGTTGTTCGCGGTGTCCAGCCCGTGGTTCGGCCGGGCGTTCTTCATTGTCGTGGTCATCGTCGCGATCGGCATGGTGCTGCGCCACCTCGAGATCGCCGGACGCCGTACACCGGCCTCGGTCGTCGTTCTCGTTCAGCTCGGCTGGGTCGCGTGGGTGGCGCTGCGGATGGCCGACGCCAGCACCTTCGTTCGTTTCTTCATCCCGACCCGCTCGTCGGTCAGCGCCTTCGCCGATGAGATCCACCAGGCATTCGCGGTGATGAACCAGTACGCCGCACCCATCCCCGACGACCGCAACATCGTCGTGCTGACGGCGGTGACGGTCAGCCTCGTCGGTGTCCTCGTCGACCTCGTCACGGCCGGCCTGCGTCAAGGTGCCTGGGCCGGGCTCCCACTCCTCGCCGTCTACGCGATCCCCGCGGCGGTGCTTCCCGCGGGCCTCGGCGTGATGGCGTTCCTCGGGCCGGCGATCGGATATCTGCTCCTGCTGGCGACCGAGGGGTCCCTGCGCATCCGCGGCTGGGGCGCCCCGATCGGCCTTGGGGTAGGACGTGGCAAACGAGCGGGGCGGGCCGCTGCCGACGGTCCCGGCTCGGACGCCGGTGGTTCGAGCGCCGACGAGACGGCGATCCCGGTCGACAACGGGCTGCCGAGTCGAGAACCCGCGCCCGAACCGGCGGCCGGGCGGCGCGGCGCGAGCCATCGCGAGGATCCGGACGAGACGGTCCGCGTCCCGTTGCTCGGGTCTACGGGTCGCCGGGTCGGGTTCGCGGCACTCGCGCTGGCGATCGCCATACCGGCACTGGTTCCCGACCTGACCCCGAGGATCCCAGGCTCGAACGGCGACGGCACCGGCGGCGAAGGTCGCGTGATCGCCGTGGGTGACCCGGTCGTCGACATGAACCGGGACCTGCGCCGCGGCCGCAACATTCCGCTGTTCACCTACACCGCCACCACGGCCACGGGTAAGGCGACCGCCCCCGACTACCTGCGGACCGTCGTGCTCGACGACTTCGACGGATCGTCCTGGAAGCCGAGCGCGCGGACCGTCCCCACCCAGAACTCGCTGCAGTCGTCCCCGTCGTTGCCGCAGGCGCCGGGCTTCGTGTCGCTCAGTGACAAGCCGGGCGACCGCTATACGTTCGGCATGACCAGCGATTACACGTCCACCTGGCTACCGCTGGCGTACCCGCCGTCGAGAGTCAGCGTGAGCGGGGACTGGCGCTACGACTCCTCCACCCTCGACGTGGTGTCCGCGGCGAGCGGCCTCACCACCGCCGGCATCACCTACAGCGAGGAAGCCGTGGGAGTCGACACCGTCGGTTCGAGGTTGCGCGACGCCGGCCCGGCACCCGCCGACGTGATCACCCGGTTCACCGCGCTCCCGTCACTGCCGCCCGGGCAGGTCACGACGCTGGTGGACACCATCACCTCGGGGCACGACAGCTCGAAGTACGACCAGGCGCTCGCGATCCAGGACTACTTCCGCGCGCAGTTCAAGTACTCACTCAACCGCGAGCCGGGCACCGGGACGGCGGCTCTGGTCAGCTTCCTCAACGACAAGAGCGGCTACTGCGAGCAATTCGCGGCGACTATGGCGCTGATGGCCCGGATCAAGGGCATCCCGGCGCGGGTGGCGATCGGCTTCCTGCCCGGTGAGAAGCAGTCCGGCGGGACCTACACCGTTCGCTCCCACGATGCGCACGCGTGGCCCGAGTTGTACTTCGCCGGCACCGGCTGGGTGCGGTTCGAGCCGACGCCGGCCACCCGCACCGGGAACACCCCGTCCTGGCTCAATCCTGCGAACCAGGATGCGGGCAACACCGGACCGACCAGCTCGGCCAGCGCGTCGGCGCCGGTCGACACCTCGGCCGCGACGTCCGCCCCGACGACTCTCACGGACCCGGGCCTCAACCCTTCGTTGACGAACGGCACACAGACGCCGACCGCCTGGTGGAAACTGCCGCTCGGGCTGGCCATCACGCTTCTCGTGATCCTGCTGCTCCTCACACCGGCCTTCGTTCGGCTGGCGCGCCGTCGGCGGCGGCTGGGTGGTGACCCGGTTCCGGGACGTGCGGCAGAGCTTGCCTGGATCGAGCTCCTGTACACCTGCCGGGACCTGGGAGTCCGACTGCCCGCCGGCGCCAGCCCGCGGGCGACCGCCCGTGTGCTCGTGGACGGCCCGGGTCGTATCGGGCCCGGGCACAGCGTGTCGGTGTTGCGCGGGCCCATGCCGACGCGCGCGTCCGGCGTCCTCGACGACGATGCCAAGGGCGCGTTGAACAAGTTGGTGCACCTGGTCGAACAGGCCCGCTACTCCGGCCGTCCGTTGTCGAGTGCGGCGACGTCGGGTGTGGGCGATCTCGCCCAGCGGGTGATCGCGTCCTTGCGGGCACCGCTGGGGCGGGGACGCAAGGCACGGGCCATCCTGCTGCCCGCGTCGCTCGCGGACTCCGCGGGTGCGTGGTCGGCGAAGGTCACTCACCACTCCAACGACCAGGACAGCGAGGACACGCTCCCGACGAGCACGCTGAGCGGTCGCCGTCGCTGAGGGGATTCAAAGACTGTCGGTCGGTCGAACGAACCGGCGCCGATGGGCGGTGGGCTCGTCGAGCTGTCGGGTCAGTGCTCGCCGTCACGCCGGCGGTGCCAGCGCTGCTCGAAGCGGCCCATGAACGAGGTGGAATCGCCGCTGCCTGCGGAAGTCGACTTGCGCGCAGTGGGCTTGTTGGGCTCGTGCGGTGCAGCGGAGGTCTCGGCCACGAGTCCCGGCCGGAGTCCGGTGACCGTCAGGTACGCCGAGCCGAGCATGATCGCGAACCCGGCCAGGCCGACCACGATCTGGAGGGGCACGCGGGTGGCGATGGCTTCGACGACGACCGCACACAGCAGGATCGCCAGGCCGATGAGGATGCCGGTGAAGGCGAGCAGGAGTCGTCGTCGCGTATGACGACGTGCCGCGGCGCCACGGAAACTCGAGGCGAACTTCGGATCCTCGGCGGCGAGCGCGCGCTCCATTTGTTCGAGCACGCGCTGCTCGTGGTCTGACAGAGGCACCGGTGACCCCCTCAGTGTGGCTGAGTTCGACGATCCAGCACGGCGTGCTGACCTGATTATGACGCTGCGACACGAAGTCTGACTTCGGCGGCAGCGCACGCTCAGTCTAGGTGGGAGGTGGTCGAAGTGGAGAACCCCTTGGTCACAGTTGGGCCAAGTCTGAGGACGCACCTGTAGGTCACACCAACCGGGCCCGTACGTGCAGGTGGACGGCGAGTTCCCGGAACGCCGGATGATTCGCAGCGGCGGACTCGAGGGCTGCCAACTCGGCCAGTTGAGCGGCATCGGCGCGACCGGGCACGAGGTCGGAGAAGACCCGCACGCCGTGCACCGCCTCGCTCACCAACCCGCTCTGGGCGACGAGCTGCTGCAGCTGATCCATCGTGAAGCGGCGCGGTGTGGGATCGGCGTCACCCCACCGTCCGTTCGGGTCGGCGAGTGCGCGACGCGCCTCGTCGACATGACCGGTCAGCGCCTTGGCGAGGACGACTGCGTGCCGGTTCGCTGCGAGCAGGCTCAGGAGACCTCCCCGGGCGAGGACGAAAGTGATGGCAGCGACCGCCTGCACCGGATCGTCGACGATCTCGAGCACGTTGTGGCACAGGACGACGTCGGCGCTCCCAGCTGCGACCAGTGCCGGGAGATCGGCCGCGTCTCCCTGGACGGCGGTCACGCGGTCGAGCGCGCCCGCTTCGGTCGCGCGGCGCTCGAGCGCGGCGAGCGAGTCGAGCGTGGGATCGATGACGGTGACCCGGTGGCCGGCGATCGCCAGCGGGACGGCAAGCTGACCGGTGCCGCCGCCCACATCGACGATCGCGAGTTCACGAGAACCGGACTCCGCCATCCGGGACGCGACGACGTCGCGGACGAGCCGCCACAGGCCATCGGTACGTTCGGCCCGGTCCACCATTCGCCCCCTAGCATCCGTCGGCCGGAGTGGCCGGCGCCTCTTCGCCAGTCTAACGGCGACGGGAGGTCGGCCGGTCGGGGCAGCTATGCCCCTGTCAAGCCGCGTCGTAGCCGACGGCGCCGAGCAGGACGGCCGGTGTGACACCGAGCCGATCGGCGACCTCGTGGAAGAACTGGTCGGACGCCTGCAGCAGAGCCTGCGCCTCCAGCGCGCTGACGATGTGGTCGAGCCCCGCCTCGATGCCGGCGCGCTTGGCCGCACCGGCGGAGAAGTAGGTGGCCCAGTCGGTCAGCTCGGGCGCGGCCCGCTCGAGCAGCAGCCAGGCGTTCATCGTGCGGCCGCGGACGGCGGGACGCGGGCGGGCGGCGAGCACGGCGGCGACGACTTGGAGAGCGGCCACGTGAGCGGCGACGAAACGTTCACCTGGCGTGCCGGCGCGGCTCGCACTGGTGAGCGAGTGTGCGGCGCGGTCCATGGCGGCGTAGACGGAGCCCGGGAGCGGACGTCCCGACGTCCAGACCGTCGGCGTCGCCGCTGCGGTCGTCCCGGTCGTCGTTCCGGTCGTCGTCCCGGTTGTCGTTGTCGTGGTCGTGGTGGTCGACGGGGTGCGACCGGTGCTGCCGACGGTGGTGACGGTCATGGTCGATCTCCTCCCAGGCGAATGGTTCGTCGCGATGGTCTGACCCCGGTGGTGGGAAGGGGTCGAGTCCTTCACACCACCGGGGAGCCCATTCGTTGGATCGGGTCGCGACCCCGATCCGACTGCACAACGCATGTTTCAACACACCACCGACAGTTCTCGTTCCCGACGACCTCGAAGGCGCCGGAACCGAGAACTGCTGACGGCTGCGCAGTGCTGTCGGGCACTGCTACCGCAACCGTTCAGTGGGGCAGTATCGAACATGTGTTCGAACATCGCCCACTCTAGCGCGCTCCGTCCCGGCGCCGTCAAGACTTCCCGGCAACTACGATCACGCCCGTGGAGATGCTGCCGACCGTGTTCGCGACCGGTTGGGCGAGCGGTGTGAACGCCTACCTGACCGTTCTCATGCTCGGGCTCCTCGGCAGGTTCGGCGGCGTCGAGCAGGTCCCGGCCGGGTTGCAGCGCACGGACGTACTGCTGATCGCCGGTGCGATGTTCGCCGTCGAACTCGTGGTCGACAAGATTCCGTACCTGGACTCCGGCTGGGATGCGATCTCGACCGCGATCCGGCCGACGGTGGGCGCCGTGCTCGGCCTGCTCATCGCCGGCGACGCCGCTCGCAACGACCAGATCCTGCTCGCCACCGTCGGTGGTGCGGTCGCGCTCGTCAGCCATCTCACGAAGGCCAGCCTCCGGCTAGCGGTCAACACCTCACCCGAACCCGCCAGCAACATCGCCGCCAGCTCCGGCGAGGACATCGCCGTGGCCGGCCTGACGAGCCTCGCGGTGACGAGTCCGTGGATCGCGTTCGGGGTAACGGCTGGGCTCCTCGTCCTCGGTGGGGTGCTCGCGCTCGTGATGGCCCGCACCATCCGCCGGGGTTACCGGCGCTGGCGCGATCATCGCCGCCGCACGTTCGCCACCCCGTGACCTGCCGGTGAGCCGCGACGTCTGTGTGATCGGCGCCGGACCGGCCGGCATCGCCGTCGCACTTCGGGCCGCGAAGCTCGGACATCGCGTCGTGCTCCTCGAGGCCGCCGACTACGTCGGTGGCTCGATGCGTCCACGCCGGGTCGGCGATCTCGCGCTCGACGACGGCCGCAGCGACATGCTGCTACCGGCGGCGCTTCGCGATCTCTTCCGCAAGAGCGGCCGGCCGCTGGAGCGTGAACTCGAGCTCAGCGCCGTGACCGGCGTCCGGACCGTGATGACGTCGCCGACCCGTCGCCTCGATCTTCCACTGCTCGGCCGCGGTGCTCAGCACGCCGCCGTCGCGCAGGCCTTCGGTGAAGCTGCCGCGGCGACGTGGACGTCGACCATCGACGGCTTCGGCCGACGCTGGGACGCCGCCCGCCGGATCGTCGAGAACGACCCGGCGCCGCGTCTGCGCAGCCTCGGACTCCCCCACGCCCGCGGACTCGGCTTCCCGCGCGACGTCTCGTCCGAGATCGCCCGGCTGTCGGTGGCGACCGGCGGCGACGTCCTGGCCGCCGCGGCCGGCTATCCGGTGCGCCGCGACGGGCACGACACCGCCAACGCGCCCGCAGTCCTGGAGGCCCTCCCTTACCTGGAACAGACTCTGGGTCGGTGGCATCCGCTCGGCGGCACGGGTGCCCTCCTGGACGTGATGAGCGGGCGGCTCACGCTGCGTGGGGTCGACGTCCGGACCGGCTGCCGGGCGTCGGGACTCCTCATCCATGACGGCAGGGTGACCGGCGTCCGTACCGAAGTCGGCGATCGATGCGCCGATGTGGTCGTCGCGGCCGTCGGCGTCGACGCGCTGTTGCAGGTGCTCGACGGTGCTCCCGGCCGGCTGGGACGCCGCCTCCGGCGGCTCCGGCCGGCCGCGGAACGACTCTCGACCTTCGTCCGGGTGCGCCGTGAATCACTACCCGGCTCCTATGAGACCGTGCTTCCCGGCCGCCCGGAGATCGTCGCGCGGCCGGTGCCACCGGACGTGTGGACCGACCCGGACGGCAACTCGAGCTGGGTCTGCCTGGAGGCGCGGACGGCATCCGGCCACCAGATCGACCTGGTCGCCGACGCCGCGGCGCGCGGCCTCGACCTGACCCGCGGGGTACTCGACCGGTTCGACCTGCCGACGGTCCCCTGGGCCAGCGGCGCCGCGATCACCGGGTGGCGCGTGTTCGGCCGGCTGGCACCGATCACTCCGCTACCTCCCGGTCATGGACTGCTCGTCGCGGGCCACGGGTCCTACCTGCCGGCCGGACTTCCAACCGAACTGCTGTCCGGCGCGCTCGCGGTCGCCGCCATCGACGGCGCTGCGGGCGACGCAGCCGGACCGTCGGATGCGACCACGTTGGCGTAGATCGCACGAGTTGCACTCGACCGGTTGAGCGTCATGAAATGCAGTCCGGGTGCGCCGGCGCCGAGCAGATCCGTGCAGAGCCGGCTCGCCAGCTCGATGCCGATCTCGCGCACCGCGTCCGGATCCTCCGCGTACGGCTCGATCGCGTCGAGGACCCGCTTCGGGATCGGAGCCCCGGAGAAGGAGGCCATCCGCTTGATCTGCGAGACGTTGGTGATCGGCATGATGCCAGGGATGACGGGGAGTGCCCGGCCGGTGGCCGCGAGCCGGTCGACGAGTCGGAGGTACGGCTCGGGGTCGAAGAACAGCTGCGTGATCGCGAACGACGCCCCGGCGTCGGCCTTGGCGGCGAGCACCTGAGTGTCGAACTCGACGTCGGGCGAGCCGGGATGCTTGTCCGGGAACGCGGCTACGGCGACGTCGAAGCGGCCCAGGCTGCGGATGAACTCCACCAGCTCGACCGCGTGGTCGAAGCCGTCCGGGTGCCGCTCCCAGACCTGTTCCGGGCCGCCGGGCGGGTCACCTCGAAGCGCGAGGACATGCCGGACGCCGGCATCGGCGTAGGCGCCGATGACCTGACGGAGTTCAGCTCGCGAATGCCCGACGCAGGTCAGGTGCGCCATCGGCAGCAGCGTCGTCTCCTCCGCGATGCGCTTCGTCAACTCGATCACGCCGCCGCGATTACCGCCGCCGGCGCCGTAGGTGATCGACACGAACGTCGGGTGGTAGCTCTCGAGCCGACGAATCGCCTTCCAGAGGGCGATCTCGCCCTCAGCGTTCTTGGGTGGGAAGAACTCGAACGAGTAGGAACGCCGACCGCTCGCCAACACATCGGGAATGCTCGACCCTGAGGTCGGCAAGGTGCTCCCGGCTCCGCGCGTCATACCGGCCACAGTAGGTCCGACCGGCGCACCGTCGGTAATGCCACGCCCGGTCGGTCATGCCGCGGCCGGTCGTGCTGCCGCGCCCAGTGTGCAGCCGGGCGGGCGTCGTAGGCTCCCCGGATGCCCGCACCGATCGCCGACGCCGTGAGCCTCGCCCTGACCGGATTCCTCTCCGACCAGACCAGGATCGTCGCCGCCATCGATCCCGACCTCGCCGAGCTCACCGGCACACTCGCGGAGTTCACTGCGGGCGGTAAGCGACTTCGTCCCGCGTTCTGCCATCAGGGCTGGCTCGGCGCCGGCGGTGATCCGGCGTTGCTCGACGAGTCCGCATCGCCGACCCCGGTCGTCCGTGCCTGCGCAGCCCTGGATCTCCTGCACGCGAGCGCCCTGATCCACGACGACCTGATGGACGACTCCGACACCCGGCGCGGTCGCCCGGCTACTCACGTCCGCTACTCCCGCCGGCACGGTGAGCGCGGTCTGACCGGTCACGCGGGCCGCTTCGGCGCGAGCGCGGCGATACTGCTCGGCGACCTCTCCCAGGCGTGGGCGGACGAGCTGCTGCGTACGTGCGGGCTGCAATCGGACCGGGTGCTGGAAGGCCTGCGCTGCTTCGACATCATGCGGACCGAGGTCATCACCGGCCAGTACCTCGACGTGCTCGCCCAGACCGACCCGGAGACGACGCTGGACCGGGCGATGCGGGTGCTGCGGTTCAAATCGGCGCGCTATTCGGTGATGCGGCCGCTCGAACTCGGCGGGGTCCTCGCCGGCGCCGACGAAGCACTGCTGAGGGTCTACCGGGAGGTGGGCGAACCGATCGGCGAGGCCTTCCAGTTGCGTGACGACGTGCTGGGCGTGTTCGGCGACCCGGCCGTCACCGGCAAGCCGGCCGGCGACGACGTACGCGAGGGCAAGCGGACGGTGCTCGTACTGCTGGCCCGGCAGGGCGCCGATGCCGACCAGCTCGCCGTTCTCGACCACTGGTTGGGCAATCCGTCGATGACCGACGAGGGCGCCGACGAGGTCCGCCGTGTCATGACCGACACCGGCGCGCTGGATCGAGTGGAGGCGATGATCACCACGCGCACCGAGGACGCGGTGTCGGCGCTCTCGTGCGCGCCGCTCGAAGGCGACGACGTCGCGGGGTCGCTCGCCGCGCTGGCCGTGGCGGCAACCGCCCGGACCGTGTGACGACGCTTAGAATCGGGTCGGTCTCGCCCGGTGAGGGCTGCCGTCGGATGTCGTGAGGAGTCGCCGCCAGTGTCGGTCAGCGCACCCGTGCTCGGTCAGCTCCTCGACGGGCGGTACCGCATCGGCGACCTGATCGCCCGCGGCGGGATGGCCCGGGTGTTCGAGGCGGTCGACACCCGGCTGGACCGGCTGGTCGCGATCAAGATCCTCGATCCCGAGCTGGCGCGCGATCCCGATTTCGAGGCCCGCTTCGTTCGGGAGGCCAGGTCCGCCGCGCGGTTGTCGCATCCGCACGTCGTCGCCGTGTTCGACCAGGGACACGACGGCGACCTGCTCTACCTGGTGATGGAGCGGATCGTCGGGCCGACCCTGCGACAGGTGCTGCGTGCGGACGGAGCGTTTGGTGTCGACCGGGCGCTGCTCGTCGTCGGTGAGGTGTGCTCGGCCCTGCAGGCGGCACATGTGGCCGGCCTCGTCCATCGGGATGTGAAGCCCGAGAACGTGTTGCTGGGTACGGATGCCAACGGTCGGCAGATCGTCAAGGTCACCGACTTCGGCCTGGCCCGCGCCGCGAGCGACACGACGTCGACCACCCGCGGCGTCGTCCTCGGCACGGTCTCCTATCTCGCGCCGGAGCAGGTCAGCTCGGGGCGGGTGGACGAGCGCACCGACATTTACGCGGCCGGCATCCTGCTGTTCGAGCTCGTCACCGGCAAGCGGCCGTACTCAGGTGACAATCCACTCCAGGTCGCTTACCAGCATGTGAATTCCGACGTGCCGGCTCCGTCGTCGGTGGCGGTCGGCGTCCCGGCCGAGGTTGACGCGATCGTCCGCCGCGCGACCCGACGCGACCCTTCCGAGCGGTATGCGAACACCCGCGAGTTCGGCGACGCGCTGCGGGCTCTTTCGGCACGACGGATCGACCGGCAGGCGGCACCGGATGAACACACCCGCGAGGTCGTGACCGACACGTTGTCGGAAGACTCCGCCGAACCGGTGGCGCTGCTACCGGTCGGGGCGCCTCGTGTCCCCGCGGCCCTTGAGGCGACGCCGCGGATGCCGGTGGGTGGCGTTCCGGCACGTCGTCGGTCGAAGGGCCGAATCGTCGGGGTGATCGTGCTCGCAGTCGTCCTCGCGCTCGCGGGGGGCGGCTACTACTTCGAGATAGCCCAGTACACAAGGGCACCCGAGCTCACCGGCATGACGATGTCACAGGCCCAGGATGCGGCGTCCCGGTCGGGGCTCTCCGTGATCGAGGCAGGTCGGGATTTCAGCGAGACCGCCCCGCTCGGAACGATCGTCGACGCGGATCCCGGGACCGGTGGGCGGATCCACAAGGGCGGGTCCGTCGACGTCGTGCTCTCCAAGGGTCCGGAGCGCTTCGACGTGCCCAAACTCGTGGGCCGCACCGTCGCCGAGGCCCAGGACGATCTCACCGGTACGTCACTCGTCCTGGGCAACCAGACCACCGCCTACAGCGAGAGCATCCCGAGCGGCCGGGTCATCTCCACCGACCCCGACACCGGTACCCCGCTCGCGCGCGACAAGACGGTGAATGTCGTCGTGAGCAAGGGCCGTCAACCGATCGACGTCCCCTCGGTGACCGGGAAGACCGAGGCCGTCGCCACGAAGGCGATCACCGGCGCGAAGCTCACGGTCGATCGATCGGACGCGTTCTCCGACACCGTGCCGGCCGGGTCGGTGATCAGCCAGAACCCAACCTCGGGCACGCTTTTCCGCAACGACAAGGTCGCCGTCGTGGTGAGCAAGGGTCCGGAGATGATCGTCGTCCCAGGGGTCCGTGGCGAGTCGCTCGGCAACGCCCAGCGCAAGCTCGAGGCCGCCGGCTTCACCGTCAAGGTCGTGCACAGCACCTTCTACTTCGGTAGCCGGCTGGTGATCGGCGAGAGTCCGGGCGGCGGGAACAAGGCCCGCAAGGGATCCACCGTCACCGTGACGATCGTGTGACCGGCTTCGACAACTCGTCGTCGTCCGCTCCGCCGCCCGGCCGGTCTCCCAGACTGCTTCCCACGCTGGGACTTCTCGCCGTCACCGCGGTGTGGGGGTCGACGTTCTTCATGATCGCCGACATCGTTCGGCGCATCGACGTCCCCGACCTGCTGGCCGTGCGCTTCGTCCTCGCCGCGCTCGTGCTCACATCCCTTGGCTGGCGGTCGATGCGGCGGCTGAGTTCACTCGCGCGGCGACGCGGGATCCTGCTCGGTTTCCTCTACGGGGTGGCACAGTTCCTGCAGACCTACGGCCTGGCGCACACCTCACCGGCACTGTCGGGGTTCCTCACCGGGATGTACGTGGTGCTCACACCCATCCTGGGTGCGGTGCTCGTGCGCATGGCCATCACCCGTTCGGTCGCCGTCGCGGTGCTGCTTGCCGCCGGCGGGCTGGCGGTTCTGTCGGTACACCGCGGGGGCGGCTTCGGGCTGGGCGAGCTGCTGACGTTGGGTTCGGCGCTGATCTACGCCGTCCACATCGTGGCGCTCGGACGCTGGTCGGATCCGGCCGAGGTGTTCGGGATGTCGGCGGTTCAGATGCTCGTCATCGCTGCGGTGAGCGTTCTCGCCGCGCTTCCCGGAGGGATCGCGTTGCCGGCGAATACCCACGACCGGGTGGTAGTCGTCTATCTGGCGCTGTTCGCGGGAGCGCTCGCGTTGATCGTCCAGACCTGGGCGCAGGCACACCTCCCACCGACGCGGGCGGCGATCACGATGTGCGCCGAGCCGGTGTGGGCGGCCACCTTCGCGGTGCTGTTCGCGTCGCAGCCGGTGACCTGGCGGCTGTTGGCCGGAGGTGGGCTGATCGTGACGGCGATGGGGGTGGCTGACATTCGCGGCTCCCAGCCATCCGTCCCGGCCGCCCCGCCAGGAGAACTCCCCCTCTAGCCGTCGGCCGAGACGTTCGTCGAGCGGTTGGGCGCCTCAGGCTTCGTGGCCGGCGAGGGCTGCGGCCAGCACGCCGGCTGCGTAGCGGGTCTGCTCCGACGAGACGCTCAGGTGCGTGACGACGCGCAGGATGCCGGCCCCGGTGCTCGAGATCCGCACCCCGTTCGACGCCGCCGCCCCGATGATCCGATCCGCACCCCACGGAGCCGACGACACGTCCAGCACCACGATGTTCGTCTCGACGTCGGTCGGGTCGACCGAACCCGGCAATGCCGATGCACACGCCGAGGCGATGACCTTCGCGTCCTCGTGCGTCCGGGCCAGCTGTTCGACGTTGGAGTCGATCGCGTAGCTACCGGCCGCGGCCAGCGCCCCGGCCTGCCGCCAGCCGCCGCCGAGCCGCTTGCGCCAGATCCGTGCGTCGTCGATCAGGTCGGCAGACCCGGCGACCAGCGAGCCGACCGGGGCGCCCATGCCCTTCGACAGGCACACGCAGACGACGTCGAACGGCGCCGCCAGCTCTCGCATGGACCGACCCGAGGCGACCGAGGTGTTCCACAGCCGTGCGCCGTCGAGGTGCAGCGCGATGCCGGCACCGTCGGCGTAGGCACGCAACGCCATCAGCTCCTCGTAGGGCTGGACGCTGCCGCCGCCGAAGTTGTGCGTGTTCTCCACCGAGATAGCCGACGTCGACACGAAGAAGGCACCGGCGCGCGGCGCGGCCAGGGCTTTGATCGCAGCCACGTCGACCAGTCCGCGCGGATTCGTCCAAGTCCGCATCGTCACCCCGGAGACGACCGCATGCGACCCCATCTCGGCACGGGCGATGTGCGCACGGGATTCGCACAGCACCTCCTGCCCGGGCGCGACCACGCCGCGCACCGCCAGGATGTTCGCCAGCGAGCCCGTGACGGTGAACAGCGCCGCTTCCTTGCCGAGCAGGTCGGCGACCCGCTCCTGGAGCGCATTGACGTCGGGGTCCTCGCCGTAGACGTCGTCCCCGACGATCGCGGCAGCCATCGCGGCGCGCATCCCGATGTCGGGAACGGTGACGGTGTCGCTGCGGAGGTCGACCGGGCCGGCCGGACGGCCCGTCACGCGGCGACCCGTGCCAGCATCTCGGCGACGAGGAACGCCAACTCGAGCGACTGGCCACGGTTGAGCCGCGGATCGCAGAGGGTCTCGTAACGCTGCGAGAGATCGCCTTCGGCCAGCTGATACCCGCCGCCGACACACTCGGTGACCTCCTCGCCGGACAGCTCGACATGGAGCCCGCCCGGCCAGGTGCCCAGCTCGCGGTGCACGTCGAAGAAGCCCCGGACCTCATCGATCACGTCCTCGAACCGCCGGGTTTTGTAGCCCGTCTCGGTCTCGAAGGTGTTCCCGTGCATCGGGTCGCAGATCCAGGCGGCCACGACACCGGCGTTCGTGACGCCGGCCAGCAGCGGCGGGAGCTTTTCGCGGATCTTGCCCGCACCCATCCGGGTGATGAACGTCAGCCGACCCGGAACGTTGTCGGGGTTGAGCAGCCGGGCGTAGCCGAGGGCCTCGTCGACAGTCGTCGTCGGACCGAGCTTCACGCCGACCGGGTTGTGGATGATCGACGCGAGCCGCATGTGGGCGGCATCGATCTGCCGTGTCCGCTCGCCCACCCAGAGGAAATGCCCGGACGTGTCGTACGGCAGCCCGGTGCGGGAATCGATGCGCGTCATCGCGTGCTCGTAGTCGAGCAGCAGCGCCTCGTGGCTCGAGTAGAGGCTGACGGTGTGGAACGCGTCGTCGCTCACACCGCAGGCCCGCATGAACGTGATGGCCTTCTCGATGTCCGCGGCCAGCTGCTCGTACCGCTCCCCGGCCGGGTTGTCGCGGACGAAGCCCCGGTTCCAGGCGTGAACCTGGCGCAGGTCGGCCTCGCCGCCGTAGGTGAACGCACGGACGAGGTTGAGGGTGGCGGCGGATGCGTTGTAGACCCGCAGCAACCGGTCGGGATCGTGTCGGCGGGCGGCCGGGCTGAAGTCGAAGCCGTTGACCGCGTCACCCCGGTAGGCGGGGAGCTCGATGCCGTCGCGCACCTCGACACCGTTCGAGCGCGGCTTGGCGTACTGGCCGGCGATGCGACCCATCTTCACCACCGGCACGCCGCCCGCGTAGGTGAGCACGATCGACATCGACAGCAGGGTGCGAAGGGTGTTGCGGATGGCGTCCGCGCGCACCCCGGCCAAGGTCTCGGCGCAGTCGCCGCCCTGCAGGACGAACGCCTTTCCGTTGGCGACGTCGGCGAGCCGGTCGAGCAGGGTGTCGCACTCGCCGGCGAAGACCAACGGCGGGAGTGTGCGCAGCTGGCCGACGACCGACGCGAGCTCGTCCTGGTCGGAATAGTCGGGCTGCTGCGCCGCCGGCATCGCGTGCAACTGCTCGAGGGTGAGCATCGGCGCGACTGCCGAACCAGCCGGCTCGCTACCGGCGGCACCGGGTGCGCGCGCATGGATCCGGACGGGCGACGCGGTCATCCGAGGTGCTCCTTGCAGGGCAGGCAAAGGTCCGCCCGGGCCCGGACGAGACGAAGTTCACCGACGAGGATATCCGGGGCGGCTCGACGGAGCGGGGTGTGGGCGGTCAGCTGGCCTTGCGCTGGCTGACGCCAGAGTCACCGTCGGTGTCGCTCGCGGGTGCGATCGGCAGGTCCGTCGGCTCAGCCGGCGCGGCTTCGTCGCCTGGAATCGACGCGGCGGCGACCCCGCTGAGGCTTGCCCGCAGATCGGCTTTCGCCTTCGTGGCGTACACGTCGACATACTCCTGACCCGACAGCGTCATGATCGCGTACATGATCTCGTCGGTGACGGACCGGAGGATGAACCGGTCGTTGTCCATGCCCTCGTAGCGGCTGAAGTCGAGTGGCGGCCCGAAGATCACGCCGGGACGTACACGTATGTTGGGCAGGAGCTTGCCGACGGGCTGCATGGTGTCGGTGTCGATCATCGCGACCGGAATGACGGGGACGCCGGTCCGCAGCGCCAGCCGGGCGACGCCGGTACGGCCCTTGTAGAGGCGGCCGTCGGGAGACCTGGTGCCTTCGGGATAGATGCCGAAGAGTTCGTCGTTGCCGAGCATCTCGGCGGCGGTGTCAAGGGCGGCGACGCTCGCGCGGCCACCCGAGCGGTCGATGGGCACCTGCCCGATGGATTTGAAGAACAGAGCCATCAGCCGGCCTTTGACGCCGCCGGTGGTGAAGTACTCCGACTTCGCCGGGAAGGTCACCCGCCGCGGCACTGCCAGCGGCATGATGATCGAGTCGGAGAAGGACAGATGGTTCGACGCGAGGATCGCGGGTCCCTCTTCTGGAAGGTTCTCCGATCCCTTGGCCCATGGCCGCACGATGAGGCGGATGAGCGGGCCGACGATGAGAATCTTGAGGAACCAGTAGATCACCGAGTGCCTCCTGTCGCGCTGGTCGATGGCTGTGTCCTGCCGGTCGAAAGCAGGTCGACAAGGTCCGACCACGGCCGCCGTGCGCCCCGGCCTTTCCTGGGAACGATAGGCGTCGGGAAGGTGATCGGCAATCAACGGGGCACGCGTCGGCGCGTTTCGTCGCACCGGGAGGTCACCGCGACGCCCACTTATGTACACGTGGACAGCCCCTTCCCGTCATTGGTCGTGGGGCGGCAAGATGGGGGCATGAGTGCTCCGGGCCAGGGCGGTGACGCGAGCGTTGCTCTGGCGCACGCGATCGAACCCTTCAGTGCCGACGGCGGCCCGATCGGCGTGCTGCTGTGCCACGGGTTCACCGGTTCCCCCGCGTCCTTGCGGCCGTGGGCGCAGGCGCTGGCCGAGGCGGGGCTCACCGTCCGGCTCCCAAGGCTGCCCGGACACGGCAGCACCATCGAGGCGGCGAACCGTGTGGGGTGGACGGACTGGTTCGCCTGCGTCGACCGCGAGTTCACCCGGCTGGCCGCGCGTTGTGAGCAGGTGTTCGTGTTCGGCCTGTCGATGGGTGGCGGCCTGGCGCTCCGACTGGCCGAGGTGCATCACGGCGGCATCCCCGGTGCGAACGGCGCCGCCAGGACGAGCCGACGCGACGGTGGAGTCGTCGCCGGCCTGGTCCTGGTCAACCCGTCGGTCGTCGTGACCGACCGCCGGCTGCTCCTTCTCCCGTTGCTGCGACGGATCTCCGCGTCGTCGCCCGGGATCAGCAACGACATCAGCTTGAGCGGGCAGGACGAGGCCGCGTTGTCGCGGGTCCCGCACCAGGCGCTGGCGTCGATGCTGGCGATGAACAAGCTCATCCGTCGTGACCTCCCAAAGATCAGCGCACCGATCCTGCTCTACCGCTCAGTGAACGATCACGTCGTCGGCCCGCAGTCGGCCGCGCTCGTCAAGGCCGGGGTTCGCGGTCCGTTCGAACGGCGTGATCTCCCCCGGTCGTTCCATGTCGCCACCCTCGACCACGAGGCCGGCGAGATCATCGACGGCAGCCTGGCGTTCGTGAAGGAACACACCGCAGCGGGTTCGCCCGGCTCCAAGGGGCTCCGCCGATGAACGGGCGCGCACGATGAGAACGCGCAGCAACGGCCTCGGCGCGCCGGCGTACGGCTCGGTCGCGCAGTTCCGGCCCGGCCTCGACGACCGCTCGGCACAGACCCTGCTCGCCCAGCTCGAACGTGCCGGCATCGCGGCGTACCTGCAGGCGAACGACGACGATGACGACCTCTACGTCGACGTCCGCCAGCTCGAGAAGGCACGCGAGATGCTGCCGCAGCGCTCCCCGGCCGGTGCTGAGTCACCCCACCTCACCGACCCGGCCACGGATCCAGACGGTGGCGACCTGGGCGGTGGAGTGACTGGACGTGAGAGCACCGGACCGAGCATCGACGAGGACGTGTGGGCCGCGCTGGTCGAGTCCTACAACTCTGCCGACGCAGCCACTCCCGGCCGCTGGCCGACCAGCGAGGACCTCGATCCGTCCGCTCCACCGGCCGGCAGCCGGCGGCCCGGACCGGTGACGCGCGAGGTCACCGGCTGGGAGCCGTACGTCCGGCGCACAGCCGACGCCGAGGCGGCCGACCGCCGCGACAGCGACGACCGCCTCAGCCCCGAGGAGCACTTCCACCCGCCGGAGCCGCCGCCGTTGCCGCGGGTGTCGTTCTACGTCGCGTCCGGCTGGATCTGCGCGATGGGCGTCCCGGTTCTGCTGGTGGTACTCGGGCTGATCGGAATCGTCGTGCCGGCCTGGGGTCTGCTTCTCGCCGGCGGCGCGTTCGTCTACGGCTTGACGGTGTTGTTCGCGCAGATGCGCTCCACACCGCTGGACTCCGACGGCGAGCCGATCGGCGACGACGACAACGGCGCCGCGGTATGACCCCGACCTGCGCGCGCTGATGGCGTCGGAGACGGTCGAACTCGCCGGGCATCTCATCGACTCCGGTGTGCTGTCGGCGGTGCTCGACGATATCGGTGACTACGGCGGCGACTATGTCGTCGGCGATCTGCAGCTGGGCAAGGGCCGCGACGACGAGTCCCGGGCCAGGATCGTGGTGACCGCCGAGGACGACAACGCCCTTGCCAGGTTGCTGATGCGGCTTCAGACCCGTGGCGCGAACCTCGTGTCGCATCAGGACGCAGAAGTCGCCATCGCCGACCGGGACGGGGTCTTCCCGGACGGCTTCTACTCCACCACGAACCTCGAGTGCGAGGTCCGGGTCGAGGGCCGCTGGATCCCGGTCGAGCATCCCGAGATGGACTGTGGGCTCGTCCTGGAGCAGGCATCCGGGCTCGCGGACCGTGATGGAGATGCGGTTGCCGTGTCGGCGCGCACCATCCCGATGTCGGACGTGCGCACCGGCATGCAGATCGTCACCGGCGTCGTCGGTGTGCGTGTCGGCACCCCGGCCGCCGTCGCACAGGGACGGCACGGCAGCGAGGTGTTCTCGTTCATGGAGTCGGCCGTCTCCAGTGAGAAACCGCAGGGCCTGCTCGTCCGCCAGATCGCCGACCAGATCCGCGACGTGCATGCTTCCGGGCGCAAGGTGCTCTGGGTCGGCGGCCCCGCGGTCGTCCACACCGGCGCGGCGCCGGCAATGGTGACGATGACCCGGGCCGGTTATGTCGACGTCCTGTTCGCCGGCAACGCCCTGGCCACCCACGACATCGAGGCCGCCTTGTACGGCACGTCGCTCGGGGTCGACCTCGCGGCGGGGCACGGCGTCGAGCACGGGCACGAGCACCACATCCGGGCGATCAACGTCATCAGGCGGTGCGGCTCGATCGCCCACGCCGTCGAGCAGGGCGTGCTCACCGGTGGACTGATGCACGAACTCGTCAAGCAGCACAAGCGATTCGTCCTCGTCGGCTCGGTTCGCGACGACGGCCCGCTGCCTGACGTCTACACCGACGTGATCGAGGGCCAGCGTGCGATGCGGGCCGAACTCGACGGCGTCGGCTTCTGCCTGATGGTCGCCACGATGCTGCACAGCGTCGGCACCGGGAACCTGCTGCCGGCGTCGATCCCGCTGGTGTGCGTCGACATCAACCCGGCCACCGTCACGAAGCTCGCCGACCGCGGCTCGGCGCAGGCCCGCGGCATCGTCACCGACGTCGGCTTGTTCCTCGAACAGCTCGCCCGCGAGCTCGTTCCCGGCTCCGGTTGACCGCCGTCCGGTCGGCTTGCCGTCCAGGCGCTCGTTCACCATCCAGTCAACCCAGGCTGATGCGCGCCAGCACCGGCAGGTGATCGCTGGCTGCCCGCAACGTTGCGACGGTGATCGGCTCGGCATCGCGCGGAGAGTCGTCGAGGGCAGCGGCGCCGACCCGGTAGTCGAGCACCCGCAGACCGGCCCCGGTCAGAATGACATCGATTCGGCGATCGGGTCCGACCGTCGGGATCGTCATGCCGGATTCGGTTCCATGGTCGGTCAGGCCGGCGGCGAGAAGCGTTCGCCAGGCCGGCTGACCCGGTGTCTCGTTGGTGTCCGCGGCGACGACGAGAGGTACGTCGTACTCGGCCGCGAACGTTCGCGCGCGGGTCAGCACCGCGCCGACGTGCTCTCGACGACGCTCAGCGTCGAGATCGAGATGCGTGCCGACGGCCGCGATGCGGACCTCTCCGATCGCCACGACCGCTGCCACCATCCCGCGGTTCTGTGTCAGCAGCGGTGTGGGCAGCAGGTTCGTCATCTCGGCGACGACCTCGGTCCGTATCGACACGCCGATCAGGTTGCCCGCGGCGGCTCCCCCACCGCCGGCGGCGTAGAACAGGCCGGCTTCACTCAGGAGGGCGGCGCATCGCGGACGCCAACGAAAACCCGTCGGCGCCTCCTGCGCGATCAAGATGTCCGGCTTCAAGGCTGTCAGCACCCTGATAAGGCTGGCCCGGTCGTCGGACACCTTGTGCAGGTTGTACGAGACGACACGAAATACCTCGGGCGATGCCATGTCGTTCAGCCTAGGCGAATACGGTGGCTGCGGGTTCCGGACGCTCACCCGCGGTTGGTAAGACTGGGCTAACTATCAACCCTGCTTGAGAATTCTCTTCTCGAACGGTTGTGTTCGAACGCCTGTTCGACTAGGGTGTGAGGATGTTGTCGACCCAACCCGAGCTTCCGCTGCCACCCGTGGCCACGGCTGTTTTCGAGCCTGGGTCGAGGGTTGTGTTGCCGTCGCTGCTGGTCACCCCGGGTCCGGAGTTGGCGTGTGCGATCGGTG